>JAABUK010009979.1_pt1 | contig 12817 bp, 8 predicted proteins | sample 5559141 | NCBI WGS metagenome assembly JAABUK01 (sample SAMN10711869, study PRJNA513367) | rock metagenome | isolation source: Antarctica rocks | place: Antarctica: Victoria Land, Pudding Butte nord | collected 2016-01-03
CAGGCTGCGGAACCCCTCGCCGATCGCCGAGGGGAGGTCGCTCGGCCCGCGCGGGGGCGGGGCGTCGGCCAGCGCCTGGTCGACGCGGCCGAGGTCGAAGCTCGGCGGGTCGACCAGGCCACGGACCCGGTCGCGGGCGTCGAGCACGGCGACCGAGTCGCCCGGCTTGAGCCGCTTGACGAACGCGCGGGCCCAGGCGACGGCCTGCGCCCTCGGCGAGGTCCCGCCCGCCATCCGGCCCATCCGGGTCGAGCCGTCGAGGACGATCACCACGTCGCGTCGGGTCGCCGAGTCGCCGCCCGCGACCGCCTCGGGATGGTTCGCCGAGGCCCCCGCCGGGGTCGGGCTCCAGAACGGCCGTGCCAGCGCCAGGGCCACGCCCGCGAGCAGGGCCATCCTCGCCAGCATCAGCAGCAGCTCGTCAAGGTTGAGCCGCCGCCGCTCGCGCGGGCTGAATACGAGGAACTGCATCGCCCCCCAGTCGACGACCGGGTCGTTCCGGCGGTTCAGCAGGTGGATGACGACCGGGATCGCCGCGCCGGCGACTCCGACGAGCATCGCGACATTCAGGACGCCGAGGCCGGTGAAGTTCATGGGGTCTGCCGGATTGCCGTCGGGTAGTTCAAAGGGGGATAATGGGGCCGAGGCGTCGCGGCCGGGCGTCCGGCCGGAGTCCTCACGACCGAGCCGAGGTCCGTCGGATGGAGATCGAGCCCGAAGGGTCGCCGCGAGCCGCCCCGCCGCGCCGGTCGCGGTTCAAGATCGGGTCGCTGATGACCTGGGTCGCCTTGGTGGCGGTCGGGCTCGGCTGGGTGCTCTACACCGCGCGGACCAGGCGGGCCAGCCAGGTCGACAAGGCGCGGTTCAACGCCTGGGCCGCCGATTTCGAGGCGGTCCACCCGACCCTCAAGCCCCTGGGCCGATCGATGACCTCGACCTGGAATTTCTTCGAGCTCGATCAGCGGTGGCATCAGGACTATCAAACTCCGAAGGGCCAGTCGATCTCGATCCAGGGCGTCGTCCGCACCGGCCCCCTCCGGCGCGACCGATGGTTGACCTTCGAGTCGCCCGGCTTGGTCGTGACCTGGCCCTTCGAAGACGTCGAGCGCGGCCGCAAGGTCGACCTGGTCATCGATTTCCCCGGCCTGAGCCGCTGAGGCTCGATTGTCCGGCCCGAGGCCGCCCGGGGCAACACCCTGGGCCCGGTCGAGTCGGGAGGGGGCAGGCTCGGACCGCGAATTGGGTTCGTTCCGTCGCGATGTCGGCCCGGCCCCCGGGCCCGAATTGGGTTCGTTCCGTCGCGAGGTCGCCCCGGCCACCGGGCTCGAATTGGGTTCGTTCCGTCGCGAGGTCGGCGACGGGCGGCGAAGGGCGGGGGTTCGGAGACAGCGGGTGGTGGACTGGGGGATTTGGGCTGGCCGGGGCGAGGCCTGGAGCCCGGAATTGGCTTCGTTCCGGCAAGGCGCTGGCTTCCTCGTCTCGCCCGGCGTGGTGGCTTCGATCTCGGGCGTATCGGTCATGGCGGTTGGTCCCTGGTGCGGGTCGATGAGTGTGGGTCTTGTCCTCGATCCCGGAGTTTGGCTTTCGCAAGCGTGGGTGTCCGGGGTCGGTACTCCGCCCCCGGTTGCCAACGGTCGAGCCGACCCCGGCCACCCGGAAGCCTCCGGCGAAAAAATCGGACTTCGAGGGCGACGCTCGATTGGCGCGGCCGGGGCGATCTCGTTCGGTAGTTCCGCGTCCCTCCTGATAAGATCGCTCCGGCGCGGGTGTTTCGAACACACGACTTCGGCGATTCTCGGGGAATCCGCCAGAATGGCGAATCCGTCGGTCGACCTCGCGCCACTGGTCCATGCGTGGGGACGACGCCGCAACCGGGGAGGGCGAGCCTTTGGAGACGACCCGACCGCCGTCGATCGCCGGGCCGATCCGGCTGCTGTTCGAGGGCGGGGCGGTCGCCGGCCTGGGCGACCCCGCGCTGCTCGACCGGTTCCTCGCCAGGGACGCGGACCCGGAGGGGGCCGAGGTCGCCTTCGCGGCGCTGGTCGAGCGGCACGGGCCGAGCGTCCTCCGCGCCTGCCGGGCCCGGCTCCGCGACGAGCACGACGCGCAGGACGCCTTCCAGGCGACCTTCCTGATCCTCGCCCGCCGGGCCCGGTCGATCCGCAACCGCGAATCGGCGGCCGGCTGGCTGGTCGGCGTGGCCCGGCGGGTCGCCTCGTGCGCCCGGAGGGCGTCGCGGACCCGCCTGGCGAAGGAGCGGGCGGCGGCCGAGGGTCGGCCGTCGTATGTCGACGGGCCGGAGGAGTCGGGCCTCGCCCCGGCGCTCCTCGAAGAGGTCGGCGACCTGCCGGAGCGGGACCGGGCCCCGTTGCGGCTCTGCCTGCTCGACGGCCTGACCCACGAGGAGGCCGCCGCCCGCCTCGGCTGTCCGGTCGGCACGGTCAAGACGCGGGTCCGGCGGGCCAAGTCGCGGTTGCGGCTCCGCCTGGCCCGGAGGGGGTTCGCCCCCTCGCTCGCGGGCCTCGGCCCGGCCCTGGCCGCGCCGGAAGCCTCGGCCTGGCCCGCCGCCCTGGCCAGCGCCACGGCCCGCGCCGCCTTGCGATCCGCGACCGCACCGGCCGCCATTCCGGCGACGGTGGCGGCGCTGGTGGAACTCGGACTCGGGAGCCTGATGATGACCCGGATCAAGATCGCCTCGCTGCTGGTCGCCTCGGCCGGGATGCTGGTCGTGGGCGGGGCGCAGGGCCTCGCCCGGCCCGGCCCGCAGGACCCGGAAAAGCCGGCCGCGACCCCCAAGGCCGCGACCCCCAAGGCCGAAGCCGTGCCGAAGCCGGCCGAGGTCGACCCCAGCGAGGTGGATCTGGCCCGGATCGACGCCGAGATCATCGCCGAGAAGCTCAAGACGGCACGGCAGGAAGTCGTCCGCGCCTTGCGGTTGATCGACCAGTTGGAAGGCCAGATCGAATCGGCCAGGTCGGCTCGCCGTCCGCAAGACCTGCTGAACGCGTTCTTTAAGCTCCGCGAGGGCGAGGCGTTGGAGGATGGGAAGCAGCGGGCCGTCGCCGAATTCTCGGCCCAAGTGGATCAGGGCCGGGAGCGGCTCAAGCAATTCCGCTCGGAGTATGGGGCGATCAAACGTCGGCTGGCGTTGGAGGAGCAACGCATTAAGGAGATGGAAGCCCGAGTGGCCGGGTCGTCGCCGGGGCCCGAGCCCAAAGCCGAGGCCGTTCACGACAACCGGATCGACCGCTGGAAGCTGGCGAGCAACGAGGTCGAGTCCCTCCGCATGGAGTTCGACCGGAGACGCGATCGGTTGAGGATGGCCCGGGAGACCCTCGAGGTGGCGGAGGACCACCGCCGCCGCGGCCCCAACGCCATGCCAGGCGAGGATCCGAAGCAGGTGCGGGACCGCGCGGATCGCCTCAACCAGGAGGAGAACGCCGCCGATCGCAACGTCTCAGAGGCTCTGGCCGAGATGAATAAGTCCAGCCGCAACCTCGTGGCGAAGGAGCGCGAGGCCCGCGAGCTGGCCAGGGGCCTGCCCGATTTCGCCAAGGTCGAGATCGGCCGCCCGACCGCCGAAGTCGACCGCAGGCTCGCCGACCTGGAGCGGAAGATTGACCTGCTCCTCAAGGCGGTCGAGAAGCCGAAGGGCCGATGATTCAGGCCCGCGAGCGGCCCCGGCCGGAGCGGGTCGCGAGGTAGTCGAGCAGGGTCCGCTCATGGGAGAGGGCGGTGGAGACCCGGTGGTAGTCGGCATCCATCCCCCGGACGGCCTCCTGGAGCCCCCGGCAGAAGCCTTCGAACTTCTCCAGGTACGCCGCCCGGAAGCTGGTGGGGTTGACCCGGAGGGTCTTGCCGGCGTCTTCCAGGTTGCGGAATTTGGCGGGCTGGCGGAAGGGGAACTCCTCCTCCTCGGGGGCGAGGATGTGGAGGAAGAGGACCTCGTGGCGGCGGTGCCGGAGGTGCCTGAGGGCCGAAGTCAGGGCGTCGAGGTCGTCGAAGCCGTCGGAGAGGATGATGATCAGGCCTCGCCGCTTGATCCGCCCGGCCAGCGAGTCGAGCAGGCCACTCAGGGGGGCCTCGCCGCCGACCTTGACGCCGTCCAGGGCCTTGCAGAGCAGCGAGAAATGGCTCGGGGCCGACTTGGGCGGGATCATCGCGTTGAGCTGGGTGTCGAGCGTCACCAGGCCGACGGCGTCGCGCTGGCTGATCATCAGGTAGGCGAGTGCCGCGGCGAGGCGGCGGGCGTACTCGAACTTGGAGAGGGTCCGGCCGGCGTAGCCCATGCTCCCGGAGGTATCCACGACCAGGTAGGCCTTGAGGTTGGTCTCTTCTTCATATTCCTTGACGAAGTAGCGGTCGGTCTTGCCCAGGGCCCGCCAGTCGATGTGGCGGATCTCGTCGCCGGGGCCGTACTGGCGGTGCTCGGCGAACTCGACGGAGAACCCCTTGAAGGGGCTCTTGTGGAGGCCCGACATCACCCCCTCGACGACCAGCCGGGCGATCAGTTCGAGCCGGCCGAAGCGGGCCAGGGCGGTCGGGTCGAGCGGGGCTTCGGCGTGGTCGGGCATTCGGTCGGCTCGCGGAGTCTGGTAGGATGGCCCCCGAGATCGTAGGCGATCCGCCGGGACGCGGGCAAGCGGCTCGCGACCCCATCGAGGGCCCGAAGCATGGCGACCACCCCCCGACCCTCCCTCGGCCGCAAGGTCGACTACCCGACCTCCGACGGCAAGCCGATGGCCGAGACCGACGCCCACCGCGAGCTGATGCTCGACCTGATTTGCACCCTCGACGACCACTTCGCGGCCGATCCGAGGGCCTACGTCTCGGGCAACCTGATGCTTTTCTACGAGGAAGGCAACCGGCGGAAGCACATCTCGCCCGATGTCTTCGTCGTCCGGGGGGTCGCCAAGGGCCTGCGCGACTATTACCTGCTCTGGGAGGAAGCCCGGGGGCCCGAGATCGCCATCGAGCTGACCTCGAAGTCGACCCGGTCGGAGGACGTCAAGAAGAAGATGGCCCTCTACCGGGACGTCCTTCGGATTCCCGAGTACTTCCTCTTCGACCCGTTCCGCGACTACCTCAAGCCGCCGATGCAGGGATACCGCCTGATCGGAGGGGCCTACGAGCCGATCGAGCCGGTCGACGGCCGCCTGCCGAGCGAGGCCCTCGGCCTGCACCTGGAGCGCGACGGCTGGCAACTCCGCCTGGTCGACCCCGTCAACGGCCGACGCCTGCCGACCCGCTCGGAGCGGATCGCGGCCGAGGCCGGCCGGGCCGACGCCGAGGCCGACCGGGCCGACGCCGAGGGCGTCCGGGCCGACGCCGAGGCCGTCCGGGCCGACCGCGAACGGATGGCCCGTCTGGAGGCGGAGGCCGAGGTCGACCGGCTCCGCGAGGAGCTGGACCAACTCCGCCGCCGGGCCCCCGGCGGCGGTTGAGGCGTGGGTCGATCAGGGGCGGTCGGCCACGGCCTCGGCCTCGCGGACGAGGCGGTCGATCGTCGGGCCGAACTGCGGGTCGAAGGGGTGGAGGTCCTTGAACCGGATCACCCCCTTGTGGTCGAGGACGATGAAGGTCGGGAAGCCCACGATATTCCAGCGGGCCGTGATCGGGCCGGGGCGGAGGGGGTCGTCGCCGTCGAACCAGCAACGCCAGGTGACCTCCTTCTTCGCCAGGAGGTTTTTCAAGACGTCGAGGCGGTCGCCGCTGTTGATCCCCAGGACGGCGAACGGCCGCGCCTTGTACGCCTCGACCAGCTCGCGCTGGCGGGGATAGACGAGCTTGCAGCCGCCGCAATGCTCGTGGGTGCCGAAGTCGAGCAGGACGACCTTGCCCCGGGACTCGGAGAGGGCCATCGGCCGCCCCTCGACGTCGCGGCCGGCGATCTCGGGGGCGGCCCGGCCGACGGCGAGGGTGCGGAGGTCGGCCAGCTCGCGGTCGACGGCATCGGCGAGGGATAGGCCGGTCGGCGTCGGGCCATTGACGTAGGGCAGGTCGCCGTAGTCGGCCTTGACCCGGTCGAAGGCCGCCGCGGCCTCCTCGTGGAGCCCATCGCGGCCGAGCTTGCGGAGCCGGTCGAGATAGGCTGGGTCGAAGATGGCGACCTCGGGGCGAGTGCCGAGGTCGGCCCCCCGGGCGTCGAAGCTCTCGACGAGGTCGGCCTCGGCCTTGCGGTGCTTGGCCAGCATCAGGCCCATCCGGCCTCGGGCCTCGCGGTTTGGGCCGTGCTCGGCGAGGGCGAGGAAGACCCGGTCGATCTCCGGGGCCGGCACCGGGTGCCAGTGGTTGAAGGCCTCGGCGACCTTGGGGTCGTCGAGGTGGTCGCCGAGGAAGTCGAGGTGGTCGGCGATCAGGGCGTCGACGGCCCAGGCCAGGGTGGTGGTCCGCTCGGCGGCGGAGTCGAAGAAGGGCATGTGATGGCGGGCGATCCAGAGCAGGGCGTCGAACCCCTCGGGGCTCCGGGGCGCGGCCTCGGCGATGGCCCGCATCTTCGGCCCGAAGTCGGCCCACCTCGGCGCCGCCGCGATGTAGGCCTTGAGGTCCGGCGCACCCGGCCCGGCCGTGGCCCCCGCCTCGTCGGCCTTCTTCCGGGCGGCCCGGTAGGCGTCGGCGAGCGGCTGGTAGCGGCCCGGGGCCGGGGACGCGATCGTCGGCCGGGGCTCGCGGCGGCGACGGACGAGGTCGCCGAGGGTCTCGCGGGTCGGCTTGCCCTGGTCGGATCCGGCGGGGACGTCGGCGAAGTCGGCGAGGACCCGGGCCTGGGCCCGGTCGACCTCGGCGCGGAGCGCCGCGAGGTCGGCCCCCTTTATCGCCGCATAGCCGGCGGGCAGGAATTTGGAGTAGAACGACTCGGTCTGGCGGCGGTACGCGGCGGGGTCGGCCGCCATCTTCCGGCGCTCCTCCTCGGGCGTGCCGGGCGGCGTCAGGGCGTCGAGGTCGGCGGGGAGGTCAGGCCGCTGGATCATCCCGACGCGGGCCGCCTTCTGGCCGAGGTAGCCGGCCAGCGCCAGGGTCGTCCGGCCCCGCGCGGCCCGGTCCCTGGCCCGCCCGGCGAGGGCGCGGAGGAAGTTCTCCCGGATCGGGTCGAGCAGCAGGTAGGCCAGACCTTCGGCATAAAGGGCGACCCTCGGGTCGTCGGAATGGTCGCGGGCGAGGATCTCCAGCGCCCTGGCGAAGGCCCGGCCGCCGGGGTCGTCGGGATTGTGGGCCGAGCTGAGGCCCTGGTTGGCGACCCAGAGCAAGGCGTCGAGGGCGACCGGGTCGGCCGGGAACTCCTCGGCCAGGGCAACGAACCCCGGCGAGTGGTCCTTGGCGAACGGCCCGAACTTCAGGTAGACGGCCTCGCGCTCGGCGTCGGTCGTGGCCTTGCTGCCCGCCTCCTGATAGGCCTTCATGGCCTCATCCCACCGCTTCACCAGCGCCTTGTACCGCTCGGCCGCGTCGGGCCGGGCGGCGACCGCCGGGCCCCCGGCTTTCGGCCTCGGGGCGTCAGGCGTCGCCTGCGGGCGAGGCATCCAGCCCGAGGCGATGCCGAGGCCGCCACCGAGCGCGAGCGCCGAGCCCGTGAGGGCCGCGATCAGCTTCCACCGTGTCCAGTTCATGGTCGCGAGGACTCCTCCCGCCAGGCCGAGCGCCGGGGCCGAGGCCGGGACCACCCCGGCCGTCGCCCCGCCGATCGCGAACCGAAGGGCGGCGCGGGCGGTCGCGTCGACCAACGCCAAGGGGACCGGGTCCGACCCGATCGCGAGGGCCGCCATCGGCGGGGCGATCCCCCGGCGCGTCAGGCGGTCGCGGAGCAGGTCGTGGCCCCTGGCCAGGCGGCGGCGGACCGTCCGGTCGGAGCAGCCGAGGCGGCCGGCGGCCTCCTCCTGGGTCAGCCCTTCCAGGTCGCAGAGGACGACGGCGACCCGGCAGTCGCGGGGGAGCCCGGCCACCTCGTCCAGGACGATGGCCGCCTCCTCGGAGTGGTCGGGGTCGGGCGTCGGGGCCGGCCGGGCGGCCTCGTGCTTCCGGCGCCGGGCGAGGTCGGCCCGGAGCCTCCGCGAGGCCCGGTGCGCGGTCCCGTAGAGCCAGCCGGCGAGCCGCTCGGGGCTGCGGATCGAGCGGGCCTTGCGGGCGAGGACCAGGAAGGTCGCCTGGAAGGCGTCGTCGGCGTCGTGGGGGTCGGCCAGGAGCTTGCGGCAGACCCGGCGGACCATCGGCCCGTGCCGCGCGACCAGCGCCGCGAAGGCCGCCTCGGCGGCCTCGTCCCCCGACCGGCCGGCGAACCGCTCCAGGAGCGGCCCGTCCTCCAGGCCCGTCGCGGACCCCTGGCCAAGCAAGCCCCGCCAGGCCCGCGCCGCCGATCCCTCGCATGACTCCCGCATCGGCCCGACCCCCCCACCGAGGACGCTCGCAGCTTCCTCTTCATACTGCCCCGGGGGGTCGCGAACCGGACAGGCTTTTTCTCCTAAGGATTCAGGACCAGGCGCCGACGGTGCCGACCAGCCGGCTGGCGGCCTGCTCGGGCGGGGCAGGGATCGCCTCCAAGAGGTGGGCGACGACCTTGTCGGGGTCGACCCCCTCGGCCTCGGCGTGGAAGGTGGTCACGATCCGGTGCCGGAGGACCGGCGGGGCGACGTGGCGGAGGTCGGCGATCGTCGCGGCGAACCGGCCTTGCAGGACCGCCCGGGCCTTCGAGGCCAGGATCAGCGCCTGGCCGGCCCTCGGCCCGGCCCCCCAGGCCACGCACTTCTTGACCAGGGGCGTCGCCTCGGGCTCGTTCGGCCGGGTCGCCCGGACGATGTCGCGGGCATAGAGGAAGACGTGTTCGGGGACCGGGACGCGCCGGACGAGGTGCTGGATCGCCACGATCTGCTCGGCCGAGAGCGTCACCTGCGGGTCGGGCGAGCGGTCGCCGGTCGTCTGGCGGAGGATCTCCAGCTCCTCGGCGGCCGTCGGGTAAGGGACGCGGACGTTGAGCATGAACCGGTCGAGCTGGGCCTCGGGCAGCGGGTACGTCCCCTCCTGCTCGATCGGGTTCTGGGTGGCCAGGACGAAGAACGGGTCGGGCAGGGGATAGGTCCGGTTCCCCGCCGTGACGTGCCGCTCCTGCATCGCCTCCAGGAGCGCGGCCTGGGTCTTGGGGGGGGTCCGGTTGATCTCGTCGGCGAGGATGATGTTGGCGAACAAGGGCCCGGCGATGAAGGCGAAGCTCCGCCGCCCGGTCTCCGGGTCGTCCTGGAGGATGTCGGTCCCGGTGATGTCCGAGGGCATCATGTCCGGGGTGAACTGGATCCGCCGGAACGCCAGGCTGAGGATCTTCGAGACCGTCGAGACCAGCAACGTCTTGGCCAGCCCCGGGACCCCGACCAGCAGGACGTGACCCCGGGCGAACAGCCCGGTCAGCAACTCCTCGACCACGTCTTCCTGGCCGACGATCACCTTGCCGATCTCGGCCCGGAGCCGCCGATAGTCGTTCGCCAGCGCGGCCACGGCCGCGACTTCATCCTGCGAGGGCCCATTCGGGTCGGCGGTCGGCATCGAGGGGGGACCTTCCTCATCGAGACGGCGGGAGCAACCGGCGGAGTCGCGGAGGCCCCCCAGCCTGCCGGTTCCGCCCAAGCAAGTCAAGGATCGCCCGGCCCCCGGCCGCGCCCGGGTTTGGGTTCGTTCCGCGAAAAGCGGTGGCTTCGAAGCCGGGCCCCCGTTGGCTTGGTTCCGCAATCCTGCTCGCTCCGAACCCACCGGCGATGGGTCCGTTCTGCGCCCGTGATGTCCCAGGATCAAAGCCATCGCCCGCCGAGGGTTCACCGCAAACCCTTGACCGCCAACCGGCAAGCTCGATCGGGCGGTCCCGGCGAACCGCCCACGCTGGCTTCGTTCGGCGTCGGCGTTGGGTCCGATCGGCACCGGGGCGTTGGCTTCGTTCCGCGAAAGTCCATCGCCTCGTCGCTGGGTTCGTTCGGCGATTCGGCGTGGGTTCGTCCCGGCGCGGGACATCGCCGGGCCTCCGACCCCCCGCTCGTCGATCGCTCGCCGACATCGCATGGACGACCCCCTTCGTACGGAACCGTGGCGGGAAATGGCTTACGCCGCGACCAGCCCCCGGATATATTCACTAACGGCGGCGGGGTTCAAACCGCCTTTTCCCCGGAAACCGCGATCGCCCCCCAAGGAAATCGGCCGGCTCCCGGCGACTCACCGGGCACCTCGATCTCCTAAACTTCACTACGTCCCCCAAGAGATCGAGAAAGCTTTCCCGCCAATTCGTCTCGTCTCGTCGGCCGGGTTTCGCATTCCCAGACGATCAGGGCGTGCCATCCCATCTTCTTCAACTCGCGTAGGGTCCGTGCGTCCCTCCGGCGGTTCTCATCAAGTTTGGGCTTCCAGAATTCCAGCCGTGATTTTGGCAGGCGGTCGCCCATTGGGCAGTGGTGGCGGTGCCAGAAGCAGCCATGCACGAAGATGACTTTCCGGCGGCTTCGGAATACCATGTCAGGTCGCCCGGGGAGCCCGCGATCGTGGAGCCGATAGCGATAGCCGAGCGAATGGGCCAACCTCCTGACGATCATCTCCGGCTTTGTGTCCCGCGATCGGACCAAAGCCATTCGCTTGCTTCTGTCCTCCGAACTCATGTTGTCCATCGCTGTGTCCCCCCAACCTCCGGTCCGGGAAGCCATGTCAGCAACCGATGAGCCAGAAGGGTCCAACCGGGGTACGGCCGAATTCGACTTCAACCTGGCGGACCCGCTTTTCGAGCAGATGCTCATACTCCTGAAATCCGTCGAGCCGCTGCCGTTGACATTTGCCCACACCAACGCGCTGCCCGAACGACCAGGTGTCTATCTTTTGCGACACGAGGGTACGGCGGTCTACATCGGCAAGGCGGACAAATCCTTGAGGGAGCGGCTCGGCCGTCATGCCAGAAACCTTTGCGGGAGGCAGAAATTACGCATCGAGGACATGACCTTCAGCTGCATCACCTTCGCCACGACATGGGACCCGTTTCTCCCTGAGAAGCATCTGACCGAACATTACAAGACGAGCGAAAGCCACGGCTGGAACGGCAAGGGGTTCGGGAGTAACGAGCAGGGAGTGAACCGGGGCAATACCCGCCTCAAGGCCGACAACTTTCACAAGAGGTATCCGCTGAAGGATGATTGGATTTGCGCAAACGTATCGGTGGGCGAACCGATCTCGACGCTGAAGTTGCTCCAAGCGATCAAGCAGGAGGTTCCGTTCTTCTTCAGGTTTCAGGGAAATCGCTTGGGAAGTGATGCCCAGGAGCGTGCTCGGGCCGAGGAAGCCAGGCGTGATTACGAGAGTACGAATATCGTTGTACCTCGGGCGGGCATGACCGCCAGGGAATTGCTCGTCTTGGTCGCCAGTCGGCTCCCCGGTCGGTGGCAAGCGACCATCACTCCGAGCCATATGCTTCTTTACAAAGAGCAGGGCGCGACGTACCCGGAAATGGAAGTTGCCTGGCCGACGGATGGCGGTTAGCCCGAGTTGGATGCCTGACCAGCGTGAAGGACGCCGATCAATCGGCTGGCAACAGCCGTCGCAAGCTCTACTGGGACCGCGTTGCCGAGCTGGCGCATGCTCTCGGTCCATGAGCCTTCGAAGACCCACTCATCGGGGAAAGTTTGGAGTCGGGCACACTCTCGGACGGAGAGATAGCGAACCGAGCCATCCTCCAATCGGAGTGTATTTTCGCCCCCGGGCACCCCGTGGTCACCCGCCTTGAGGGCCTTTGCCGGTTCGTCGTATGGGCTTCCCGTGTGCCCCGGGTAGCTCTTGGCACCCGGGTTGAGGAAGTGGTTCGCGATCTTCGAGCAAGTCTCCCCGACCTCGATCCTAGGTAGGCCGTCGAGCGCGTCGCGGACCGTGCACCAGGGCCGCGCCATCATCACTGGCGATAAACTGCGAAGGCTCTCGATCCGCGTTCGGTCCCTGGGATCGGCCGAGGGCCTGCGAGCCTTCGCGATGCGATGCCGTTCCCAATATTCGCCGCTCACCCACTTTGCGTGGAGCAGGGCGTCTCGCTCGTGCGTGGCCCCGGGGAACGAGAACTCCGCTCCAAGGTCGCTGCGGATTCCGACGATGAGGACCCGGTGCCTGTGCTGCGGGACCCCACAATCCGCTGCGTCCAGGAGTTGATGGACGACGTTGTATGTCAGTCCGACCGCCTCGCCTACGGTGTGGATCCGTTCGAGCCGCGATAGGTGGTGGGTCCATTCCTCATCCCCCTCCCTGACGACTTCGGGATGGCGGAGTTGGTGAATGATGTAGGCGAAGTAATTCGCGAAGTTCTGCCGGAGTAGCCCTTTGACGTTTTCGAAAAGGAAGGCCTTGGGACGAATTTCTCTTACGACTCGGACCGCCTGCGGGAACATGTCGCGCCGGTCGTCGCGGCCCCGGTGCTTGCCCCCCAAGGAGAAGGGTTGGCAGGGTGGGCCACCGGAGACGAACTCGACGGTACCAGCGAAACCGGCGAAGTCGTGGTCCTCAACCACTCCTTCGATGAGCTTCCAATCCCGGACGTGCTCGACGCCATTGATCTGATTGCGGCGGAGCGTCCGACAGGCGTTCGCGTCCTTCTCGACAACGATGCTGTGGTCGAACCCAGCCCGTGCCGACCCCAACGCGAGTCCGCCGGCTCCTACGAATAACTCGACGGATTTCACTTCGTAGACTCCCCTCTTCCGATTTCTGGCACCTCTATGGCGACGGGCTTGGTCAGGATCGTCGAGATTACTCGTCCCTTCCAACTTAACAAAATGTCGGCTCACGCCGCGATCAGCCCCCGGATATATTCACAAACGGCGGG
>JAABUK010009980.1_pt1 | contig 12816 bp, 15 predicted proteins | sample 5559141 | NCBI WGS metagenome assembly JAABUK01 (sample SAMN10711869, study PRJNA513367) | rock metagenome | isolation source: Antarctica rocks | place: Antarctica: Victoria Land, Pudding Butte nord | collected 2016-01-03
CCAGTGCGTGGCGTCCACTACCGCGGCGGGCAGCTCGACGGCCAGGCGGCGGCTCTCGGCCTGCCAGCCGAACAGCCGGTCCTGGACGTCGGCCACGGGGATCGCCCCGGGGTAGTGGTTGGACCGCTCTCCCTGCTCCTGGGCCCGCCAGTGCCAGGCCGTGCCGCGCTTGTCGGTGCAGCCGATCAGGGTGTTCGTGTTGAGCCAGCTGATGTTCTCTTTGGACATGATGTTCTCCTTCGGGACGTGAGAAAGCCCGACCCCGGGAGTGGGATCGGGCTGGAATGCTCTGGTCGGTCAGGCGGTGGGGGCGGTGTCCTCGTCGGTGTCGACGCAGACCCACGTCGCGGTGGCCTCGATGACGCATCCGGGGCAGGCGCGGTAGCCGCCCTGCACGTCGTCGGGCACCGCGCGCACGCCGGAGCAGTCCTGGCAGCTCATGCCGACTCCGCCTCCGACTGGTTGCTACCGGCCTCCAGGGTGGGGAGTCCGAGTGCCCGGTACACGCTGGCACGGCTGACCCCAAGGACCTTGGCGATACTGGAGACGTCGTAGTCGCCGCTGTCACGCATCGACCGGGCCGTCCTGAGCTTGTCCTGGGTCCACGTCGTCGGTCGTCCCCCGACCCGCCCGCGGGCCCGGGCAGCGGCAAGGCCCGCCATGGTGCGTTCGCGGATGAGTTCCTTCTCGAACTGGGCCAGGCTGGCGAACACGTGGAAGATCAACCGCCCTCCGGGGGTGCCGGTGTCGATCTGCTCGGTCAAGCTGACCAGGGCGACGCCGCGCTGCTCGAGGTCGTGCACGACGTCGATCAGGTGCCGCAACGACCGTCCGAGCCGGTCCAGCCGCCAGACCACCAGGCTGTCGCCGCTCCTGGCGCACTCCAGCGCACTCGTCAGACCAGGACGGTGCTGGACCGACCCGGAGGCACGGTCCATGAAGACCCGGTCCACACAAGCCCGCTGAAGGGCGTCGAGCTGCAGGGCCTCGTCCTGGTTGGTGGTGCTGACCCGGGCGTAGCCGATCTTGTATCTGGACATGGTCATGAGATCTCCTTGCCTTGTGGAAGTGTGCGCGGATGAAGCGAGCGCGAACTGGGACTGTTGGCGGCCTTGACCACGAGGAACGCAGCGGAAGCACCGCCTACGGATCAGGGCTTGTGGTCAGGTCGAAGCGGGGCGGTCGTCGGTGCCGGGGCTTGACGGCAAGGCCGCGGCACCACCGACGGATTTCGTGAAGGTGATCCAGGCTTTCGACAGCCACGAGCGCGGCATTCTGGTTCCAGTGGTCCGCGGGCAGCCCGTTTGTGCTCAGTGCTGAACTGCGTCAACGACTCGGGGACGCTGTACAAGTTGACGTTCCAGGCGATGCCTACGTGGCGATGGACTACACGTTGGACTGGCTGCACGCGGCGATCACCTGCTACCTCGACCCGAACGCGTGGGATGAACCACAGCCGTTGGGCGACGGGACGATCGCAGGCTCGCAAGAGGACGTGGATCTTCTGGTGGCTTGGGAGGAGAAGGGCCCGCATCTCGTGCTCATCGAAGCCAAAGGATTCACAGGCTGGTCGAACAAGCAGATGCGGAGCAAGGCGGATCGCCTGAAGGCGATTATCACGCCAAAGGTCCTGGAGGAGATCGACGCGCACTTCGTCCTGGTAGGGCCAAGCCGGTCAAAGGGGCTCCAGACCGAGTTCTGGCCGGAGTGGATGCGCAAGCAGGGCCGAACCCACTTCGTGAAGCTCACCGACCCGGGACCTCGCTGGAGTGTGCGGCGCTCAGAGCCCGCACTTGAGCCCGCCACCAGCAGTACCAAATGGTGCAGATGGTCCGTCGCGCCCCGGAGGTGGAAGTGAGTCGCCCACGGGCGGGCCTACGCATCCAGGCCGGCCGCTGGTACGCCTGGCAGATGCTGCCCGGGTACGGCGACGGCGTGCCCTACTTCTCACCCATCTTCGTCCACCGCGTGACGCTCTCGCCTAACAACCCGAACATCCTCGACGTCGACTTCGCAAATGTGCTGTACGCGGTCGGCGTCCAGGGCTTCCACACAACTATCCGCCCGCTCCAGCGCGCCAGCACCTACGTCGTCGCGGAGCTCCTCGAAGGTGAAGCGGACAGCCCGGTTCGCACTGGGATCATCTCGGCGATCACCTTCGAATGGCTGGAACGGTTCTGTCCACAAGTGCTCAAAGAACTTCCGCTCCGGACGCCCCCGGATGGCAAGGACCTCACGATCGCGGCGTACCTCACCGCGAGCTTCGGACTGGGCTGACTGCCCGTCTCACAAGTCGCCAGGCCGCGGTGCTGGTGAGACAGGTTGTGGCCACGGGTTCTGAACGCTCCAAGCCGGCACTTGCGGGGCCTACAAGTCCCGTCGCAGAACCCCTCGTATGAGAGACCGACCGGAACAGCGGCGTAGGTGCTTCCGGCGCCACTGGCACGGGAGGACCGGCGTCGGTGCCATCACCGGGGGGTCCTGCCCGGGCAGTCCAGCCCATGACATTGGCCGGGGGCGCGGCCGCACCCCCGGCCAGGTGTGTCAGCGGGACCGCGGCCGGTACGCCGCGGGCGGAGGATCGACGCCGAAGGCTTGGCGTCAGGGGCAGGGGACATCAGGCCACGGAAGGCCCTGCTGCCGGTGGGTTTGTTGGTGGCAGGCACAGTGCGGGGATGTCGCAGCCCGGCGAGTGGCCGCCTCAGCCCGGACTGCACCTGGCTGAGTGGTCTTGTGAACTGCTCGGCACCGCCCTGCTGCTGCTCGGGGGGTTGTCGGCGGTCTGCCTGGACTTCGGGCCGCACAGCCCGCTGCGCGGCCTGGGGAGCTCGGTTCGCCTGCTGCTGACCGGTCTGTTGTTCGCCGGCACCGGCAGCCTGCTTGCGATCAGCCCGCTGGGGCGGCGCAGTGGCGCGCACCTCAACCCCGTGGTCACACTGGCGTTCTGGACCCAGTGCAAGGTGCACCCGCACGACCTTGCTGGCTACGTCGGCGGGCAGTTGCTGGGCGCGGTCCTGGGCACGGCGGCTGTCGCCGGGCTCTGTGGCGGTGGGGCGCGGGCGGTGCAACAGGGGGCTACCGCCGCGGGGCGAGGGCTGACGGGTCCGGCGGCCATGCTTGGTGGAGGCGGCGATGACCGCCGTGCTGGTCTTGGTGCTGCTGCTGATGACCAGCAGCGCCCGGACCGCCCGGTGGACCGCGCTGGTCCTGTGGCCGGTCATCGCCGGGCTGGTGTGGCAGGGCGCGCCCTACACCGGCACCAGTCTGAACCCGGCCCGCAGCCTCGGGCCGGCGTTGCTCGCGCCGCTGCTGGGCCCGTACTGGGTCTACGTCGCCGGCCCGCTGCTCGGTGGGGCCGCGGCGGTCGGGGGGTTCGCGTTGTTGCGCGACCGGCAGGTGCTCACCGCCAACCTCTTCCACGACCCCCGCTACCGCAGGTGGGCGGCAGCAGCGGACCGGGTCGGCTCTGAGCCCGGCGTCCGCTGAGCCGGTTGACGGCACCCACCTCACGGCGACCGCCAGCGAGCCTGTGCCGAAGCAGCGGTCGAGGTCCTGAGCCTCTGGACTTCGGTGACTGGGAGGGAGTACCCGCGAGCGCCAGAGCGGGTCTTACGCCCGCTCGGGACATCGCCGCGGAGCGGTGGGAGCGCCCGCTCATAGCCGATGTGCGGTTATGCCGCGGACTCGCTGCGCGAGGTCGCACCCCACGAAGTATCGGCAGACGAGGACGGTCTGTCGGGGGCCGCCGCTAGGGTCCCGCGCAACCGACCAAAGGAGGCGCGACATGGCGCTGACGCGAGTGTTCGTGAGCTTCGACTACGACAACGACAACGACCTCAAGACGCTGCTCATCGGCCAGTCCAAGCATCCGGACTCGCCGTTCGCAATCTCCGATTGGTCCATCAGGGAGCCCAGCGCCGACTGGAAGGACAAGGCCCGCCGTCGCATCCGCGCCTGCGACGTCGTCGCCGTCATCTGCGGCATGTCCACGCACACCGCGACCGGCGTCAACGTCGAGCTCAAGATCGCGCAGGAGGAGGGGGTCCCCTACTTCCTGCTGGAGGGCCGGGGCTCGAAGACCTGCACGAAGCCGACCGCGGCCAAGTCGACGGACAAGATGTACTCCTGGACCTGGGCCAACCTCAAGAGCCTGGTCGGCGGCAACCGGTGACGCAGCCCACCGGCTCTGCGCAGCAACCGCCACCGGCGACGCTGGAGCTGTACAAGCTCGGCGCGGACTTCGCGGACAAGGTGTCAGCGCGCCGGAACACCGCGAACGGCTTCTTCCTGACCGCCGAGACGGCCCTCGTCACCGTCGTCGCCTTCGTGCTCGGCAAGCAGCGGCCCGAGGACGCGGTGAAGGTCGCGATCGTCACCGCCGGCGTTCTGCTGTCTGCAACCTGGTGGCTGCAGCTCCGGAGCTACCGCGACCTAAACAAGGCCAAGTTCGCAATTCTGATCGAGATCGAAAAGGGACTGCCGGTGGCGTTGTTCACCGACGAACAGAAGGTTCTCGACGGCGACGGCTCTAAGGGGCTCCGCGGCCGGTACGCCGAGCTCGGCGCGACCGAGCGGGTGGTGCCTGTGCTGTTCGCGCTCATCTGGCTATCGCTGTTGCTGGTCGGCTGACGTGAACTATCTCGCGCAGGACGCCGAGCGCATAAAGCGCGCCCTCCTGGCAGGCGTCGAGGTCCCCGAGGACAGTGACGACCTGTTCCTGCTGTACGCAGTCCTGCTACGTGCGAAGGGTGCCGCGATAACGACCGCGGATGTGCACGACGCCTGGTCGGCGTGGATGATCCGACGGGACCCAGAGCACGACGCCATCAAGCCCTTCGCGGAGCTGGCGCGGGACGTACGCGTCGAGGACGAGCCGTTCACCGAGGCGATCCGGGCCTGCGCTCGAGCTCGGTGACCCCGCGAAGTACACATATGTCGGGGTCCGTCCGACCATGCTGCACGGCCCCTGCCGATGAGCGCGCATCGCGGGGACATGCGTCCTGCTCGGCTAATCGAATCTGTAGTAGTGCTCGCGAACCTTGCTTTGCCACTTGCGCACGAGTTCTCTCAGCTCATGAAGCTGCTCCCGACTGGGACGGGACGGCGGCATGCTGTGCACGAAGACGTCGGTTACTCCATTGTCGAAGACGCCGCCTGTGATCCCATCCTCTTTGAAAATTAAGAGCGGAAGCCGCAGACCGAACAAAATGCCTGCTTCAAGCTGATTCCACGGAGTAGCGAACGGCGTGTGGTGATCAACCTTTTCCTCAGCCGACGTTCCCGGCTTGCGTATGCCTTGCAGGCTGCGGAACTGCTCGAATCCAAGTATCACGCCGCCAGAGCAGTGCTTCGCTATGACCGCTATCTCCTTGAGCGGATACTCAGTTGGGTATTCGCGACGGCCGAGCGCCCTTGGCTCGAGACCGATCGCGCGCAGCTCCTTTACAACTCGCTGCCGTGCCGCCTCCTGCGCGTCGCTGAGTGTCGTCGGCGAGGAGACGAACACTGGTATCAGCACGCGGTCAGTATGGACCGCAACCGCACCACGCACAGTCATGGCACTGCTGGGATCGCTGGTCCTACCGCCGTGTCTAGCTCAACCAGCAAGAAGATGGGGCTCAACCATGGAGAGCAACAACTTGCCCTCGACCGGCGGCGGACGCGAGCTAGTGCAGAGGGCTGAAGTCGACCCCGAGTCCTCGGCACGTGACGCCTGAGGACCAGCGGCGTCCGCTTCTGCCGCGAGGCGCGCTCCGAGTCTCTGTGGGCCTCTGTGAGGCCGGCTGAGTCGAACTGGTGGTCGGACGTACCCGGCCAGGGCCGGAGGCCTTCTACGGGCAGATCAGGCACCGTCATCTGCTGCTGCCGTAGCGACGGAAGGCTGCGCCGAGAACTTCGTGCTCCCGGCGCAGCCCGCGCCGTCGCTACTTCCTGTCGCCGGGTGGCTGGTACCGGGAGGTTGGCAGGTCCGGTCCGAACGCCGCGTCGGCCAGGCCCGCGGCTTTGCCGATCGCGGTGGTCCAGGCCTGTAGGGCGTCCCGGTCCTCGAGGTAGACCAGGACCCGGCCGACCCGGACGGCGATGTGGCCGTAGCCGCGGCCGCTGGCCTCCGGGGTCATCGCGAAGACCCGGTGGTCCTGCGGTCCGGCGAAGATCGCCTGGGTGGCGACCTGCATCCGGGGCTGCGGCCGGACCCAGAAGCGGCGGCCCCCGACGAGCTGCAGGTGGTCGCGTCTACCGGGCATCGTCGTCGTCCTGGTCGTCCCAGTCGACGTCGACCAGCCGCTGGCTGCGCCACGACGAACTGTTCGAGGACGACACTGCTGGGCGCAGCCCGAGGGCGAGGGCATCGATGACGCCGTCGACGGCTTTGGACAGCACCAGCACGACCGCAGCGAGCTGCTGCGCCCGCCGGGTAGACAGGGTCGCCAACTCCGGTTGCTGCTCACGTAGATGGTTGTAGAGCAGTACCGCCAGAGCCGCGGCCCCAGCGATACCGATGATCAACATCACGATCTTCTCCTTCAGGCATGACGAAGGCCGCCTCCGGGATGGAGACGGCCTGAGGAAGTGCTGGTCGTGCTGGTGGTGCTGTGCGTCAGCGGCGCTTCTTGGCCACCGACCGCTTGGGCGCCGGGTAGCGCATCTGGGTCGGGTCCAACCCGACCGTCTGCTCGAGCAGGTCGCTGTTCCGGGTGGGCTCACCGACCCCGACGGTGAACAGCGCCGGAGGCGTGGTCGGCGCTGCCGGTGCCTCAGTGGGCCCGACGGTCGGCACCGGGGCCGTGGGCGCCGGGTCGGTTGCCGCTGGTGTGGTGCCTGCGGTCGCAGGGGCCGGGGTGGGGCTCATGCCGGGGACGACCCCGGCGACCACGGTGCCGGCGTCGCGGAGCACCGCGGTCGGCAGCAGCGCGATGTTCGCCACGATCCGGACCAGCCAGGACCATGGGCGGGGCAGGAAGCGACCCACCAGGGCTCGTAGCAGGCGTTCCCTGGCGATCGCGGCCGTCGCCTTGGCGGGCAGGTTCTGCGACCGCAGCAGCCCACTGAGGCGCTGCAGCTGCCGGGCCCGGTCGGTGGCTGCCTGCTTGACCGCGGTCGCTCTGCTGCCGAGCCAGGTGGCCAGCCGGGCACCGGGGCTGCCGAACAGCCGCAGCGTCCAGCCGACTGCCGTCCCGATGGCCCCAGCGGCGGTGCTGACGGCTGTGCTAACTGCCCTAGCGGCCTTGCCGACCAGGGTCTGCCCCATGTCGGTGGACAGGCCCCAGACGAGGCCGGCCAGGACCCCCGGTGCCCGCAGACCACGCGCGGCTACTGAGCCGGCGCCGAGCAGCCAGCCGTAGGAGCGGCGCACCATCGTGAACAGCCCATCCAGGTGCAGCCGGGCGGCGAGCCGACCGGCGCCCGCGGTTGCGGTACGGGTGTAGCCCAGGACCAGGTCCTTGGCGGTCAGGACGGCCGCGAAGCGCCGCCGGTCAAGCTGCCACGTGACCCTGCCGTCGTGCTGTTGCGAAGTGACCGCCTGTAACGGCGGCCGGTGCTCTGTGCTGGTCATGTCGTGCTCCCTTGAGATGGACATGCGAAAGGGCCCAGGCGGATGCCCGGGCCCAGCACGTTCCGGGTCAGCTGGCCCGGAACGCACAAAGGCCCTTCACCGGGATCGGTGAGGGGCCTGTAGTGCCAGCGAGGGGCGGTGTGGCCAGCCCTGCAACAGGGCATGGTTGTCCTACCTCGCTGATCTCAGCATAACAGAAGATGATCTTGCTTGGCAAGTGCTTCCTCTGTAGAAGACGCCGAGCGCGGGGATCGCGCGAGCTTCTTCAAGCACGCCCTGTTTGAAGGTCACCTGCGCGGCCTGCGACGCATCTTCTGCTCCGCAAAATTGATCTCCGGCGTGCTTCTACGCGACATGCGATACGGCGATACCCGCACCGCCATGCCCTACCTCGCTCCGCCAAAGATCCGGGCTGGACCCGCGGTCCGATGCGAACTGTGCATCACGCCGCCTTGGGGGTAGTGGACGGTTGGAAGTTGAGTCTCGCCAAGGGGCTAGACCTGGTGAACGCTGTGAATGAGTCGCGTCCTTCATTCCGGCTGGACTGCTGGTAGTTGAGCCACGTCGACGTCTTCTTCGCGACTCACTCCGACTCCTCGACCAAGGACGCCCATGCGCACTCTCGATCTTGACCTGCTGCTTTCGGCCACTTCCGCGGGCGGGCCCAGCTGCCTGTCCTCGACCACCCGCCTGCGTCCTGCCGGCGGCCGCCACACCGCTGTGGCTCCGGCCAAGTACCTCCAGGGCACCGGCAGCTCCGCCAAGTCTGTGTACGTGTACGAGCGCCGCTTCCTCGACGGCGAGTCGAGGCACACGGTGTTGATCGACTCGAAGCAGAGCCAGCTCAACCGCCTCGAGCTGGAGCTCGATCAGGCGCGCATCGACGGCGACGTGCTGCTGTCGCGGCTGCCGCACGTGCAGGTGACCTACGGCGCCGGTCCCAACAGCCAGACCTTCACCGACCTGGTCCTGCCGCACCGTGTCTTCGACGCCCATGTCCGGGCCGGGACGGTCGACGGGGTGCCGACGACCCAGACCGATGCGTACCGGGCCGTCCGTAACGCCAGCCCGGCCAACGCGCGCGCGCTGCTGGACGTCAGCCCGATCACCTTGGTCCTTGGCGGCTGGGACTCCAGTCGCAAGTCACGTCAAGGACGCTGGCGCAGCGCGCTCGTCGGTGAGATCGTCGGCTTCGTCCCGGCCGAAGCCGTGGGTGAGCCGGGGCTGCGGGGTGGCGCACGCATCGACCCCGTGGGCATGCAGATGCAGGTGCCGGGACTTGCGCTCAAGCAGATGGCAGACGCTCAGCAAGGTGAGCTCAGCGCCGCCAACTACGCAAAGATCAGCAAGCAGGCGGATGGAGCGAAGGGCAAGCCGGTCGGTGCCGCCGAACTAGGCTTCGGCGGCATCCCCCCGGCGCTGTCCGCACTCGGGGGCGTGGCGTGCGAGCCGATCCTACGCACGCACGTGCTGTCCTTTGCCGCCTTGCGCCAAATGCGCTTCGGCGCAGGCCCGGATGGTGACGCAGCATGCCGAGCGCTCCTGGCCGCGCTGGCGCTGGCCGGTCTTTCGCGCAGCGACGCCGAGCTCGCGCTGCGTGCCAACTGCGACCTGGTCGAGGACGCCCCGACGACCCTGACGCTGGATCAGCGCGGGGGTAAGGAGCTGGCGCTCGCCGCGCCGGACATCGACAGTGCCGATGCCCTGCTCGCAGCAGCACTGCAGCAGGCCGAGCAGTTGGCCGGCGTCACCTGGTCCGGGCTCGCAATGTCCGTCATCGGCAACCCAGACGTCGTGCGGGGTGCCATGGCCGACGCGGAGGAGTCGTGAGCGACTTCGCAGTCATCGCTGATCTCCCGCTGGGCGCCTACCGGGCCCGCACACCGGGCGGACAGCTCGACCCCATGCCCTCGCCGGCACGCCTGCATGCGGCGCTGCTCTGCGCCGCCGCCACTGGCCCGCGAGCGCAATTGGACGGGGAGGAACTTGCCCCTGACATCGCGGACGTCGAGATGCTGCAGTGGCTAGAGCAGCACCCACCGGACGGCGTACGGCTGCCGCAGACCAGCGCGACGCGCAGCACCGTCTACGGCTACCGGCGGGAAGGCACGCTGGTGAAGGAGGGCGGGGACGCCGGCCCCAAGGACAAGGTCGTCGCACGGGCTCTCGTAGGCCTGATCGCCGTCGATGGTCCTTTTGCCTGGACGTGGACCGAGCCGCCTCCGGCCCCGGTACGCGACATCCTTCGCGAGTTGTGTGGCGACGTGGCCTACCTCGGCAACGCGGAGACCCCCGTACGCCTGCGCGTGGGCGAGGCGCATCCGACGCACCGCCGGGCGCCGGATGCGGACTTGTTCACCACTCCGTCAGGGCTGGACACCGACGTGGCTGCCCCCGGCAGGACAGAGGCGCTTCGTACGGCGCACGACCTCACCCGACTTCCCCCGAGTGCAGCGGCGGACAAGTTCTCCAGCAGCGAGGCGCCGCGAGCAGTCGCCTACGTCCGCGAGGGCCGAGAACCCGCCCGCTACCTGAGCCTGACGGCAGACGATGAGCCGCCCGGCCCCTGGTCCACGGTTCTGCTCGCGGGCTTCGGCCTGCCGCGCGACCGGCTGCGCAAAGGCGACCACGTCGGATGGGCGGCAGCCGTGCACCGCGCGCTCATCGGCCTCGTCGGTGACGGCGCTCCACCCTTGCTCACCGGCGCCTACCTGCCAGGCGTGGCGCGGCCGACGAACCGGGTGGCCTTGCAACTGTTGGCACCCGATGCGGTACGAGCAGCCGGCATCGACAGCAATGGCCCCGTCCTGGCTGTCCTCCTACCGACCAGTGCGCCAGATGCTGATATCTCCGTCGTGGCCGACGCCTTTGCGCGGTTGCGCATCGTCAACTGGGGCGCAAGCAGCCGATCTGTCACCTCGCTCCCGGCCAGGTCGGCTCGCCTGTTCTGGCCGACCGGCGGCTCGGGCGTCTTCGAGGTCAGGCCCGCGGCAGTGCCGGACACCCGCCCCGTCGACCGCAGCTGGACCATCGCCGATGCTATTGCCCTCTCGTTGGGTTTCGTCCTGCGCGACCGCAAAGCGCTGCAAGGGGCGGGACGCGGGGACGCTCGGCATCGCGAGACCGCACGCCTTGTACGAGAAGCCGGTCTCACGGTGCACGCAGTCAACCGGGTCATGAGCGGCGACCTCAGCCGGTACGTGCACCGCATCGACGACTCGCGAGTGGTCCAGCCCTATCGGGCCCGACTGTCACTCGGCGGGCTTCTGGACGACCGGACGCTCGTCTGCCTGGGTCAGAGTCGTCACCTCGGCGGCGGGCTGCTCGTGCCGGTAACGGGTGCCGTCGGATGAGTCTCGAACGGGAGCAGTTCGCCGACTTCTTCGCCGCTGTGCGACCCGGCCAGAAGCCCTTCTTGTGGCAGGAGCGGTTGCTCGACCTGCTGGTGTCCCAGGGCCGGTGGCCGGACCGCATCGTGGCGCCGACCGGTGCCGGCAAGACCGCTGTCGTCGACGTCCACGTCTTTGCCAACGCCTTGGCCGCCGCCGGCCGGGCGCCGCGCCTGCCTCGCCGGCTGGTGCTGGTCGTCGATCGCCGGGCTGTCGTCGACAGCCATGACGATCATGCCCGCGTGATCGCGCGTCTGCTCGACGGCGGTGGCGGTGGTGTGCTGGCGGAGGTGGCCAAGCTCTTGGTGACGCTGCGCCTCGACCTTGGCAAGCTCGATGTTCCCGGGCTCTTCGTCGGCGCGGATGAGGAGCCGCTGCTGACGGCCCGCTTCAGAGGTGGAGCGCCGCCTCCGCGCAGCTGGCGGGACGTACCTGAGGCGTGCGCGGTGATCACGGGGACGCCCGACATGATCGGCAGTCGGCTCCTGCTGCAGGGGTATGGGTCTTCCCGAAGCGCATGGCCACGGGAGGCGGGGCTGCTGGCCCACGACTGCGCGCTCGTCGTCGACGAGGCGCACCTGTCCCGGCAGTTTCTCGCCACAGCCCGGCGAGTGTCGGAGCTGGCCGCATCGAAGGTGATCGGTGCCGTGCCGGTGCTGCAGGTCGTGGAGACCACAGCCACGCCGCAGCAGGGCGACGGCGTCGAGGTCGGCGTCGAGGTCGGCGACCTGTCCGATCAGGTGCTCAACCGCCGCATGCGAGCCGACAAGCCTGTCGAGGTACTGCAGGTCCCGGGGTGGCCGATGACAGCCGACGGCCCCGCCGTACAGGCCGTTCTCCAGCGTGTGCGGCGAGCGCACGCCGACCTCGGGCCAACGGTCGGTTGTGTCGTCAATCGCGTGGCGACCGCGGCCGCACTCGCTCGGCTGCTTCGTGCAGACGGCCTTAGCGTCGAGCTGCTCGTAGGTCGAATGCGGCCGGCGGACGTGACACACCTTCGTCGCCGACGGCCGGGACTGCTGGACATCTCGGGCGACCCCAAGGTAGACGTGCTGGTCGCAACACAGACCATCGAGGTGGGGGTCGACCTGGACCTGTCCGCCCTCGTGACGGAGCTGGCTCCCGGAGCTGCGCTGGCACAGCGCAGTGGACGGGTGAATCGACGGGGCCAGCGAGACAACTCGCGCGTGGTCGTTGCTGTACCGGACGCCGACCTGCCCGAGAAGGGCAGCGCGCCCTATAGCCGCGACGACCTCGTCCGGTCACTGGCCTGGTTGACCAGACGAGCGCACGACCCAGCCGGGCTCGCGCCCTGGGCGGTGCGCAATGATGCGCCACCTGGACAGGCGCTCCGCCGTCGACTGCTCCGCCGGCTCGAGCTGACCGACAGCTGGGCGTGGGCCGCGACAGGGGAGCCGCGCTTTGCAGCACCCGACCTCGACCTGTGGCTTGCTGACGATCTGTCCGCAGACCGCGACGTTGGTCTGGTGTGTCGGGCGGACCTGCCCACGGACTCCCTTCGCGCACTCGAGCTCTTGCGACTGCTGCCCCCCAGGGCACACGAGGTGTTCCCTGTCCCAATCGGGCTGATGGCCGCCGTTCTGCCAACGCTCGCCAACCGTCACCCGGTCTTGCGTTGGCGCTCCGGTGAGGTCGAGGAGCTAACTCCTGACACGGCGGTAGTACGCCCGGGAGACGTCATCGTGGTAGACGCAGAGGTACCCGTCCAACAGGTGGGTGTCGTTGCAGGGCCTCGGCAAAGTTGACTTGAGCGTTATGTGATCAGTGACAGGACCCGATTGGGGTGACGGCTGACGTGTCGGTTGGCGGCGGCGATGTTGGTGGCGCCCGTTGTTCGGTGGACGCTGATGG
>JAABUK010009984.1_pt1 | contig 12811 bp, 18 predicted proteins | sample 5559141 | NCBI WGS metagenome assembly JAABUK01 (sample SAMN10711869, study PRJNA513367) | rock metagenome | isolation source: Antarctica rocks | place: Antarctica: Victoria Land, Pudding Butte nord | collected 2016-01-03
ATCCCCAACTACACTGTTGTGCTAGGCTTTGGCAATTTCAGTTGGAGCAGTGCTTTCCAATGTGGACTTCAGCGGGTATATATCCAGTGTCAGGGAGGCAAGATGGCCAGACATGGAAACAACTGGTAGTCACAGCTTCAAAGATCCCAGCTGGTCGTGACACTGGAACCATTGTAATGGAAGAGAACCGGAAACAGCTGTGGAACTCAGGTATACAACACACCAGACGTCACACCACAGCTTGTCGAAGACAGCAGCAACAGAGCTTGTTATTTGCGGCTGCGTGACCTTACTAGTCCTGCAGGCAAGCAAAAGGTGCAGCTTGATTTTCAGCTCTGCCATGCGGAGTACAGAGCAAGCTGCTGGGTCCTGGTGCCAGGCCAGCAGTTTTGGAAGATTCAGCACACTACCTTGTTACTGGAGCTGGTATACTTTTTCTGGTTTGAGGAAAGGCAGCTTGCAAGGGGTGCCAAAATGCTGGCCAAGGTGATGTTCACTTGCATCTTTGTTGCAGGGTCCCAGAGCAGCATTAGACAGTAAGTGGCACAAGCTAGATCCTCATCATTACCTTGATGTCTGCTGCACAAACTGCCACAAGCAGTTATTGCAATTTCATGAACCACGCATGCTGCTGCAAGGCGTTTGTGCTGCTGCAGGCTCTTGAATTGTTGGTAGACTTTGGCAAACCTGCACCTGGGCAGTCGCAGCAGCATCTGTGGTACAACAACCCAGAGTTGGCAATGTCAGCTTCCTCTGCTGGTTCCTATCTCATAGATATGCTGCACATGCGGGTGCTACACTTGAGTCCGCTTGCCATCTCAGCTCCAGAAGCCTTCCTTGAGGCTTGCACTGGTGTGCCTCCTTTCTTCACTTTGTCAGTTGTCATGATCCAGACACCAAGTGCTCTCAATGACTCTCAAGTATTGCATTTGCTGTCCTGTATTGTCATGCAATGGCTGTAATCATGATGCCAGCACAAATGATTCTACAGCAACTCTCGTGAAGCAGCAAAGCTGACAGTAGCTGTGATCTAAAAGAATTCAAGGCACACAATCTGTATGCTCAGACTCTGGCGTCATTGGCTGTACGCATAGTCCCTGAAAAGCTTAGGCATGCAGGCAAAGGCAGTCCAGCCGTGTCTGGCCAAGCTCCAGACACGTTTGAGTGGTGCGGTGCTGAGTACACTCTGGAGGACTTGAAAGCTGCCTTGGCTGTGTTGCTTCCTCAAGGCACACCTGGCGACGAGCTAATGGCTCAGCACTACAGTGACCCATGGCAACCCGCCACCTGGGAGGTGTACAGTCACAATGCCGTGACGCTGCTGAAGGCCCTCGCAGAATGTCAGACGGCTCCCCAGGTATTAAAGCACACACTGTGTTAGAGCATCGTCCTGCTCTATTGTGGTCACCAGCGCAAGATAACAGCAGCATGCACAGAAGTGTTGAAGCTGTTGAGCATCACATCACGAGTCTGTGCGCATCTGGTTCATGCCTTTGTGTGCATCTGGTCCATCCCTTCATGAGGCTAAGCACAGTAGAGCACAGGATCAGGCTGGAGTCTGCATCCTTCATTGGGGGTGTGGTGTGCAGGATGAGTGGCAGCTGCCAGGAGCTGCTCTGCTGAGCAAGGCAGAGCAGATGTCCGAGGTGCCAGGGGAGCTCACCCCATCTGGGGTCTGCAAAGCCCATCAGCTTTTTGCTGGTGCAACACTCCTCCTAAGGTACCACTCCTTTGACAGCTGCTATCAAGGCTGCCCCAAGGCACTGCTCTGCCAAATGCTTGTATTAGTGCTCACCCAATGTCATGCTTTGCCTGACCCCCCACAGCACAAGTTTTGCTGCATCTTGCAGAGACAAATTCTCATTGGCAGCCTGTACATGGCCCAGTCTACAGTGTGGCATCACCAAATGTACCAGGACCTTGTGCAGTATGCTCCTGCTTCCCGACATGTTGTATGTCAACATGTTTCAGTCACCGCTGACCGTGCAGGCTGTATTTCAGGCAAGACAAGGGGGTGACAGTGCATGCTGAGCATGGTCTGATGTATGAAGACGCAAGGCAGCATCAGAGAGCAGCATACTACTATAAGCTGGCTATTATGGTGGGCTGCCAGAATCCCAGCTCTGAGCTGGACTACAATGTCGACTCGGTGCTTGTGGGAATTGCTGAAGCCTTTGACGGAGAGTGGCAGGACACAGGTACAAACCTGCACCTCTTGGGTAACATGGCAGAAATTCTGTGCATGTAGCCGAACTGGCAAATTGTGAATTCGCTGTTGATGGCTTCCAGGGTCGAGCATCAAGACTAACACAAATGCTAGCATTTTGCATGCGCAAGGCAATTCAGGCTGTGAGGTAGCCTTCTGTTTTCAAATCTCAAGCAAGTCTCTGCACAACTCTAAGTGCAGTCTGCATATTTGCAGCCACCTGAGCAAACTCGGTTTGTACGCATGATCTTACATGCAGGCATGGTTCAAAGCTTCCAGAAGGCTTTTGAGTGGCGCAAGTTTCTTGTGAGGCGCCTGCTGGGCAAGTCAGAGAAGACACCAGCTGTGTGTGAGCGCACGTGTGAGTGCCTGCACAGCCTGGGCCTGCTGCTGGAAGACCACAGCTGCAGAGGGGCTGCCACCCCCGAGCTGCAGGGCTGTGACTCCCATCTGCTGGCTGTGGGGGCTTACATGACAGGCATGCGTCAAATTGATGCCAATACCACCATTATCACCTGGCTGCAAGACCATGTTCAGGTACAGCTTTCAGAGCGGCTGTTCATGTCTGTGAAATAGTCAGGCACTTACGCTGTGCCAGGCACAATTTTGCTTTAGAAAGTTGCTGCGTGCATTTCCTGGGAGGAGTGCGTCGGCCATGCAATGTCTGTTGGCAAAGCACCATTGGTCACATGCAGTGCTGTTGAAGCCCACACTATGTATGAATTTTGTGTATACAAGCGTGATCTGATACCATGTGCGTTTGCAGATGGCTGACACAGCAGAGAAAGCTTTCCTTGCATTCCTGGAGGGCACAAGTGAGGCACAGCAGCTGAGTGCAGAGGGGAACCCCGATTTAGCACATCTGCCTTTGGGAGCTGCAGCTCCAGAAGCAAATCAGCCAGCAGCTGCTGCTTCGATGTCCATCACTGCTTTGCACAACCCGAGTGACTCCTCCCTTGACCATGGTCCTGATCAGCAGGCCCCCTCCACAAGCTCAGCCCCTCCCCACCAACCCTCCTCCACAAGCCCGCAAGACGCCCTGCCCCTGCGACCCACCGGGCTGCATTCTGCAGACATGAGAAGCTCAGCCATGGGTCAAGTGGCACGTGCTTGGGCGCAGCCACCAGTGGAGCTGACAGTGAAGCATGTCGGGTTCCTGGGCAGCTTGGCACATGCCCTGGTGCATCTACAGAAGGCGTCAGAAGGGCTGTCACTGCTGCGTGCTGCAGCCTGCATCATGCGCACCAACCCCCCTGCCTTCCACATGTGGTTCCAGGGCTCCCCTGACCCCCAAGTCCTCCATGCACATGTCTTGATGGACCTGGTAAGCTCAGCTAGGTTGAGTTTCAGTGTCACACTCTGGCTCTTTGCCTGGCTTCTTCAACTGCTTAGCTTGCTTGCCTGTAGTGCATGCTACGAATGCAATGCAAGAAGCTGTCGGCAAGTTGCAAGGGTGGTTGCGTTTGAGTCATGGAGCCCCACAGCAGTGTGCACTGTGTGCCTGCTGTGATGCTTATGTGGGAAGGAGCTGCTTATGACACCAGCAGCACAAAGGAAAGCTCTTGCAAGGCAAGTCCTACCCATTGACAATGTGACCAACATCTCCAGGGTACAGCTTGCTAGATGCTTCACAGCATAGCTTCTTGGCCCACCAAGTCGTTTTTGAAGAATGTTGTTACTGGTAAACCGAGTACCCAAGCAGGTACCCATAGCAAGTACTACTCAGACCTGTATTCACCTGACCCTGGAAGAAGACACGTGCTGGCATGAATGCATGATTGTTGCAGGGAGTAAGCTTGCTAGGGGAGAGGCAGTACGAGGAGGCTCTGGATGTGTTCATGGAGGGCCTGGGAATTGCCACCAGGCAGCGCTTGGGGGAGCGTGTGCTCAGCACCTTCCACGACCATGTGGCCCACACCATCCTGCAATTACGCCAGCAGCGTGCCCTCCACATCTACACTCTGGTATTTCTCTCTCTCTCTCTCTCTCTCTCTCATACATTCTCCCATTCACAGAAAGAATTTTGGCATTGTATGTACCTGTCCCCATGGTAATGAAAGGAGAAGTGAATAAATGTTGTAATACTGTTCACCAATCATATTTCGCTGCTGAATATGCTGTAAGGCAATGCTTTCCTGTTGACTGGAGCCTTGCAATCCCACAGGCACAACATTGACCTCTCGCTTTTCAATATTGCCTGCACTGATGGCCAGTTATTGGACATCTTGTTCAATCAGACCTGCCTGCCAGAAAGGTGATATGCTTTCACGTCTGATAAGCTGCATTGCAGCACAACGCAGATGCATCAGCATGCTGCCAACAAACATGTGCTCAAGCCTGCCACATTTCCCAGTCCTTCCCAGTCAAAACAGCTGTGCTAGTGACAAGGCAGCTGCTGCAACATACCTTCAATCGCTGGGTGGCGGCCACTGTCAACCGCTTTGGCAAAGTCATCTCAGCCTGTACAGCACTACAGATCTGATGTGTGACCATGGTGGTTGCAGACAAGCGGTGAGAGGATGGAAATCAGCTGGCGCCAAGCAGAGGAGCATGCCAGGACGGCAGTAGCTGCCGGCCAGTCCTGCAAGCCCCCTGAGCCCGCCCTGGAAGCCAGCCCCCTCACCACCCTTGGGGACATTGCCTCAGCCATGTGCAAGTTCCCATTGGCCAGGCAAAGGTACCTCTTCCTTGTCTTGCAACAGCTCCTTGGTCAGTGCCAGTGCATGATCTATGCTTCTAGGCTGCTACGATGTGAGTCCTGACTGCAATTTGCCTGTCACGCCATGATTGTGACAGGCCTTGCTTGCTGTCAAGCCACATTCATCTGAAGACACTCAATATCAAGTATCAATAATAATGATCATGATCATGATCATGATGACAACAGTAGTAGTAATGCGGGCCTAGCCAACAGGCATCAGCTGCATGCAACGTAAGTCAGCTCTCTCCAGACAGTTTTGTTCAGAGTATCACAAGTGTAGCAGGTCAACAATTGAGACTCAACTTGCTTTGAAACATGCAAGCTTTCGCCATATTGTGCAACTCAGAGGCTAACCAAAAATCGTAAGGCTTGTCGCATTGCTGAAGCGGCAAATCACATGAAATGGCAAAAGGCATTGGCAAGACTAGACATCACTCGGTCTGCATGACTCTCAAGGTGTGCAACAAACAGTGTTTGAACAAAAGCTTTGCATTGAGCAGGCATCAAAGAGGCTTCTGGCAGACTGAAAAGGGACCTGGCTGGGTTTGCAGGTATATGGAAGCATATGACCGCCTGGCTGGCGATGCCAGCAAGAGGGACAGCTTGTCGGCCAGCAACGCTGCTGAGGCTGCCACAACACTGGCAGCTGTGGCAGATATGCTGCTGAAGACAGGACAGGTCGAAGAAGCAACCGACAGCCTGGCCACCTCACTTGATCTGCTCAAGCAGCACCCGGGCCAGCTGCCAGCACTACAGGTGGGTGCCTTGTGTCTGTGACTGGTTGAGGCTGATCTCTGACATCGTGTGAGTTGCAAAACAGGATTTGCTTGTGCCTAGCTTTGAATGGCCCCACAGGACACCACAAGCCAGCATGAAGACAATCATAGTGTCTATGAAGGTTGTTATTTATCAAGTGTTGGAAGGCCACCAAGTCTGTGCAGCAGCACAGCAATATGTCCACATGCCATCTGGACTGAACCAAGCATCAACCACTCAGTGGTCTCAGATGTCACACATTTCTGTGTTCTTACAGTATACATGGTAGGCAGTCTGCATTTTTGACATGCATATGTGGTCAATGCAACAAGTCTCTGTTGTGTTTTGCTGGAGCTCTCATACTGTGAGCTGCCCTGCCTGCAGGTGAAGCGTACTCAGCTGTACCTGACCACTCTCCAGATGCAGATCCACATTTACAGAGGGGATTTGGCTGGTGCCCAGCACCAACTACAGACCTGCATCAGCCTCACTCAGAAGGGGGCTGAGTACCGGCCAGGCTTCATCAGGTGAGCCTGACTTCCTGCAGCTTGAACTCGTGATTAAACTTCTAAGGCATCAAGAGGATTGGTCACATGGCAAGGATTTCCCATCAAGCACACATTAGAAAAGGGGTTCATGGTTCCCCTCTTGTTATACAGATGACTTGTATTGAATATACTCCTGTGCACATGTGCTGATGTCTCATCGAGTGTGTGTTTTGTTCGGAGTACAGACGCTGCAGGCACTGCTTGGCCAAGGCATTTTGTCATGTTTCTGGTCAGAGACCAGCGTCTGAATGATTGTGCGGTGCAGGTATGATGAGGCAGTGACAGCAGCAGCTCAGGGAGACGTGCAGCTGGCTCTGCAGCTCTTCCAGGCTGCCACTGCAGTCGCTGTAGAGCAGCAAGACAAGCAGCTGGAAACCATGGCTGCCACGGCTGTGGGCTTGCTGATGACAGGCAACAGCCAAGATCTGCAGCAAGAAGAAGAGGGCTGGACTTTTCTTCAGCGGTCAGTATTGCAGGCTGCACAGACGCCGATGATTGCTTGGACACTATTACACACAAATTGTGTATCGTTGCTTTTGCTATGGCCCTTTTACTGGGAGGCGTGCATTTCTCAGCAGTGCACTAGCACGTCACTACTTTCATGCCTCACCCCTGAAGAGTGTCCGACTGTGACTGGTTCACAGGCAACTGTGGTATAGCGTATGGCCATTGTGGTGTGTACTGCAGGGCCATGAGTCTAGCAGTGAGTGTGGGGGACAAGCTGTGTGAAGTTCATGCAGCAGAAGGGATGCTGAAAGTGTTGGCATCTGATGGTCTTGGTAAGAGGTTCAAGAATAAGCGAGAACTGAAACGATCATTGCAGGAGCAGGTCCAAGTCATCATCAAAGACGTAGGCCAGGCTGCAATTGATGCCTCACGCAGGATGCTGTCCTTTGCTGGGCTGTAAACTGTGCTGGTATGCCAGCGTATGTCTGTGATAACACTCATGTGAACTTCGTCCACCATTATTGACAATGATAGATAGGCAGTGTAGAGCAATGTTTGCAACATTTTTTTTGCAGGGATTGCGTAATTTTAGCATGGTTGCTGCTCATGCCAAACTGTATAAGTGTTGTTACTGCGGTATCCAATGTTTGGCATGAAGGCCAATAGGAACGATTAGGTCGACCTGTCAACTCTTAGCTGCAATGGTTTGAGGTCATACATCACTGTACCAGCATATAGTGCCAGTCAGTGGTACATTGTATTGTAATGTACACTTGCTGAAATTTACACAACATCAGAAACTGCGCGCATGCGTGCTTAACATAGTTCAATGACATCCACAGCGCAGGACATGTGTGGCATGCTATCTGATCCCCCGTAATGGGCGACGCTGTGAGGAAATCTGAATGAAGTCTGATAGACGCACTGGCTGAAGAATCTTGACTTCGCCTTCAGAGTTGCCGTACTTCCTCAAGACAGCCTCCTGCAAAGCACATGCGCTTGTATCAGCTCATACGAGTGCCCTCTTGTTGCAAAGTGGAAGACTCAACAAGCAGAGTAGGTCTCTTTGGTTGGCCAAGAAACTACACCAACAGAATTTATTTGAGTGTGATGCCTGAGTAGCACTGCCTACCCGACACTACACCAATGGCATGCAGATGTCACTACACTGTGAGATGAACTCAGCTTGCCCAAAGTTGCGGTCAAGATCATTACAGAAGTTGACACAAGAGTACAGTCAAAAGCTTGCATCAGGTCATCACCTGAGGACGGCCATCTGGGTAGATGTGCCTATAAAAGCATGAAGTCCCAAAAGGGCAGGTGTTTTCACCAAAGTTCCAGTGCCGGCAGTCTATAGACCCTAGCTTTGCCTTGTAGCCAGCCACGATTCTGTCCTTGTCTTCCTGATTAGCTGGCCAGATGCTGCTGGGAGTCACAAACCAGCATGGAGTCCGGCATAAAGGACATGTTCTCAAAGCCTGCAAAGCCACTAAGCCATGCTTTGGCAACAGACAATGATGTCACAAGCAGCAACTGAAGGCTTCTCTGTGCTTTGCCAGGCATTGGGTGCCTGCAAAGTAGCCGCTCAAGGCACTGGACAAGAAATTCTGATTGTTCACATAGGTACGCAACTCACTTAAGGCAGACTCTGAACTGACATGGACGCCAAACCATGTTTGCCATTGTAAACGTCAACTCAATGATGCTGACTTGGTCTTGAAGTTTGTATGGCAGATGAGCACCGCTGATGCAGGGACCGCTGCACCTGAGAACAAGTCTTGCATGAGATCATGACTTGCATGCAAGTCATGATAGAGACAGCAGTTTTGACTTGTGTCAAAGATTACATTCAGACAAATGTGTTGCAGGAGCCTCACAGTATCGGTGTCTGCTCCGCTTTCATGATGTGAGCGCCACCCCCTGATGCACCCCAAGCAGAAGGGGTGCTCACAGCTCAGCAGACCAAACTTGCGCTCTGCAGCACTGGGCTTGTCCAGCACACGCTCTAGACAGACACAGCACTCCACCCCCTGGCTGTGCCTCAGTGCAGCCAGCCTGTCATGACGGGCCTGGCACTCGCTGCTGTGCTCCTTCCGCTGCTCTTCATTGTGGGGATGCAGCATGTATCTGCCGCAGATCTGCATAATGCACAAGCACACCATCGAAGCAGGCTGATGCTGCAGTTGCAGCTTTTTGTGCAGCTAACATTCTCAGCTGTAGTATGATGACAAATGAGGATACATCTGTACATGTGTGCATCTCCCTTGGGGAAGAAGTGTTTTCAAACTAGGCACTGATGCAGCTTTACCAGTAGGCACTTACCTGACACAGGTCACCATGAGCCATATGACAATCTGTGCCACGAGGACAGTCTCCTGACACCTGGTACTGGCTACACAGTGCCTGCTCTGATGGCTTTCTTTGTCTCGCCGGCTTCTTGTCTGAGGCTGCCTCACAGTACTCATTCTCTGGGTGCTGCGTGCACTCTGGCTCTGCTGCAAAGCCAAGCTGATCCCAATCGTCTCCTGCCTCTGGGCAGTATGCCTCTTCATCATAGTATTCCCCATAGTCGTTGTATCCATAAGCTGAGGGGTCGTAATACCCATGGTTTTGGTTTTGCCATGCTGACATTGGCTGTGCTGTGCTGTCCCTGTTTGGGTCATAGTCAGAGTACTGGTTGCTGTCAGGATGTTGCTCTTGGGTGCTAGCTGCTGGTGTGTGAGCGCCGCGGTCAGAATCCCATGCTGTGCTATCCTGTGATGGGTTCAGGCTCAATGACTGCATCTGCCGTGCACATTGGTCTTGATCATTGCCTGGAAGCTGAGCAGGCTTAATGACAGCCCTGGAGACCACACTGCTGTTACGCGCCAGAGCCAAGGCAGCTATGCAGGTGAATCAGCAGCTCAGCTCAGGCAGCAGCGAGGGACAGAAGACTCAAAACCAACAGATGAAAGCTTCATGGTCGCAAGCAAATGATGTGCTCAATACATTGACCCAGCCTAGCAAGAGCTTAGCTTACTGCTTTGCTTTGGCAGCCTGAGACCAGTCAGGTCTCTTATGGTCATATCTGCATTTGTCTCCATATGAGCAATACCCAGCCAGGTAGTATTTGCAGACCTACAAACAAAGTACAATGCTTGGAGTCGTGACTTGCTCAAGACCGGGCAAGAGACTGCCGCCAAGGTTCGGGTGATCTCTACCATAGAAGGCATTTCTCCCATATCGTGCGAAAATTGGCAGTCCTTGCCATATCGACAACTGCCGTGCATGTAATAACGGCATAAAACCCTGCAGTTGCACACCAGCAGGCCTCAGCTTTGCGGCACACATCAGCTCAAAGACAGTCAACTCCAGAGCCTGTACAGCTTCGTTTTTGAGAGTACTTGATGGGCACATACTTGTCGGTCATATTGATGCTTTTGAGAGCTTTCCGCAGCTGCCCCAACCGCCAGGAGCCACTCCGAGATGCCAAGCATACGCCGGCGTTCTGTTGTGGCTTTTGTGGCGTTAAGTTAACGCCTGCTGATACAGGTATAACCACTGACACAGTCTGCAATATCAGCTCTACATGCGTTGTGCTTGCGCTCGTGGCCGGCCGTAAGGACTGTCAGCCTCGCCCTAACAGTCAACCGACAGATGCCAGTATTGTCACAGCAGCATCTCAGTCAGCGACTCTACTGTCCATGACTGTAAATATAGCCTCCAACATGCATTTCAATGCATTGCGCAGCCTAACACAACCTTGCTTGACTGCATACTGTATCCAATGCAATTACCCTATGATGCAGGCACTTTACCAAGCTCTGCAAATTAGTGTATCCTTGGGAAAGTGTATCTGAGATCCAATCTATCAAGGGAACCAAGTGAGGGATGTGTGTCTTACGTGTGCCACAATCCTGTAGCTGAATATGGGTTGCTACACAGGGACAAGCAGGCTTGCTTCATGACTGGGCTCTGTGACTGGGCTCTACGACTGAGTTATTCGCATGGCAGCATGTGCAACAGGCGGCAGCAACACGGCTGACCAGTGACAGTATGTCTGCAAATCATTGTGGTTGCGTCATGCGTGGGTGTGTTTGTCTGTTCTGACACACAGTCCATGTACGGCATGGCATGTCATATGTGATGCAGGTCATGTAGTATTGATTATGTTTTTTGGGTTGTTTATTAATTTGTTGCATTGAATTTGATTGTTTGGCGGAGAACTCACCTGGCTGGTTCCAGACGTCTGTTGACAGGCGTTCCTCCTGATTGTTTGGAACTAGATACCCAGCGCTTTGCATGAGGACCTACGACCCTTGCATCCCATGCATCATACGATTGGCACCATACAGGTATGAAATGCATAGGTGCACATGGATGCATACCAGCACACACCATACAGACACTGCCAAGATATATGAAACAAAGCAAGCAGAGAAGTGAATTGGCATATAGAACCAGGCAGTTGCCATTTGCTGCTGTCACCTCAGGCCCAAATAGGGCTCCAGATTGCCTTCACCATGCCAATTTGCTGCTGGCTGTTGCTGCTGCTGTCGCTACTGCCTGTGTCACTGCTGTTGAGGTTGCTGTTGCTGTTGCTGTCACTGACGCTGCCGGTAGGATAGACATGTTCTGGAATCTGCTGTCAGCTGATCTGGTGCTGTGAATATCAATATAGATGTGTGAGTGAAGGATACATGTCTTAGCCTGGGCATAAAGCCGTACAGGAAAGCAGTCGGTTGACTACGCGTGCGGCTTAGCCTCCCTGACTTGGATGTTGCTGGGGTCTTTAAGGTCTTAGCTCTACAGCTTGAGTCATAAATTTAGGTTGCATTGCTGGAGATTGCAATGTACATTATGAATCCCATTTGTGGCTGCATCCTGAGTCAGCATGCCCTTGAGGATTGCACAATCAAATTTGAAAGCAACAGCTTCAGAATCCTGCTGTCAGCGGGGTACAACAGCTTTCAAAGTCTAGAACTAAAGTCTAACTAGTCTACTGTGCATATGCAACAGGTTGCAGAGAAACAGAAGTTTGTCGACTGAACAGGCTCTCCCTCTGTCAGAGGGAAGCTTGTCCAGGCAGCAGGTTTTTGGTACTTCTTGTGTTCTGGCTCTTGCTGATAGCACACTGTGTTGCTGCATAAACTGGATACTAAAGATTACAGCTGTCTTGTTTTGCCACGAACGTGGACCAACAGAAGGCACCGGTTCCTATGTTTCTTGCGTGCCGTACAGCTGCCAAGTCAGGACTGCGTCTGCAGCCCAGTTTTGCTTGTGCAGTACAGTCGTGTTCACCGATCAGCCACCAGCGCTACAGTTGCTTTCCGCGGCGGTAAGCCCGCACACAGAAAGGTGTGCTGGTTGGCTAGCTACGCATGTTCGCACCGGGGCATCCATTCAGCGCTTCGCTCACAGCACTGTCTGCAAGTCTGAACCCCTCAAGCCACGGATCTCAACTTATGACTCAAGCTGTACACACGTGTCTCACGTCGAAATTTAGTCACTTCGGTGTCATCCTCCCATGGATGTTCGGTGGTTCGGTGCCATGTTCGGTGCCATTCCGTCAAGGATGCCAACAGAAACCAACGTTTCCTACTACGTATGGTAGAGTATGCGCTTAGTTTGTTTACCGCCTGATTCTGATCCGCACTGCTACGAAAGATACTGGCCGGTCGAGCTGCCCATCCAGTTTTGAGTTGCGATCTAAGCAGTTGCAGTCGGCAGGCGTGAAGACTCTAACGACACTAGGTTGCTGGGCCAGTCTCACAAGAAGGCGCCCGGGTTCGAGCATATGGACGAGACATATGCTGAACACAGCACGACGCAGGCCACAGGCAACAAGGTAAGCTAACAAGCGTGTACGTGCACCACATTAATGGATATTCCGACGTCGACCGGCAGCAGCTTCCTGCTGCAGTTGGCGCAGTCACTCCTGTCTCAAGTTGTTCAACGTACATTGACCGCTGGGCCACTCCGAGTGTTTGCTGTCGCGGATTACGGAAGTTCCGTAGGCAACAACTCTGTCGTGGAGCTCGCCAACGTGTTGCAGCACAAAAGGTGACTTGTACAGTCTGTTAGTATGCTTTCTACGCTTCTGAGGCTGACAACCGTCTATCGTCTGCAGGGGAGCGAAGACCTCCCTGTGACGGTGACACACGTTGATCAGCC
>JAABUK010009989.1_pt1 | contig 12807 bp, 15 predicted proteins | sample 5559141 | NCBI WGS metagenome assembly JAABUK01 (sample SAMN10711869, study PRJNA513367) | rock metagenome | isolation source: Antarctica rocks | place: Antarctica: Victoria Land, Pudding Butte nord | collected 2016-01-03
TATACCGGGGTGCCCAGCACAGGTCATGTAACAAGTCATGTAACAGGTTATGTAACAAATCATGAAGCAAGTCACGTAACAGGGGCAGGCTTTTTCTTCAGCAAACTCCAGACATACCAGGGTTGATCAGGACAGCTTGGAAGGATTGCTTGAAGGGCTTGAAGTCAACATCCAGCAAGTCTTCTTCTTCCTGGTAGGAAGTGCTCACCGACTGGCCGTTACTGCTGTCAACATTCTCGGTGTCTGCTGCTGCTGCTGCCGCTGAAGGCTGCTGTCGCACTGATGCTGGCTCATAGGGCTTCACGGTGCGGCCCCATGACAAGGGCAGGGGATGGGGCACCTAAGCAACATAGTGTGGATGTGGAATTGACCCTGTCATGAGATGACTGTTTGTGGGGCCATTTGATGCAGGTCAGTGTCTTTCAGCTGAGGGCTGGTAAGATGGCTTTTCATGCTCGGAGTATACACATCAGCCAATATGTGTGTAGCAAGACTCTGAGACAATACAGACCTGCAAGCTGACTACAGCTGTTTGTTTGCTAAACTAGAGACAAGTGATGCCAAGACAGGATTGTCAGTCAGTGGCTAGCTGACCTTAACATGATACAGCGCATCCTTGTCGATGACCTTGACCTTGCGGCGTATGAGCGCCTGTGTTGTAGCATTGTAGTGAGTCACAATGTGCTGACGAGGCTTGGCATAGCTGCCGCCACGTTGCCTGATCTGGCCGCCCTTGCTCTTCAGCTTCTTCAGCTTCTTCCAGTGATCACCGTAGCTCATATCTTCCTCATCTGGACAGCAGTATCAACAACAATAACAAAAACAGTAATGATGATAATGATAATGATAATGATAATGATAATGATAATGATAATGATAATGATAATGATAATACCAAAATTAATAATAGTAATAATAATGATAATAGTAAATTCACTTTCCAGCTCATGATGAGCTAGGTATGTGCGGGACAAGTCTTGTCTCTCCAAAGCAGTCTGTCTTGCGCATCTCTATAAGGTCTACCAATCCGACAGCAATGCGTCGCATCAAAGCCTGACTGTATGCACATCGGAGGCTGTGACCAGCAGATACACTCAGCCTGCATAATTTGGCAGGCAAGCATGCAGTTTTGCTGGTAAACAATGTAAGTCAGGACACCCTAGGCTTGAAGGTCAGCCTTGAGCCTTAAGCGAGGGGGATGTGCAAGTGACACAGAGCACATCAGGAGAGTGCATGATTTTCAGCAAGTCTGCAGCTGTAGACACTATGCACATGATTGCACAATGTAGTCAATCATGTGCTGAAAGGACCAACCTGACCAGAAGCCTCGAAGATAGTCCCATTCATCAGTATCTGAGATGTCAGAATCACTAAAGAAGTCGTGCTCCTGGTCCTCTGCAGTCTCGTTTTGCATAAGATTCTGGTTGTTGGCCAGCGCACTTTTGACATTGAAGATACTGATCTGTTTGAAGACCTCCATGAGCTGATCATCTGTCAGTCCAATGGCAGCAGAAGAACTTGCTTCAGGCTGGTCCACCTGTTCACCCTCTGTGTCACTTGCAGCTTTGGACGTGCTGGCGTCACCTGGCCGGGCTGCCATGACCTACAAACATGTTCCACGTTCGGAAGTGCACCTGCCTTTGAAGCTTCGTCTTTGCCCTCTGGTCGCCTGCTGCATGTACCTTGTCTAACTCCTCAAACTTCTTCATGATCGCCTCAGGAGTTTCATCCTCCTCCACGTACCCCACATAATGGACAGCGCTGGGAGCTGCGGAGACTTTTGCCCGGGATGAACATCGGCGTTTCGGTCGGCTGGCTCCGCTCCCGTCCTCCATAGTTGTCTTCGAGTGATCACTCGAGTTTGCAGTAAGTGCAGCGGCGTCAGGTGCGCGCAAAGTTCAGATGGGCAGAAGAGGGCTGGCTGATATCCAACTTACGTGTCTCAGAACAACATGCAGAGTACGCTTGAGCGTCATACGTCTTTCATACACGGCAACGCATAGTGATGCCTCTCCTCTGCTCTGCTCCCTGAGGGCGCTTGGCCAGGCGTTGTGCACAGCACCCAACAATGCTCAACTGAGCTCGTGTAACGTCTTCCAGCTGCCCGCTGCAGGCTGCTTGCGCTTGAGAACCTGCAGGTTTGCAGAAATTGCAACGCACGACGCATATCGCTTGACGGAGAGCAACGCAGTGCGCTGTGCGTGCAGCGACACTCTGCAGGTGCTGTGGAAGCTTCTGTTTCCCCTACAACTTGTAGGTGAACAAAATCATTGTTACAAGACGAGGAGTACTGCAGTAGTACTACCTCCTCACATGGCCACTGCATCGCAAGCACCCAGTCATATGCTTTGAAAGGCACCTGGATGTCAAGGCACCGCTGGTTGCGCAATTGGAATAACATCTGGCATGTTTAGCCGTGCGGTATCATGAAATGCAGAACATGTTCAGTCAAACTGTACACTTAGGGGTCGGCACCACATCTGCTTGTACTGAAGGACTCCACATGGGGTTGCTTTGAAATTCTGACTGTGTTGAGTTTGACAAAAAACCTGCTTGTAAAATGGGCAGTGCCAGGTGTGGAATCTGGGCTTATGCAATATCTCATGATGCATCTGCTCAAGCATTACACATGCTTTTTCAGCAGAATTTAGAGAAATTGAACATACAGCAATGATATACAGTCAATTGCAAATGCTGAGCAGAACACGAGACACTCTTTCACTGCTTGGCATACAGTGAACAACTAGTGTGCATATTGTACATGTACATAGTATACAAGTTGCCTGGCCGCAGCAGCAGAGTACCCTGCAGCCTTTCAGCATGCAGGCATCATGCTGAATGAAGAGTGCAAACACAGCCGGCATGTCTTCCTTTCCCTGCCTGCCTGCAAGCAACACAGCAATGAATCTGCCAGACAGGGCATGCTCCTGCCGAAGTTGCAGTCCCTTCACAAGGGTACAGTCATGATGTGCAGCGTTTGGCATGTGGTGCTCAAGTTGGACCAATGTGTGCATATGAGCTGGGTTGGCAAGCTGCCTGTTGTGCAAAGCTGGTTGGGAATAGGGGAGTGGGCAACAAGCACCTAGATGAGCAAAGGGTAGTGCAAAGCTAATTGGGAATAGGGGAGTGGGCAACATGCATTTAGATGAGCAAAGGGTAGTGCAAAGCTGATTAGGAATAGGCGGGTAGGTAACAGACACCTAGATGAGCAAGGGGTAGTGCAAAGCTGCTTGGGAATAGGGGAGTGGGCAACAAGCACCTAGATGAGCAAAGGGTAGTGCAAAGCTGGTTGGGAATAGGGGAGTGGGCAACATGCACCTAGATGAGCAAAGGGCAGTGCAAAGCTAATTGGGAATAGAAGAGTGGGTAACAAGCGCCTAAATGAGCAAAGGGTAGTGCAAAGCTGGTTGGGAATAGGGGAGTGGGCAACAAGCACCTACATGAGCAAGGGGTAGTGCAAAGCTAATCGGGAATAGGGGAGTGGGCAACATGCACCTAGATGAGCGAGGGGTTCACAAAAGTTAATGCCCCCTTACGGGGTGGGGCCTTAGCCTCAGCAGGACATGTAATCTATGCTGGCAACCTTCGGGATAGCCTTGTACAATAGGCTCGTCAGCAAAAACAATATTTATGAGCAAAGGGAAGTGACTGAAAAGCAGTTAAGGGCAAATTGGGCTTATTGGGGGATTGTTTTGGGTTGCAGTGTTGCTACCAACTCAGCAAGACTGCAACCCAAAACAAGCAACTAAGAGGCATTTCACAATTGCCCCTAAAGCACAGCAACAGCCACATGTACATAGGTTTCTGTGTTCACCTGTCACTGCTGGCTACTTTAAGGGGCCAAAAGCCATACGGTGAAGGCGCCTCCATCACCATGGAAATTCTTCACCAGTCTATGCTGGTCCATGAGTTTTCTCAGACGCTGCTCAGTCTTGTGGTATGTGACGCCGCCAGTGTCGTGTCCTTTTCCGGTGACGACCTTCACCCCATTCTTGTACACCTCCTCGACTTCAGCACAGAAGTAATTTCACTGGAATGTAACATGTCAATCAGAGCAAGGCAAAAGTGTGATGATGCTTGAGTCATGTCGAGAAAGCATGTCCAGATCATGACTCACAAGTTGTGAGTCACAACGCGCTGATTTGCAAGTTTTGGGCGTCCTGACCACAGCATGCAGGGCTGTAACACACCATTTGTTCCCACGCTCAACAGAAGATACAAATTGCAGCAATTGAGCATAAGCCAGGCATCTGTTGACTAAATGACGTGTGCACACAGCACAAATGAGACTGTTGCAACGACAGCAGGGTGCTCACAGAGGTGCCTCTGTACAATCTTCAACCATTCTTCAACGGCGTCGACGGCGTCCTCTGACCGCAGCACTTGTGGTGGGATGGCCTCACGCAGTTTCGTTGGTGTATGCAAGTCTAGCATGACAACCTCATCGAGATTGCGCGGACACCGATTGGGTGAGAACATTGTCCAGCGCTGCCCCGACCTGTTCCTATAGCATCAACCCAGTAGCAAGGCAGAGCCAATCAACAGGTTGAAAGGCTAAAGGCAGATCAGAGAGGATCAGTGTGTTTCCCTACAAGAAGCTTCCAGAGGGACTAACACACAGACATGTTGGCTCAGTAACAGATAGCAAAGAGGGTCAAGCCCCAAGTGTAGTGTTGAGCTTGTTCCAGAGTGGGCGTGTAGGAGTCAAGATTCATATTTGCCAGTCATTATATAACCAAGTTTTGCAAGTCAGCAACACAAGCTCCCACCAGCTTGTCACGTACAGCTGATACACAATGAATGCAATTTCTGACAACATCCATGCTTTCATGACAGACCACACAGTAACAATGCAGAAAGATCACATCAATGTTGAGCACAGGGAAGCAAAGCTTGACTCAAGCAGAAGCAACCTGACATTCTCAGCCAAAAAAACCAGAAGCGCCGCTTCCTCCTCTTCTGCAATAACATGCAATTGTGTGCTTGATGTGCAAGCAGATATGCTGTGACGCCTTGTGTCTCATGTTGTGTTCAGACACATGTCATTATGCAAATTTTACACCACACACGTTTGACAACAACAACTTTGTGATGTGTCAGGAACATACCTCCCAAGCCAGTGTACACCGGATGTAGGTCTTGACCTCATCTGACATATCCTGGCTTGCACCCTGTCAGACACAACATGATGGCCATTGTGCCCATTCACAATATTTTTGGGACATTTCTCATTTGACAGTTATCATTTGAATTGCACAAGGCAGATGTTACCTTAGACTTGGGCTGTCGCCAGAGACACCGCAAGGTAATCATCTCAGCCTTTACTGCCTTCACTTTATCTTTCTCTCTTGTTTCTATGGGAACGTACTGCTTCTGCACGCCCAATGATGATTCTTGACTGGTTGAATTGTACTTGGTGAGCAGAACAGGCAGGGTGATCAGCTACAAGAGTGGACACACCTCAGGTGACGGCACACGCTTGTGCTCTCGTGGTGTAAAAGCTCTTGTGGGACTTTGCGCACTGTTGGGGAAAGCCTGCAGGCATGGACGCTCATATTTCTCTGTGCACAACCATGGCAATTGGTTGAATATGTCTGCACAGGCTTCTGCTGACGTAACATTACGAAGCATATGTGACATTTCCAGTGTTCGGCTGGATGCAGCAGGACTTGTGTCCTAGCTGCACTACAATGACAATAACAGCTTAGTTTTACACAGTACAGCACAGTACAGTGGTAGCACCAAGGGGTCATGCTTGCAAATACCTTTGTGGAAACATAAGACCCATAAGGACTGCAGGCATTCGGCGAACAATGGGCAGAGGCTGCAATTCTGCTTCTTCCCCTTGGGCTGTAGGACCCCCCATTGATCTGCAAACGCGAAGTCATGACTTAGCAGCTACAAGAACAAAAAAATGAGTAGCAGACGCTTTGCAGACGAACCTCCTCTCGGATTGACGCGACCACATGCCTCAAATCCGCCGTTTGAGTCTTCAATGCCTCTGGCTGAGCAGTTGCTTGGGAGCTTTTGCCACTTTGTAACTGCTTTGGGTTCCCATCACCCTGCACACCATTGTACGCCTCTATCTGTTCAAATGAGCCATGCCTGCATGGTCGTCATGTGACCATTCTGACTGCCTCATTGAGCACATTTGATGAAAGCAACAATGTGGTCAAAACACAGCCTTTGTTCACCTTGATGTCTCTGTCCCTTCCTCGATCTGCATTGGTCACTTGCCTTGTCAAGCCCATGCTGTCATCAGTGACAGGAACCGAACGAAGACTCCTGGGCACAGGCACCCCTACGCCTTGTTTGGGCACTCTCTGCAGGAGTAGTGGGACATAATTGAGCTTGACCAACAAGTCATGCTGTGTGACTGCAAAGCACTTTGTCTCTTCCGCACCAAGACGCGCAGATGGCCATCTGCTACAAGACCCTCTGTATGACTCGTTGGGTGGTCATGATGCGTTCCCTGAGCGCAGCACATTGCCCTCAAGTGAATTCGGCGTCACACGCCCATAGGTCATAAGCGCATGCCATAAGCGCACCGCAGAAACCTTCAAGTCAAAAGCTGGCTTGTGCGTGCGCATATCACCAGAAGGCGCCATGTCGTGGCTTATGCGCGGTATGCTTCTCAACGCAAGTGCAGACTCAAGCTCGAAGCTTTAGGTTGCAAGTGATAGCTTTTTACGGTTCGGCGTTGCAGTGACTTCAACAGAGATTGACCGTCATGAAGTGAGGTGCGCAGCGCGCAAACACTTGTGCTTTCTCGCCGCGACAAGGGAACAAAGCACCGAAGAGGATCTAAAGTTTCGGCTTTGTGCTACCTATAGGCATCAGTTAAGCTACTTTGGCTTAAACGGTGACGTAGCAAGCAACAACAGGCGCCCAAACATGTAAAGCTGATTGCCGGGTGCTAATACCTAGCTAACCGCAGAGCACTGCGGCTGAGGCAACTTCTCTTGCAGGTCGACACCTGATCTGGCATATGCATGTGCAATTGATGATGTGGCATGCATATGGTCATGATGTGGCATGATGGTCCACTCTGCTCTTGTAGCTTGCTAAGCCCCGGAGCTTGGTAGTAATTCGTACGTCAGGCAGAGAAGTTTTGCTGCTGGGCGTCGTTTGTTCATTTGAGGACTGCTATACTTATGTCGGTCTTCAAGTTTGCCGAAAAGTATTGCCAGCCTGACGAGCCAGAGCGCAGAACACTTGGGCAGGGCGGTGCTTCGGACGGTGTGGAAAGGTAAAGTGTAGCAATCATCGGTCTTGTCTGTTGGCAAAACGGTACCATGACAACTTTCCGCAGCAATTCTGTCGTACCTGCTTGTGCCTCAGGTGTTTTGATAGGGCAACAGGCGAGGAGTTTGCTGCCAAGCGGCTGAGCGTTCGTCAGCAGAAACGCTACCCTTATCTTGTAGACAACGAAATCACAGGACTGCTCCAAGCCAATAAGTTTCTGGTTCCGCGCGTGGTCACATTCATTGACCTATCAGCTTTGCCCACAGGCGAAGCCTTTCTGATCCTCGAGTGAGTGTGCAAGCTCGTGCCTTGTATCCAGTGGCAGTAGTTCAGAGCTTTCATGCCTTCCAGCTTGCTAAATGCTTTTGCTTCTTGCTTCAGACAGATTTTGTGTGCAGGCTTGTCAGAGGCATCAGTCTGCGCAAGTTTCTGACTGACTCGTGTCTGCCAGATCTCAGTGATGCACCCAGCATCTTACAGCACGAACATATGGTAATGGAGATAGCTGCACAGCTTCTGCAGGTGAGAATGCTATCATTTGCAATGCTCAGTCAGACTGTTTGAGGCTCAGGGAAAGCAGTCTGAGCAATTGAAAATTGTGCAGACTGTGCATTTGCTGCATGTGGGCAGCAACACAGCACATCTGGACATCACAAGCAGCAACATTATGCATTGCACAGAGGGTCACCATGTCTGGGATCAGTTGAGACTGATAGACTTTGGCTTCTCCCAGATGTGCACCAAAGGTAAGCATTGCTCCCTTGAGTCATTGTCTGGGCACCATGCCTCAGAACTGGCTTGGTGCGTCACTGTGAACCCCACTCCACAAGGCTTTTTGCATATCCCAAATACATTTTGCCAACATGCAAGCAACTGCTTGGTGTCACACATGAAGCCAGGGCTCAGAAAGCACATTGTTCTGCAGGCACGACAGCCTTGGACGTCTGGACTCAGGGCACCACAACAGCATATGCTGCGCCTGAAGTGCTCTACTCCCTTCAGCTGCAGGCTGATCCACTGGTTCGGCGTGAATACTTGCAAGATTGTCTTTGGATCAATGGGGCCTCAGCCGATTGGTGGTCCTTGGGTATAGTGCTGTTTGAGCTTCTGACTGGAGAGCTGCCTTTCAAGGGAACAGAGGGGTCCACAGCAGACACAGACTCAAGCGATGTGTCATCTTACCATCTGGGGGAGATCTACTGCACATATGCTACTCAACAGACATGGGTGCGAGCCTTTTCAACACTCTGTGACACTGCTTGTTCTGTTGTTGAATGCTACTCTGCTGGCTGTGTTTGCACATATGTCACAAGCACTCTGTTCTGTATGTCGCCTGTGACGCCACACTCCAGCAGACTGCTAAATGTCCAGACAAGATGTGCTGTGCTTGGTCAAAGCAACCTGAACTCATGATTGCTGTATGCTTTGTGTTAAGGATGTTCAACTTATGACCTGAACTGTGCAATGTAGAAGGATGCATGTGATCTGGCACGGCGAACTCAGACAGAGGTGGAGCACCCGCTGTTGGACAAGGTCAGACAGTGCAGCGCCTTTCCAGACCAGGCTGCGCTCTTCTTCCAAAAGATCCTGAATCCCATCCCCCACATGAGAGTTGAGGCGTTGCATGACGCATGGTGTGCCAGTGCAGTCAGCAGGATGTTTACAGAGACTGGAAGTAGCTACACACCAGTTGTATCATATGTAGAACCAGATGTGCAGCCAGACAAACCAGTTGTATCATATGTAGAACCACAAATGCAGCGAGAGGCCGACAAACATGGTCGCTGTGCCTCGTTGCTGAGTTGGGTTTGTTGTTGCAACATGCAAACAATACCGGATAGTGACAGCTCTGCGTCTGACTTAGCTGAAGTGGCACCAGACTCCAGACTCTGCTGCTGCAATGCACAGAGCAAACCAGTGCCATCAAGTAGTGGGTCTGTGCCACCCAAGCAGCAGGGCTGTGTCAACAGGGCAAGGAATGCAGTCTGTGGCATGTTCAGCCGGCGCAAACACCAGGCATCTGGTGCCAAACCAGCTGCTGCAGAGCTTCCAGTAGCTGACCGGATCAAGAGTGCAGCAGTGCTGAGCATGACAGCGGCATCAGAGAGTGGCAAGGTTGCTTTACTGCAGCAGCAGCCTTCTCAGGACCGGCTTGGTGACCATGGGGTCATTGGAATCAAGCAACATGATGCACATGTCGTGGACCAAGCAGCTGACCTGCAGCATGATGCAGCACCTGCACAACCCCATCAAGAAGATGCAGATGAGTCTGACTCACAGCCCGCAGACTCCAAACAAAGCAAGTAAGATTGCTGTGCACACAAGCCAGACAAGTGCACCTTCCCAGCTCATACAAGCATGCAAAACAACATGCATGGTGCTTAAATGGATGCTTAGATGTCTGCAGCTGTGTTGTCCTCAAGCATACATTCAGACAGCATTGTTGATGCCGTGAGTTTGACAATGTCAGTCATGGTGGGCATGCTCATGCAGGGTCAAAGCCAAGCGTGGCGTGTTCAAGGCGTGCCTGCAGAAGAGCAAGAGCCTGGCAAAGCGCCTGGGGAGAAGGGGCGCATGATCAGGAGCGTACTTGCTTTATATCTTCTAGCACCCAGATGCCACAACTCAGGTACTTCTATACTCATTTGCATCAGGGCATATCATGATGCATTCTCAGCACTGCTGCGCGTCAGCAGTTGCTGAAACACTTCAACACATCAGCCTGAGACAAGGAGCAGTGCTGCATTTGTAGCCTGTCTTGCCTGTCAGATGTCATTTGTACAGTCTGTCACTTGCAACCTGTGTCATCTCTAAGGGGTGAGGGGAAAAATCAATTAGACTGCCTGATTTCCTCACACACAATGGAGCTGGTGCCTCATATAAGGTCTTGCCGCTTCAGGCGGGTAGAGCATTGATAAGCAGCGAACAGCCAAGCTGCAGCTGTTGCATCCACTGGGTAGTTCTTTGCAAAGTGCATAGCTGCCAGGTACGCTTTTCCAATCACCTGTGTGCTTTGTCTGCCAACTGTGACTGCCTCTGACCTGCCATGATACCGTATGTCTGATTGCAACTCAAGAGACATGTCGGCACCAACACACCAGAACGTTTGTGAAGCATGCTAGCATTGTCTGGTGTTTCACATCCCAGCACAGACAAGTGCTTCTCAATGATGATTCAATGCATATGCGCATTGACAAGTTGTGCAGCACATGCTGCATGTCTCCCATACACAGCAGCATGCACACTGTGTCTCTACATGACTGCTGCCGCTCATCCTCAGTGTCTTGCTGAGTTCAACTCAATTCAAGTGCAGTTGATTGTCAATGTCCTAACATGGTGGAGTTTATATGGTATGATTCACATGTCTTTTGTTGAGCATGCCGGCTTGCTGAGGGAGCTGGATTTCTAAAGCAGGCTGAGTTGCATGCAGCAGTTTGAATCTAAACAGTCAAGCCACATGCTGTCTTGACCTCTGCAGCTTTTGCCTGCAGGGTCTCCTGATGATTGTCATGCTTGCATGGTACCTGTGTTGGCGATGCCTGAGAGATGATTTGAGTTATACACAATCAGAGCGGATGCACCCGCGGGCACACTAGCTCACCACTTGGCCTGCTCCGGTCTTGTGCTACGAGGGGCACCTAGCGGTAGCACCAACAGTTGGTGCATGGCTGGTTGGGCAGCTGCCTTGCATTGTGTCCCTTTTGTTGTGGTGTACCATTGAGCCTCTGATTATTTAAGCTCTAGAGTATTGTGAATTGCAATAGTAATGTCATCTATCAATTTGAACTGAAGGACTGTATATTTTCTTGCATAGTAGTATGTTGGTCTTGCACAAGACCCTGCCATATAGAATCCAGTATAGCAGTCTCAAGTGTGTAGATTGTTCAATGTGCATGCCCAGTCTAGATTGTGACATACAACTTGTTCTGTGTGACGACATTCAAATAGATCTCTAGGACTGCTAATTCGCGACCTTGATCTGCGTAGCTGCTTTGATGGAATTGCTGACGTCAACCATGCAAACCCTGAAGAATCATTTGCTTTTGCTTGTATTTAGACAAGCTTATGTTAAGCAGAATGAGATGCATCCAATTTTGTGTATTGCTGGAGATGTGCTCCAGCATGGTGTATTGCTGATACTTTGGAACTTGTGACTGAGAGACTGGTAGCCCTGGTACATGGCAGTATGTGTTTATGGAAGCACAAGAGCTGGGCCTGATGCTGGCGGGGCAGTCGGCCTGTCCATGCATATAAGCCACCAGCTATGGCACACCATCATTCACATAAGCCTCCGTGTGGTTGCAAAGCCTCAAAAGCCTCAGGTCAAATAGGATGCCAAGCTAATATCTGAATTTTGCATCAGGGCAGTGGTTCATGAACTTTGATCAATTGCTGGCATATCTTACAGCCTGCGGTGCGAAGCCTGGCTTCAGAAGCCAGTTGTGACTCACCAGACATCCTGGTTTGGAAGCACAAGTGTATGAGGTGTGCAACAAAGTCAAGCTAGTGGGAGTTTCATACATACATACATACATACATTTACATTTCTTGTCTTTAGGAGTCAACAGGGGAGTCAATAGACAACAATTGGAAAAACTCTGATAATGTCAAGTTTGGATGATACAAGTCATTCAATGCTGTTCCACAAGAAACATGACTGGGCCCCAGAAGGTCCAAATTTGACAAGGTCCATAGCATGTATATGTACAATGTTTCGTTCGAAAAAGAGCCTAAGGTCCCGATGCTGGCAGTTTGGGCCGATTAACGAAAAGTGCTGACCTCTAATGATGCTGTTACAAGGGCAGTCAACAAAAAAATGTTGCTCATCTTTCACATGCACAGAACAGTGAATCATTAACTGTCAGTGAGATGACACATGATATGCTCGTTAGAGACGAGGGCACGTGCAACTGCTGATGTGGCATTTGTAATACTGGCAACGAAATGTATATATTTGAATCAAAGACTCTTGACAAGAAAGACTTGTGCACGTCTCTATCTTCTGCGGCTTGCACACCCTTGAATCTTGGTAGCAATTCCCGCATAAAGGCAGTGAAGGTTTGCTGCTGGGCGTCCACTGATCATCTGTGGAGTGCCATACTCATGACGGTATTCCAGTTTGCCGAAAAATTCTGGCAGCCTGACGAGCCAGATCGTAGAACACTTGGGCAGGGCGGTGCTTCGAACGGTGTGGAAAGGTGAGGTGTTGCTATCATTGCACTGCTCTGTTGTCAAGACTTTGCATCGCCATCCTTCCACATTAGCGCAGCAGTTCCTGCTTGTGTCTTAGGTGTTTCGTCAGGGCAACAGGCGAGGAGTTTGCTGCCAAGCGGCTGAGCGTCCGTCAACAAAATCGCTACCCTTATCTTATCATAAACGAAACAAATGGCTTGATCCAAGCCAACGCGTGTCGAGCCCGCGCGTGGTCAAATACATCGAGCTATCAGCACTGCGAACTGGCGAAGCCTTTCTGATCCTCGAGTGGGTGCCTTGGATCTACTCGCAAGACTTCGTTCAGCTACGCAAGTATTTTTGCTGTTTGCTTCAGACTGATCATTTGTG
>JAABUK010009990.1_pt1 | contig 12806 bp, 9 predicted proteins | sample 5559141 | NCBI WGS metagenome assembly JAABUK01 (sample SAMN10711869, study PRJNA513367) | rock metagenome | isolation source: Antarctica rocks | place: Antarctica: Victoria Land, Pudding Butte nord | collected 2016-01-03
TCGCTGTTTATTATTCACATCTTGAAGAAAGATTCTTAAGCGAGTGAGCGAAGTAAAATTCTCTGAACAGACTGATAAAGCATTCTGCAAGCGATTATTGATTTTATTCTGAAGATCGTTCATCAGAATGCAATCATCGTATTTGAGATAGCTGAATAGCTTCATAAAGTTGAAGTAGAAGACATTGAAAGACTTGTCTGCTTGTCTCAGAGCGTTGTACTCGTGATGACACTTTCGATTTCTATTCAGTTCATTGTATATTTCTTTCAGATGCTCAAATAGCTCATCGATCGAGATGTATAAATGCGAAGCATCATGTCGATGTCGAGCGAAGATGTGCTCAGCAGCATCATCTTCTAGTCTAGATATCACATAGACAATACAGATATTCTCATTATCGAAGTGATTGACATTAGTCTGAAGCTTGTCATCTATCTTGATTCTTCAGCTGTCTCATGTCGATTCATCTTCATCAGTGAATATAGATGAGTTCGAAAACTTGAAGAACTTGTGATGATCGTTGTCGAATAGAGTAAACGACTTTCGTCGAGTATAGTTCTCGATAGAAGCTTGAGATTTCGTAGACTGTCGAGGTCGAGTCTGATTCGCTGAATGCAATACTTCTTTGAGTTTATTCTTGAGATTCAACATCTTCTCTCGATAGCGTTTGTTTGTCTTCTCTAGAGTGTTTATGATCATCTGTTTGATCTCTAGTTGATTCAATCTCTTGTCATGTTCGACTTGAACAACGATTCACTGCTCGTTGAGTTTCAAAGTCATGTTTCGTTGAGATCTAAGCTCGTTCAACATCTTGATGATCTCGTTTGACTGATCATGAGTTCATTGACAAAGCTGTTCTTCTGTCTTGATGTTTCACAAGATATCAGCGTTCTTGACGTTGAATGAAGCATTGAAAGAAATAAGGGAAACTCGTCTACTAGCAGTGCTTCTAAGCAGATGAGCTGTTCATGACTCAACTGATTCAGAGTCGTGTGTCATTGTGAGAAAGATAAGAGTAGATTTGATTGTAGTAAGATTGAGTGATTGGTTTGATAAATTTGCAGATGTGTTTTGATGAAAGTAATTCAAAGAATTTCTTGCGAATTTTCTGAATGAACGAAGTAGGTTATTTCGTATCGTCTACACGTCGATAGCAGAGTAGTTGATTAGCATTTATCTACTGTTAGAAGTCGATCTAGAGCGAGTCATAGAAGTGTCATTTAACTAATAGATAAATGCTAAGAAAGAAAAGTATCTACAGAAAAGAACTCGATTCTTATATGTATGTTTCTCAGCTCTGTGCTAAGCTTGATTGAGTTGACGTCTTACACATATGATGCAGAGTTTCAATGACATCATCTCTAGGTCAGATTCTCGCTAGACTCGATTAGAATGAAATCAGGCGAAGGCTAGAATCGTAACAATGAGTACTTATTCAAGCATTCAATTCAGTGCTGATGCTGATCTTGATCATTTCGTGATCAAAGAGCAACATCTTCATGTTCTCTTCTTCTGTATCTGACGACGCATTCATGTTTTCTTCTTCTGATGCTGTTTGATTCTGTGATAGAAGTGATTCTCTTTTAACATTTTGAAAGTCATAGTGAGCAATGCTCATTGATTTTGATTCTGTGCTTCTAGTCATGATATGAGTAGAAAATTGCTGATTGAGAAGTTCTAATGTTACTTTATTGAACTTTCTGAGTTCAAGCAACGACTAGTACTCTATCGAACTTTCTGAGTTTGAGTACTGCTGAAATTTCTGATTTCTGATGACAAGCTCAATAAAGAGTTAATTAAGAGCAACGCGTTCATGTTCTTTGATTCTGATTCTATCGAAATTTCTGATTTCAAATCAAGATTCTTCTTTAGAAATTTCTGATTTTTATCAAACTTTCTGAACTTGAGTTCTGATTCTGATTGTGTAGCTTGTTTTTATATCGTCTACATGTTGATAACAAGATTAATGAGCTTTGAACTAATGTTATGAGCTTGCATAAAGCGAATCATATGAGTGTATTTTAACTAGAAGTTCAAAGCTAAAGAAGAAAGAAGATGAAACACGTCGAGAATCTTATACTCACGAAGGCGCGCTAGGTCACTAGCGTGTCAACATCAGCTTTATACTAGTCTATGATAGTCTAACATGATTTATGTTAGACTAACTCAAGATGCATGCTTGCAACAGTAGTGTACAATTCTCGTCGATTTCATTTGCATCAAGAACTTGTTTATAAATTGATTGATCATTATTCTTCTTTAAATCAGCGATCTTCATTTGATTCAATGTCAGAATAGTAGTTTTTTGATATTGAACGCGTTCATCGTTGAAATCTCTAGACATGAAGTCAGCTCAATGAGTTAATGCATTGATTTTAATGTTCTGTTTGTCAGATCAATACATTATCTTGAAGTTGAAGTCAGCTAACTTTTAAACTCAGCGCATCTGTCATCGACTCAGCTTCTTGTCTTTCATTAATAAGATGAGCGCTTGATGATCGATGAACATCTTGATAGAAATGTTGATCAACTTCAGTTCAAATCATCAGTGTTCAAAAGCTTAAATTATGATCAACAGTTTCTTATCATATATCTTGTAGTTGCATTCAGCAGAAAACATGTTCTTGCTATAAAAGACAATTGAATGTAAAACATCTTCATCATCATATTAAAACAGAACTTCATCGTTGACGTTGTCAAATGAGTTGATTTCAAGAATGAAATCACAAGTCTGATCAAAGTGATGAAGTATAAAAGTCTCAGTCATACATCTCTTCATGTGATCAAATGCAGTTTGATGTTGAAATCGTGTCTAGAAACTAATCAGAGTGCATGCGTGATTAGAATGTTTGATTTATAGAGATAGCTATAACTAAGACTTTAAGAATACAGAAGAAAGAAGGTACAAAAGGCAAGAAGAACACGCTCTATGTAGTAGTTACTCAGATCAACGTTAGTCTCAATGAGAACGTGTTGAAACACAAGAAAGATGTTGATTTAAAAAATGTTTGTGACACAAAGAAATGTGTTTGTTATAGAAATCTGTTGATCACTCGTAACACAAAGAAGTGTGTTTATCTAGAAGGCAATAGAAGCTGATTAAAAGATGTTAGAAAAGAGAAAAGATGCTGAGTCATATCTGAATCAAATCTGAGTCAGATCTAGATCAGATCTCGACTAGATCATTAACTAGCTCTAATCAATTCTGACACATTCGTAACATTACTTCTTTCTTCGAAAATTCATGTTTGCATAAATAGAACAAATGAAACGCAAACTTTCACTGTTTTTCAACTTAGTGTGACTTGTCTGAATAAAGCTTATGAAATTCAACTAAAACTTCTTTCAAGTCTTCAAATTCTTCTTTATTGACATAGTATCATTCATTGTCTCAATTTAGTTCTATTCATTTGATCTTGTATTGTATTTGATCTCGATAGCGTCTAGAGTTCAAAATGTCATCTATCTTTCAATGATCATCATCTTTGATTGTCAATGATTTAGAAGATTTCAAATGCTGTTCTGATAATGAGTCTTGAGAATAAGAATGTAATAGCTTTGAGCTGAACATTGAATGCAGCTGCTTCATGCTTATTAATAAACGAAGATGATAGAAGATTTCAACTTTGACAGTGATTTGATAAAGTTCTAGCTGTTTGTCTTTCAAATCTTTACATGATCTAGTTGTCTTTATGTTTCTAGAGAATAATCAAATTTAATCATCTACTTCATAGATGATGTCTCATTTATGTTTATTGATCTGAGCTTTGATGATCTGCTTCGTCTTTTTTAATTGCTGATGATTGAAAATAAGAAGCTCTTTCATTTGAATTGCAATATCGTCTGCTTTTCTAGCTTCAAGACGTTCATGAGTTGTTTTGTAGTCAGTTGTATCTGAATCGAAACTCATTCGAGAGTGAAAATTCTTATTGAAGTAGAATGAAGTTATTGAGATGATCGAGAAGATATTGAAATTTTCGCTGAATTTCATCATGAAGAGTCATTTTGCTCAGTCGTTCTGCATGTAGTTACAGTAGATTCTTAATTCGCGTTCAACATCTTGATTAGCTCATTTCAATTAATCATCAATCTCAGAATGATAAACTGTTGATAAACTAGCTGTGATTCTTAGTCATTTACAAAGACTTTGTCACATTGTTGATATGAATTGAGAGTCTCTGTTTGAAACAATAGAACTAGGTAGATCATGAAGTCAATAGACGTTTCATAGCATGATTCAAACCGTTTCTTCGACTGAGATGCCTTCGTCTTCTCAATGACAGAAAACATAGTGACATTTCTTGATGAGTCAACATATGATTGTGCAAATGACGTTATATTCTTCTGATAGAGATAGCTCAGTGATGAAGTTCATAGCTATATCTTTTCAGCGTTTCTGTGAAATCGAGAGAGAATGAAGAAGTTCATTGATGCTATTTTTAAATGTCTTGCTTCATTGAAAGACATCACAGTTTTGAATGTAACGTTTAATCGTTGCTTGATGATCTGATCAATAGTAGAAACATTGAACTAGATCAATAGTTCTTCGATTGTCAGAGTGAGAGATGAAAGACTGATCATGAATTTTCTTTAGCAATTTCGTATGCATATTCTCAGAAACTCACAGTAGGTCTTTTTTGAACAGAACGTCGTCAACAATCTTGCAGTGCTTCAATTCAGTGCTATTTAGCTTGAGCTTGTTTTCGCTTATAACTTATTTATACTCATTGTAAAGCTCATTCGTCTTGTTGACATCTTTTACTCGCTGATAGAGATCAACTTCAGATTTGATAGCTAAAATATCTACTTTATTGAATGTCAGAATGATCTGATAGTGATCTTCAGTACGCTGAGTTAATTCAGAAACGTTGATCAGAAACATTCTGATTAAAGCATCAACTTTAGTGTTTATTTTGCCTGATTGAAAAATGATCTGAAAGTTAAACTTGAATAGAATGTCTAGATAATTGACTTGACGTTGAGTTAACTGTTTGTTTTTCATGAAGATCTTCAAAGTCTGATAATCAATGAACATCTGAATGAGCAGCTCTGTGCATTCTAGCTCAAATCTTCAGTGTTCAAAACATTGAATAATGACTAGCAATTTCTTGTCATAAATGTGATAATTGCATTCAGCGAGAATCATGCTCTTGTTATAGAATGCTACTGAATGAAAAACATCTTCATCATTGTACTGAAATAATATTTCATCTTTGACGTAGTCAGAAGCATTGATTTTCAGAATAGTCTGTTGTTTTGAATCGAAGTGTTGTAAAACTGAGATTGAGCTGACTTGTTTCTTTAAATTATTGAAAGCTTGAACACAAACTTTGTTTCAAACAAAAGACGTGTTTTTTCTAGTCAACTGAGTGAATGATTTGACTAGCTTCAAGAAGTTCTTAATGAAACAATGATAGAAGTTAACAAATTTCACGAAGCTCTGTACTTCTTTTAGATTGATCAACGTGACTCAGTTGACTATGACTTTCACTTTAATAGAATTCATACAAAGATCTTGTTCTGACATTATGACTTTTAAGAAGATTATTTCTTCTACATTGAATTTGCACTTTTGAATGTCTACTTGTAGATCAGCTTCTCGTAGATGAGTTAATATCATCTTGACATGTTGTTTATATTCTTGTTGAGTTTTGCTGTAGATAAGAATGTCATTTAGATAAACTTGACAAAAGTCATTTAGAAAATCTCATAAAACATCATTCATATACTGCTGAAACAAGGCAGAATCATTGATAAGATTGAAGAATAACACTTTTGATTTGTATGCTTCTAATGCAATAATGAAAGTCGTATAGTTCTCACTATCAAGATGCATTCGTAGTTTGTTGAAAGTCGAGATGATATCTAATCAAGTCAGATGCTTGCAATCAACTATTTTGTCAATCATCTCATTTATGAGCGATAGAAAATAGCGATTTCTTTTGATAATAGCATTGAGCTTTCAATAGTCATTGCAGAATCGTAGATCTTCATTTGCTTTTAAGATGAACAGAATGAGTGAGAAATACAAAGCTTTGCTAGAAGTTATAAATTCTTTGAAAAGATTCTCGTTCAGATATTTCTTTACTTTCTGAAGCTTGTAGAAAGACATTCAATATGCTCAACAGCAAGATGACGTTGCATCACTAGTAAGCTTTATCTTATGATCATACAAATGATGAGACGATAGCTTGTCTGCTTGAGCTCGATCAAAAACGTTTAGAAAATTCTGATATTTCGATGATAACTTGACTTTAATATCTTCTAGATTCTGAGTCGTTTCATTGACTGAGAAAATGTTTATGACATTTAGTTTGCATTGAGTATTGTAGATGATTTCTCTATTGATGTCTTTCACGAACATAGCAAAAATCTCTGTCTGATTCTTCTTTTTTCGTTTTACTAATGCTTGAAAAAAGATGACGTCTATGTTTTGAATCAAGAATGACTCTTTCTGAATGAATGAAACTGAATGCTTAAGCATTTTAAAGATCTTGCTGTGAGCTGCTGAAGAGGTCGAAGTTGATCGTGATCAACTTGAGTGCTTTGTATTTAACGAAATCGAAAAAACCGAAATAGAAATATCTAATTGATCAGAAAATGCGATAGTATCATGTCTCATGTTCAATAATATTTCATTTTTATTCATTCAGAGTTTGCTCAATATAGCTTCATGATGCTCAATATCAGCTATCAGCATTGACACAGTCAATTTCTTATGACTTTCGATCATGAGATTGAGTAGAATTTTATGAGTAATAATCTTTCTAACTAACTTCTCATCATAGTCTTGTATTAACTTCTCTTTTGCTAGTGATATAGATTGTATTTCAAGTTTCTGACATACTTTATTGACTAGCTTGTCATGTATCAGCATGTAGACGACGAAATCACTATTTATCAAAGAGCGAAGGCTGAAAGAATTGCTCTGAGAGATAAAAGAAGCATTGATCAGAAATGACTTCTTAAAATAGTTTTCTTTTGATAGAACTTTGATTTGACTGCACAAAGATATGATCTTTATTTCTTCAATGACTCTGAAAGAAATAGTTAGTTTTTTGAATCAGAATTGAACTCAGAGTTTAATGTAAATTGATCAAACTCATCATCTTCTAATGCATTGACTCTCGATTGATCAGAGCATTCTCTAGAAGTATGATCTGATTTGTGACAGATGAAACAGATTTCAGCTTGTAGATCGATGTCTTTGACGCTAGTTAAAATCGCGTCACACGACTTTGAATGATCGACGAGAGTAGTGACTTTGATCTTTCTATAGAGATTCAATGAATCTCATTTCTCAGCAAAGATGACTTGCTTTTTGACTTTGTTCAGAGATTTCTTTTCTTTGATGTTACTCATGACTCGATGCTCATTGTTCAAATGAATCAAATAACTACGAATTTCATTCAGAAAGTCTGACTGAATCAATTGACTACTTCAAGCTGCATGAAGATGATAAACTATCTTGTCTTGTAAATCAATGATCAATTGCTTTTCGTGATATTCTAGATAGAAGAATAAACGTTGAAACATTGAATAGAAATCACTAAATTTGCTCTTTTCTTGAATGAGATTAGCATATTTTCTTCGAAAGTTTGTCTCTTTGTCGAAATCATCGTATAGCTGAGCAAGTTTATTCAACAAATCATTGATTGTTTTATAAAGATTCAATGAATCATGTTGACATTGAGTTAAAGTAACTTTGACTGTGTTTTCGTTGATTCTGAAGTGAATATAAATCAGTATGACTCTATCAGTATCAAAATGATCGACGTTGATCTTTAACTTGTCACGAATCTTTTCTTGTCAATCATTTCAGAAAGATTCTGTTTCATCAGTAAATAAAGATGAATTTGAAAGCTTTTAAGATCGCTTGAATGAATTGAACATGATGAAAGAAGTAGAAGTATCTTCTTTAGTCAATCGCAGTCGATGTTGTAGTTTCATCATCTGATCTTGAAGCTTTTTAAGATTTAAATTCAATCATTCTTTTGCTTAATTAATTTCTTCGAAACGAGTCTTTCATATCTGTTCGCTGAGTATTCTATGAAATAGCTCACAAGCTTCTACATCTAGATCTCGTTGAGTTCGAAGATTGTTTAAATCTTCTAGAAAAACTTCTGAATCTTGTTCAACTCAATGTTGTAACTGCTTTACATTTTTGATATCTCAGAGAATAGAGACTTTCAAAGATTCATTGAGTGTCTGAGAATGAGACAAGAATTGACGATGTTTTCGTACGAAGTCAGTTCTAAGAAATTTCAATAAACGAGAAGATAACTCAAGATAGATGATTGAATTGAGACTTTGATTACTCTTGAAGAAATTGAGTTGAATATTCACAGATGATTGAATCATGATGAAGGTTTTGATGATCAAGCGAATGATGATGCTCAACAGTAGATAGTAAGATCATTTGTTAAAGTGTTTAGTCTTCAAAGAAGAGTGTTGTTGATTTGAAGAGAGTTTTGTGATTCTTAAGCAATCAAGATCTTAATTTCTTGATTCTATTGATTGATTTGAACAAGCACATACTGAATGAGCTTTAGATTCTCTAGCAATTCAACGATCATATGTTTTCGTTGATTTTATTGATTTCTTGATGTTGTTCTGTCTTTCGATGTCGTTGATCATCAGATACACAAATTTTTTTATACTCATCTCGTTGTCAGTTGAGTGAATTTGAATGAGTATAGAAATCAGTATCATGTGATTAATGAATTCTTAAAGTAATGTTGAGATCGTGTCTAGAAACTAATCAGAGTGCGTGCGTGACTAGAATGTTTAATCTATAAAGATAGCTATAACTAAGACTTTAAGAATACAGAAGAAAGAAGATACAAAAGACAAGAAGAACACGCTTTATATAGTAGTTATTCAGATCGACGTTAGTTTCAATGAAGACGTGTTGAAACATAAGAAAGATGTTGGTTTGAAAGATGTTTGTGACATAAAGAAATGTGTTTATCATAGAAATCTGTTGATCACTCGTAACACAAAGAAGTGTGTTTGTTTAGAAGACAATAGAAGCTGATTAGAAGATGCTAGAAAAGAGAAAAGATGCTGAGTCATATCTGAGTCAAATCTGAGTCAGATTTAGATCAGATCTCGACTAGATCATTGACTAGCTTTAATCAATTCTGACACATTCATAACATTTGACAGAATTCATTTCATTCAAATATGATCTTCTTTTGAGTGAGTTAAATCATTGAATGAACAATCTTCGAAAAGTTCTTGATAAAGCGTCGATAGAAGTTGCAGAAGTCAATGAATGACTGAATTTGAGTGAGATTATTGAGAATAGATTAATTCACTACTGCTTGTATCTTTCGTGAATTCATCTTAAGTCTCTCGATTGACATCAAAAGTTCTAAAAAGATGATTTTCTGAACATAAAACTTGCATTTATTGATGTCTATTTGTAGATCAGCTTCTTGTAGTTTATTCAAGATTAATCGTACATGTCGCTTGTGTTTCTTCAAGATCTTGCTGTAAATGATAATGTCATTTAAATAAATCTGACAAAACTGATGAAGATATTCAAACAGCACGTCGTTCATATAATGTTGATAAAACATTAATTCATTGATTAATTTGAAGAGCATTACATGATATTTGTATGAGTCGAAGAAGATGATAAAGATAGTCAAATCTTTGCTATCTGAGTGCATTCGCAGTTTATTGAACATGACAATGATGTTTAATTGAGTCAGATATTTGCTTTCTTGTATATGAGCGAAAGTCTCGTCTATCAAGAACAAAGAATAGCGATCTCATTTGATCAAAGCATTGAGCTTTCTGTAGTTGATGCAGAAACGCAGACTTTCGTCTTTCTTTTCAGCGAACAAGATGAGCGAGATGTATGATGCAAAGCTGAAGAAAATAAATCTTTTGTTCAGATGTTTGATCAAATACTTCTTTATCTTCTGAAGCTTGTGATTGAACATCTGATATAGTCTGCTTCGCGAAGATATTCTCTCGTCGATCAACTCAATCTTATGATCATAGATACGATGAGATGATAGATGATCAATCATTGCTCGATCGAAAACGTCTAGATAGTCATGATATTCAGAGAGAAGCTTGATCTTGACTTGCTTGAGAATCTCGACGTGTAAAAGCTCATGTAGATTCACTTCTTCAAGCTTATTCTCAGCTGTAGTTATGAGTCGATCAATTTTCAAGATGATAATAGCAAAGATCTTGACGTCTGATCATTTGACTAACATTTTATAGACGATTGTCTCTATCATTGATATGTTGATTGAACTGAAAGCTGGTTTCAGACTGAACGTCGATTTAAAGTTGACGCTAGACGAAACTGCTTCGAATGATTTTGACTGTTTGATTGATTTAATGAACTTCTTTTTTGATTGATTGAAAGAGAGTGATTTCTGACTGAGTTGAGAGATAACGAAAGTGAATGATCTTCTCAGTATATGAGTAGAAGTCAAGCTCTTCTGTTTCATGATTGTTCTATGACTTGAGAGTAGAACAATCGATTTCTGACTAGAAATGAAATTCAAAAACCGAAGAAAATCGATTTGCATATCAATTACTAGATTAATTTTGTTCATTCATGTTTTTTCAAGAATTATTTGATGTTGATCTAATCGAGTAATCAACATAGAAGCTGTGTTAATTGTATGATCTTGAACAGTCAGATTCAAATAGATGGCATGAGTAATGAGTTTCTTAGCATAGTGATCGTCGAATTCTCGAATTGACTTCGCTTTGATCAAAGTCAAAGACTCAATTTGCAACTGATCACAAACAATCTGCGCAATCACTTCATCAATAAACGAATAGTCAGCAGCTTTGATGTTTATCAATGACTTCAATGAGTAACTAATTTCATTGCTAGAAAGTACACATTTAGTAGTCAAAGATTCAAAAGCAAAAAAGTCATTTGACATGCTCATCATTAAAGAAATTAACACATCTTTCATCACATTTTTGATGAAAGTCTCTAGTTTTTTGCCTCACTATTCTTGAAAGACATTTTCTCATTCTCTTTATTCTTCGAAATGATGATTTCATGTAGACGAGAAGTGAATGCATAAAATGTCAAAATATTGACCTTGTTCTGAGAACAATTCTTGAATAAGTGATCTGAGATCTTACAGATATAGCAGACGATAGACGATCTGACTGACTCAAAGATAGAAAAGATAGTTGACTTGACATATTCAATTATTGAAGTTGTCACTGCTGACAATGAAGTAGCAGCACATTTATCAGGTACGACAGTGACTTTGATGATGACAGTGCAAAGCTGACTGCGTAGCTGATAGTTGACTCGCTGTTTATTATTCACACTCTGAAGAAAGATTCTTAAGTGAATGAGCGAAGTAAAGTTCTTTAAACAGACTGATAGAGCATTCTGCAAGCGATTATTGATCTTATTCTGAAGATCATTCATCAGAGTGCAATCATCATAATCAAGATAGCTGAATAGCTTCATAAAGTTAAAGTAAAAGACATTGAAAGACTTGTCTGCTTGTCTCAGAACGTTGTACTCGTGATGACACTTTTGATTTCTATTCAGTTCATCATATATTTCTTTCAGATGCTTAAATAGCTTGTCGATCGAGATGTATGAATGCAAAGCATCATGTTGATATCAAGTGAAAATGTGCTCAGCAGCATCATCTTCTAGTCTAGATATCACATAAACAATACAGATATTCTCATTATTGAAGTGATCAACATTAGTCTGAAGCTTGTCGTCTATCTTGATTCTTCAGCTGTCTCATGTTGATTCATCTTCTTCAGTGAATATAAATGAGTTCAAAAACTTGAAGAACTTGTGATGATCATTGTCGAATAGAGTAGATGACTCTCGTCAAGTATAGTTCTTAATAGAAGCTCGAGATTTCGTAAACTGTCAAGATCGAGACTGATTCGCTGAACGTTGTTTCTTTTTTAGACTCAAGACTTTCTTTTGTAGTTCAATGATAGTCTCTTCTTAAGTGTCTATTGTTGTTTAATTGATCTCTAGCTCATCAAGTCTCTTGATGTGATTGACTTGAACATTGATTCATTGCTCATTGAGTTTCAAAGTCATGTCTCGTTGATCTCTTAGCTCGATCAGCATCTTGATGATCTTGTCTGACTGATCAATAGCTCATTGACGAAGTTGTTGATTCATGTTGATGTTTCATGAGATAGCGACATTCTGAGGTTTCGCTGAAGCATCGACAGAAATAAGAAAAACTCGTCTATTAGCAGTGCTTCTAAGCAGACGAGCTGTTCATGACTTCACTGATTCAGAGTCGCGTGTCATTGTGAGAAAGGTAAGAATAGATTTGATTGTAGTTGATTTGATAAATTTGAGTAAATTTGAGTAAATTTGAAGATGTGTTTTGGTAAAAGTAATTCAAAGAATTCCTTGCGAATTTTCTGAATAGAAGTAGATTATTTCGTATCATCTACACGTCGATAGCAGAGTAGTTGATTAGCATTTATCTACTGTTAGAGATCGACCTAGAGCGAGTCATAGAGATGTCATTTAACTAATAGATAAATGCTAAGAAAGAAAAGTATCTACAGAAAAGAACTCGATTCTTATATGTGTGTTTCTCAGCTCTGTGCTAGGCTCGATTAGAATGAAACCAGGCGAAGACTAAACGAAGAATAGACGAAGACTAGAATCGTAACATTATCTTTCTTTCTTGACTATTCATGTTCGCATGAATGTTGTTTCTTAGTGCGCTTTTCTTGAATATCTGGTATGAAATTCATCAATCATCTCTTGAGCGTTCATAAACTCGTCGTCGTCAGCGTTATACCAGTTGAGA
>JAABUK010009992.1_pt1 | contig 12805 bp, 22 predicted proteins | sample 5559141 | NCBI WGS metagenome assembly JAABUK01 (sample SAMN10711869, study PRJNA513367) | rock metagenome | isolation source: Antarctica rocks | place: Antarctica: Victoria Land, Pudding Butte nord | collected 2016-01-03
TCTTTCGGGTGCTCAGGTAAGAGGCACTGTTTCCTACTGCTACCTGCCGCATTTGCATGGTGCGGCGCCGGAAGTAAAAAGCACATTTTACAGGAGAAACGAGGTACACAACACCGAAAAAATAACACGCATTGCTCCGAACATTCGCAAACGACATAGTTCTGACGTTCACACATACATTTTTATAGACACAGCTTCGTGTGCCGCCCGCGCAGCCCAAACATACAGGAGGCTGACAACAAGGCGACAGACCAACAAGAAATCCGATGAACGAGATAACGAGTCACTGTGGTGTGAAGTGACGGCCGCCCCTCCCTAGTGCCCCCTGAGCAACTCGAGCCGATGTGCAGGCATTTGCATGCCACTCGATCAGTGTTTCCTAGGTTTACCAAGCCCGATTTTGTTGAACATGTCGGACAAGCCCAAACCATGTTGTGCGCGTCGAAATTACATCCCCATACTGGTTGAGGGCGGCAGAGCCGGTCGCCGCGCGCCGTCCCTAGACGCCAGCGTACGGGTCGTAAGAGGGGTCATCGGTCGGAAGCATGGCCTTGCCGGATGCGGCGCTCGAAACTGAGGAATCGTAGGAAGGGTCCAGGGTCCGCACGGGCCCCTTGAACCACTTTCGCGCGCCGCGGAATGGACTGTACCACCTGAAGTCGTCAGACTAATCTATCGATGGATGGGCGGAATCAGCGTGTGGAAACATCACCGAATAATGCATGGGCAAGCTACAGTCTTTACAGGTTTACCGTCACTGCAGGCTTCCCTTAGGAACGGTGCGGCGGCACGATTGCAGCAGGGACAGAATGCAGCGCACCAGCCGAAGGAGAAGAGCAGCACGACGCCGACGGCGACGCCAGCGTAGTTCAGGTTGTTGGAGTCCACAGGGTAGGACTGCACGCACGTCAGAAGGTCAAGGTTGCAAATTTTAGTTTGCACGCGCTGGCAGCAAACATTGGATCTATGCAATCCAATGGTGTTCCAGCAGATAGACGACGCTCGTGCGCGGAAACACCGCACCGTGGGCAACACGAAGAGGCAGGTGATGAAGAGCACCCAGATGACGGCCAATGTGCCGTTGATGTAGGTGTACCAGCCCAGGTGGATTGGTCCTGATGGAAGGTGTCGCAGAGCGAACGTCATTTTGCGCCAACACAGCTGCCACGCACGCGCACATGCACTTGCACAGGGTAGAGCATCCACTTCGGAGGCGGGAAGGCACCTGGCACAAAGTCTTTGCGTCCGATGGTGAGCCGCAAAACGGTGGGAATGACGTAGCCTGCACTCGAGACAGCAGCCTCAACCTGCGGTACCAAGCCGCGCACGATGCTTAACTCATCAGCAAGGCAAGGGCACTATTTACAACATTGGAGACGCACTAATGTACAGGCCGATGGTTGCAATGGAGGTCACAGCCGTGAAAGCGACGGCACTGTGGATGAGTGGCAGCCTGCAGACCAGCAGTTGGTGAAAGCTGGGCGATGCTGTGCTGTGCAATCAGCAGAGCGGCAATGATTGGCTGCACGCCTTGTCTTTGGCGCATGTTGGTGGTCTGTCTGTGCCGGCGGCATTAACAACTAGCATTGTGCAACAAACGCACCCCAGGAGGGCTGCGAACAGCACCATTCCCCAAACCGCGTTAAGCGGCACTTTCGTTCTCTGGTTCACTTTCTGCCAGACGCTGCTGAAGGGGACTGCTCCGTCACGGCTGAATGCCCACAGCATGCGCGCGTTGCTCGTGACCGACAGTGAGCCTACGCGGCAATGCGTTGAAGATGAGCTTTAATTCGCGTACATCAAATGCTGTCATCGGTGTGACGCTGTCATGCACAGCATCGTCATCATGGATGCACACTCAGGATGAAATGTCAGGTCGTGCTTGACAAGAGGACGGCTTGCAATGCACACAAGGCGCACCGGCATAGAACATGGCCCCGCCAATAACACCGCCGACAATGACCTGCACGGAGAGAGCGGTCTTGGACGAGTTCAACCCAAGCGTCTCAAGCGTTTGCTGCAGCAGCGCAGCGGTGATGGTGAGTGCTTATTGGCGGCATGCCCTTCAATGGTTGCAGCCAACCCGATGCAAAAGATCATCATGGAGACTCACCAGTGCGCCTTTTCCAGAGCCATACCGTGAGTAGAAGGCATCCCTGCAATTCATGACGAAGGTGTGTAAATCAGAATGTCAAACTTCGCAAAATCGGCCCTGCGGGTTCATGGCCTGCATGTCACGTCTTCACCACTCAACGCAAGACCACAACTTGCACGCTGCGGTGCCAGCACCCTCATTCTTACCATATAATTTGTCCAGCGGCATACCCGCCTCCAGTTTGGTTGGTGGTGTCAAAAATTGCCGCTGGATCGCCTTGGATGTTGAACAGCAGAGTCAAGCAGTAGGCCCTGCAGCACGAGCCAGCGCTGTCTACCTCACATAGCGACAGCCACAAGCTTTGATGAACAGTCGCAGTGGGAAACTTGTTAGATGTGACTGGCACTTTTGTGCTGTGATGACACTGACCAGCCAACGATTGCAGCCAAGGCCACTGCGGTGAGCATGCCCAGGGGAGCCTGGATGTCGGCACGTGTTGTCTCCTCCGTCATGTGCGCGCTGGCGTCATAGCTGCAGGAACGGAACCGGTGTGTGAGTGACGTGCTCCAGGGTGACAGCCAGGAAATGTGCAAGGGCAGCATGAGCGTTTCTGGCATGGTGACCCGCTGCGCTGAGTGCACGATTGAGCAGCGGCGCACCCGGTGATGCAGAACTGGCTCATCAGCAGCCCCAGGAAGAACACGTAGCCATGGTTTGAGATTCCCACGTCCGGAACGTTGAGGGAGGTGAACACGTAGTGCGCGCTCTGGTGCGTCGGCGCCACAGCTGACACCAGCGCCACGATGACGAAGGTTCCAATGACATGCCAGATGGTGCTGATGATGCTGAGCATTCCCACGAATCTCACTGCGAATATCGGCACATTACGTATGGTCCCTGATGAATGCCTGTGTCCTGGCTGGAGATTCATCATGCTGCAGCAGGCTGAGGCACAACAAACGCGGCAGAACAATCCATCAAAAGCAGCGCTGCAATTGACATAAGACGGAGGCAGCACACCTCCAAAGCTGTTGACGATGCCGTGCATGACGAGCAGACCGACGTATATGCCGTAGAGCAGGCCCTGGGAACACACGTAGCCGCCCCCGCTGCCCCCGCCAGTCGCCATCAGAATCACTGCCGCTGTGTTGTAGACCTGCAGAAGCAAGCTGGCGTTGGACCGGCAAGTATTGTCCGGCGCTTGTATTGCGAAATGTGCATCAGGATGCCATCTGGAGGCAAGGCCTTGCAGAGGTGAAACGCTGGCTGGAGCGGCAGGTCGGGAAGCAGACTGAAGTTTGCGGTCTCAGACGCGGCGGTTGCCAAGCGACTTGCATTGATTCTGAGACAGAACTCTGAAACGATGGAGTCATGGCACATTGAGAGCGCACCAGGGAGTACTCGATGCCGGCGGTGATTGCGACCTGGCCCAGCAGGTTGAACCAGCCGGTGACCCAGGAAGCCAGCGCGCCGCCGTGCTCCCCCGCCAGGCGGGATGACCAGTAGTAAAGGCCGCCGCTGGTCGGGTAGGCTGCACGGAATAATGCAGGACTCGGAAGCTCATCCTAGGCAGGTGTCAGCAGCATGCAGCATCACGAGCTGCAGACACAACACAGTCAATCTGGCCGGACGCACCTGAGCAAATCTCTGCCATGCTGAGAGCGACAATGAACGACATCGTGCAGACCAGCGGCCAGCCCCAGCTGATGGCAACTGCCCCACCATACGTCATGCCCGTGGAGAAGAGGCCCGTGACCGCCTGGAGGACACGCCATGTCTGAATCTGTATCGATACTAGGGATAATGTTCAGTGCACGGAATGGAAACCAGCAAAAATGCACGACCATCGATGTCATCTAGGACCGCGGCAGGTGGACCCCCATTTTCTCCTCCTCTCTCTTACCGTGAGGATCGTTATGATTCTCCCATGCATCGCACACAGCACCCGTCAGTGTCAGCGCAACTCAATGCCCTTCTGCTCATATCGATATGATGTATGCTACCGCGCGTCATCAGATGCGCAAGTGCAGTGCGACATGTGGATGTACAAGTAAACAAGCGGAATGTACGGCTTCTCACGAGAATGACATTGCCGCGTTGTTCACAAAGCTGAAGCCGCGTTGCAGCTCCTGCCGGTAGCCCAACTTGTTCAGGCTTGTCTCGCCCGAGTCGGCGCCGCTGGGGTTGCCTTTGCCCCTCAGGGCCCGCATGTCCAGCACCATAGTGCGCCGCGAACTGCAGAAGAACCAATGATGAGCATCAAGGGACGAGCACAATACACAAAAAGCGAGCTACAGAATTGCACACAAGGGATCGCCATTTAGAGCGTGCCATCTGGAAGATCTCAACACGTCAGCTGCAGGTAGGGGTGACAAAGCCGCCCGTGTCTGTACAATTTAGACGCATACGTGACGTTTGGATCACTAGGTTGGTTGAAGGGGCGTTTGTTGAGTCCACAAATGAGGTGTCGTACACGCCCATCGCGGAAGCCACGCTGCTTGGCCACCCGCACAAGACAGACGGGACCGGCGAATCGGCACTCCCCACCCCTGAAGCCGTGCATATATTCCCAAGAATTCCTTGCCCGCGATTCATAGGCCAACACTAACGCCTGATCGCCTGCCCGGTTGACGAGGGCTTCACTCCAACGGCAGGACAAAATATGCTGCCTTGACCTAGCGCCCCTCGCGCGAGCAACCGATCAACCCGCCCACTCATGGCAACCTTGCCCTCTTGTGGCTTCGAGCTGCTGGCACTGAGCCTCAAACCAGCCAGTCGGAGCAATATGAGTGCCCGTCCGACAAAGCGTCACGTGGCCCTGCGGGTCGAAACGCAGCCTGATGCCAATAAGGAGGCTGGACGGCCAGCGGATTTCAAAGAATGCCCCTTTTGAACAACTTCACTGCTGCAGGGCTCACATTAGGCCCCGCCGATCGCACAGAAGACGTACCACAAGAGACTCAAGGTCAGAGAGGCTCCTTGTGGAAACGACGATCCGCCCTCGCCTGTGTGCAGTGGGTGAGTCGCGGCGCCCAGCAGCGTTAGCTGAGGCTTCTTCGCTTGCGCAGGTCCACTGTGCAGGCTGAACTTTGCCCCCATGCTTGCGTTCAAGTAGGGTCCCTGTGATCGAATTGCGCATCCCCTTCATGAACTACTTCCGCCGTCCTCCGCATCCCGGTACACGCACTTGTGCGCCACCGCTGGCCACCGGCACAAGCGCTGCAAACTGCAACGCGCTTCCAGTATCTCCGGTCAACACCGTCTTGCTGCCAGAAAACAGTGAGGCTGCCGCCGGGTCGCAGCGTAGATTCCGCTAGTGTTTGAAGCGATCAACTTGCGCTTGCTCCGTGCACCTTTCATCAGCGAAGACGCCTGGCGGATGCAGTAAACGTGAGAGGGCGGCCGGTCCGCCTGCCGGCTTCCAGCAGCCATGGCAAGGTGGCAGGGCGGCAGGGGTCGGGGCAGAGGAGGCAGAGCTGATGGCGGTGCACAAGGTGGCAGAGGCAGGGGCAGGGGAAGGGGCAGATCGCAGGGGCGCGGCAAGAAGGCCAAGGTCAGCGATGGCCCGAAGCCGGAGCGCGTGCAGGCGGCCTACCGGCCCATGGGCTCGCAGCTCACCATCGAGGAGGTGAGTCGCCGCAGCCGCGGCGGCAGCGGCAGCTGCAACACATCGGTGCACGTCTGAGACTGCCCTGCAGCCAAATACACAACGCTAGAATCGCATCATGTACTGTTGCAGATCAACGCGGACCCGCTCAGCCAGATCGCTGCAAAGCACTGGTCAGCGGAGGCGCTCGCTGCGCCGGACGCCAAGCCGGCGTTCGACCCGGCGATCGTGATGCGCATCTACAACGAGGAGCTGGGCGGCGCCGGCAGCAAGCCGCCGGGCCTGCGGCGCGTCATGATGCTGGAGATCTCGCAGTATCTGGAGAACTACCTGTGGCCCAACTTTGACGCGGCGACCGCCAGTCCGCAGCACGTGGTCAGCATCCTGCTCATGATCAACGAGAAGTTCCGGGAGAACGTGCCCGCCTGGGCCTGCTTCTCCACGCGACCGGTGCGCTGTGTGTGGCTGCTTTCAAGACGGACGGATTGTGGCAACAATATGACTGCCTTGCCGCTACTGTTGTGCGCGCTCTGCAGGTTGGGCACCGTGTTCAAGAATGCTCATGTTCACACATGCACGTTGCTACTGACACTCTCATCATCAGTATATAAACGCTGCTTTGTGCCGGCTTGCCAACAGGAGGCGGTGCCGGGGCTATTTGAGCGCTTTGTCCGGCTGCGGGCGGACCCGGAGCATGCGCTCAAGCCGCAGGAGCGGGTGGTGCACCTGCTGTTCGCCATCCACGCGTTCCAGAGCCTGGAGTCGGAGCATGTGCGGGCGCAGGCGCTGCCGCTGGTGGGCCTGGGCCTGTGGCATGCGCTGTCGCCCGGGCGTCGCATGCTGGAGCTGCACAGCCAGCCGTACATGGCAAAGCGCTGGCGCCACGACCAGAAAAAGGTGGGCTGTTACGGCTGCACAATTGCGGCTCTGCTAGCCGCGTAATAAAGCAAAGGTCTGCCCTCCCTTGTATTATGTGTGTGCTGTGCTTGCCATCAAGTGACTCAAAACATCCACAGTCGGGGCCTCAAACATAGTGCCGTACGCCAACAGGCGGTGAAGGAGGCAAAGTTGGCGGCGGAGTCAGGCGACGAGAGCTACGTGCCGCCGGAGCAGCGGTCGTCGGCCACCTTCCTGCCGGGCCTCCTGGACGACTTTTCGCAGACGCTGCTCACCATCGGCGCGCCCGCGGGCACTGGTGAGCAGTTCCACACTCTTGGCATGAAGCCAGAAGTTTTGTAATTTTTTGAATGCTGCTACCAACAGAGGAATGCTGTCTCAGTTGCATTGGTGCCTGTGGCCGTCCTAAAAAGTGCTGCAGGTGGGGACAGCATGCCAACTGTCAGAGAGCAAAGACAATGGAGAGTAAAGGCAAAACAGAGAGTGTAAAGACAAAACAGAGAGTGTAAAGACAAAACAACATTTCGCATGTGTCCGCAGCAGGCGACGAGGAGATGGTGGACACAGAGGCGCCGCCCATCGGCCGGCAGGCGCTACTGTACTGCGAGCGCTTTGTGGAGCTGCTTACGGACCTGCTGGCGCAGCTGCCCACGCGGCGGCTGACGCACGCGCTGCTAGAGGACCAGGCGCTGCTCGTCAAGTGCCGACTCTCGGCGCTAATGCACCACCAGCAGGGTGAGCATGCTGCTCGCTTGCTAGTGCCCTCAGCAGCATACTGAGTTCATGCCCATGTTCGGTGTTCCAAGATCATCAAGCAGGCATCCAAGACCATGGAGCAGTCGAAAGAAGGCAGCTTGCTCGCTAGCAGCCTGCAAGCTTGGCACGCGCTGCAACTGTGGTTTTGTCTCTTGCACTCGGTCAGCTGAAAAGCTGCCCTTCGCGCACAGGCAAGCTGTTCGGGCAGCTGGTGGACCTGTTCGCCTTCTACATGGCGTTCCCCATTGACAACCACACGGGGCAGGAGTTGGGGGAGGCCGACGTGCAGCAGCGCCACTACGAGAAGGCGCGTGCTGCTTTGTCATCTCTGCAATGAAACCCTGCAATAGACCACTGCCAATGTCATTTGCTGCCACCACATGCAATGCACACAGCTTCTGGCAGCTTTGCCTCGCTGATCTCGTCACAAGCGGCTGTGTGTCGGGCTTGGGAGCTCTGAACGGCCATTTCTGCTGGCGTGCTCACCCACAGGTGCAGCGCCTGCAGCTGCTGCTGCACAAGCACTGGCAGGGGGAGGCGTACCCGGACCTGGCGGAGCTGGCGCTGGCCAACTGTGGCACCGTGCAGAAGCGGGAGGAGCTGGAAAAGGCCATCGCGCCGCTCCCCCTGGAGCAGCTGCGCCTCCTTGTCTGCACCCAGCTCAGGTCCGCGGTCTGTCCAGGATGAGAAGCCTGTTCAGCATATCCACACCGGTGTATTCCTCTGTTTGATATGTCAGCTCTCCACATGGGAAGTCCGCTGCATCACGATGGCTTGGATCCATTGCTGCGCCTGAACAGAACGCCGGCGAGCTCTGACGCGCTACACCCTCACCAAGAGGGGGATGGGGGCCCCCGTGAAATAAACAAAACATGAATCGCGCAGGCTGGTGCGGGAGGAGGACGAGTGGGGCACCCGGGAGGAGTTTCTGCGGGAGGTGCTGCTGACGTCCTTCGAGCGGCAGCGCTTCCAGACAGAGGTCATCAACGCAATGCCGCTGTACCCCACCGAGGCGGTGCTGTGGGACGAGAACCAGGTCCCCAGCACGCACTACACCGGTGCGCCTTCGCACTGGTCTGCATCTGCATCTGTACCCGCATGTGCATGCGGAGGATCCCATGGCACTGCATGTGCCTGCCGTCCCTGGTCGACATCAACCTTCTGTACCCTTGAACTTTCTGACGCTTACCAATGTTGCCTGTGCATTGGCACATGGCGACTCGGCCAAGCCTGACGCGGTGCGTCTGGTCCAACAGGGGAGGCGTGCCTGGCGCTGCCGAAGCTGAACCTGCAGTTCCTGACCTTCCACGACTACCTGCTGCGCAACTTCAACCTCTTCCGTCTGGAGGCCACCTACGAGGTGAGGTTGGACGTTGCCTTTCTGAAGTGGTCATGCTCTGTGCAGTAGTGATGCTGCGTGCTGCTGACTGTCACTGACGCATGTCGAGCGAGAGTCGACTGCCAGGACCTTCACGAGGCCCTGCGCAATGCAGGTCCAATGCCTGCGGCCATTGCTGTGACGCGACACCTGCTTTGGCGACGTGCATCCACTCTGGTTTCACCCACACGACCCGCGCGCAGGTGCGGGAGGACCTGGGGGATGTGCTGCAGCGGGTGGGCGCGGGGTGGGACGAGGAGCGGGAGGAGCCCCTCGTCAAGTTCCGCGGCTGGGCGCGCATGGCGATGCCCCTCGCCGGCTTCGACATCATCGAGGTCAAGCCGCCAAAGGTGCGCTGCCGGCGCTGCAAGTCCGGCATTTCGGTCGTCCGCAAGCAAAGAGCTTGCTGACAGATCTTCAGCAAGAGCTCCCAGCGATGCTCTGTGCAGCACGTGAAAGTTGTGCAGCACGTGAAAGTTGTCCCGCTTGCCGCAGGTGGGCGAGGCCAAGCCGGCTGCCGTCACCGCCGACGTGGTCCTCGACACCCGAGGTGCGATTAGGGGCTTGCCACATCTGTCAATGTTCACGATTAACTCCCCGCCATGTGCTGAGTGGTCTTCTGAGACCACATCACATTCCTGAACTATCACACCAGTCTTGTGGCTTGTCTTGCACACCAGCCCTACAAACATATCAGCAGCTGTGCATTTGCAGATGTGTCTGGAACGATTGGTGTCCGACATGAAAGAGTGGTGTCCGACATGCCATCTGCCATTTGCAGGGCTGCGGGCGGAGGTGCGCGCAGAGTGGGACGAGTGCAAGCAGCATGACGTGCTGTTCCTGCTGACCATCCGGCCGCCAGACGCGGGGCAGCTGGCGGAGATGCGGGCGCGGACGGAGCCGCCCGGTGTCATGGAGCTCTACGGCCTTGTCGCCGTGCGCGGCGCAGAGGTCATCGAGCTCAAGGACGAGGGTGCGCATCTGCTGAGCGTCCAAGCGAATACCTCCTGAGCATGGGTTGTCAGCTTGCTGGCGCGGGCGCCTGCCGCAGTGTAGGGGAAGCCCCATACACAGCTCCTGGCGCCGTCATGCCCACAGTGGGTTGCTTTCCGACCCGCTGTGAGTGCCTCTTCCTGACTGCCGTGTGAATTTGCCTGCCGCAGAGGGCACGCTGATGAACGACTTCACGGGGAAAGTGAAGCGCGACGAGTGGCGGCCGCCGGCAGGCTTCCGGCGCACCATCACGATCGCGCTGGACACGGCGCAGTATCAGCTGGATATGGACGCCCTCGCACGCTCCCGCGGCGACGACCTCTACTCCACCTTCAATCTGCTGATGCGCCGCAAGCCCAAGGTGCCACCTCCCGGCTGTTGCCTCGTCCCGAAAGGGCCTCATGGCGGCCTCTCGCACTTGGCGGGCACCGCTCCCGGGGTGGCACAGAGGTCTGCAAGTCGGCAATGCGTGACCGATGCGGAAGCGATTTGCATTTCCCAGGCTTTCCAGCCAGGACAATATCAGTGCCAGAGTGCATGCTGAGTGATGCTGCCTGCATGATATGACATCCACAGGAGAACAACTTCAAGGCGGTGCTGGAGAGCATGCGGGACCTGATGAACGAGGCGACGGTGGTGCCACCCTGGCTGCACGACACCTTCCTGGGCTACGGCGACCCCGCCGCCGCGCAGTACCTCAAGCTGCCCGACTTCGTGCGCACCGTCGACTTCAAGGTGCCTCTCTGGCTTGCCGTGGGTGCCGCACAGCTGGGAGAAACGCCTGGTGCCTTGCTGCCTCTGACGATGGTTGTGTGCGCCTGTTTGCTGGGCCGAAGCTCAGCTGAGGAGATTTACTGTCAATTGAGTCACCTGGTGTAGAGTCGCTAGAAGTTTGCTGCTGAAAATGCTCTAGACGCGAACATGTGACGGTGTTGTGCACAGGACACGTTCCTGGATGCGGATCATGTGCGGGAGAGCTTCCCGGACGCCGCGATCGAGTTCGTGAACAACAGCGGGCAGCCGGGGCCCGTGCCGCCCTTCCGCATCACCTTCCCACCGCCGCCTACCCAGAACGAGGTGCAGTCCCGCTTTCGTTTCTGCCTTCCATTTCTGAGGACGCAGCTGGCTTTTGCTGCTCGACAGCTGCGCCCCATTTCAAGCTGCTGGCATTCAGGTGCCTCAGCTGCTGCACTGCCGTCCTCCTGCAAGCGGCAGATGCCACCCTTGCCAGAGAAGCGCAGCGCCAGAGCGGGTTTGAAACTGACACACAGGGCAGCGTCAAAAAGAAGCGGAAGGCGGCGGCAGACGAGGCGGCGGCGCCTGACGCGGCCGCGCCGCAGCAGCTGCTGGTGGAGTCGTATGCGCCGGCGGACCCGGGGCCCTACCCGGCGGACGTGCCGCCGCAGAACCCGGTCCGCTTCACCCCGGTGCAGGTGGAGGCCATCAAGTCCGGCACGCAGCACGGGCTCACCCTCGTCGTCGGCCCGCCAGGTTCGCGCACCGACCCGCAAAGCAGCTGGATCGCAAGCTGCTTTGCAAGAACGTCAACATGGCGGAATTGTGGAATGTTCCTGCTTGCCTGTCCGCGGCATGCACCTTTGGAATACATGTACCACATTTGAGAGGCGATGACGGCAGTTGCAAGAAAGAAGCCGCAATGACCCTCCCTCTGCTGAACCCGTGCCACTCTGAGCACATCCTGACACAGGAGGTCTCCTCCTGCCCATCCACAGGAACCGGCAAGACGGACACGGCGGTGCAGATCATGCACGTACTGTACGCCAACAACCCGGGGCAGCGGGTGCTGCTCATCACGCACTCCAACCAGGCGCTGAACGACCTGTTCGGCAAGCTGCTGCAGCGCGACGTGCCCGCGCGCTACCTGCTGCGCCTGGGCATGGGCGAGGCGGAGCTGGAGACTGAGCAGGACTTCTCCCGCGTCGGCCGCGTCAATGCCATGCTCGCCCGCCGCCTCGAGCTGCTCGCCCAGGTGGGACTATGCAGAACGAGTGTTGTCAACCTATTGTGTAACTTGCATCAGCCGTGTCAACGCCGTGCTAGCCCGCCGCCTCGAGCTGCTCGCCCAGGTGTGTGCAAGAGGGCGCAAGCGTTTTTGTAAATCTCTGTGAGTCGGCAGATTAGTTGCAAGCTGCGTCAAATCCGTGCTCGCCCGCCGCCTCGAGCTGCTCGCCGGGGTGCGGCTGAGACAGCAAGAGGGCGCAGTAGTGCCATGGCATGCGTGCGGCAGCCAGCATTGTCAGGAGTACTGGTCATACTTGGGCACGCAATGCAGTCTGCCCCAAATGCCGAACACAACCGTTGGAACTGCGATATCAAATCAGTTTCGACGACCGACAAGGCAACTCAGCATCAGACGCCTGACCCGCGCTGGTGAATCATTTCTGCGGCAGGTGGAGCGCATGGCGAAGCAGCTGGGCGTGGCGGAGGGGGAGGTGTACACCTGCGAGACAGCCGCCTACTTCTGGCTGCTGCACGTGCTCAGCCGCTGGGAGAAGTTCCTGGCCGACGTGCGGGCCCGCCGCACCCCCTCCTGCCTCCAGGACCTGTTCCCCTTCAAGGTGCGGGCTTGCTTCCCTTGCAATGCACTGCCCACAGGGCACTCCGAAAGCTAGATCATTTTCTCGTCTTTGTTCAGAGGCTCAAGCACCCCGTATCTGCAGCACCAAACAAGGTGGCTTTAAGAGCGTGGGCAGCCGCATAGGAGCCCCGGCTCAACAGGCACACTGGACTGCATCGCTCGTTCCCAAACCAACAGCGCCGCTGCATGTGCCGCAGGAGTTTTTTGCGGACGCGCCGGGGGAGGTGCTGACGGGGAAGAGCTACGAGGGGGACTTGGAGCGCGCGCGCGGCTGCTTCCGCCACCTGCGCACCATGTTCCAGGAGCTGGAGGAGTGCCGCGCCTTCGAGCTGCTCAAGGTGCCTCAACCGCTGCCTCCGCCCTGCAACTTTTGTGAAATGCTGATGTCCCCGTCCAGGATCTGGGCTGCTTTGAAGATCTCTGCCCAGTGTTCCCGAGAGCATTGTGACATCCTGGCTGCTGACCGTGTTGGTCGGCATG
>JAABUK010009994.1_pt1 | contig 12799 bp, 10 predicted proteins | sample 5559141 | NCBI WGS metagenome assembly JAABUK01 (sample SAMN10711869, study PRJNA513367) | rock metagenome | isolation source: Antarctica rocks | place: Antarctica: Victoria Land, Pudding Butte nord | collected 2016-01-03
GCTCCGATCGTCCCACGGTGGCGGGGGGCCATCTACCATCCGCGGTCGTCGCCGCTGCCAGGACAGCGCCCTCACCGCCAGCGCGGAACACCCCTAATATACGAGCCAGGACAGGGATGTGGGCGGGACGCCGCCGCTGGCGCTCGGCGTCGAGGCCGCCGGGGTCGTGCGCGCCGTCGGGGCCGCAGTCTCCCGGTTTCGGGTCGGCGACGAGGTGCTGACCTTCACGGTGCCGCTGCGGCAGGGCGCCTGGGCCGAACTGTTCAGCGCCCCGGAGGGGCACGTCGCCCACAAGCCAGCAGGCATGGCCCTGCCGCTGGCCGGCCTCTTCCCCATCCCTGCCCTCACCGCCCATGAGGTGTTCACGCACGCGGTTGAGTTGCAACCTGGCGGTGGCGAAAGCGTCCTCGTCCACGGGGCGGGCGGCGTCACCGGCGGCGTGCTGGTGGCGGTCGCGGCGGCGATGGGGGCGCGGGTCATCGCCACCGCGGGTCCGGGGAGCACCGACCGGGTCCGCGGCTACGGGGCCAGCGCGATCGTGGATTACCGCACACCGGGCTGGCAGGCGGAGGTGCGCGCCCGCGCCGACGGGGGCGTGGCCGTGGCGGTCAACGCGGTGCGGGGCGCGGCGCACAGCCTGCTGCCGCTGGTGGCGGACGGCGGCCGCCTAGCGACGATCACCGGCGATCCGCCGGCCGCCGAGCGACAGATTCGCGTCAGCAATTGCTATGTGCGCCCGGACGGGCTCGCCCTCGGGCAGCTCGCCGCGCGCTACGCGGAGCGGGGCTTGGCGATCCCGGTCGCGGGCGTCTTTGGCCTCGCGCAAGCGGGTACCGCACTCTCCGAGGTCATCGCGGGCAAAGCCCGGGGCGGTGTGCTGATCGACCCGCGGCGGTGAGGACGCGGCCCTCAAACGGGCGCTGGTGCCGTAGCACCGGCCCGTCCTCGCACATAAGGCGGCCACCTCCCTCGTACACCGGTGGCCAGCGTCGCGCTGCGGCCGGAGGGATCGGCCTCAACTCTTGCCAATCCACCTGCAAACATGTGTACCGGATCATGGGTCTCCCGCGAAGTTGGTGCATCAGGTTCCGAAGTAGGGACGATACCCTCGGAAACGGTCAAATGCGGGCCGAGCGGCGCTGGTTCTCGGCCATTTCCGGTCCGTTCTCTCCACCTATCAGGTCGTTTTCCGCCAAAGCACCAACTTTGCGGGAGACCCGACCTCCTTTACACATATTGTTTGCTTCGGTGGCAGAATAGTGATGGAATACCAACTGCATTATGAGAGGCTGGCATGTATGAGAGGCTGCCATGATAGAGATAGGGAGTGAGCGCCCGCAGAACAGCGAGCATTTCTCCAGACTGCTGGCGTTCTATCGGGACATTGTTCCTGTTTGCCAGGACTTGCACATCACCCCGCTCCTCACGGGCAGTTTGGCGGTGTTCGCTTACACACGGAACCAGATGATGTGGGTCAACGACATTGACCTCGCATGTTCTGAGTTAGCGTTTTCACGACTCAGCTACGCGTTGGCAGCACAAGGTATGGAGACCGAAGTCAAGGCATGGCACGTACTCCAAGTGCGGAAAGATGGTCTGAAAGTCGATTTTGACTCGCTTGAGTATTGGTTTGCAGGTGTGCCGACCGGCAACGACACGCTCATCATCGACGAGTGCGTATTCAACGTTATAGAGCTGTCTAGTCTTCGGGAACTGTATCGACGCGGGCTTGAGGAGGGTGTTCGGCAGCGTGATGCGGCCAGTCGCGCCAAGTACGCAGCCATAGCCGAAAAGTATGCGTTGCTCTGCGCAGTGTAACCGCATGACGCTCGCCCCCAAGTAGGCCACTGCCAGACCAAGATAAGGCATCTGTAAAGTAGGCTCTGACGAGGCGTGGTCCGTGAAGGCGGCTCTTCCGCAATTAGCGTGAAGCAGGACCCGGAATAGGGCTGAGAGGCGCGAAAGCGCGCGAGCAGGGACCGCAACGTGTCACTCAGTACCCGATTTCGACGGTTATTCCCCACGTCCTCGGCAATTTCAGTCCGGATCACGCTAATTGCGGAAGAGCCGTGAAGGCGGGTCAATCCCAGCCGCGGATGGCGACGGTAGATACGGTATTGGTTGTCAAGCCCCCTGGCCAGCGAAATGTGCCTGACCCCGGTCAAGCCGCGAGTTGGGGCAAGGCCTCATGTTGTTGTTGTTGATATCCCGGGTCGAAGCGCTGCAGTTTGCTGCCGAGCGCCCAGGCTTGGTGGAGGAGCTTGCCGGCGGCGCGCAGCCGCTGGTAGAAGGCCCTGATCGCCGGGTTGTAGCGGGCGGCGCTGAGCGTCGCCATGTAGAGCGCGGTGCGCAGGCGGGCATTGCCGTCACGGCCGATCGCCCGGCGGCCCCGGATGGTGCGCCCCGATTCGCGGGGCACCGGGGCCAGGCCGACGTAGGCGGTGAGCGACTCCGGACCGGCGCACAGCGCGAAGTTCAGCGTGCCGACCAGCAGCCAGGCGGCGGTAATCAGCCCGATCCCCGGCGCGCTGGTCAAGCACGCCAGCGATTCGGCCCACGCGCCCTCCGTAAGCACGGCGGCGATCTCGGCCTCCAGCGCGGCGACCCGCCGGTCGAGATCGGCGATCAACTCGTCCAGATGCTCGCGGACGGCGGCGACGACCACCGGCCACTGCAGCAGGGCGTGGCGCTGGTTGTGCGCCTGCGTCCGCATCGCCAGGAGCCCGTCGCGGGCGACCAACCGCTGCCGCACCTCGTGGTAGACGGCGGGCGGCGGGGTCCAGGGGGCCGAGTGCAGCGCCGCGGCGAGACGGGCGAGGTCCCGCGCGTCGAGCGCGTCGGTCTTGGCCCGCCGCAGTTGCGCCTTGGCGAAGTGGTGCGCCTGGCGCGGGTTGACCACGGCGACCCGATAGCCCGTCTCGTGCAGGGCCACCGCGAGGGCCACCCAGTAGTTGCCCGTCGCTTCCAGCACGACGAGCGTGGCGGCCGGCGGGCTCCCCGTGGTCCGGAGTCGGCGCTGCAGGGACGCAAAGCCCGCCGGCGTCTGCTCCCCGGTGACCGGCGTGCCCGGCTGCCCGCCCGGCGCGAGCCACGCGGCCACGAACGTCTCGGCCGCGACGTCGATGCCAACATACACCTGATAGGTCGCGCCGCGCTCTTCCATCGGTCCTCCCTCACCATAGGGTCACGCTCCGACCGTTCCCCGGGACGGCCCTGGCCTGCGCTCGTGATGCGTGGTCCCTGCCACGCGCTACGGTCCAGGCTCTGGCCGTCCCACGATGGCGGGGGGCCATCTACCTTCCGCGGTCGAGGCCGCTGCCAGCACAGCGCCCTCACCGCCATCGCGGCACACTCCCAATATACGAGCCAGGACAGGTCATCGGTACGCCGGCCATGGCCTAACCGGCCACATGCGCCCGCCTCACCACGCCTCCGAGCTCCAACATGCCACCTCGCCCCGAGTTAAATTGACAATATCCAGGTGAGTGCTGCTGATTTATGCACTGATGACGCCATGTGAGCAGCAAGGTATCATCTGTGGCATATTTTGCCCGAAGTGGCCGATATTGTTCCCCATCAAGCCCCTCTACGCAGTGCCTATCTCGGCCATTACCGCACAACTTAATGACATCCGACGCAACACTCGAGACTCATTACTACCCAGTTTACGCCAGGCCGAGCGGATTTCAGGTCGCACCCGATCCCAGCGTCCGATCGTCCGCATCCGCCACGAGTTGCGCCAAGACGGTTGTCTGATCGAGGAAGGCGATGGTCGCGAACGGCAGGTGATAGTGTTCGCCCAGGCGCCGCTCCAAGCGTTGGCGCAGTGCCGACGGTAAGGCATTCGCGCGTTGCACGTGCGCCGCATCGGGAAAAATCGCCGCCGCGACCGGCGTCCCGGAAGAAGGTGGATAGAACAACGCTTCGCGCAGAAATGGGGGTAGACCCGGCGCGCGTGCCAGCAACGCGCGCCACGGGGCTTGGTCGGCGACGCGGATACCGAGCCGGGCATACAGCGCCTCTTTCGCGTCAGCCAGGGGCATATCGTCGGCGCTGGCGAACTGCGCCTCTCGCACCCGCTGCTCCCGCACGCGCACTGCTTCCGCCGACATTGCCGCGGACTGCGCCTCGCGTTCCCCACGCGGCAGGAAACTGGCCGGCGGCGCCCAATCCTCCTCGATCATTCGCCGCAAGCGGCCGGGGGTCAATCGCGGATCATCCGCGTCGCACTCGCGGAGCCAGGTGAAGATCTCGACCTGACGCGCGATCCGGTCGCCGTGGTCCTTGGCCAGTGTCGCCGCCACGGTTGGTGTGATGCCCTGCTCGATCAACGTCGTCATCGCTGCCGATCGGGGATCGACCGCAACAACAACATCTCCCGCAGTCCTCAACGGCACGCTGTTGTGTTGCTGTTTTCGATCAGTTTCAAATTCAGTTTGGGGTTCCATTAAAGATGCTGGCAATTTGTCCCCCTGGAACGTGCTTTCTGGGGGGCTGGATACTGGCGGAATGGCAGGTTGGAGTCTGGCAATTTGGGTTGCCTGATCATTGCATTCTGTCCCGCTCGATAGCGGCGAATTGTTCTCCTCGATAGTGGCATTTTGTCCTATTGCCCCCGGCTTGAGCGCCGCCACCCGTGCAAAATCGATCGTGTACCACTTGGTGCGGTCACCGGATCGTCCGTTGAATCGATCCGACGCGCGGAGCAGTCCCGCGCGTTCGAGGTCGCGGAGCGCTCGGGCGATAGTCTTCGCGGAGCGGAAGGCGAGCGGGGCGAAGAGGTCGACCTCGCGCGGGCAGACCCACCGGCAGCCCTCGCGCACGTGCGGGCGACGATCGTCGGCGAGCCAATAGCGGATTTGCTGGAGAATCAGCGCCTCATCGAGGCCGATCGCCGTCGCGAGGCCGACCACGATGACCAGGGGCGATTCGTCGATGAGCAGATCGCCCGCCGGTAAGGGCGGGAGCGCGGGCGAACTGGCCTCCCCGTGCTCATTGCGGTGCGCGGCACGCACTCGCGGCGCCGACTGACCGGCGCGCGCGGCCCGGTATTCACGCTCTCGTACCGCGAGCAGCTCGAAGTCGATCGTGTACGATTTCGTGCGATCGCGCAGGTGTTTATCGAATTGGGCCGCGCGTAGCAGCCCGCGTGTCTCGAGGGATTGGAAGGCACGCCGCAGGGTGTCGATCTCCCAGAACGGGAAGTCGCGCTCGCGCCAACGCTCCAGCGGATCGCGCGCCCAGCGCCGATTTTCGCGAACGAGCGGTCGCAAATCATCGCCGAGGCGATAACGGACCTGCTGCAAGACGATCGCCTCGTTGAGCCCCACCATGCCCACGAGGGTCGGCAGCAGCAGGAGCAGGCGACCGCCGAGGAGGACATTGCTGGCCGGCAACGGTGGCGACGCAGTCATCGCCGCCACCATGGGGTCGCGCGGGCATGCCGAGCGCTGCGTAGGTCATCCCACGCCGCCGTCTGTCTCGCCCCTCCCTGTCCTATCGCCATCGCGCCCTTTTTCGTCAGCTTGTCTTGATACCCGCTATATCTTCTCGCGTGCACGACCCCAACATACGTACCCGTATTCTACGATCTGGTGTGACGTCGATCGTCGCGATGCATCAGGGTTGGCGCGAACGCGTGATGCATCAGAGGGAGGAAGGTCAGATCACCCGGTCGTCGCTCAAAAGTAGCGATCGTGGGGCACCGGTCCTCCCGACGCACGGGGATACCCCGCCCGATGCACGGAGATACCCCGCCCGATGCACGGAGATACCCCACCGGGATATGCACGCGATGCATCGGCAGAAAGGCGCGTTCGTGCGCGGATAACCCTCCGCCCTATGCATGGCATGCTGCCGAGGAGAGCGATTTCCGCGTGGATACCCCGCCAGGATATGCATCTGATGCATCACGACGCCGTTTTATGCGGCGATAGCCCGCCCGTCGATGCATCGGATGCATATCCTGGCGGATAGGTCGTGCGGTCAGCTACGGCGTGCGCAGGGCGAGCCAGGCGGCGAGGCGTTCCTGGAACCCTTCCGAAGGGGTATGATCGGCGAGGCTGCCGCGCTCCAATTTGCTGTAGTGGCCTTGCGAGATATGCAGGGCAGCGGCGGCCTGCCGCTGGTTCATGCCGAGCGCCGTCCGTTGGGCCTTGAGGGCAGCGGCGAGCGCGACCGGGGCGGCGGTCGTCGGGGTGATCGGCGGCAGGGCCGGGGCCGTGGGCGCCGCCACCGGTGCGGTGACCGCTAGCGGCGGCGCGATCAGGATCGTGCTCGCGCGCCAGGTCTCGGCCCAGCCGTGACGTCGGGCCAGATCCTCGTCCCAGTCGGCATACTCCCACGCGGCGATCACGTCGTCGGCGAGCAGGGTGTCCAGGCAATGCTCCAGGCGCTCGCGGGTGACCGCGGGCCGCGCCCGGTCGAGCCGTTTGGCGGCTGCGTCCAGGAGCGTATCGACCTGAAACGAGCGCCAGCGCCCGGGCCGCCCGCCGCGTCGCGGCGCCTCCTCCCCGGCGGCCCACTGCCAGCTGAGAAACCGTGCCAGTCTTTTCTCGAGCTGCTGTCGGTACGGATCGTATTTGAGCGCGCGCGCGGAGAGTAGGGTGGTCTTCGCGCCCGGGCCGAGCAGATATTGAGCGAAGAGATCGCCCGGTCGATAGACGAACCGGTCGATGTCGAGGTCGCCGTGCAGGTTCAATTGCCCGACCCGTTCGGTCATCGTGAAGAGGCGGCTCTGGAAGACGCGGACGGCATCCGGCTCCTCCGCCAGCCGCTCGATGGCAATATTGATCCAGATATTCTGGATCCGCGCCACGGCCCGCTGCATGTCGGCACGCTGTTCGGGCTCGTAGCCGCTCCGCTTGCCGTTCCCCCGGTGGCGCGCCTTGATGCCGCGCATCGCGAGGAGCCCGTCTATGTCGGCGACCGCCCGGTCGTTGAGCGTGCGCGCCTGGTAGAGAAAGAGCGCGCAGAGGCCGTCCAGCACGTCGGCGTCGAGATCGGAGAGTTCCTCGCGTTGGCGCCACATCGCCTCGGCCCAGAGATCGACCTGTTCCGGCGGCAGGAGCGCCTGGCCATCGGCCGCGGGGGGGCGTAGTTGTGCCTCGCCCAGGCCATCCCCGGTCTCGAGGGGCGCGGTCGGCCAGGGTTGCCCGTCAACCCGGCGAAACGTATTTTTGTAGAGCGCTTCGCGTAGCGCGTGATAATGGTCGGCCCCGACGACGGCGAGGTGGTTATCGCGCAGGAGCGGGGTGACCGCCCCGCGGGCGGTCGGCGGCGGTGGGGCGGCGGGTGGCAAGAGCGCTGCCGGGTCGCGTAAGGGCGCGAGCCCAAGCAGGAGACGACGTCGTGCCGGCGTGAGCATCACGATGTCGAGGGCATCCACAAGGACCTTGGCCAACTCCTGGGCGTAGGTGATCAGGAGTTGGCTGGCGCGGTCGCGCAGTTCGCTCGCGTCGCTGCGCGCGACGTAGTCGGCGAGCAGGTGACGGTAGGCGGTTTCCGGTAGCGCGCGCACCGCCTCGCGCCCCAGCTCGCGTTGCATCGCCGCGACCGCCCAGGCATTCTGGTGCGACCAGAGCCACTCCGCCAGCCCGAGCCAGGGATCATACTCCGGGGGCGTCACGTGGTCGTAGCGGTGCTCCAGCAGCGCGAGAAGGCGCGCCTGGAGCGCGTCAGACCGCGTCGAAGCTTCTTGATCCGCTTCCTCCTCGCCCAGGGCGTCCAGGAGCCAGGGGGCGACCAGGGCGGCGGTGAGTGGAAAGAGTGGGGTATCCACGCGCAGGGCGGTCGCCAGCGATTGGAGGACCGCGCGATGCTGGGCATCCCGGTCGACGCCCACCGCCCAGAGATCGCGCGCCGTCAGGGCCGCGAGCAGGCCGCGGCCGCCCTCGGCCAGATCGAGCCGCCGTGTGGCCTGCTCGACGAGGAGCGCAGGATTGAACGGCGGGTGCCGTCGCGCCGTGGGCTCACCACCGATCATGCGCGTCCGTCCCCCGGCACCACCAACCCCGCGCGCGCACCGCCCATGTGCCCTCCGTTGTTGCGAGTCGCAACACTTACCATAATGCCCTGAACCCAATCGCCGTTGCCGACGTGTGTCCGGTCGACAAGCCTCGTGCTCGTTCCGTTAGCCGGGTCATGCGCTGCGCCCGGCGGATTGTGCCATCGCCGATGGCACAATCGCGGCACATGCCGACTGGCGTCACTCGGCGCGCCGCCGCCGAGTTCGCTCCGTGCGCGACGGGTGCCCGAGACCGGCGCCGATCTCCTCCTCGGTCGGCAGCTTGCGTCGGTATTCGGCCACGAATATTTTCTCCTCCAGGCCGCCGAGCGCATAACGTACCTCCTCGCGGCCGGCGCTGGCGCAGATGATCAGCCCGATCGCCGGTTTTTCCCAGGGATAGGCGGGGACCCGCTCCCGGTAATAGTTGACGTACTTGTTCATCTGCCCGATGTAGCGATCCTCGAACGGCCCCGCTTTGAGGTCGACCAGCACGATACAGGGGATCCCGCGATGGTACAGTTCCATGTCGACTGCATGGTAGCTGCCATCGATAATCATCTGTTGCTGCGTCCCGCGCAGGTAGAACTCCGCACCGAGTTCACCGAGAAAACGCTCGAAGTCCGCGCGGAGCGAGCGTTCCAGTTCTGCCTCGGAGAAGTCGGTCGGCAGCCCCGGCAACGCGACGTCGTAGAGTGCCCGGAAGACGTCCAGCGGCCGACTCGGGGACAGGACCGGCGAGGGGACCGTCGCCCCACCCGGGGTCGCCAAGCTACGCGCGTAGTGATCCTCCCTGATGTGGGCGCGTAACTCGCGGACGCTCCAGGATTGCCGGATGGCCGAGGCCTCGTAGAAGCGACGGGCCTGCGCATCGGCGACGTCGATCAGGACAGTGTAGTGGGTCCAGCTGAGGCGATGATCGAGCGTTGTGACGACGGGATACGCACGGTAGAAGCGGAGCATGCGGTAGATGTCGCTGCGCCCGAAGCCCAGGTCGGCGGCGAGGCGGGCGAGCGCCCGTTCCCCGTACCCAGCCCGCTCGCCCTGGCCCAGCTCCTCGCGGACGATCCGCTCCCCGACCTGCCAATAGGCCTGCACGCGCAGGTTGTCGATCGCCTGGTAGGCGCGGTCGCGCGCCGTGGCGAGGATCTGCCGCACGTCGCGCAGGAGTTGCTCGTACCCGACGAGCGGGGCCTCCAAATCTCCCTTGCCGGTCATATCGCCTTCCGTGACGGGTGTGCCACCGGACGCGGTTGCGACACGTCGTCCCTACGACGACTCATTCGAGCACCCCGTTGCCATCCACCCACGCCTGATACCGGGCGAGCGCTGCGTCGAGTCGTGCGACCCGCTCGCCACTGGGCACCGCGTGCGGATAGCTGTCGAGCAGCCCCTCGAAGCGGGCGATCAAGTCGTCGAGCGCGCGATCGATCGGCCGACGCCTGACATGGGCGCGCACGATTGTCTCATCCGCCGGGCGAAACGTGTTGCGACTCGCAACACTTTCCATAACGGTTGCGGCGCTCGCTCCGCCGTCGAGGGCATCGCGCACGTCGTTGATGATCGCCCGCAGCTCGGTGACCGGGACAACGCCGCCCGCGGCGCGCGTGTCGGCTACCTGCGTCACGAGCGGCGACTGGAGTTCATACGGGGCCACGAGCAGTTCCTGCGCCTGGCTCTTGGTGATCCTGCCGGCCACGACGGCGTCGGCCAGGGCTTCGGCGCTGAAGATGCGATGGTCGCGGCTTACCCTGGACTTGCTGACGCCCAGCCGGGTGGCGATCTGCTCGACCGTGTAGCCCTGGCCGATCAGGAGCCGGTAGGCGTTCGCCTCCTCCTCGTCCGAGAGGTTCTCACGCTGCAGGTTCTCCACCAACATCTCGAAGGCCAGCTGATCGGCCGGGGAGTCGCGCACCACCACGGGGAGCTCGTTGACGTCGGCGAGGGCCGCGGCGCGCCAGCGGCGCTCGCCGTTGACGATGAAATAGAGGCCTTCATCGCCGGTGCGCACGCGCAGCGGCTGCAATATCCCGACCTGGCGGAATGACTGCGCCAGGTCCTCCAATTTCGCCTCGTCGAAATGCTTGCGCGGCTGCTCAGGGTCGGGTTGGAGGCGGCGGCGCTCGACCATCAACGCCCCGGGCATCGCCCGCTCACCGGGACGGGCGAGGACGGGGGAGGCCTCGAACGTCGTGCGCTCGATCCCGCGCTCGGCGAGGGCCGCGCGGAGATTCTTCTTCATGCGTGCCCCCCGCCCGTCGCGACGCCCAGGGGCAGCGCCAATCGCGTCGCGATCTCGGCGGCGAGCGCCTGATAGTCGCTGCCGGTCGTGGTGACCTCGCCGGTGTCGAACAGGGTGTCCCGCGTGAACGCGACTTCCTTTGTGCGCTGGCTCTTGCGCACCATCGTGTCGAAACAGCGCTCACCCCAGTCGCGCACGAGCTGCTCGCGCACGACCCGCGTCACCGTTGTGCGCGGCTCGGCCATCACCAGGACCGGCCCGAGGAATGCCAGATCGGGGCTATAGTTGTCGCGTACCGCCAGCACGGTGGGCTGAAGCATATCGAGCCCCTCAATCGAATACTGCGAGGGCTCGAGCGGTACGATGAACGCATCGGCGGCGACCAGCGCGTTCACGGTTAACTTCCCGATCGCGGGCGGGCAGTCGATCAGAATCACGTCGTAGGGGGCGTTCCGCAGCGCGCGGCGCAAGCGCGTATCGCCACCGACAGTCGTCGCCAGATCGAGGTCGGCCGAGGAGAGGCGCAGGTCGGCGCCGAGGACCGCGAGACAGGGGCGCGCAACCACCACCGCCTCGGCGAGCGGGACGCCATCGAGCAGCACTTCCTTGACGCTAACCTGCCCACGGACCGTGATCCCGAATTGGCGCGTCAACGTGCCCTGCGGGTCGATGTCCACCGCGAGGACATCGAGGCCCCGCTCGGCGAACGCAACGGCCAGATGGAGCACGCTCGTGGTTTTCCCACAACCGCCCTTTGCATTGGCAACTGCAATCGTTTTTGGTGCGTGCATAGTTTCCCCTTGTCGCTCCGTCGCCCCGCGTGATTACCTAGTCGCTCGATTGTTCCGATCCTGCTCGGCTTCAGGAGGTCGCGAGGAGAGCGGCGCGATAGTGGCGAATCGCCTCGCGAATGATTTGCGACTGATCAACCTTGCGTTTCTCCACGCGTCGAAAATGAACCCGCAACTCATCGAGCGAGGTCAGCTCCTGCTCTGTGAGCGTCACCGTGGTGCGAAACCGCTGACCATCCTCTTCCGCAGTATTTTTGCTCGCATTGGTCTCTACAGCTTCCCGCATGGCGCTCTCCCGCGTGAATGTGTACGTACATTACGTGGCTAGTGTGCCATGTTGATGCAGTGGTGTCAAGATGCTGATGCATCAAATCGGTGATCTATGATCTCTCGTCGCATTGGGCGAAGGGAGACTATCTCATGCAGATCGGCTGTCCCGTTACCAAAACCCTTTGCGGCGGAGGGCAGCGCCACAGGGTTCTTGCGAGAAAACGAAGGACCTTCTGAGGGATACTGATACGATGTTGGTGTATGAGGAAACAACAATCGCCTGGCTGCTGGCTTGACAGATGGTGATGAGACAACACATCATAGCGCGGTGCCAATGGATGTGTCAGAACCGGGACGACGGTCGTGTCCAAGGGGTGCCGAGGGCGGCGTGAACTAGGCCCTCCCGCCGTCAGGCGGCGGCCAGCTCGGCCATGACGGTCGCCCAGCGCTCCCGGAACACGCGACGCCGGTCCGCGAGCGACATGGCCTGACCCGACCGCGCCACCGCGCGGAAATACTGGCGCTGCTCCTCGAACCCGGTGCAGAAGCGCGCGGCCGAGGCGAAACACACGAACCCGCGCATGGGATAGTAGCGTTGCTTAATACCCCGGTGGTCCTGCTCAATCCGATTGTTCTTGTAGCGGCTCGTACGGTGTCGCACACCCGGACCCAGCGTCTCGCGGATGGCCCGGGGATACGCATCGTGCCCATCCGTCGTCACCTGCTCCGGCGCGCGGCCAGCGCTAGCCACGGCCTGGGCGAAGAAGCGTCGGGCCGCGGCCATGTCGCGCTGCTCGCTGAGCCGCGCGTCGACGAGATTCCCCTCGCAGTCGATCGCGCGGTAGAGGTAGCACCACCGGCCATTGACCTTGATGTACGTCTCGTCCGCGTGCCACTTCGCGCCGCCCTGCCCGCGCCGCTTGGCCCGGAGGCGGTCCGCCAGGAGCGGCGCGAAGCGCGTTTCCCAGTCCCGGAGCGTCTCGTGGCTGAAGACGAAGCCGCGCTCCAGGAACATCTCGGCCAGGTCGCGCAGGCTGAGCTTGTAGCGCAACCGCCACAGCACGACGAGCAGCACGAGGTCCGTCGGATACTGGAGCTGGTTAAACGATGTCCCCGTCCGCTCGTTGAACGTCCGGTGACAGGCGCGGCAGCGGAACGTGCGGTAACCGAGCGTGGTGCGGCGCGCCTGTTCGACGGTCGCGATCGCGGCACAGTGGGGACAGGGCATGGGGGGCTCCTTCACGCAGCGGGCAACACGCAAGGCGCCACGTTACCAGAGCGCGGCCCGGCCCACCAGCCCGCGTCTGATTCCTGACGCAACCACCGCCAGATGACCGCGTCCCGCTGAGCGGGAACCGTCGCTGGGACGGCACGCGCTCTTGCCGGTTGCCGAAGGCGGTGCCCTGGTAGGCGCTGTTGCGGAGGATCCCCCCGACGCTCGGCGGCCCCCAGCGTGCGTGCCCCCGCGCCGTCGGCGTCCCCGCGGCGGTC
>JAABUK010009996.1_pt1 | contig 12798 bp, 2 predicted proteins | sample 5559141 | NCBI WGS metagenome assembly JAABUK01 (sample SAMN10711869, study PRJNA513367) | rock metagenome | isolation source: Antarctica rocks | place: Antarctica: Victoria Land, Pudding Butte nord | collected 2016-01-03
AATTTTTATTCTATAGAATTTATAAAGATAACAGAAATATTAATAATATAAGAGAATACTCATATTAAATAGAAAACACTTTATACTAATCTTTATTATAATCATTAACTTATATCAGCTGTAAAGTAAGAGTTAAGTCATTCTTTATTACTTATCTTTTACTCTCTTTCAATCTTTCAACAAAATTCTAATAAATATATTAATATTCTGAGAATGATATTAATTCTTTTATAATAATTATTATCATAACTTTAAAATATAGTCTTTAAATATGAAAAGTAAAACTGATATTAAGCTGAAAACATTATTTATATCTTAAGATATTAAAACAAATCTATAATAAGTGTTTATAATTTATAAGATTTTATAGTAGCTAATATATTAAAGAGCTGTAGTATATAATTAAAAGACTAATTAATCTTTTAATAATGATCGCGGTAAGAAATAAAAGTCTGCTAAAAGCTACTTAATAAACTTAAATATTAAAAAGACGCGTTAAAGATATAAAGTTATAAGCTCTAATAAAAAATTGATGTATATAATTAATATTACTAATAATAAAGTAAGATTAAGATTAAAGAAGAAATTATAATAATAAAATAAATGAGAGTATATAAATAAAGAAAAGTAGAATACTTATCTTACAGCAGAACTTCAGAACTTATAAATAAAGCGATAAGATATCTGATCTACTTATATTAATATTTATATTAATCTTAAATAGAATTAACGCAGAATAAAGTGAAAAGATAATTAAAAATAAGATGAAAACATTATTAAATCATATTTAAGAAGAAGAGAAGAAATATATTATTAAGCATGAGAATTCAGACTTTAATAATGTTAATGATAATGTTTATTAAACTAATATTAATAAATATAATATAAAGAAACTTACAAAAAACAACTTTGAAGAAGAAGATTATAGTTAGAATATTAATCTTCTTATTATTATTTAAGATTATATTATTAAAGATAATTAAGTCTTTAATAATAATATAAAACGCGTTCTTACTACTAAAGAAGTTAAGATTATTATAAATATAGCTTAAGTCCGAAAAAGATATATAAATCTGAAGTTATTATATTAATTATTATATTAAGATAATTAGTCTTCTTATTAAGAATATAATTAACGACTTTAGCTTTAAATTATTTAAGTGTGAATTCTATAATCAAATTAATTAGCTTTCAGAAATTAAGATAATATTAGCATCTTTAGATTCAATCTTTTACTTTAAGAAAAGAATGAAGACTGATAATATAAAATACTGATTCCCAATTAATATTAATAATTGTTAAATTAAGTAATTAAAAGGCAGGTTTATTAAATTATAATAATGATTATAATAATATAAATATTAACAGTTTTCTAGCAAATTGTTATAAATCTCATCTATTTTTTAATGAGAAAATTTGAGATCTCTTATATTATGTATGAGCTATATAGAATAAGAAATAAGTTAATCTTTCTAAGTTTGCTAAGTGATGATCTGATAATAGAATTTATTATGTCAAGTATAAATTTAAAGTTCGTTCAAATTAGAAAGCTAATTATTAAAAGACTCTGAAAATGCTAATTATTAAAAAGACTTTATAAGAGTAGATAAAGACTTATGTTTATAAGAAGAATCTAAATAATCTTATTTGAAATCATCTATTTTAGATGAGTCTCTAAGTAGAAATCAGATTTCTTAATAAGCTAAAGCTTACTAAAACGATTCAGTATTAATTAGTGTAATGATTAGTATAATTAGTATAATTAAAATTACTTAATACTAATAATCATCCCCTTTTATTATTATAATAATAAAATTATAAGATTTTTAAATATATTTTAATTTATTATTATAATTATAATAAAACTAATATTAATACTAAATTTATTATATTTTAAGTATTATTATTTATAATTATTTAAGTATTTAATAAGTAGTCTTTCTAAATCTCTTATAGAACTCTGAGCTGATTATTATAATTATTAATATAACTTATATTATAAGATATATTTTCAAGTACTTCTTAAGAATTTAATATTAGTGAGACTAATATTAGATCTTTATTTATTTCTTATATCTTTTCTTAAACTTGTGATTTAAAGTATTATAAAAATAAGTATATTCTCTTTAATAAAGCTTACTTAATAGAATAAGATTAGTGATAAGCTATTACATTCTAATGAAAAGAGCATTCTAAGTTATAGATTCAATTTAATATTATTAAATTAAAGGCTTCTATCTAAGAGCATTTATAATTATATATATTACTTAATAATAAATTATCAGCAGTTTAATATAAGAGATGTGAAGCAATTCTAGTATATTCTTATATTAAAAATACTGGAACTTCTACTCTTACTTAATATCTTCAGACTGAAGAATATAAAAAATAAGCTAAGAGATCAGATAAGTAAAATATTAATATATTTCTTTAAAGAAAAGAGATATTTTCTTTATAATTATAATAATTATTAGAACAAAGCTTACTATTTTCAGAAATTAAAAAAGATAATATTAATTAATATTCAAGAATTTGATTAAACATTATTTGATTAATAAATTATTAGAATGATTGCAGCTTTATAATTATTATTTTATTTAGTAGAGTATATTAAATTTAAGAAATAAATTTGCATAATCTCTTATATAACTATTCCATCTAAAATACTTACTTCTTATTAACTTCGAAACTCTTTAGAATAATAGATTAAGAAAGCTCGTGAATCAATTCTCAGTCAAATTCTATTAGACGCGATAATATTAATAGCACTTAATTACTAATAAAGTCTAAATAAGCTTATCTTTATAATTATTATTGAATAAGATTATATAATTAGAATAATAATTAGTACTACAGTTAATATTATAATAAATATTTCATTAATATTGACTGAAAATATATTAAAGTTCTTCTTAACTTTAAATATCTTTAGAGTAAGCATAATAAAGCTAATTTAGCTTAAACATTACTTAATACTTTTAAGTAATGTAATATTACTAAAGAGCGAGTTCTAATAATAATAAGTAATAATGCAGCTAATAATGATAAGCTTATAAAGCATCTTATTAATACTTTGAATATTTTGAGAGAAGAACTTAATACTTTATTACGAGTATCTTATCTTTTATATATTATTTAATTAACTTTGAAGAATATTATTATATATATTAAAATTAAATTATAAAATAACAAAATCATTATAAAATGAAATGATAATTCCATTTAATGTAAGAGATATTCTAATACTCATAAGCAGAATGATATATTATGAACTTTGAAAAAGATATTTATTATTCTAATTATTAAATTATATTAATTTTTATTCTAATCTTATTTATAGATTTGAGATCTTATTATCTATATTAATATAAATGCATAATAACGTGAGAGATTTATAGATACTTAGAATGATTGTTAATGATCTCTCAATTTAATACAAGATATTATTATAAGATGAAATTTAATATATTAAATACTTATGTGAGCTCGAAGTCTTAACGATCTAATCAAGATCTTTACTTTAAATGAATAAAGAATAAAAGATTTTATTTCTGAGAAATAAAAATATATTGACTATCTAATTAAATTATTATATTCTTTTTATCTATTTATTAATATTATAAAAAGTATAGATAATAAATTAATAATTTAGAAAGTCTTTCAGATCTATAAGAAACTGTTTAATCATCTTAATAAACAGATATTTAAGTTATAATAAAAGCGACTATTTTGAAAGATTGTATTACGAATAGCATTAAATAATAGAAAGTCGAAGCTTTAATAATATTATAGTGATATTAAAGACAATCTTAAGAATATCTATAAAATAGCTATTATCTTAACTTCTAAGTATAAACTTAATATATTTAATAATAATGACTGACAATATAATAACGCAGATAACTGAATAAGTATAATTCTTAGAATAAGTATTAATATAATTATTAACAACTTTCTTTAATATAAGATTTATTATTAGATCTTAAAAACTATCTTTCAGAAATACTTATATATATTAAACTCTCATCAGTTTATATTAACAAATCTTTCCTCTTTATAATCATTCTTCAGCTCTTTTATAACAATCTCTATAATATTCTTTACTTCATTATCTTATTAATAAAGCTCAATTTCTTTCTAAAAATAAAAAGCGTTAGATTTAGAAATCTTATTAAAAAAGAAATATAGAGTAACTTCTTCTTTAAAAGAGAGAGAAATATCACAATATTTAATAGATTTATATAATAAGTATTAATATAATAATTAATATAATAATTGACTAATAATCTTTACAATCTCTAATCTTAATCTATAAGATATTCTTAAATATTGAAAATAAGCTGAATAAATATAATCTATTCTAGTATTAATCGCGCGAGATTACTTAACAATTTCAGCTGTTAATATTAGAGTTGAATAACTTTTTAATTAGACTCGCGATATCTACTTATATTAATAATATAATCTTTAATTTAATATTATTCGAGCATTAATAATGCTAATACATAGTGATTATTTTAATATGTGTAAGAAATTTCAATATATTTAAGCAATATCTGAGCTAGAAGAAGAGGAAAAGAAGAAGAAAATAAAAGATAATAAGATAAATTCTAATTTAATAGACTTTATTAGTGAGGATAATAAGGAAGAAGATAAGCAGAAGTTTAATGAAAGTTAATAATTATTATTATAGTTTACTGATTCTTCACATATAAGATTAGGTGGTTGCTGCAGTCTCGTTGTTCGCCTTGTCATGTTCTTCTCTTTGTTTCTGCTCGAGCCTGCGGAGCTCACGCGTTGCTTCTAGACCGTCCATGACGGGCATGCTGATGTCCCTGAAAATGATGCCGTAGCCAGAGCCTTGTTCTTGTAGAGCGCTCTCAACGGCGAGGAGGCCATTCTCGGCGCATAAATAAATAGTCGCAGTTCTGTTTTGCGCATGAAAGTCTCGAGAAGTCGCAGGTTGATGGCATTATCGTCCCACTAACAGCATACGAGAGTTTCTGGATCGATGGTGGGTGGCACTTGAATTGGGTGGGTTGGGATGTGATTTGAGCGGAGATGCTGGTCTCGTTTCTTCTTGGGCTTTTGAAGGCTGCTCTTCCTGCGACGGTGTGTCTGCAACACCCACTGCGTTGGTCAACTGGGCACGTTGAGCGTGATCGATGTTGACTTTGGGACGGACAACCAGGCCATTGCGTTCTTCAAGATATGATCCCACGTCCAAGTCGGCCTGAATAGCCTTCAGCTTTTCAAGAGTGGTCAATGGTGGAGGTCGCCGAAAATGACCTTTCCAGTTCGCTGCAGCCTTTTCACAGGCCGCCACTGCCCTTGCCATCTTTCTTGGACCCAAAGGAGCGCTCATGACCTCGAAGGCGTGTGTTGATTGACCCAATACATTTTTGACGTCTCGTCGGCTCATCATCCAAGCTCTACCTCAGCAGAGAGGATACGAGTGACGTCGGTGGTGAACGTAAAACAACCTGCTGTGGCGCATGGCAGCTCTGCTTCGAACAGTGGCACACACAGAATTTGGCTGGCTTGAGGTAGGGCGTTTTGCAACGTTGCTGCCTCTGTCTTTCTATGCTCATAATCATACATTTTGTGCAACGGAGAAGACTCAGAGACCACGCGTTCGTCGGCCGCCTCCTCGTCAGCGGAGGTAGAAGATGAACCATCCTCTCGAAACAACCATGTTGTGCCATTCGGATGTTTTCTCGTCAATTGAAGGAGAAAATCTTCCTCCAAGAATGGGAATCCATCGATCCTTTCAGGTCGACTTCCCTACAACGACGAGGAACTGTCAAGCGCGAACCCAAGAATGTCAGCATTGGGCACAAGGGAGGGCCTCGTTGTGGAGGCTGGAACCGCCAGCAGACTGTGCCCGCTTGCCAGTGTTGGACGCTTCAGCACTCATTGGTCCGCCGGGTCGCCTAGGACGTTGTAGCTACCTGTCCGGACAATGTTACCTCTTTTGACGCCCGAGTTCGGCTTTTCTGAATCATGCTCTCGCGCGAGGAACCCAGTTGAGCTATCATAAAAAACGCTGTGTCAATGTCAGTCCATGCTGGAAATTGAACGCCCGACGCACCATCCTTGTATCGCCAAGCCTTCTCTAATATGGTAGCTTGTTCTCGAATAGACGATGTAAAATAAAAGGTAATTGATTGCTAGGTTACGAGTAATTACGCACCCTTAAATATAGATCCTTGTGCTAAGATCTTATGCTAAGGCCTTGTGCTAAGCAGTGTCACGTGTTAGCTTAAGAGTAGATCTCGTTTAGCTTTAATATCACATTCTTCCTCATCTAGATTCGAGTATTATTATGAATAGATAGGTTACGATACTTTGCGATAGCGTACTATAAGTAATATATTATTAAGTAATTCGGGAGTGAGAATAATAAGAGAGAATAATAGTAATAAATTTTATTTATCTAATTCAGATTAAAACTAATCTATGTAGATCTTCTCGTATGAACTGAGCTATTAAACGTCTATTAAATTAATCAATCTTCTTTTTCTCCTCAATTTATTCTCTCCCTCTCTCTTTCTCTTCATCTCTCTTCTCTCTCGCTTTATGAGATTTCCTCCGTCAATCTAAATTGATTGAGCAGTTTCGTACGAAGTATTATTCTGATAGCTGCTCTGCATTCTTTCTTTTCTGAGAGGATTATTCTCAAATCTATTATACGGAGAGAGTTAATAAGTTCCATTCTTTTTATGATTTATTAAGGGCATTTCAGTAGAACGTGTTCTATTATCATGTTATTCTGTGCGCACTCACATTAAGAACTTTCAATTCCGGGCATCTTTCTTTTATATAGAAACTGATTGAAGTTAATCTTGCTTATACAAAGTTATATGAGAAGTGCGCTCTCATATTTCTTAAGTCTCTAATATAATATTATTAAATTTTTATTTAGTTCTAAAAGAATTATCTTTAAATATTTTTCTCTTTAATTATTCTTTTATTTCTTTTTTTATTTTTGTTCGCAAATTAAGCAAATTTCTTTATATACTTTTCTTAATTTTTGAGACTTTATACACTTCTTTAATTTCTTCTATAATAGATTCGACAGAAGAATTTTATTATTTAATCTTATTATATTCTTATTTCTTAAATTAAATTAAGTAAGTTATTTGATTATATAATCTCTTAATATTGCGCGGGTTTTTGTTGTATAATCTCTTTTATCTATAGTTTATCTTGCGATTCTAGTATATATATTATTAATTCTTTAAATAGCTTTAAATACTTAAATTTTAGTTATAATCTTAACTATTAGATTCTCTATATAAAGATTTAAAGATTAGATATATATCTTTACTTTTAGAGTCTCTATTAAGATTATTTTATATGCTTTTATAATTATATAAAAACACTTATTTTAAAGAGTTTATAATTTTCTATTTATTTCTTTTTAATATTCTTTAATCTTTTTTAGTATGTATTAGATACTTACTTTATATATAATAACTGAGTGTATAATTATTTAATATACTTATTTTCTTACTTTTAAAGAGGCGCTTTAAATAGATTCTATAACAGATTACAATTCTTTATAAATAGAATTTCATTTAATCTATTCATCTCGAGAGCTTATAAGAGTCTACTTCTATATCAATAAAAGATTATATTTATGAAGCTGAAGTGTGATAAATTATAATAAAGACGCATAAACACTTATGATTCACATTAAAGAAAGTAGTTTAAATATAACTCATCAGATCTAAATATATAATATCTACAATTTCAGTCTAAACTTATACTTTAGCAGAGATGCGGAAACACTTAACACACTATATAAGATTTTAAAAATGATAAATATAAAAGCGAAATATATTATAATCAGTAATCTCAATCTTTATCACTTATACTGAAGCGACTTAAAGAGATTAATTCAATATATAGCAGTAGATATTCTAATTAATATCGTTAATAATTATTCGCTCGAGCTCGCAATCCCCCCCGAAATAATAACGTGATAGACACGTGAGTTATAGAATATAATAGATTTAATATTTCTTTCACAAACACTTATAAATAAGATAATAAAGTGTATAGCTAAATTAAATCTAGCTCAATCATCTAATTATATTTTGATTGAGCTTACTCTTTAAATATAATCGCAGTTACTCGTAATTAAACGCAGAAGATATTAAAAAAGAATAAATATTAAAAAGATGATAACAGCGCTGAAAAACAAGATATTTAATATCTTATTATATATTAATAAACAGATAGATATAAGAATTCACAAGATATTACAAGCGCTTAATTAAGTAATCGATGTGAGTGTATTATAAGCTAAGTCTTCTAAGTTTGCAAAAAACTTTTAATTAAATAAGTGCGATATAATAATTTATGAGACGAGAGAGATTAGATATAATATATTACAAAATCGCACAGAGAAGTTTAAGAAAAAGTATCACGAAATTAGAAATCGAAAGATAGCGACTTTATAATAATACGTAAAAGATATATTTCACTTATAATTAATCGAAATCACATAAATAGTATAGAGTATTTAAAGACTTATAAAGTAAGTTAAGATTAAAGTAAATAAATTATATACACTCTCTCAGCTTCCGCAATTAGTTATAAGAGATCGCGATAGAAATTAAACTAAAGTAGTTAATACAATATTATAAAAGATTAATTTACTAAAGAAGAAATTTTTTCTAAAATCTTAAGAGATAGATCTACAGAATATTTAGAATGCTTAGTATAAAGAGAGAATTAATCTCGAGTAGATAATTACAGAAATAGAGATGTATAACATTGTATAGAAGATTGTGAAGAATAAAGTCATTAATTCAGATTAAATTTTAAATAGAATACTTAAGAATATAATAGATTAATTAACTTTACATCTTCACACAATCTTTAACGCAGTATTACAAAACGGCTATTATTCTAGCGCATGAAAATAGATGATTATACTTACTTATTACAATAAGAAATCAGTAATCGACAGACTCGACAGAAGACTAAGAAACGGGATTGTTAAGAACTGCCAAGACTAGCTATAACACGATTCAGATATCAGAGAGTTGTGAATAGAAATCACTGTTCTCACATAGAAAGATTAAGAGTAGAATGTAATTGATAACATAAGTTGATTATAGAGGAAGAACAAGATTATAAAACTATGAGATAATAAATATTTATATAGTTATTATTAATAAGTTGTGTATAGTGCTTTTAAATACTTCTCTCGAGCACTCTTAAGCACTTATTTTTAAATACTTTTCTCAAGCATTCTTAAGCACTTTTCTTAATACTCGATCTTAAATATTTTAATTAATTATAGTCTTTCTAATTAGATCTGTTATAGTTTTAGAAGATATGTCGTAAAAGTGAGATTAGTATCTTAGTCAACTGCTGAGTTTCGGCAGTTAATATCGAGCCTATTAATTATTATGCTGAAGCTGTAATACTATGCTCTTTCGAGTTAACTTAATCTCTTAAGCTACTTAAATCTATCTTTAAGATTTCTATTTCTTCTACTTCTTCTATTCTTTATTATATCTTAATATCGTATTAATAAATCTTCTTCATATAAATAATGTTGAATTCAGGCGGAGAAGATAACTTTATTAAGAATATTAATTATGATTATATATTCTACCTGCGCTAAATAGGATTATCTTTATATATTTTTTGAAGATATTTTAAAATATTTGAAGTATACTTGTCGTGATATTTATTATAACAGTAACTTTTCAGAGATCGACTTTCAGAGATTGCGATAGAAGAAACTGCGCCTGAAGACTGCGCGAAAGACAACTCTTCTTCGTCTTTAACAGAATACTGCGGAGATAGTAAGTCTAAACTCTTATATAGAGTCTCTTCGGGCGGCTTAGAATAAGATAATTACTCGGAAGATTAAGTCTTTAAATGAGCTTGACCGAAAAGAGAGATATTCTGAGAAGAAAGAATTGTTAATTAGTGCGGAATTGAACGTCACTTTTAACGCGGCGCAGCTGACTATCTTCTTTAATTCTTCTTATATTAAGAGTTCTGACAGTAATAATTCTTAAAAGTCGCGGAATTAAGATTCGTTTCTGATTCTTATATATTTTCTGACATGTTATATTCTAATCATTTTATTAAATAATGAGTTTTGTCTTTAATCTCTTAATTATTCAGCATTTATTCTACTTTATACTTCTGATTTTAATTGTTTAAATAAATCGAAGTCTATTTAGCGTTCTTTAATACAGATTCTAGAAGAGAAATATTGAATATAAAGTGAATTCTTATAATATCTAAAAGTTTAAGTTTGTAAATTGATTTATTTAAGATCTTCTAAATTAAATAGAGATTGAGTTTCGTGTGATTTAATTTAATATTAAATCTTTTAATTTTGATATTTTAACGAAGTAGATATATTAAATTCTTCTCTTTAAGATTTAATCCGTCAATCCTCTTAGAGTTATAATAAATCTCGAATCTTTAACTAATGAACTTAAGATTTTTTATCAATTCTTGATGTAAATTAATTAATAATTGTACGCTGATAACTAATCTTTATATAAGTTGTTTCACTTCTCTTAACTATTTATACGAAACGGGTTTATATTTATAATTTACGTAGAATAAAAACACTTTAATTACTGCCGGTGCACTATTATACGCGAATTACGTCAATAATAGTAGTATTACTTAATTATTTTAATAATAGTTCACGTAATATCGTAGATATTATTTCAGTATTTAATTGATTCTTTTAGTTTGTTCATCTGTTTATAAGTAATAAGTTGTGAATAACTTATGTTTAATTTCAAGTTGATCTATTAATGATTTTTAGAACTTGAAAGTAAATAATTTATCTTAATTAGAGATGATTTCCGCTGATATATTATGATTCGCGAATATTATTCGCAAAAATATATATATCAAATCTTCGGCGTTCGATACTTTTATATAGTTGATGAAGTAGATATACTTCGTTAGTCTATTAGTAATGACTAGAATACTATTATAACTAATATCAGTTATTAAATCTTTAAATAAGAGTAATTTAATGATAAAGTTTAACATTATAAATTTCTAAGCTCTCTCTAATATCTTTAATGACTGTATCTTTCCGTACAATTTATATTAAGAGTGCTTTGTTTTCTAATAAATATTACAGTTAACAATTTACTGCCGAACTGCTTTATTTATCTTAGAAAAATAGTAGAATCTGAAAATATGTTTCAGAGTTTTTTCTATTTCTTGATACTTATAAGAGATCTTCTTATAATATTGTCAGAGAATTATTTCTTTAATTTAATTCGTGATATATATCAGTCTCTTATATAGGATCAGCTCGCTATTCTATTATTAAAAGACTAAGTATTTTTCGAGATTCTTTTAAATTTCACGAAATAAATAATTATTTAAGTATGATCTGATAATTCGACGTTTTTAATCTTAATTAGAGATTTTAAATGTCAAAATAATTACAGCGTGATTATATATTATAAATCTGTCTGAGTTCTCACGTAAAATTAATTATGAAGCGAATTTAATATCTCGGGCGTAATCTACTCGATAACTTAAAGCATCAGCTTTAACATTATTATTTTCTTTTTAATAGAATATTTTAAAGTTGTATATTAATAATAGCTCAGACTATCGTATCTGACGTCTATTTAATATCTTAATAATGATGAAGTATAACAGATTTTTATAATCTGTGTAAACTTTCACAGAATACTTAAATTCTTTTAAGTATACTCATTATTCGTTAAACGCGGTAATTATAACTAAAAGTTTCTTATTATGAATCTCGTAATTAAATTCCGCAGGAATTATTTTTCTAGAATAGAAGATAACGAGTCTTAATCATTCTTCGTTATTAAATTGACTTATATATATATTGATGATATAGTCTAATATATTCATCTCGAGCACAATTTGTTTTTCGGAATTAAATATCGCGAGAATAGAGACTGTTATGAATCTCTGTTTTAGCTTCTAAAACGAAGACTCTACTTCTGTTTCTCAGATAAAGAATACTTTCTTTCTAGTTATTTATATTAATAAGACGGTTATTTTTAAGTAACTTATAATGAATCTTTAATAGAAGTTAATAAATTTAAGAAATGATTATAATTTCTTTATTAATATAGATTGTGATTATTTGAGTATAACTATAATCTTGAATTCATTTATCTGAATTCTTATAACTATTAAAATAAATCTAAGAAACTTGATACTTTGTTTATAAAACTCGCACTTCTTAATCTTTATTAATAGATTTTTCATTTAAAGAGCGTGAAGCATTTTCCGAACGTATTTAATATATTATTCTTTAATTTCAGAGTATATAAGAATGTTGTTAAAATAAATAACACAGAACTGATTCAGATATTTTCTAAGAACATTATTTATTAGAGATTAAAAGAAGATCGAAACGTTTATTAATTTAAAGAGTATAATTAGATATTCGTAATAATTATAATAAGTTTAAAATGCTATCTTTTATTTCTCTTCTTTTCTCATTCTTACTAAATTATACACTCTTCGTAAATCGAGCGTTATAAATTACTTAGTTTCATAAATGTAATTATATAATTTAGAGATAAGAGATAATGCGTAACGATTTTTTATAATTATATTATTTAGTTATTAATAATTAATACACAGACGCATTTCTCTATTTAACTTTAGAACGAATAGAACTGAGTATTCTATAAATAAAGTTGAGAATTGAATAAATTCTTTCTTCTAATTCTTATTAAGATATTCTCATAATATCTTAAGTTCTTTCTCAGAAAGAGAATAGATAGATTTGTATATAAG
>JAABUK010009999.1_pt1 | contig 12795 bp, 15 predicted proteins | sample 5559141 | NCBI WGS metagenome assembly JAABUK01 (sample SAMN10711869, study PRJNA513367) | rock metagenome | isolation source: Antarctica rocks | place: Antarctica: Victoria Land, Pudding Butte nord | collected 2016-01-03
CAACTGCTCCGAGATCCACGACGTAGAAGCTGTTCTCCAGCCCATGCTGCTGGATAAGCTGCTGTGCATGTGCCTCAATAGACGCTGCTGAGCCGCTCGCTACGAAGGCTGTGCTGTGTGCTGCCATGACAGCAGCAGCGCCTCCCAACCCTTGGAACACTGGGGGTGGCTCGCCAATCGGGCCCTCCTGCAACTTTTTCGGTCTTCTCGACAGCAAAGTAATTCTCGATGATGTCTGAGTCGCTGTCACCGCTGTCAGCTCCTGGGGAACTGCTGATATACCAGCTGGCATAGTTCGGCATGCTATTCTCCTCTGCTCCAGACTTGCTCTCGAACTTGTCTTCATTCCCAATGGAGAACGAAGTGGTGCACTCTTCCATTGCTGACATGTTATGCTTGTCAGCAACAGAGAGGTAGCGACCTATGCTGTTGGCTGTGCAAACAACAGCAAGGCAAGGTCTCGAACAGTCGCTGCCAGCAGGGCCAAGCCAGCACCCGTAATGGAAACTGGATGGTCCGTTAGCACTGCCGGGTCTACTCCATCCCCATCCAGCACCTGAAGCCTACTTTGTCCCCAATACAGGTATATGCCGAATATTCACGCGTATAACATGTCAGAAACTTATGGCATGAGTCAACTGTTCACAATGCGATGTTACAGGTCACATGGAATAACTTGTTAACTGAATCCGGCTCCAGCATGTCACTCACAAACTGCCTCACAAAATTTAACGCCACTACCCACATCATGCTGTTTTGCTCCTCTGCTCAGCTTCTGCATCAGACTGCTTCTGAATGCTCTCCAGGAAGTCAGCAACAGAGAAGCCCTGCAGCATCAGACAGGGCTGTCGCTAAAGATTGCTGCTTCCAATGCGTCATGTAAAGCAATGAGGCAACTACAAGCCCTATATATAGGCCTATTGTGTCCCAATATGTTATGTTGTGCAGTATGCAAGCAAAATATTGAGCCTGTGGCACACATGATCAGCCAGATCAGCAACAGTCATGTTGCTCTCAGCAGCGTCACAGGATTACCAGGAACTGCAGCCCAAAAGCCGACACATCCAGCTGCCCTGTCTGAAGTGCATGGCTGAAGATGTCCAATTGATGCCTCCACTGCAGCCCACAAGTAACAGGCGTTGCAGCAAAGTACAGACACTAGCATGAATGCACTCATCGTCTCATGGAGCAATACGACCTGTCTTTGCCAAGAACGATGGGGAACTGCCACATTGCATGCGCTCAGCAAAGTGTCTAGCCTCAGCCCTCACATATGAACATCATTTGACATTGCACATACACGACAAGCACAGATAGCTCTGCTAATACGCAGATAGGACTGGCACGCTGCGGGAGTGACCTATGTGCTGTGTTGGATGCCAGAAATTGCATTGCAGAAAGGCTAGACTGCGTTGACACCATGGCTTGAGGTGCTGTATAAGCAGAGAATCCACTGTACATGTTTATGCAGCAGCAGCAGCAGCAGCAGCAGCAGCAGCAGCAGACATCTGCATCACAGGAGGTGCTGAGCAGCAATCTGTTGGAAGGATACTGCTCTGCGAGCTGTTATGATGCAGATAATCCCGCGTGCAACATGCTGCACTGGTTTGGACAACATCTTGGATCTGTGTCAATCTAGGTCAGTACCTGGGAAGAGGTGGCCACAGCCAGAAGGCCCTGCATGTTGCGATGTTCCTCTGGCATATGCTCTGCTAAGTGCTCCAGCATGCCTGGCTCCTGTCATACACAAGCAAATCTATCAGTGTCTTGTTTCAAGCAACCAGTTGGATCTTGATGCGCAAATAATTGATTTGCCCTTGATGTTTAAGAGTTGCAACAAATTTTTGCGTTGCACGGCCTGCAGCTTCAACATCTAGTTACTAGCTACACATGCTGAGAGTCTGAACCTCAGTGTGCTGTTGAACACAGAGATCGATTGGTTTCAAGTTGATGGGCACTGCTGCAGCAAGCAATGAACCAACCAGTGGGGTGTTATATGTGCCAAAACTGTCAACCGTCAACCAACTGATCTTTAGGCTGTGAAAGCCTTGCTCCTCCAAAAGCGCTGCATGCCAACCCGGAAATCAGGCAGATTTCAGAACCCACATCATGTCACAAGAGACACATGAGTGCCACACCCACAGCAACGGGAAGGCCTGGCATCATCAATGATAGGGCCTGGCACTATCACGCAGACACTGATAACCAGTTGTGGCACACCTGAAGAAGAGGAACAATGACTTCTGGCTTGAGGACTTCAGCCAGAGAGGGCCCTGAGGCGCGTGCCATCTGCGCCATGGCTGCTGCTGCCTGCTGAGCCCTCTCATTGTCTCCGCCTGAGGCCGCTCCACCACCAGGTACTCCAATATTCCTGCAGTCAGCCAAAGCAACCTCAGGAGGGAGGTTAGATGCACTGCTGCCTTATCAATGTGCATTTTTAAAGGGATGAAAGCTTATCATCAGCTTCCAATGGGCGGATGCAAGGTGCCTGCAGGGGAAAGCTTGTGTAGTTCAGCTCATTATGCCTGGGCAGCCCGGTATAATACTGGGCTTCTCGTTAAGTTCTCGCCGAAAGGCGTAGTCTTTTCTTTTTCTTTTCTTGTCTTCAGCTCATTATGTCTGGAACTCAGCCTGCTTGTTAGTATCCCCAAGTGCTGCTGTAACTGCCTCACAAGCTTTGATTGCACCCATGAAAAGGGTACACACACAGGTGAAAACACACCACAGGTATACGCTTTTTGATGAAGCAACCTGCTATGTCACCACTGACTAGCGGCATGTGAGTTGCTGGCAAACTACAGTTGTGTTGTGGCTTGATTGTGCACCACTTGTTGCACATCATTGCAAAGCACGGCAGACTGAAAGAGCATGCAGCTGTGCTCAGCAGCGACTTTGATTGCTATCAGCTGACTCCTCAGCAAAGCAAAAACTGAGGGTGCAACGCACCTGAGGACAGAAGCTAGGTCAGCAGCTGAGATAGGTCCAGCTTGGGACTGGGGGGGCTGCTGTGTGGGACCCTGGGAGGGCCTCTGAGACTGCTGCCCACCCCCAAAGCCACTGCACAGCCATTCACACAGAACTCATGTCCACAGTAACAAGGTGATAGTCCACAACCTTATCTGAAGACGCAACTGAGGAAGTCAGCAAGCAGTCACACCTGTCAGGACAGCTGTCTATGGCATTGCCTGTGCATTGGTGGTATTCTGTCACTTTGTGACATGGCTAGAGACGCTAGCAGAGTGGTTATGCTGTTCTGCATGATGCATGCTTGAACATCACTCTGCATCATATACTAAGCAGTCTTGTCTGCAATAGGCATGATTGTTACCTTAGCATCTGTGCCAATTCAGCTGCAGAAACTCCGCCTGATGCCTGACTGGACCCTGCTGGTGCCGCACCACTGCAACAGCACCTGAGAAGTTACTGAATGTACAACACCGTACAATTTGGTGCATTTAACTGCGGTTTTGTCCACCAAACAGGCACTTGTTGCAGCTAGGTGTTAAGGAGATCACACTACTTGTCAAGTGAAAGCAGCTAACAAACAATAGAGGCATGAGGAGGACAGGGAGCACAGTCAGGATATGCTTGACATGCTAAGCAAGGCTGCAACATAGCTGCTGATGCAAACATTTGTGTTAGGTTGCAGTGCACAAAGCCGCCCATGTCCTGTGAACAAATTGTGTCTCTGTAGGTGCAAACAAGCTGCTAATGCATCACAGAAAGGTGCGTATACCACTGACTGCTAAGCAGATGTTGCACAGCACATAGCGCTTGTCTCTTGTGCTATGCATCAGCAAGCTAGCACGATGCTTAGAAATGCCCTGTCAATCTCAGATCGCCTAGCAAAGTGTCAAGCCTAGCTTGATGTGAGTCAGATAGGTAATCGTACGCAAGTGCACATGCAAAGGATGGTGTGAGGGATGGAAGGTCACCTAGCAGCTTGCAGCAGGGACCCAAGATCATCTCCTTCATCATTACTGTCCTGCTCCATGTCACTTGCTTCGTCTGTGTGCCCTTCACATTGCCAACATTTGCATTTATACAAGCTGTCAAATAATTCGAAGTGCGAAAGAGGCAAGCAACCACACCTAAATTAGCAGTCAGCACTTGGTTGACTTGCTCTGTCAGCTGGCCGTCATTGTCTGACTTTGGCTCTTGCATCCTGCATCATGGTCAGAGCCTCGATGATTGAAGTGCCACATGCATGCCGTGGCAGGGTGTGAAGGCTTACCAGAAAAAGAGTGCCCTGGTTTTATCTTGAGGAAAACCTAGAGTGTAAATGCGCGCACTTGCACCTGCACTTGCCACCTGTAGTAGTATCAGCCACATTTGCTGAAAGACTGTATTTGTTCACACATGGCTCACTAAAAGCAGTCTTCGAAAGAACGTCTTGAATGTGTACCTTGGTAAGCGTTGCTTCCCCTGGAAACACGATAGTGTCATGTTGTGCAGATCCCTTGGTCTCGCTTGTGCCCACACGCTCATACCATCGGAAATGCAGGAGGCCGTCCTCTGCCTGCGACAAGAACCACATGCAGCTCAGATGTGGATGAAGACCATAGCCGGTGCGCCCCGTCAACGACATGACTGTGTTGCGTCGTAAGTACCTGCGAAAGGCGCACAAGCCCCTTGCGCTGATCCGCTTTCAAGGTGTTATTTTCTGCTTTCATCAGACCAGCTCGAAACTGCAATACGACGTCTTCCGGAGTTGCCATCGCTGCAAGGTAGAGCTTGATACCACGTTCACAATTATGCTGCGGAGTTGGTTGTCCAGGACAACTTGTCCTGCAAGTTTTGCTACAAGTGAGCTGAACACATATGTTCAAATTTGTGCCATGACAGATTTCTAAAATTGCATTGCACACAAACTTTGTTGTTGAACGCTTTAATGGTCAGCGCTAATGCATTGCCAAAGCTTGGCATGCAGTGCACAATGTGTACGCAATCAGTCTGCAGCTGTCCACATCTACATTTATGAATGCCTGCGATTTGTGGTCATCAACAAAGCAGTGAAACCATTTGTCTCAAATGCATGTTGTTTTTAGCAGATTTCTGTAGCTTGTAAATAATATGCCAGGCACCTCATCTTGCTGCAACAACTCCATTACACAGACTGGTCGCTTCCTCAGAAGTTCTGACTCAGAACTCCAAGCAGCATACGAATCTAAAGTGCGCAACACTGCTCTTCAGCTGTGCAAGCAGACATCCAGGAACTAGACTGCCACCTCAAAAGATTATGCAGGCTGCGTTTGACCATGTCAATATCAACAGGCCCCCACTTAGGTACTGCTGACATTCATCTAGTCACATTGAATGCAAGGCTTTCAGAAACGGTTTCCATACCACCAACATGACAAGCGTTTTTTCCGCTGCATCAAAATGTCATCTGACAAACGCATGACACAACAGAGCAACAAAAGCTTGAGAAGGGCTTGAGGCAACAGTGACAGTGCGTGCATGCAAACCCACGACTTTTTCTTTATACAGCACTAGTGCTGCACCTGAGCATCCACACCAGCATCTGACATCATACAGAAGGTGGTGCCTTGTTGCAGAGAGCTTGCATCCATAAGCTGGCATGATACCAAGCCTTATATCCCTATCCTGGCTGGGTCCTGGTGAATCCTTGTGAACTGCAGATTCAAATGTACACACAACAAGAGGCGCACCAACCAGCTCATCTATATCTGGCATATCTCCAGTTGACAAGGAGATCTGATCGTGTGCAAAGGTCTGAACTTGCAAGTGGTCTGAATGCACGTCTGGGTCACATTCCAACACAGCGTAATCAAGAGCCTCTGAGCACGTAGCTACCCGCATGTCAATGCGCTGTTGATTGGTGCCGTTTGTGACAATTGTGACCTTCCTACACAAGCAGTTAAGTTGCAATGTGGTTTTTGCCCAAGATACAATTGTCAAGCTAAATGTCACCTCTGATGCTGTTCCATGTCATGGTAAGTTGTGACAGCCTTCCCAGGAGCATAAAAGAAGCCTCCTCCAAATTCTTGTCCATCACGCACCAAAAAGAATGTTTTTTGAAGCACCTGTGCCTTGCCGTCTTTGGACAACAGAGGAGCTTGTCCCACCTCTGCAGACCGTACACATTGTGAAGTTGGTGTGGTATTTCCAGCCACAGATGAGAGAGGTATGCTTTGTATTGTGGGCTAACTTCAATTATATACTCACAGCACATTCTTAAGCCACAGACGGCTGTATTGCATGTGCTCAGATACTGGGCAGTAGTGCAGGCACAAGAAGTACTAGACAACTGCAATTCCCCAGTTACACAACAAAATGAGAATATGTCGGAGTTGCTCAGATGCTTTGTGAAACACGTGGGCAGCTAAGCAGACATAGGTAGATCAGAGCCTGAAGTCACAACCAACTCTCAAGGGCTGCACTGAGTGTGGTCGGATGGAACAGGTCAAGCAAGCTGTGTACGCACAGAAGTCAGCAGCACACTCTCAAACAACAGACGAGGCTTACACCCTGCCTACACCCTGCTCAGGGGTCTTGGACAATGGTAGGCTGAGTGTGAACTGACTGACCTTTAGTCGCCGCGGTTGGCATGCCCCGCATGAATTGCTAAAGTGACGTAGCGCTCTGCGTTTGCAGCTGAAGTATCAGCTGTGGTATTAGTCATGCGGGTCACAGTCCAGTGCAGGCAGGATAATCCGTATGCATGGATGCGTCCAAGAATGAGCCGTGTTGAGGAGGCATGAGCCGTCTCACACGGCAGCTCCTCAAAAGCTGGTTGATGCAGGATTGAGCGCACAACCAATCAGCAAACGACGAGCACAAACTGGTTTCTGCTGACTGTGATCACGATCTTGTTCCTGTCATCCGCCCAATAGTATAGGTTGGCTTGGGCTGGTGAACGCCCCACATCACTTTTGGTGACAACAACCTTGCAAAAGCACCAACTTCGGCATTCTGCTAGAGCAGTTCGTACTTGGCATGCCGCTTGCACGAAGAAGTTTCGGCCCGGCGGATGGGGCCACCGCGGATCCATCAACTGACGTCTCAGCATCGGAGACTCTGGAGACTTTCAAGGCTCGAGGCAACGAGCTTTTCAAAAGAGGAAAATATGTACAGGCAAAAGCAGTTTACAGTCAGTGCCTTGAGCTAAGCGGACAGTCTGAGGATGTTCTCAGCAACCTATCTATTGTACACTTGAAGCTCTCAGAGTGGGCAGCAGCCTTAGACGCTGCGCAGCAAGTCCTCGCCGCAGATCCAACTCATGTCAAGTGTTTGTATCGCGCTGGTGCGGCTCATATCAAAGCTGCAACAATACAAACAAGCTCTCACATGCTTCACAAGTGCCGCTCAGCAGGTGACCTGCTTGCTACTGATTGCAATGCTGGGTTGACAAAGACAAGATACGTAGTCAAGCAGGGCGCATACCTGCGAGCGCATGCAGCCTTTTTTGCACAATTTGATACTTACTCATTTGCTGCAAGTAGAGCCCAGCAGACGCAACAGTTAAGGCAGGCTTGGAGACTGCCGCTGAAATGTTGCGGCAGTCAAACGGCCAAGTTGACCCCCAACAATTGTACTTTGGCAGCCACAACTCACAACAGGTTGAGTATGCAAGTTATACTGGGCCTTTGACTGTCAAGCTCATTGCAGGTGAGGCTACTAGATGAAGTTGTCCTCTACAGCAGGAACTGCATGAACTTCACAATTTTGGAATCTGGCTGCATGTCCTTGAACATGGTACAGTAGCATGTATTGCATTTCTGCCCTGCCCTAGAGTGAGGGCTGCACAAAATGCTGGGTGAAGGCATGCAGTAGAAAAAAGCGTGAGTTTGAGTTGGCCACTGGGCACTGGATAGCCTCATCAGCCTGGCAGCTAAATGCAGTGCACTGACTTACAAATGGGACGTACAAATGCAAATTGAAGTGCTTTTGGCCTGTATATACATACAGCCTGCATCACAGGTCAGGGCTGTGGGCTTGTGCTGACATCAGCAGCAAGGAAAGGGCAACTGCTGGCTGTATGCAAGCCAGTCGCAGTGGGAGAAAGCAAGCATGCTGGCAAGGTGTTTGATCATGGCACAGGTCTTATGGTACGACACATTAGCACTTGGGCATGTGTAGCGACGTCAGCAGCATGTCGGGAGTGTGCATGACTGCAAGTGCTTCTCTCTCATGACCTGATAAAGCATGTTTCAAGCCACTGAGCTGCGTGCCTTGAGGTTTGGCTTGCTGAGCAGCGCTGCTGTGTGTGCAGAATGACATGTCTCAGGCAGACCTGATTACGCAGTTGATCTCATTGTGTTCCAGCGATTCCGCCACACGACAGAGAGTGTATGCTTTGTACGACCACGCTGACAACGCTTGCCGCCATGTGGAAGATGCAGCATTTCTGCAAGGGGTTCCAACAGGCAAGCATGCGTTACACAGCATGACCACCTGTATACAATTTACTTCTCCAAGAGTCTCTCAGGGTTCAGCACTATATGTCAAATGGGATGCATGGACCACCTTTGTGTTAAGGGTCAACAGTGACTGTGAATGTTGCGAGAGACTCTGAATGTTGCAGGAAACAAGTCTCCACAAAGGTTGAATGTTGACTCTGCCAAGATTGCCCGGCTGGTAAAATACAATGCGTTTGGAGAAGGTAAGCATGTGGTACCCATGCTTGATGATCTTTTGCACAATGACAAACAGAAACTGAACACAATGATTTTGTCCTGCATTATCAAGCTTCAAGGTGTCAAAGCTCTTTGATCTCGTAGTGCCACAAGGTCTGCTGTATGCATGTTAGGTGTGCCATGTGGGCGTTTCTTTGCACTCCTTCCAAGATATCCTCTGCAGTGTGCGCAAACCTGAGCTGATGTCTTTGAGTATAGGCAAAATGGAGAATGCAACTTCTGTGGATCCACTGGTGGTGGCAAAACATGAGACAGACGCTAGATATTGCATGTATGCTGGGCCCTACAACCAAATTGCCTGTGTGCTTCATGTATGAAGCTTCCTATGTCATGAGTTGCTGTTGCTCATGGGACATTTTATGATCAATCATTCAATGCTTGCTTCCAACACCGATACTTATCGCCTAGCCATCAGCCTACATTTGTTGCACGTGTTTAAACAAAGCCATCAACACCTTGTTTGAAGTGCAGGTGTGCACTTTATCTGCTGCTTTCTATTGCCAATCACTCATGCTGTCCCAACAGCCAGTATATACTCATCAATGATGTGGCATTTGTCAGAGCTGGAAAAGACCTCAAGGAAGGTCAGCATGTTTGTCAGTCAGGGTGTGCAATGCATGGCTGCATCCAGCCCTGACATACCTCACCCTCACGCTCAATTCAGACCCTCGATATGTTGTGCAGATAACTCCTTTTGGGTGATTTGACGTGTGCTGCAACTTGCACCACAAATGGCAGCACATGCACCAAAGTGTGTTTGGTGATTGCCAAATTGCGACTTGAATGGCCTGGTCGACCTTGCCTGCTTGTGCAGGCGAGGAAGTGACTTTCAGCTACCAAGCACATCGGATATGCACACATGTTGAGGAAAGACAGAAAGCTACACAAAATTGGGGCTTTCGCTGCAAGTGTTTGCACTGCCAAGCAGAGATGTCCGTACCTTCCAGTGTCAACAAAGCTCTACAAACACTCCAGGCAAATCTGAGCTCCAGCCCATGTGCTCCTGGCAGTGTTCTGGCTTCTTTCAGGTGCTGGACCCATTTCTGCACTCATTTGCCTTCATACATCGGTGCAGTGTGCTGCATCAGCAAAGCAACAGTCAAGCACATGTTGTGTGAGCTGAGCAAGTTGCAGCTCCAGCAGCAACATGTGCTTGAGCATTGTGTACTGAGTGCACATCTAAAGGTGCTTGCATATATAACCTGAAGCTTCTGTTTCAACGACTGTGTATCCAATCACAACATGCCATTCAGACGCATGCGACGGGACACCACGAGGTCCTGTCTTGCCCAACCGTATCACACGTAGGTTTGCAGTCTTGGTCTTAGTTGTCTTGATGTCCTGCAGATTTGACCTGTGTCTTCTTCCATCTGTGAGCATTTTTTCTGCTGGCTCCAGCATGATGAGCCTTCCCTCCCTCTCTCTGCACAATGCATCGCCATGTGAACACTCAAGTTTGCACACTGCAGGGCAGCCAACAAGAGCCGCAGTCCCAGGGACTTTGCCAAGGTAGTGCAGCGATTGCAGCTGCTGCTCAAGGAGCTTGATGCCGCTCTGGCTGAGACAGTGTTGTCTGACCAGCAGAAAGCTTGGATGCGCTATACTGTCCTGTCAGCATATGAATGCTGCAGAACTTGCTATGAGCACATGCGGGACTTGCAGGCCTTGCACCAGGTGAAGCCACCAAGCTCTCTCCTTGTGTTGCTGTCATGTGTGGTGAACCAGACCAAATAATAACAGCCAGCTGTACAACTGTATGGTGTGCACTCTCACATGTATGTTGCCTCTGCCCAGTTGATTTACTGTGCGGTGGGTTTGTGCAAGTGCATGCAATGCAACATTACGTACGATCATTTGCATTGAGTTGACCTTTGTTGCAGGTCTGGCAAACCATATTGTCTTTGCATGAATGCACATCACCTGCCTCAGATTATCACGTCCGCGAGGCAGTTACAGCTGTGTGCTCGCTTGGCGCTACCTGTGGAGGTGAGCAAACTTACAAAGTGGTGCCAGTGGGCAGGGCATGTTTGGGAGTACACTTCCTACACATGTGAAGGAAACCAGGATGAGCACTAAGCCTGGCAACACTCTTGAAGCAGTGACGCTTGCAGCAGATATATCTATATAGATGCATGCTCCAGTTGCTTGTCTGCATATTGTTTTGGAAGTATGTCTTTGCATGGTGCTTGTCTTCAGAGACAGACATGTTTGCATTGCACTTGCTGCAGGTACAAACAAGCATCTTGTGCGAAATACAATCAAGCACGCAGAGGCAGTCATGACACTGCGATATGGATCAATGAGCGATGCGCAGATGCAGCAAGCCGTGCAACAAGTGGCAGCTCGCGCCACCAATCTTCAACAGCAACAGTGATGATAGATGCACGACGCAACCATTGACAGAGGCTATAAGCTGCTACTACATACATGAGTGTCCAATGGAACAGCTTCGATGTTTCAAGCCACAAGACTTATGCAGAGTCATCATGTAGCCAAACTTTACAACCAATGTATACACTTTGGCTGGGCGTTGGCTGCTCCTGTACTTATTCACTTATAGACGTCCTTCATGTGGCACCACGTGTAATCGCATGCTCGTAAAACACCAGTTGTTGAGTCTGTATGCCTATTGCAGTTGCAGTACCTGTTGCAGTGCAGTATCTGCTATAGTGCAGTGTCTGTCAAACACATGCATGCACCTGTCACAATGCAGTGCCAGTTACAGCATACGCTCAGCATTTGTCTTCCTCCCTTTCCTGAAAGGCATAGTATGCCTAAGTACACCTTTTCATTGATGTGCCCCAGTGCAATGCAGATAATACAGTTCAAAGCATCCAGATGATAGCTGCGCAACACAGTATGATCCTGCAACTCCATTGACTGTCCAAGGGGTTGCATTTACTCAAAATACTGGTAGATTCGAAAGCAATCAGGGACTTGCTGCCCTTCCTGTGATGCAGCAGTGGCAGCATCAACACGATCTTCTGTAACAGTCAGCAGCTTGTCTTTCACCTCATCCTGTCCCTCGTGCATGGCACGACGTCTCTCTTTGGCCTTTTTTGCTGCAAAGTCTATCAATTGCCTACCCAAGTTCATTGCTTGTTGCACCTCTGGAACCAATGTACCAGCATGACTCCAGCATTTCAGCTCCCCTGTGCCTTGGGTGAATTCATCTGTGTACTGATCCAATAGGGCCAACTCTTCGGATGACAGCTTCATAGCCTCCACATGCCCATTGCAGTTTGGCTTGTGTCTCCTCCAATCTGCTTTCTGACACTGAACACTGCAATAAGATGGCCCCTTGCAGCGTCCACACTTCTGGAAAGGTGTCTCCTTCAGTTGATGACAGTATCTACACATCAGCATCTCAGGTCCAGCTGATTCCTGGCCCAATGTCTCAGCTGACATTTTTCTGCTGACATCTATCATTGACGCTGCGTGGATGTCGCAGGCTCTTGCTGGACATACAGCCAGAAGCATGTTGTGCACAGCAAGTCCTGCTGCATCATGCAAGGAATAACTCGGCCTGTCTACAAAGTGAGTTGCGTGCTGTCCACAGCTGAAACATCCCCATGGACGTTCAGACATGACTTTAGGATGGTATGTGTCAAAAAGCAACTGGAGAAAGTCCTGTTTTTCCCTGTCTTCTGGATCTCTTGCGAAGAAAAAAGCTGGTGCAAAATGGTGGTAGGTGTATGCAAAGTACGAGTTATCAGCACCTATGACTTCGACATAATACCTGGCGCGAGCCATTGCACCCTTGCCTTTTACGCACGTCTTCAGGTGCCCCCCCCCATGCGTAGGAGGAGGACTTAGGAGATGAAGCGGTGATCTGAGAGGTAACACTGCTAGTGATCTCGCGCACTCTGAGCTGCAGCCGGAGAGCTGAAGCTGTGGAATCGGTGCTAGCAGTCGCCAGTACATCTGCATGCTCGCGTTCGGGCGATGGAGCCGCTCAGCATGCCTCCAAACAATACTCAACAACGCACGAGGAGCACAAACTGCTGCGGCTATATCTAGGAACAGCGATTATGCTCAAATCACAGATCATGATGTCGCGTACTTCAGAGACATCTTGGGTGACAGAGGCGTCATTACTGATCCAGACGCTCTGCAACCTCTTAATAAGTGAGTG
>JAABUK010010000.1_pt1 | contig 12795 bp, 16 predicted proteins | sample 5559141 | NCBI WGS metagenome assembly JAABUK01 (sample SAMN10711869, study PRJNA513367) | rock metagenome | isolation source: Antarctica rocks | place: Antarctica: Victoria Land, Pudding Butte nord | collected 2016-01-03
TGCAGACACAAGTTTTGATCTGTCTTGGCTGGTGCGACTTAACCTCTGTATTTTAGAGTTGCCTGCAAATTTGGTGGGCTGGGCTCACGTTTCTCGTTATGGTAGCTGCAAGTGCTGCAAGCCAAAACCAATCTGGTGTTCTGCCACTACCTTACAATAATACTAATTTACAGGCGTTCCAGCTAATTGTTGCCAGGTACCTACTAGGTGTGCCTAAACCCTAGTCCTGTGAGCCAACATGCACCAACATGAGACACTGCCACTACCTTATGCTGAAGCCTAATGCTGGATGTGTCACTGCAGAAGCACTGACGACAAGAAGCAGCAGCTGAAGCCGCTGTCCCTGCCGTGCGGTCATACCTTCTGTGAAGAATGCATTTCAAGGTAAAGATGTTTGCAGTTTTGCCAACTTGGAGGCAAATCACGCATCATTAGTATCACCCAGCCAGCAGGGCTGGCCAACAGCAAAGAATGCACACAGTGCAAGTGGTGGCCCTGTACATCTTGTAGGCTTGGCACAAGCTGCATTGATCTTTTGTGCAGCATCTGCCGTGGTAAGCGTATGCTGCATGGGTGTGAATCACTTGTAGGACGCAACAGCAAAGAATGCACACAGTGCAAGTGGTGGCCCTGTACATCTTGTAGGCTTGGCACAAGCTGCATTCATCTTTTGTGCGGCACCTGCCATGGTAAGTGTATGCTGCATGGGTGTGAATCACTTGTAGGATGCATGTCTTCCTTCAGTTATATCAGGCTGGCTTACATTGGGAAGGTCACTTTGGCTATTGCAGCTCAGCTGATCTTGCTGTTTCTGTCACAGGATGTTGATTTAGACAGGCTGCAGCATGCGCAACTTGATGCACCTGCTGTTATCAGGATGCTGATTGCATGCTGTATGTTGTGCAGGTGGCTTCATGACAAGAACAGCTGTCCTGTGTGCCGTAAGCCCCTGACTGGGGACGACCCCAGTGAGGACCCCAACTTGACAAGGGGCTCAGCTGCACAGGCTGCAGGTGGTGGCCTCAACAGGCAACAGCAGATCTGGGACAATGACATGTATGCATCAGAGGTCATGTTCCGCATGGGGCGCCTGCAAAGGTAAGATTTTCAGCTTACTGCAGCTTATGCAGCTGTCCGTCCATGCATGCACCTGAAACAGCTAGTCATGTATAGGTGTGAAGTGTAGTGTACATATACCTTGTGGCTTCCAAGTGTATGCAGTCACGAAGGTGCTCTCATGGCTGCAAATCTTGTGGTTCTGGAACAGAAGCCGACTCAGCTAGATCTTGTAGCTGCTGCTGTGAACCTAGCTTTGTGCACATCCGGCATGCAGGCATTTTCTGTTGCTACTTCTGCTGTCATGCGCAGATTGAGTTTTGCCGCTGTGATGTGCTGGCTGTACTTCTCTAATGTAAGCTGTGCTGTAACTTGCAGGCTGTACCCATACTACGTCACCAGAGACATGATCTCAGATTGGGGCACGCACACGTCTCAAGGGCAGACTGTCAACTGGGATGCAGCGCGCAGCATGCAGCTGAACAACCCTGAGATCCGGCAGAGCCGACACGATTGGGGCTCACAGGGTGCCACCACCGACTTTGGCGGCGGAGGGGGCAACTATGGGGGCGGTGGTACCGGAGGCTCTTGGTAGACTCCAGCTGTGGCCACTGCAGCTGAGTCTGAACTCCAGCTGCAGCTCATGGCCAAGCTGATGACTAATCTGCGGCCATCTTGGTCGCAGTTGCAGCTGATTTCGGAAATCTGTTTTGTGTTTAGAGCAGGGATGTATTGCTACTCAAGCAGGTATTAGGCGAGGCGATGCAGAAGCAAGTTGCAAGGTCGCACTTGGACTAGCAGATTGGCGATCCAGCCTACCCTGCAGGCTTCACTGCTGTCAGCCTTTGCTTGAGTTGCCTCTAGAGCCTAGTGGGAGTCTAGTACTAGAGACAGATCTGTCTGTGTTGCAGCTTGTATTGAGATGCTGAAGATGACAGTACTTGGGTCGCAAGGTCCCACTTGGACCCATGTAGCCCCTTATTCAGCTTCAGGCTTGCCTGTGATGCTCATGGAGCACAGTCACTTGGGCTTTTTTTCAGTGAAAGTGTTTTGGAGTGTGCTGCAAGTCGGGAAGGTGCTGAGACAGGTTGCAGGGTCACACCTGGACCAGCAGACAGGCTTCATTGCCTTTACCCTGCCTACTCTGCATTTCTGCAACCTAGTAGTATAGCGTTGTACGGTCATATTTCTGAGCAGATTACGTCACAACCACCACATTTACTCAGGCATGATGATTGCGGTGTCACAGCCGGATTAGCAGACTGGTCTTGCGCCTACCCTGCTGCCTGATGTGTAGTTCTGAATACTTATTAAAATCTCAATGCTGGAACGTGGTTTAGAAAACTGCAACAGTTGCAGAGTGTAGATTATCTTGTGTTTTTAAGCAATTGATTCAACTTTGCAACATATCTTGCGCAACAAATTTTGCATCCTATCGTGGCGAGAGTTCATGACTGTCACATTACAATGAAGCCCTTGATAGCACAACGTGTTTGAGTAATCACAGGCTCCTCCATAACATCCTTATCGGTAAGGTAGCAATTTTCAAAACTGTTTGTAGAAAACAACAAAGGGCCCCTGATGTGTGTTTTGAATAAACCCAGACCCTGGTTACCTAGTTATTGCAAAACCCAAGCAAGACTAGACGTTGCCAGCTTTCGCCTTTTTCTGCACATGCTGTGCATCTGCAAAGGTGCATGGGGTTCCAAAGAACACAGAAGCATCTCCCCACGCTGACATCCTTGCTGCATTAGTGGCCATTGACTGAGTGCCAGCAGTAGAATCGGCAACTGGCAGCACCTACATGGACAGTGTACTAGGCTGGAATAATCCACATAATAGCCAGCGAACAACTGCAGACCGTATGACTGGGAAAATGCAACACCGACTGTCATGAAAATATATGCACAGACTGTAGCCTGCTGATGCCTGATGTCAACAGCAAGATTGCAACAGGAACATTGGCACAATGGCCAGGTCCAGCTCACAGAACATCTTTATATCATGCAGTGCTTGTTGGTCACCAGTAAAACACCTGACTCATGCACTATTGGCCAGCTATACCCTATTCCCTTGATGTATTGGATCTCAGATACACTTCCCCAAGGACGCACTGATTTGCAGCTGTAGCTTATTGTCCTGCCAAGCTCAGACAGAAAGCAGACTGACCTGCTTGTCAGCTAGTAGTCCCTCCTCCTTGTTCTGCTGGGGCCTAGGTGCTGCTGCAGCAGGCCTGATGGGGCTTCTGCCTGGCGCAACTGTGCGGGCAGGGCTGACAACAGGGGAGGCTGTTGCATGCGGCCCTGCAGTGCTGTTGGGGTGCACAGCAGGGATGGTGGCAGAACCCTCTGCCTCAGCAGCCGGCTTTGTTTGGTACAGTCGGCTCTGGCTTTTGCTCTGCATCTGATTCACTTACGCTCAGCTCATGCATCACTTTATCAGAAGTGAACACACACAGTCAACAATTGTATAGAGCCGTACTGTGATGCAACAGAGCTATGGACAAGTATATGCAAGGTCCAACAACCAAGCCCAAGATATCAATATTAAATGCACATCAGCTGCATGTCTCATGCTAGTACATGAGATTATGTAAATAGGAAGGTCACATGGCCAATGATGGTGGGTTATGACCCTGAGCCAAAGCTCTCCAGCCAAAACTTCAGTGTTTGATGGTGTTGGACAGAGGTGGGATGATTATGGCAAGTGGCAGACCTGCTTGAGTGCCTGCTTGGCTGCCTGCTGCTGCTGTAGGGCCAGCTGCTCTGTTAGCTGACATGCTGCTGCAGCCGCCACCTCATGCTCACGGCTCATCACCTCTGCACAAGATCATCACAATGACATGTTGATCAGCAATCTGCTCACTGACTTGCCCTGAGTAGCTGAGTGATCACAACTTTTGACAGAACTAGCGTCTCAAGCTTATGAAAGTCTGCCCTGCTGAGCTGCTTACGCTGTGCTTTACGCAGCAGGATAAAAAGCAATGCATGGCATAGCTTAATAAACTCTTTTTGAAGCTCTGTCAACACAGTCTGGCACAGACCTGCTGACCACGCATGAATATGGCTTGCAGTATCCAACACATGTTGGTCTACATGTACATCAACAGGCACACTACAATGCCTTGGCTGTTGGCAGTCATGAGCATGCATTGGCAGAGCATCACAAATCACCGGCAAGAGCTTGTCCAAGGCATATGAGATGGCTGCATTCAAGCTGACTCAGCAGAGCAAAGGCCGTGAAGTGGCGTGGAAGACACAACAAATTGCAAAAATGCAAGAGAAAGTACCAATCTTAAAGGCCTGCTGCCTGGCTGTCGCTTTGTGGGCCTTCAGGTCGGTCTTGGCCTTCAGCAGGGTCTCCTTGAGGTGGTGTGCACGCAGTGACAGCACGCGCCGCGCCTTCTTGTCCCCCTGACTCCCTGCTTGGGCCACCTGAAACAGCAATACACTTCCTGTTGGTAGAAGAGAAAGAAACACGCAAGAAAGTCACACCATGTTGCGCACAGGGAAAATCAGATGTCAACCACTGCACCGCGCAGGGCAAAGCATAAAGACTGTTCCCAAGCTGATTGCCACGCAACTGGTTGCACTAACAGTGTGCCTCCAGTTGCAGCTCTGCACGAAAGCTTGCCTTCTGCATGTTCATGCATTCTGTTGCAGCAACCACAGCAGACATCTCAGCCTGCTCCAGTGCAACCTTGGCTGCCTCCACTTCCGCCTGAACACAACATAGCTGTCACCTGCTGATGTGGGGCTGTTCATAAGATCTGGAGTACATATTGTGAAGTGAGATGCCACAATGCAGCACCAGGAACAGCAGCTCAGAAACACAGTGAAGTGCACAGGCCCAAAAGGGACAGGTGGTGCTAGAGCAGAAGTCACACCTTGGCAGCATCAAAAGCCTGCTGCACGCCTGCCGTCTCCTCTTTGGCCTGTCTTGTCTGTGCTGCAGATTCCTGCTTGTTACAGTTCAAGTCAGACATGCAGCAGCTCCAATGCTCCAGTGCAAACATCAGCACAATGTAGCACATGAAAATGCACTGACCAGGCTTTTGCTGCAGATTATAATGTCTGATGTTGAAGGTACTTACCATGCTCTCAGCAACGGCATCAGCTGTCTCCTGCTTGGAAGCTGCCTACACAAACGAGGCTGTTCATGTTAGTGATCAGACCTAGGCGGCGCAGATTGTGTGACAGTTGCACAAGAATGCATGTGCAATGGGGAGAAGGCTCAGTGCGTCAATCTGTTGCTACGCACTAGCTCTGCGCTATGTTGCGTCTGTGCATCCTCAGTTGCTGCATCATGATCCGCCATGATCCCTTGCACAAGCTCTACAACCCATTTGGTTTTCTTGGCTGTGTCCTGTGACACATACATGCAGATCAGCCAGCACTGCTACCAGATCTGCAATGAGACACTGGTCAAATGCTGATTGACCATAGCGCCTCAGAACCAAACCCTAAGCACTGAGGTGTGCATACCAGGTGCTCTGGGGCATGCTTCTTGACAAGTTCCAACGCTCGTCCTCTAGGTCTGCACAAACACATAAGGCGTATCGACGGTGGTCGGCAGCGATGAGGGCTTATCAGCAAGGTTGCTCAGGTCGAACTAATAGTGGAAGGTTTACAGACTTGCTGAGCCATACCCTGAAGACTTGCTACTACCTCCTGCCTGACCGCCTTTGGTGACAGTAGTTTTGCCAAGCGTTTTTGTTGACTGTTGCTGTCTAGGCCCGGGAGACCGTGCAGCGCTGACCGGCCGCATCTATCGTATTGAAGCCTAACACAGCAAAACCGGTGACAAAATTCGCCAGACCTTGCTCACACGACCCATCAGTGGCCCGTTCTGCACACGTAACGCTCAAGTGATGACACCGGCTGTGTGGCTCTCCGTCAATGTTGTGCTTGCAGCCGGACAATGATTGATCACCGTCTCTGTTGTGGGCTGGCAACACTGGAAATGTAAATTTTGTTATTGAGTGATTGATTGTAAGTTTTACAAAGTAAAACTCGACCATAAAATTACCTGTCTACAGCTGACATTGGCCAGAGCGGTCGTGGATGAACCCGAGCTCAGCAATGTTGTGATGCAGTCCCCATGAACTCGCACATCACAAGGCACGCAGCCGTGACTCGACCATGCCTCCATTTTAAACAGCAGCACAAAGGCTATCTCCTTCCACAGAGGCTCCTCAGTGCTGATGCTCCAAACGTCCAACGTTCTCTGTATGCCTGTCAGCTTCTCACAGTCTGTATTGGCCCCGTTGACAGCCCAGTTCACGCCAGAACAGATGTCAACAATCTCCCCCATGCAACTGCTAAAGAGGAGCAAGCGAGCGCCAGCAACGGCAGCCGTTTCAGCCCTGGAGCGGATCATGTTGCAGTGGTGACAGGCAATGGCAGCTCCATTGTCCCACAGCAAGGTAGTGGCAATAACGGTGGTTCAGGCCAGGGGGGTGGTGGATCTGGTGGTGGATCTGGTGATGGGCACCCTGGGAGTGACAGCCCTGGTGATGGCCCAGATAATCAGACAAAGTTTTTGCTGCTGCTATTGAGCATAGCACTTGGAGCAGCTAGTGTGTTTGCCATTCACCACCTCTTCAAGGCTATACACGGGGTCACTTCACGCCGGCGAGCAGCACAACCTACAGTTGGCACTCAACAAAGGTTTGTCTGATTTTAAGGCCTGTTTTGGCAGAACTTCTGGTTGTAGTTGCAAGCAAGCAATAGCTATTGTCTGGCAGGCCACATGATGACATTGCTGCACTGAAGAGATTACTGCGAGAGGTGTTCACCAACCAGATGCAGATGGAAAGACGCATTTCAGCCATAGAGCCACAGGAAGATGACCAACCTTCCTTTGATCCTCTGGAGCGATCACGCAATGGGTGGGCATCCCTGTCTGCACCTGGCAAGGCCAAAGTTGAACTCTCCGGAAATCTGGTCATGGGCTCTGCTCTTCTGTATTCTAAGGCAAGTCAAGACATGTCTGGCATACTGTCATGCATTGCAGCTCACAGTCGCGCTTCAGCAAGTGCATGGTGTACACAATACTGAGATGTACAAGCTGCTCACAGCATACACCAACCAGGGTACTGCCTCGTGTCAGCTGGCTCCTGTAGTACCCGTTCTGCAGTCCTGTGTTCAAAGCTGCGCGTGCTCGATACTGAGTCTGATGACCTTGCCAAGTCAGGAATGGAGGTAGACATTGCACTGATGGTGCCCGCAGGATCAGGATGAACAGAGGGCAACTAGCTCACTGGATCAGACAGGCGTGTCCACCAGCACCCTGATGACGCTCAACATCAAGACTGATCTAGGTGGTCCAGAGAGCGGAGGGCTGCATGCTCAGTGTGTGCTAGATGCTGACAAGAGTCAAGCGCACCTGCAAAAGGTGTGACTCAAAGGCATTCCTTGCAGAGTAGACAAGCATGACTTGTTTTACTGACATTATACCGCATTTATGTGACCTGCTTTATCATTGCTGTCAGCTCATAGACATGACGTCTTGCTGCCCGTCTGTGTCGTAAGGTCACTGTGCATGTAAAGACTGCAGAAGCTGATGCATCGTTGTGTGGTATACTTTTCTAGAATAGCTTGACACTGCAAGCATTACTTGGCTTGGTTGCATGTAAAGCAGACACAGCAGAGGGTACTGAAGCGCAGGTGGTCTATGAGTGCCAGCCCAGGGAAGATATGAGCTTGTACCTGGCACCAATCAAAGGTCAGGCAGCAGATGCAGTCATGACTCTCAATGCTCAAGCAGGCAAGCTCTTGCTAGAAGCACTGAGCAATCAGCTTCAGATGTGCTGGTTGTCAATTGGCAAACTGACTGCTTTGTTGGCCATAAATATAAAACCCAGCCAAGAGGAGCTGCGCCCTCAGCGTCAAATGAGCCAGACCATGCCTTACAGCTCTACACAGCATAGTGTTGCATGCGTGACAGAGATGCTTCCACTTTGCTGCAGCGCCTGGCATCATTCGTGATGCTTCATTTGAGTTGGTTTCATCAGTTGAGTGATGTTGCCATTTGATGAGTATAGCAAGTGGGTGCAGGGCAGGGCGTGTCCTGTCAAGTACAGCAGGGTTGCCCCCTACACCAGCAGTGCAAAGGATCTGGAGCAGTCTTGAACTACACCCACCAGGACAAAACACTCAGTGCTGCTCATTTCAGGCAAGGTGCACATGCCTACACTCTGCATAGAAATGTGACGCGCTGCATGTTCTTCTTGCACCAGGCGTAGGTTGTGCCTGTACTCTGATACGCAGCGCAGAAGCGTGAAAGAAGTACATAAGTTAATGCTGTGTTTGGGGCTTAAAGCACTTGCATTGCGTTTCATCCTCGGGACATGTGTCAGTCAATGCTAATTGCTGCCGTGCTTGTTGTGGCATGGTACGTACACCCTGGAAGTAGTAGCTGAAGTCATTGGGGCAGGCGCAAGCACTGTCAGTGTGCATGTGCATGCTGTGTTTCATTACCACACTGACATGGTGGGTTCTGGCATTGTCAAACTTGTGTGTCACAATGCCTAGCGTATGACAAACTGGACAAACATTTGTCACATCTCAGAAGATGTTCCAAAACCAGCATGGCCCTTGTGAGCTGAAGAACAGGTGTGTGCAAATTGCTTATCATCAATCATTATTGAAAATGAACGCTACTGCAATTATTGTTAAGTGAGTGTTGGGGTTATGAACTATGTCAAGTGTTTGTTTCAGTTCACAAAACATGGGCAAAACAAGCCCAATTGAGCAAAATTTTGGGGAATTTGTTGGCAAAGCTAGGTTTTGTCATAGGTTTTCAGGTGACTTTAATACATTTCAAGTTTACAACATCTGTTGAAACAGGTTAGTTATCCATTGAGGTTTGAGCGTTGCTCAAGAATTTGTGAAACTTGGCAGAGGCATGTCCTTGGCAGGAGCTGTGCTTTGCTGTGTTCAAATTTGACAATTGAGTTTCCCAGTAATGCTACAAATTACTAAGTAACATGGTAATTCACCATGAAACATTGCTGTAAACTGACAACAGCCGTGTATGGCAGTTTACAGCAATGTTTCATGGTAAATTACTGTGTTACTTGCCACTTTGTAGCATTCCTGGGTAACTGATGGCATTGGTTGGGTGACATGAGTGATCATTCACTCAATCTGTCCATGCATGTGGTGTAGCAGGTGATGGAGAAGCACACTCCCTGCTACAGCTCTCAGCCAATCCTGTATCAAGCTTCTGCTGTGCTCTAGTCGCTACCCAAAGCGCCTTTGCGTCGCATCAAAACCGGAATCTTGCCACTGGTGATGCTCTTGGTCGGAGCAGAAGCAGCAGCGATGAATTTGAGCAGTCTTCTGCAGTGCACTATCCTGCTCAGCAAGGTAACAATGGACTGTTTTTGGCGCCCCACATGCAGTGCCTGAGCCAAATTAGGGAATGCTGCTGAGATTGCTCCTGTAAAGTCGTCAGTGCCTGTGTAAGACACTCACCTGAGATGTGATTGGGGTGTAGAGCAGCACTGTAGCATTAGAATTCAACCATACAAGAAATATAACCTGGGCTGCTGCAAGATCCTGTCAGCTTTCATCAGACCTGGGGATGTCCCAGTATCATGTGTGTGTGTGTGTGTGTGTCTGTGTGTGTGCACGCGTATCTCTGTGTGTCAAAATGGGCATGCAATGGTGGCATGCTGATGGCCCGAGCATACCAGTGTCAGAAGAGCAGTGCTGTACAAGGCCAGATAGGCAGCTCTGATGTCATGACTTTGCAGCATGGTTCATTTGTGCTGCAGGAGCCAGTAGCAGTGGGCAGCAGCAGCATGGCAATGGTGCCACTCCCCATGCTGACTCTGCCAGCGCAGGCACAAGCAATGCTGGATGGGCATTCCAAGGCCTCAAGGGGCCATGTTTCAGACCCTCACACACCAGCTCAGATGCTAGGAACTCACAAAGACATCCAGCAGCAGCTGAGGCTTCTGTGCAAAAATGCTTGGGTGTCACAGGTTGCCTGCTGCTCAGCCTCCAAAGTTTAAATGAGGGTCCTGTCTGTCTGTACCTGTCTGTCTATATCTGCCTCTTTGTCTGTGTTTGCATCTCTGTCCTGTGTCTGTGCGTTTCTGCTGTGTGCTTTGCATCACCTGATCTAGCATGTGACCAATACTATGATTGGCATGCAAAGGTCACACATGCATGTCTCACATGGTTGGTGCATGTGACTTTGTCGCATGCAAGTACAGACGCATGTAGACTCAAACATGTGCTGAATAGGGCTTTGGAACTGGTGCGAAGAGATAGCAGTATCTGGATGGGCAGCAGTGGGGCAGGGGGGCTCAAGAGCACCTTCATGGGGGGTCACTCTCTCCTCCTACCCCGATGGTGCTGGGGATGCTTGGGCGTTCTCACTACGCAGGTGAGCATCTTGGCATACATTCATACATGAACCGAGCCAAATGACCTGAGGGCAGTGCCACAATGATTTCCTGCTGGTCAAGACTTGCTGAGATTGCGGTTTGTCTTGCAGGTCAAGTGATAGCTTTCTGACCAGTCGACCAGATAGCACTAAAACCTTGACAGTGGAGCTGTCCATGCAAAAAGCCATTGCAGATGGTGTGATGCTTACTCCTGGTTTAGTTTTTGCTCGTGAGCCTGGAGGCAGCCTTGCATCCTTGTGCTGCCGTACTGAGTGGCACTGTTGATGTAAGTTAGTCATGCCAGTTTCTACTACCACATGGACACTGCACCGACTCGTTCTGAACATTGTGTACAGCCATGCAAAACACATGTATACCTTTGTCTGCATGTAACTTGGCAAGCAAATCTCAGGCTTCGTGGCCGTCAAAGCTCGTTCAGTGTTGGCTGCACAAGTTTTCAAGTAGTCTTCAATGGTGAACCACAGCATCCAATACCTGTACCTTCTTTCAGCAGAAGACATCTTTAATTTGCACAAAGCTAGCTATAGTGGACAGTGCTAGCAAGTCTGGACAGTATGGAAGCTGTAAAACCCCCCTTTGGAAGATGAACCGACATGCTTCGACGAGTGCAGTGTTGTCGATGCGCATCATTTTGCGCATCGACAGGCTGCAATTCCATATCAAAGCAAAGGTGTTGTCTGCGTTGACTGAAGTATCGCCCGTAGATGTTGACCTAAGGTCTGCGAGCGGACGACAATCCAGAGGGCTTCACTAGTGATCTCAGTTGCGCTGAGCCGCGATACGTATCATCAGCTGGGGTTTGGCGCCCAACAAGCACCATCTGATTCAGCGTTATTTGTCAAACATATCCGGCAAGCAATTGGCAACTGTCTAGGTCGCAGCTCTGTCGAAGATATCCCAAAAGCGTGCCCCGGTGACGGGCAAACATGCCGAGCCCTCGGCATCGACGCCCCAGGCAATTTGAGGATGACAGTTCTAGTTCCAGCGAACAGCCATCCGCCATGCTGCTGCCAGAATCTCTTCCTCAAACTTCAGCCAGACCCTCCTCAGACGCAATATCAGAGGCCTCTTCAGGGCAATCTTTGGATCAGCACAATCTTCGAGGTTCATACAAGGATAACGCTCCCACACTTGCACGCAGGTGATTGACGCTTGCCTGTCTTCATTTAGTTGCTTGCACAATTCATTCCGTCATACTCAAGCATATCCTCTCTATGCTGATCCTAACACGCTGCTCTGCAGAAGCTTAGACAGTCCTCTGGATACACAGTTATCCAGTGCACACCATAAATGGTGGCTCCGAACACGGTTTGTCACCACTATTCTTGTGAACATGGGGAACATCATGGAGCGAGCTGATGAGCAGATCTTGCCAGCACTGTATGGGGCTGTGGCTGCTTCCTTTCATATTGGACCCACGCAGCTAGGTTACTTGACCTTGAGCAGAGCCCTGGTTCAAGCGGTCGCATCTCCCCTGGGAGGGGTTCTAGGTGGGCCACCCCATGACTAACCCAGAACAGATGAACAATGAAGTATTGGCTTCACACCATTGCTGCTTGTTGTAAGCAGCTATCTCTCATTGAAGCATTGTTGCTTCTGGAACCAGAAAGTTAGTGTCCTCTCTTTCAGTAAAACGGCCAATTCTACTGTCTTCCCTTGTTTTCCCAAATGACATGGACTTTGCCATGCTCTGATGCACAGCAGTTCCAGATGGGTATCTCCTGTCATCATGAGCCACCAGTGTTTTGAAAAGGAACGCAATAATTGCTTACCAGCTGCCATGCAGGGCACAATTTCAACAGGGTCTGGGTGATCACTGGCGGCTGCTTGCTGTGGGGTGTCATGACGGGCGGATTCAGTCTGTGCACAGTCCTCTGGCAGGTGTTTTGCAATGTTGTCTACCTCATCTTCGCCATGATGCATAGACCTGCACAGAGCTCAAACACAATCAAAATTCAGTGCATGATCTCAACACATATGCATGCCAGAATGCCTGTCATTTCGCATGCACATGGCATGTGATGTTGCTGGCTGTTCAACTGCTGGCAGTCACACTTTTGCAGTGTACCAGAACACATAGAAATTGCAGGGCACGCATTGCTCTGCTCCACAGCAACCGTATTCACAGCATACCAATTTCTATAGTTCCTTTTGTCACACATGTGCATGCAAAGTCAGTCGGCACAAGCCTGCCGAAGCATCTGATGCATAATATGTATTATATGTATTATGTGCCTAGTAAAAGAGCCAATGCCCTCTCACAGGGTAGGACCTTAGCTTTGGCAGGAATGTTAATGTATGCTGGCAACCAATACGGT
>JAABUK010010002.1_pt1 | contig 12793 bp, 18 predicted proteins | sample 5559141 | NCBI WGS metagenome assembly JAABUK01 (sample SAMN10711869, study PRJNA513367) | rock metagenome | isolation source: Antarctica rocks | place: Antarctica: Victoria Land, Pudding Butte nord | collected 2016-01-03
CACCTCATCTACACCTTGCAAGGTCAGCTCCAACCCCGACTCCCTGCCTCGCTCTTTTGCTGCCCAGTAATTTGTGATGCTGTTCAACCAGTCCATGTTGGCCATGCAAGCTTCTTATTTGTGGTCACCTGTGGCTTTGTTCTTCAACATTTGACCTCACCGATGTTGAATGCATTGTGTGACAATGTCATTCTCATGTCAGCGCTCTAGCCAAATCCTTGACACCTGACAGTTTGCAGCACAGTTTATTCACAGCACATACATTCTGACTGTATTGACGCTTGATGCGTGTCAAGCTTCTCAGCTACAAATGCTGGTGCAAAAGGTTTTCTGCAAGAAATGGTGCAGCACAATGTGTTCTGGAAAAATGACCACCAGCACAAACCTCTCCACCTTCTCCCGCAGCTTTCATTTTGCCATGTTCTCAGACTGATTTGTGGCCACACCAGACATTGTTGTCATGTGCACCTTGAACCGCTGCGTTGTCATTTGTTCATATTGTTCTAGATCATGCTGTTGTTGTTCCTGTTTGCCCACAGTAATCATGCGCTGAGCAAATGGTCAACCACATGCTGCAAACAGCTGTTTGCACCTTCTCTGTAGTACTACGTCCCGATGACTAAAATTCTGCCTAGGTTGAGTCACTGCCTCATATGCTGACTGGTGCCCTGCAGAGCCTTGCTGCCAGAACTGCTGCTCAACAAGCTGCCTGCCCAACCTGTGCTGCAAGAAGAACAAGGTGTCCATCCACCCCGGTGATGGTGCTGACCGTGTGGGGGAGATTGTGCACACTTACCCTGGCTGTTTCAGGTCAGTCCTCTTCTTGTTTTGCTGCATAACGCATGCACCTGAACCTAGGCTGCATGTTGACCACTGCTTGTCCTGCCAAGTACCTTGTCTAGCTTCTTGACTGCCTTATATCTGGATTGCCTTGAGGTTGTTGCATCAAGCTTCAGTAAGGACTGTGCAAGACGACTCATGCTATTACAGCACAAGAATACTGTCAGTTTGTACTACTCAAGTCAACATCTCGGAAGGCATGGTCATGTAGACCTTGCTGCAATGCACCTTGCAACATAGCGAGATCTTGTCATGCATTGCTCAGCATCAAGTTTTTGTCTGTTTCTGGTGTGTGCTGAAGCTTGGTTGTTGCTTGCAGATCCTGCTGCTCTGGAGCCAGGAACTTCTTTGTGGCTTTCCCTCCCAGTGCTGGTCCTGACCACAAGGCCATCCTCATGGGGGGTGCCTTCTTGGCCAGCTACCTCTGGTTTGGCTCCATATAAGCCATGCTACACATGTGGGCATGAGGCTGACTGATGCTGGGCCCCACAAACTGCTAGCGCCTTCTGCCTACTAGGCTAGTAGCAACTGCTACAAAAGCGTCGTTGCAATGGGTTAGATCCATTGGATGTAGTCAGGTGTAGCTGGCTGATCTATCGTTGTGGCCTTGTTGACTGTTTCTGTATGTGACTTGACACTTTGACGGCACTAGGCCAACCGTGTAGTACAGGATGACACAGCATAGTCAAGTCGGACTTTTGCTTCCTTCAGTGATCATCTTCTGCATGTTGTGCCTACACAATGTCATGTTTCAGACTTGAAAATCCGAAGTGTCATGTTTCAGACTTGAAAATCTGAAGCTGACCAGCTTGCAGACTGATCACTGCTATGTAAACAATATGTGCACACGTCACAGACTCTCAAATTGTGCCACCAATTTCAAATTGTGCTGCTCCGGCACAAATATCAAAATTGGTTAAACCGACATTGGTAGACGTCTGAATACTTCTGTACAGGCCAAGTCCTCCTATGCTGCAGTGTGGAAAGCAACTTTGGTATCATACCAGGCTGAGAAATTCTATGAATATACAGCGCTACATGCATGGTCACCTAACAGGAAGCTTCAGGTCACTCTGAAAGTGTTCTACTCAGTGTTTGAACAGCATTTCTGATATCATAGATGGTTGTCTTCAAGCGTTGTAGTTGACCACACATTGATACTCCCACACTGTACACATACCTGATCGTGTACAACTAATCTGTCTAGAGGCAAAGACAGCAACTAAAATTTGTCCACATGGATCCAGCTTTGCACGTAGTTTGCTTCGCCGGGTAGACGGAGTTAAAGGCTGCTCAGGAGCCCAACGGACAGGCGCTAGTAGTATCCAGTAGTACGACGTCTTCCAAAGCCAAAACAGCCAGGACGTGCTCCTGCGCTGGTCCGACCGTGGGCGTGGTGCATTCCGAGGCCGGTGCCGGTGCTACTGGTAGATGTCGTTACAGTAGCTCCACCAGTTCTGCGCCTTCCACCAAACATGAGCTTGACCTTCTCCATGTACAGACGAGCTCTCAGTGTTGCACTGCAGTGTAAACAAAGATGTCAGAAGAGTGCTCAGTATCAGCAAGACTGCAGTGAAAGCTCGTGCAGCACGCGCTTGCCAGGCACATACGCTTGCCAAGCACATACGACGGCTCGAGCAGGCTGCAATGTGATATATTTGCGATGGTCTCACGGCCGGTCGACTAGGCAGTGATGACAAAGGCATTTGCAGGGATCTTACAAGCTCATTCTTGCAGCCTTAAAGCGTCCGGACGATGGGCCTCCTGATATCAAGTCGGTTGAGCTGCGCGGCTGTTATGCCAGTGACACAAGAAATGTGTTCGAAAGGTTCTGCGGGAAGTGTCTGGATTTGTATGTCCGCGTGCCTGTCATGCCCGGTTTTATATCGCCTGCATGCCAGCTGTCAAGCTGACCCTTGAGGACCCAGCTGCTGCTGCTGAGTCAGCATCCGCGGAATGACTCATGCAATATGCAACTTTCTTAAATCAGCAACAGCCACGGTTCACAATATGTCATGAGCTAAGCTAACCTGGCCATGATCATGGCGGTATGAACCGTAACTCCCTACTGCCCCAGGGCCAGCAAAAGCAAGTGCCCCAGAGCCAACAAATAAAGCAAAGGGAGGGAGGGTGGGACAGTGCTGTATGAATGTGCATGTGCTTACATGTGCTTGTGAATGGCACATGTTGTGCATACAGACCAGCTACAGACAACAAGTAAACCAAAGAGGATGACAGGAAATGAAACGTCCAGACACTGTTTGCAGTCGAATGCATGACCTACGGGTTACCTGGGTTCAAACAGGCAAAAGAGGTTATGCCATGATGCAGCATAGTTCTGCAGCATATGTGAAAAGGCATATTGAAAAGAATGACAGTTGTGATGGCAGACTGCTTTTGAGCACTGTTCACTGAGCCTATAAGAGCATCTAGACAAGGCACACAGGACTCACACATCTTCATGCAATTTTAAACAGCCATCCTTTGTGCTGATCATAGGTTGGCAGAGTGTTGTGACCTCAACATCTGCTGCAGCTGCATGCGATCTCTGACAGACAGGCATGTGCAACCTCTGAAGTCAAGATCAAAAAGTGATGAGGACTGCGATACAAGACGATGAACCCCTTGCAGAGTGATGAAAGAGCTATTGCTGAAAAACAGAATATGCAGGCACAGCATGCACAAGCAAGGCATAGATTCATCTGTCAGCAGTGGACAGTTTGCCATGGACAAGGCTCGCAAAGCAGAAAGTGAGCATGCAATATATGCTATTGTCTCATCCTTGATGTGAATTGCATCCATCAAATACAGCCTCTGTAGTTGGGTCAAAGCTGACAAGCCATCTGTCAAACCTTCACTAGTGCAGCCCTTCAAGGGTCCCAGTCTCAGCTCCACCAGATTTGTCAGCGCTGATAGTAATCTCATATGATTGTCATCTATGTCTTCGCAGCATGTCACGGACAGCTCTACCAGGGTTGTTAAGTGTGCAATGTAACCCAGTCCTGTTTGGGTCACAGAGACAGGCATGCAGCCCAGGTGAAGTGTAACAACTTGAGCTGATGCTGGGAAGTGCATCATTGTGAGGCAGTCCGCATCTGTGAAGCGGGGACCTGATACATACATTGGCAAATGATAGACAACAACCAAAAAGGACAGGACAGGGTTGTCCGTTTCAGCAGACATCATATACTTCTGCAGCTTCTCCAGAGATCTGCTTGGCTCTGGATTCGCTTCGATGTTGCCAAGGAGCACTGTAGTGAAGAATGTGTTTGACAAATGCTGGGCGCTGTCATTTGGCACCCTGTATGACCTCAGATCTAATACTCTGCAAGCTGGGAAGGCTTTGCTCAGCTGGTGCAGATTGTGCCATTGCAGCCCCAAGGAGCCCGTCATGTTCGGTCAGAGAGTATTGATTGCCAAAGTGGCTGCCTGTTTCCAGGCCTTGGATACTAGTCTGAACTGCTGCATGCTGCTCTCATCCAGTAGAGCAGCAACACTGTGCAGGACTGCGACCGACATCTCATCCCAAGGGGTAGACTGCATCAGATCACTCACCGTGCCCTCCTGCGCACGTAAAAACCATGACACGTCAACCAGATTTGCATAATCACCTGCTGTCGTTGCAATCCAGTCAGATACAGCACTCACCGCTGAGTCAATATAGTGTGCAGTCTGTATAGCTCTGTGTAGCGGATGATGCCCTTCCGCCTATCTCATGTCAACGTTGGTGACCCAGGAAAGCTCTGCAGCCAGGAACACTCTTCTAAAAGACATAAGCTCAAGCCTCGCTCTGAAACCATTGCGACGCTTTATGCAGATCTGTGTATGGCAAGACACACAGACTAGAAGGCCTTGAGGTTGTGAACATGAAAGTGCTGGTGACAGGGGATCCAGGGGGTAATCTGCCTGCGCTTTTCAAGCGTGTGGCTGCAGTGAACAAGAGCCACGGACCTTTATTATGTCCATTGCGAATTGCTCAGTCCACACAGGTTTCATGTCGAAGCAATCCACAGGACTTTCTGGCAGAAAGAGAGCCCCAAGTGCACACTCGTTTGCAGAGCTCAGACAACTGCCTGTATTTGACATCACAATCCACAGAAGTTTACTATTTTGCAATGATTGTCATAATTGTGTCGGGCTGGGCTGCTACACAGAAGCCAGATGCCTGCTAGTACAGGCCATACAAAGCTTACAGTCAACTGAGGCAGCTCCATGACGAGTCCGGAATGCCAAGTGCTTACAAAAAGTACTGGTGCTGAAAAGGGTTCAGGGTGCAGCAGATTTGAGACGCAATACAGACCGTCATCAGTTTCCAAAAGGGAAGAATGCAAAATCGTTTCATGTCACTGTGGTTAGAACATCCAATGTGCAGGATCCAAAGCTTGTAATCTTTTTCTACTTCTTCTTCTTCTTCTTCTTCTTGTTCTTCATCTTCCTTCAGACTGGGCTGTTCATGAACATGAACATCCAAAAAGCAGCTCATCCCAAGACTTGACTGTATGCTCTCTTGTAGACCCTTGCTTATGGTACTGCAACCACAGCTTGCAAGATCTCCATGGCATGCCAAGCCTGCTCACCAGACCAGTATTGCAGCTATAACCACAGCACCAAATGAGGCCGCTGCTAGAGAGCGGCTTGCAGCACCACCGGTATCTGCATTGCAACAGCAAGTGCTGACCCAAGTTGACTCAACTTAAGCTTACTGACAGGTGCATACCAGATCTGATAGACAGCGTCTAGATATCTACATTGATGTTGTACATCTGCATTGACTGCAATGTGACTGGTTTCGCATGTGCATGCTTCATGACCAAAGCCTGCGGTGAGTACAGGCTCACGTTCAATGTTCTGATCAGATGGAAGTAACATGGAGACTTACGTGCAGGGTTGGACACCAATGAAGTCTGGACAGAGTTTGGGTCGACAGACACGCTTCCATAGCCTGTCCCAAAAACGCTTGAAACATCTCCACTTTTCATCACATTTGCGTATGTTGTAGCACTGCTTTGGTCATCATCTAGAAAGTCTGTTTGGATGGTAGCAACCACTGATCCAGACTTAAAACTGGTGATGTTACAACTGACTGGGCTGCCAGTCAGAGCTTCAATGTTGGTGACCAAGGTTGCAATGAACTGCAACAAGAATATGTCAGCATGGCATGCACCAAATCTTGCACCTAGTTTGCGCCTGCCTGACATTCACAGTGCAGAGATGTGTAAAGCAGGTACTGCACTCATTGGAAACAGACTGGTCAAATGCAACAAATCAAAGTTGGGTTGTTGGTTGCTTGCACACAATGCCCAGGATGCAACTGTCAAGCTTGCTGCTGCAGTTTGAGCGGGCATATGCATTTGCAAGGTACATATACTACTCCAGAGTTGGTAACAAATGTGTTGATGATTGGCAATGGGCGCAGCAGCTACAGTGGGCACTACCACGTCACAGTTAACAATACACAGCTGACGCATGCAATACCTGCTTCTGGTATGCCGCCTGCTGGAAGTCTGTGATCAAGACATCTTGCAGTGTGCAAATGGCCTTGACAGAGTAAATCTTCGTAGCAGACTTAGACACCTACAACAGCATGTCAGCGCTTTCACAGACGCTGATGTAAAGAAAATGCCCCTTGCCATGTACAGCAAAGGTTTTCATGCCTGGTGTACAAGCTTTGCGACATATACATGCAGCAAATCAGGCAAGTTCCTTGTTTATGCCACAGAAAAGCCTGAGAATGCAGAATCATGGCCATGGCATTCTTGTTCACAGATTTCAACAGCGCTCACCGGGCGCAGAGTTGCATTAGGGGTGGGTGGGGGTGGAGAAGGTGGGGGTGGGGGCTGGGCTGCACCAGAGCCAGTGTATACACCAGCCCCACCCACTGCTTGTAGGCCGCCCACCCATGGACCTGTCACCCCCCCATATGAACTGCCAGCGCCTGCCTGGTTAATGGTGTTGCCCCAGAACTCAGGCAGGCAGAAGCCCCCAGTGGTGTCAGCCCGTGGCGGTCTGCAAACTGTTTGCCCAGCACATGGGGCACCTGCATGCGCATGCAACTAGTTTCAGACTGCACAGGGTGGAGTGTATATGTACAAATGTGATATAAAAAAATAAAAAAATAAAAAATAATTAAAAAATATTACACATATATGTATGTATACCCATAGCCCACGAAACACAATGTGACATAAGGTAACATGCCAGCACCATGATGAACTGAGAAGCAAAAGGCATGCCAACACATTGGCAGTGCACAGCTGCAAGCTCAATGCACACACAAAGGACTGCTCCTCAAACTCACGTCCATGCATCAGGACCACATGCTTCCTGATGTACATGCAGCACAAACATTCAAAGCATGACTGCTGCGCGCACATGCAGTGCAAGCACTGGAGTGATGACACAGGGTGAATCCATTGAGGGAGCAAGTGCTGCATGGCAGGGCAGTAACTCACCATACAACTGGCAGACACCATTGGCTGGTGCTGCTGTGGTAGAGCAAGTGCATGCTTGATCTGGGGAAGAGCAGAGGGAGCCTGTGCTGTTCAAGCATGTGTACCCAGTGCCACAAAACTGGGCAGAGGGTCCTGCAGGGCACTTGCACTCCTCATTGGTACATTCACCAAACTCTGTCGTGACACTTTGAGTGCAGGGCATTTGCACTCCTCGTTGGTACATTCACTAAACTCTGTCGTGACACTTTGAGTGCAGGCCACTTGCACTCCTCATTGGTACGTTCACCAAACTCTGTCGTGACACTTTGAGTGCAGGGCACTTGCACTCCTCATTGGTACATTCACCAAAAGCTGTCGTGACACTTTGAGTGCAGGGCACTTGCACTCCTCATTGGTACATTCACTAAACTCTGTCGTGACACTTTGAGTGCAGGGCACTTGCACTCCTCGTTGGTACATGCACCAGTTCTGTCATAACACTAATTCTGTCATGCACATGTTCAGTCACTTGACACTTTGAGTCCTTGGGCCAGCCACACAAACGAACTGATTGCGCATCCGGGCTTTGCAATGTCGCTTGTGCATCTTCCTGCGGGCTCCGCGAGAAGGCAGGCCTGTTGCTTGTGCATGCAAAGTAAGCTGGCTGCAAGCTCCTGCCTTGTTGCATGAACAGATACAATGAGTGTGACTGCGCTGACATCTTCCAGTTTGTAAGCTCAACAATTGCTAGCTATGCTTTGATCATCTATGAATACCCATGATGCGTTTTGCTGTTTCCAACTCACCAGGTGTGCCATTAGGACTGCATGAAGGGGTAGGGGTTTTGGTAGTGCTTGCTGCTGTCTGTGCTCCCACGCAGTAAGCGTCTCCATCGCTGTTGACTACGCATCTGGAAGTTGGATCACATGGTGCGCCTGCATCAGCATTGCAGCTGTGAAGGAACTCTCAACCCTCACAAAATAAGGGGTATATGGCTTGCATCACACAGGAACAAGCAAACACATTGAGACAATTGGAAACAACTACAAGCCTGTGATGCTTGTCAAATGCACAATGCGCAGCATCATCATATCCATTGCCAAGCACATGAAGAGCCTTGGGCTTTGAAATCACACTTCATGCTTGTAAGCATGCAAATGCGTCAGATCCAAAACAAAGCAGAAGAAATGTAAACAGTGGTGATGCAAAGTGAGATGAAGTCACCCCATGGTTCACATGGGTTGCCGAAGGGTAAGGTGGTCTCAGCGCAAGTGCAAAGCCCTCTCCCACTGGCAGTCTGAGAACAGAAAGAGCTCTGGGCATTGGCAACACAGCTGGCGCCCGGCCAGCAATACGTCCCTGCAAGCATAATAATAACAATAATAATAATAGTATAAACGCTTTCCAGCTCATGATGAGCTAGGTACGTGCAGGACAAGTCTTGTCTTTCCAAAGCAGTCTGTCTTGCGCATCTCTATGCAAGCATCCACCCACGTCACTCAGCTTTCTGAAACCACACAAGCCTGCAAGCACTGGATGAAGGGGTACATAGGAAAGTGCATACGCCGGGTCAATCATTGCACACCCTTGTATTATTCATACTATTAATACTATTACATATTTGATTTCTTGTTAGTGTCATTACTATTGTTGGAACTTGCACAGCATGATGTGATTACAATCACTGACACAGCCTCAGCATTTGACTGAGTAACTTCAGCCACCAAGAGCATGCAATGCAAACAAACGCATTTTGTTGAGATGCAAACATACGCAACTTGTTAAGATACTTGAACTGAAAGCCTCACAAGATCAAGGCAAGCCAGAGCTCTTGATTGTAGCAGGGGACAATGAGCTAAGGGGCATCTGATGCGCAATGTGAAATTTGCCCTACAAAATTGAGCATGAAATCACCTGCTGCTGAGCAGTCGCCTCCTGTAGGGAGCAGATCTTCTGAGGCGCATTTGCCAACAGTGCTATCTGAGCGGGTGGTTTTGCATGTGGTGTTGAACGCAGTTGTACAGGGAGCACCTGCAACAAACATGCCAACAATAAATGATAATTATAATAAAAGTAATATTAATAACGACAATGATAACAATGGTAACTAAAACGCTTTCCAGCTCATGATGAGCTAGGTACGTGCAACAAGCGCAAGCAAGAGCATCACATCATGAGATGCTTACGCCAGCTGTGCAAAGTTTCTACTCAATGATGTTGCAGAACTCAGGACAAGTAAATGCCTGGCATGCCTTGGATGACCTTATGCTGTACTGCAAGCGCAGGTTGACACTGTGAGCAGAGCAACAGAGGCTTTTGTGGCAGAAATGCTGATTTGAGCAGCATACAGTACAGTGCTTACTCACCATACAGGTCACAATGGCCCCCTTCGTCAATTTCTTCAGAAGAGCACTGACAGCCAGTAATGGTGTTTGGCCCACACGTCTGATTTGTTGTCATGTCCATGCAAGTCTCTCCGTTTCCACAGATGATTCCTACAAAGAGACCAAACAATCAGTGCAGCCTTATTTCAAACAATTGCTAGGCAGCATGCACACATTCATTTGAGGGTGATATAGGAACAAAGCCACGGGAGACAACATGCTACATGAAAGCGCGCATAACATGACACGTGTTGTGCATCAGGACATGCAGAACCTGTGCATCAGGCATTGATACCACATGGTAATATTACACTGGTCATCAGGCACTCTCTGTTGCAAGTCAGAACAGGTTCTTTCAAAGTAACATAGAAGAATTGCATACCAGAGCTAGTGCATGCTTGGTTTGATGCGGCTGTGGTCACGGCTGGGGTAGAAGGCGTCTCAGATGGCGCCCCAGTTGGGGTCCCAGCTGGGGCCTCAGCTGGTCCCCCACTAGGAGATGAACCAGAGACTTGGGCAGTAGCTACCCCATCAACAGGTTGGCAGTAACCCCCAGTTGCATCTGCTCTACCAGTATCGCAATAGTATCCATCTTCACATGCAGCCCCTACATATGCAGCATGGCTGGACAGCAGACCCTTGCAAGAGATCTAGCTTATGCAGGTGTAGCTGATCCTGCAGAGGCTGCACATACAAAGCAGCATTGACACAACTTAGCGTTGACACAAAGCAGCATTGACACAACTTAGCACGGTAATGCAACAAAAATTTCAGCTTTGTTTGCAATGGAGGCCTTGGCCTGAGGTGATCAGTGACCTGGCAACTCCCACAAAGGAAAAGCCATCTAAATGGCAGCTGCTGCTCTTTTTGCATGATGAGGACATTCAAGCCATTGAAAGCTGGGACTGTACAGGCATCAGTCTGCTGCATGCACACGCGTGCGGCTTGCAGTGTAGACAATGCAGATCAGATGTTAGTCTGAAGTATCGGGCTGCACAGACAATTCACGTATGGGACTCTGCAAGACTCAGAGCTTGTTGTGTACATGATTGGTATGGGGAATGTTACCATATATGAAGCAATATCCGTTGGGAGGTATAGGGCCAGGGTAACACTCGCATATGTTATCTCCAGAAGCAGTTTGCACACAAGCGGTGTAGTTGTCAAAAGGCAGGACGAGCCCATAGCTCACAACGTCCAAGGCCAGACATGTCAGACCGCGCTGACAAGAAGTTCCTGCAGCAGCACACCTCACAATGCAAGGCAAACTCTTGATGTGAGTCTTCAACAGTACAGCAGCTGGCCAAATGAAGTGCTCTGTACCTCAGGAGTTGACAATGCTGCTGTTGTGAAGCATACCTGTCTGTGAACAGCTTTCAGTGTATACTTTGACATCAGGAGGCAGACACTGTCCAGCATAACCAGCATGGGCTTGGTCACACACCAAGCCGTCGGCGCAGGGTGCACTCACGTCTGCAGTTGACACACAGAATGCTTGAAAATTTAGAGGCAAATACGGGTAGCAAAGTAGTGCTGGAAGCGAGAGTCAATTCCAATGTTCAATTTCAATGAACAGGGCTTGTTGCAAAGCCGAAGTCTGCCGTGTGCAGCATCAATACGACGTAGACTTACCACTATAGCCTAGACTTACCACTATAGCCATTGCCGTTAAAGTCCTCGCAGTCAGCGTTCTCAGGGAGCGGTCCCGTCGTGCAAATGCAGCGAGAGGTTGTTCCCGGGATACCGGTGCAACTCGTGCCCAATGTGCTATCAGACGTGTCCACACAGCTCACGCCTGAGCCATCGCAGTACCCTGCAAACGAACAGGTGGACACACTTGTACACACCTCTACAAATATGGAGAAGCTAATACCAACCTGCGTACTCACACGCAACGCACTTGTCTTTCGGACTCACCTTCGGAAGAGCAGTCATGACCTGCGCCAAGGTAATTATTCGGATCGACCGTGCCTGTGTCAACAACGTGTTCGCGGTTGAAAGAGGGATGCTTCTTCTGCACGTTTTTGTGAAACGGTGTCCGTGGAAAGGTTGTGCACCCTCAGCGTGACAGAAGGCGGAGGACAGCAGAGTATGTACACACCTGTGTAAACGTAGGAACCTGCTGCACATGAAAAAAGCAACTGTGCCTGCAAGTCACGAAGGGCGTCAAGGGTCATAGACAACCGCCGTTCAAAATCTCCAGACGTCGCGTCAGACGCAGCGCCCTGCCATGACATGCAACACACCACAGGCAACACAACGAACACTGCAGGAGCATTACAGGTGCAAACTGTTGGCCTAACTAGCCCCAACAGCTTGCAAGGGATGTCATACGCCATGTGCAAAGGTGTGTGTCCTTACCAACAGCAGTGAGATGGCGCCGGCAACCACCGATAGCGTCGTTCGCATTTTGGTATGATGTCAAAGCAGAGACAAACACAGCGATGAAATGCGTTTGAAGTCTAGCTGTCTTTGTGCGTGATGAAGGAACTCGCTGATCGTTTCGCAGATCATTTCGCAATCGAAAAGAAATCGTTCGTGAGATTTGTTGTGGGTTTTGGGCGGGGCCCCGCGGGGGGGGGCTATGACTTTTTGTGTGGGCTGGCATTGCTTCTCAGGCATTGCTCTCGCCCATCACCCGCCCACCACCGCCCAACACCCGCCCATCACCTCCCACCAAATGGCCCTCAGCTCAGTCACAGACAGATTTGACACCCTCACCAGGCACATCAGAGCAGCAGTAGCAGCAGCAGCAGCTGCTGCAACACCTGCACACATCATGGTAGCAGGGGATTTCAATGCCAAAGTGGGCAACCTCCCAGATGCCTGGGTCTCCACCTTCAATGAAGACATCCCACCACGCCAGTCACAGGACCAAGGCACCAATGCTCTTGGCCCACACCTGATGCAACTTTGCGAAGACACCTCCATGGTCTTGTGCACAGGCAGGACCCCGCTGGATACCCCAGCCGCCCCCAGCTACCCCAGGGGCAACTCGCGACTTGACCACGCCTTGGTCAGTCCCAGCCTCTTTCCATTCATCCACGCCTGCGGCATCTCTTCCCCAACTCAAGACTCAGACCACTGCCCCCTTGTCATGAATCTCCATCTGCCCTTCACGCCTCCATCCACGCCTTC
>JAABUK010010003.1_pt1 | contig 12793 bp, 11 predicted proteins | sample 5559141 | NCBI WGS metagenome assembly JAABUK01 (sample SAMN10711869, study PRJNA513367) | rock metagenome | isolation source: Antarctica rocks | place: Antarctica: Victoria Land, Pudding Butte nord | collected 2016-01-03
CAGTGATGGCGTCAACCGTTTTGCTATTATAATATTTAAACAGCAATATCATTTCAGCAGTATAATTTTTCACCGTACCTTTTCCCTTATCCTGTATGAGTAAGACCTGGCGTAATTTCTCAATCCAGCTTTGTGCATCGGTACTTAATAGTTTGGCCGAGATTTCATTCGATTTCATTTTTGTTTATTTTTAATGAATAACAAAAATGAAGCTTTATGATTTAGGGAGGTTTTTTGGCTGAGAGGGCCCACGGCAGGTGTCGCTTGAACAGCGGTATTGCCATTAGTTGGGCTCGACAATGTAAACATCAGCAGCAGTAATTCTGTTTTACTTCAGTTCTGGGCTCGATGAATAAAGCCAAGCCTTAGTTCTTAATATTTAACTTTATCAAAAAGCCAGGCAGCGGTTCCGGCGGATGAATTTCAAATTCCCAACCATCGGCAATACCCGCTCGTTGTATGCAAACCTTTTGAGCAAGTTTAGTGGGACAAAACTTATTAAATTTGAAATTATGCAAGTACAAGTAGACATCGGTTTTGACCAATTACTTCAAATTGTTAAAACATTGCCAGCAGGACAGTTAAGGCAGCTTAAAGAAGAAATTGAAAAGGAAGTTAAGGACAAAGAACCTGAAATTAACTTGGAGGCTTTGCTTTTGAATGGGCCTACTGCGACAAAAAAGCAATTAGAAACAATTACAAATAATAGAAAAGCCCTTAACCAATGGCGGACAAAATCGTAATGGTTGATACAATACTGAGCCGCTTCGTTTAAGTGATTAATATAACCTTGACTTCCCTTCTCAAAACTAATAATGAAAGAATATGACTTCAGATAAAAAATTCTCCCAATGCCTATTTTTCAAGAAGGCTATTATTATACCAATCTGGTTGTTACTATTCGCTTTTACAATTCGAGAGCCTTCAATAGTTAAATCTTTAAATCAAACAATAATAAATAACACCCTTCCTCAAACGGAAATTTTTAATTTAAAAAGAGGAGACATCTATGTGGTTATTACAGATACTGATTTAGTAAAGATCCGTCTTAAGAATCGTGATAGCATAATGATGAATCGGACGAATTTTGATGCCCTTCCGGCAAACGTTAAAAAAGAAATATCAGCTCACAATGACGGTAATTTTAGCAGTGAGGAAATTGAATCTACTTATCCGGGTGGGCCGTCCGGATGGCTGGCTTACCTCAATAGAACATTCAGATATCCTCATGAGGCAGTGAGAAATGGCATTCAGGGGACTGTAGTAGTGCAGTTTATTGTAGATGATCAAGGCAAAGTAAGTGGTATTGAGGCAATAAGCGGTCCAACTTCAGGCGGCTTGAGAGAAGAAACCATTCGGGTAATGCAAAGAAGCGGAAGGTGGAATCCGGCAATTTGGAACGGCTACAAAGTAACTTCCTATAAACGTCAGCCTTTAACATTCAAACTTACTCCGTAGTGGTTGATTGGCCGGTTTAAACTTTAATGAAATCAAAACTCAAGGGAAAATTATTTCGAATTATTTCTCGTCAGACAGTACTAATCTAAATGGGCACAAGAAATAGCCGCGCCGGACAATCCATGAATTCTTGCCTTTGCAAATACTTACTCGTCGGAATGAAATACATCATACTATTAATCAAAGCCAATTATGAAACTTGTTCTCTTACTTTTAATGCCTTTTGTTTGTTTATCCCAAATGAATAATCAAGATTATCCTGTATATAAAGGGAATGATTTGGGAGTAAGCTATAGTCCTAAAAAAACTGCTTTTAAAGTATGGGCACCAACAGCATCAGCGGTAAAATTAATTTTATACAAAACAGGAGATGGTGGAGAAATGGTCAGCACTGTATCAATGAGCAAAGAACAACAGGGCGTATGGCTAACCCAGATAGCACACGACATTAAGAATTTATATTACACTTTCCAGGTACAACAGAATGGAAAATGGTTAGCAGAAACGCCTGATATATACGCAAAAGCTGTAGGTGTTAACGGGAAAAGAGGTATGGTGGTAAACTTGGTTGAAACAAATCCTATTAACTGGAAGAACGATAAAAGACCACCGCTAAAAAGTTTTACAGACATTATCATTTATGAATCTCATGTACGTGATTTTTCTATTAGTAAATATTCAGGAATAAAGCATAAAGGCAAATTTTTAGGTCTCACTCAAACCGGTACAAAAAATGCTGACGGTTTATCTACAGGACTGGATCATTTGAAAGAATTGGGTGTAACACATATTCACCTGTTGCCCTCTTTTGATTTTAATTCTATTGACGAATCGAAGGATGGATTGCATGCTTATAACTGGGGATATGACCCGCTTAATTACAATGTTCCGGAAGGAAGTTATGCTACAAACCCTTATGATGGAAGGGTAAGAATTACTGAATTCAAGCAGATGGTTCAGGCACTTCATCTGAATGGGATCAGGGTGATATTAGATGTAGTGTATAATCATACTTCAAACCGCCAGGCTCCCTTTAACCAATTTGTTCTGGGTTATTTTTATCGTCATAATGCTGATGGAAGTTATTCTAATGCTACTGCCTGCGGAAACGAAACAGCATCAGAAAAAGCAATGATGCGAAAGTTCATGATAGAATCAGTGGCGTATTGGGCAAGAGAATATCATTTGGATGGATTTCGCTTTGACCTTATGGGGGTGCATGATATAGAAACAATGAACCAGGTAAGTGATACATTACATAAAATAGATCCCGGCATTTTTATTTATGGTGAAGGATGGACAGCCGGAGCAAGTCCGTTGCCTGAAAATGTTAGAGCCGTGAAAAAAAATACCTACAAACTTAATAAGATCGCAGCCTTTAGCGATGATATAAGAGATGCTTTACGTGGACCATTCGATAATGTAAAAGAAAAAGGATTTGTTAGCGGTGCAAATGGAACTATCGAAAGTGTAAAGTTTGGCATTGTGGCTTCAACACAACATCCACAGATTGATTACAAAAAAATAAATCATTCTAAAGCTCCTTGGGCTGCTGAACCCTATCAAACTATCAGTTATGTTTCATGTCATGATGATAATACATTGTATGACCGTCTTATAATTACAAATCCAGGGGCCTCTGAGGCCGATCTTATTAAAATGGATAAGCTAAGCCAGTCTATTGTTCTAACATCGCAGGGAGTTGCTTTTCTTCAATCAGGCGCGGAGATGTTACGAACCAAACAAGGTGTTGCTAATTCATACAATTCACCTGATTCCATAAACGAAATTGATTGGAGCCGGAAGTCAAAATACAAGGATGTATTCGATTTCTACAAATCTTTGATATCATTACGAAAGCACCATCCTGCTTTCAGAATGCCCACTACTGAAATGATACAACAGCATTTAAAGTTTATTGATACAGAAGATCCCTTATTATTGGTTTACCAGATAAATAATTATGCGAATGGTGATCATTGGAAAGATATCCTTGTGTTACTGAATGGAAACAAGGCAGATAGAACAATACAGATTCCTGCAGGAAATTGGTTATTAGCCGTTGACGGAAACAATGTTAATGAAAAAGGTCTAAAACAACTAGCTTTGAAAGTAACTGTGCCGGCTACTTCAGCTTATATATTATATAAGCTGAAATAGTGTTAAGTTAACTGTAGATTGACGTATTTGCTTTTAACCGTCAGCTATCTGGACGAAACCTGGCAGCCAGTGATCTGCTGATTGCTGAAAGCAGATAGCAACTTCATGAGAGATTTCATACTTAACTTAGCACTAGGAATGCCAATCAATTTCGCTGAGTTTGAAATACAAAAGCTAATACGTATAGATGAGAACTGCGTACAACCACCGGAAAACATCCTTTAAAACTTTCAATTATTATTTAATGAAAAAAAAGATTTTATTCAGCCTTTTTCTAATGGTCTTTCTAACTACTGTTTGTAAAGCTCAAAAAAGTGGATGGATCACTTTATTTGACGGCGGCTCAATCAATAAGTTCAGAGGATACAATATGCAAACTTTTCCTGACCAGGCATGGAAGGTTGAGGACAGCGCGCTGGTTACACAAACAGGTGTGCCTAATATAGATATTGTTACCAAAGAAGCATACAAAAACTTTGAACTGGATTTTGATTGGAAAGTATCCAAAGGTGGTAACAGCGGCGTATTTTTTCACATGAAGGAATCATTGTCCCATGAATCTGGTAATGGCAATAGTCCTAACTGGTTAGATAATTATGAAATGCAGCTATTGGATGATATAGGTTTTAACGACACAGCTGCTATACGTTCTGCAGGTTCTTTATATGATTTGATCGTTCCCCGAAATAAACATTTAAAATCCGTTGGTGAATACAACCACGCAAAATTGATTGTGAAAGCCAACCATGTTGAGCACTGGCTGAATGGAAATAAAGTGGTGGAGTATGAAATGGGATCACCTAAAATGACAAAATTGCTAAAAGAAAGTAAGTTCAGCAACAATCCAGATTATGGCAAATCAACTGATGGTCTTATCATGTTGCAACATCATGGGCAACAGGTTTGGTTTAAACATATAAGAGTAAGACGATTATGAAATTAATGTTTCTTTTTTTGCATCCTTCCATCTTTCAGTATAGTGAATCAACATTAAGCATTATCAGTAATACAATTAAATAAAATAATTGGCTTCCGATTTAAAATTAATATAGTAATATATTGTTTTTGACAGAGCACCACCTTTGACGCACGGAAATGGTTATCATATTAAATTAATATAATAGGCCGCCACTGTAGGGGTTTTAATTTATAGTTTCTACTCACTAACTTTCCTCATGAAAGACCTTTAGATAAATGTCAATCAATTTTTCTAAGTATATTCAAAATTCAAATTAAGAAATTGATCCAAACCAAAATATAACTGTAATACAGGCTGATAGTATAATATTCTTAAACAAAAGTTATGAATAATTACAAAAATTTTATCGATCAAAACCGGCGTTCTTTTTTGAAGAATTCCGGTATTGCCTTAATTGGTAGTACCCTCGCTTATCGTACAGGTATTGGAGCACCATTGCCTGGTACAAAAAACACTACACTTAAAGTTGGTTTAATTGGCTGTGGTGGAAGAGGAACAGGTGCCGCGGCACAAGCATTACAAGCCGACCCTGACGTGGTACTAACGGCAATGGGTGATGTTTTTGAAGATCGCCTGAATGAAGCATACCAGGAAATTATTAAGGTTGCAAAGGACAAGGTTACAATAAATAAAGAAAATAAGTTTGTGGGATTTGATGCTTATTTAAAAGTTATTAACTCAGGCGTAGATGTTGTTTTGTTAGCTACCCCTCCGGCATTCCGTCCGGATCATTTAATGGCTGCTATTACTGCCGGTAAACATGTTTTTTGTGAAAAACCGGTTGCTGTTGATGCTCCCGGGGTTCGTAAAGTTCTACTGGCAGCAAAGAAAGCTCAGGAGAAAAAGCTTTCCCTGGTTTCTGGTTTCTGCTTTCGATATGATTTATCTAACAGATCGATTTTCGGAAAAATTTTAAAAGGGGATGTTGGAGATATCAGAACCGTATCTACCTTTCGTCATGGAGGAGAACTTTGGACCAAACCCCGGCAGCCGGACTGGACCGAAATGACCTATCAGATGCGTAACTGGTACTACTATAACTGGCTTTCAGGCGATTTCATTGTTGAGCAGGCAGTTCATAGTATAGACATGATGTCATGGGCAATGGGAGATCAAATGCCTGTTAAAGCTACCGGAACCGGGGGGCGGCAGGTGCGTGTAGCTGAAATCTATGGTAATATTTATGATCATTTTGCAGTAGAATTCGAGTATGCGAATGGCGCCAAAGGATTTCATTTTACCAGGCAGCAGGCAGGTACTTCCGGCCGTAATACTGTGGAGGTAATGGGTACGGAAGGAACAGCTTCGATAACTATTGGCCGCAATTATGAAATAACCGGTAAAAACGCCTGGAAATATACAGGACCTAAAAATGATATGTACCAGACAGAGCACGATGAACTTTTTGCTTCTATCAGAAATGGCAAGCCTATCAATGATGGAGAATGGATGGCCAAAAGCACTATGCTCGCGATTTGGGCTCGAATGGCTGGTTATACCGGTCAAACCATTACCTGGGATCAGGCTATAAATTCTAATGAAACATTAGGTCCTAAAACAGAAGATTATACCTGGGATCTGAAGTGGAAAGTTCCTCCGGTTGCTAAACCAGGTATTACAAAACTGACTTAATAATTTTTCTAAACATGTTATAAATGAGATTTATAAAAGTTGTTTGTTTCTTACTTCTTCTATTACCTGGTAATTCTTTTTTATATGCACAATCTAATCCTCTTGTGTTTGGAAGTGAAATAGACCTTAACCAAGTTAGGTCTGGTTCAAAAAACAAAGGGAACCGGATTAACTGGATAAATGTGAATACTAATTCTGATACATGGAAAAAAGTTAAGGATTTACTGATCTGTGCAGGTCATCCTATTGGTGTTATGCGCTCCGAGAAGCAATATGAGAATTTTATCTTGGAGATTGAATGGAAGCATATGGAAGCTGGCGGAAATTCAGGAGTTTTTGTATGGAGCGATGCAAACCCTAATGAAAAATCACGATTACCGGGAGGAGTGGAAGTACAGATGCTTGAACTTGACTGGGTTAATCAAAATATCCGTGATGGAGTTAAACCGCCTATAGCGTATTTTCATGGTGAACTTTTTGGGGTTGGAGGGGTAGAAACTTTGCCGGATAATCCCAGGGGAACCAGAAGTAAATCTGTTGAAAACCTTTGTAAAGGAAAAGGTGAGTGGAATAGCTATACGGTGGTATGTGTAGATGGAGTAATCAAACTTTCTGTAAATGGCAAATTTGTCAATGGACTAAGTAAATCTAGTGCAAAAAAAGGCTACTTATGTCTCGAATCAGAAGGTGCAGAAATTCATTTTCGTAATCTTAAAATAACCGGACTTCCATGAAATGTATTCCTTTTATTCTGGTTTTATCTATGCTGGCAGTATCAGCATTTTCGCAAAAAGTAAAAAGTCTTTTCAATAAAAAAGACCTGTCGGGCTGGACAATCAATGGTACTGAAAAATGGTATGTTGATAATGGAGAATTAGTATGTGAAAGCGGGCCGGATAAGAAATACGGGTACTTAAACACTAATTCTTTATATAAAGACTTTGTTTTAGATCTTGATTTTAAGCAGGAAGCCAATGGTAACAGTGGTGTATTTATTCGCTCCAGTATTAAAGGAGTTGATATCAACGGCTGGCAGGTTGAAGTTGCTCCACTTAATCTCCATACAGGAGGAATTTATGAATCTATGCCAGGTGGAAGACAATGGCTTATACAGCCAAAGCAAGAAGATGAAGGTGTACTCAAACCGGAAAAGTGGAATCATTTACGTATTCAGGCTATTGGTGATAAAGTTACCAGCTGGCTTAATGGAAAGCAAATGGTTTATTTGCAGGATGAAAAGATCGGATCACGGAATGGGTTTATAGCGCTTCAGATTCATAGTGGAGGGGGCATTAAAGTAAGGTGGAAAAATATCCGGATTAAAGAATTGTAACTACCGTCTTGTTAGTTGCGTGGCTTTTTATATTGGAACGTAAGGTTAGTAAGTACTGACTGATAATTTTGCTATCAGCTGTCAGCAGATCAATATTTATTAAGTTTCCTCCTGATAGCTGATGGCTGATAGCTAAAAAAAACAATCATCTTGATTTGTAAACACCTTTTTTAACATCTAAAAATTTCCCCATTGAAAGCGCATTTTTTTTACCGCTTCCTTCTGATTTTATTCATACAGAATTTAGAGCTACATGCATTTTCACAAGATATTAATAATCTTAAATTAAAGGATTACCAACCTGTTTCCATTTATAAAGTACCGCAAACGAAAATTATAAAAGCTAAGTTTCCTATTATAGATTTTCATTCTCATGATTATCCAAAGTCTGATGGGGAACTGGACAATTGGGTAAAAAGAATGGATGAAGCTAATATTTCTAAAACCTTGATCCTTTCTTATGAAACAGGAGTAAAGTTCGACTCGATAGTTGACAAATATTCCCGGTATAAAGATCGCTTTGTAATTTTTTGCGGGTTTGATTACTCCGGATATGAAAGAGCAGGATGGGAAAAACATGCTGTAGCAGAACTTGAAAGATGTTATAAAAAAGGTGCGAGAGGTGTGGGAGAATTGGGTGACAAAGGTTTAGGCGAATTTTATTCACGGCCTGTCAGGAGTTCCGGTTTACATATTGATGATCCCTCAATGAAACCTTTGCTTGAGAAATGTGCTGAGCTGAAAATACCTGTAAGTATACACGTGGCAGAAGATCAATGGATGTACGAAAAAGCAGACTCGACAAATGATGGCTTGATGAACGCGGCAAAGTGGAAAGTAGATCTAACAAAAAAAGGAATATTGGGACATGATGAGCTGATTAAAACACTTGAAAAAGCCGTTAAAGATAATCCTAAGACAACCTTTGTTGCCTGTCATTTGGCTAATACTAATTCAGATATGAGCGTGCTTGGTAAATTGTTTGATATGTATCCAAACCTATATGCCGACATAGCAGCCAGGTTTGGTGAATTTTCTCCTATCCCCAGGTATAGCAAGGCCTTTTTTGAGAAGTATGCAGACAGGCTTCTGTATGGTACGGATATGGGTCCGGGAGGTGAAATGTATCAAACAACTTTTAGGATACTAGAATCAGCAGATGAACATTTTTATGAGCATAAAATGTTCAGTTATCACTGGCCTTTGTATGGATTGTCATTAAACGACAATGCTTTAAAAAAGATATACAGCGAAAACGCCAGAAAAATATTGAAGCCTTAAAATTATTTTTGTTATAATGTTCTAGAGCTAAGTTAAATGTAAATTTAAGTATTCGCTATCAGCCGTCAGCTATCAGAAGGAAATACATTACTCATTAGCGTCTTGATGGCTGATAGCTCATAGCAAAATCGACAATTTAATGTTGACATGACACTAATGTTAAATGGAGTGAACGACCTGTGAGGTCGTTCACTCCATTTAAAGATTTTTAATCATTATGGTGCATAATTAAATATTCATTACAGTAGTGTAATGTGTAATGCATTTCCTCCTGATAGCTGAGATCTGACAGCTGATAGCAAAAGCCTCATTCAATTAATGCTTTTTTTATATCCATACAGTTCCGGGAGCATGAACTAATTGTATTAAATTAGCTTCTCAAACTTGTGATTTGGATAATAAACTTCCTACTCTTAAGGAAATTGAAAAAAAGCTTAATGTTTCTATTTCAACAGTTTCAAGAGCACTAACTGATCATCCAAGAATTGGCCTTCAAACTAAAACCAGGGTTAAAGAGCTGGCCAGGGAGTTGAACTTCGAACCTAATGCCAAAGCTATTTTTTTTAAACAGAAAAGAACTTTTGTAATGGGCGTTATTCTTCCTGATATACATGAAGATTTTTTTTCAGAAGCCCTAAGTGGTATTGAAATAGCAGGGATAGAAAATAATTATACTATATTGTTTGGACAGAGTTATGATGATGAGGAAAAAGAAATTAAGGTAGTAGAAGCAATGAAGCGTTAACGGGTAGACGGTCTTATTATTTCATTATCAAAACAAACACAGAATTACGAGCACCTGCTATCACTGGAAAAATTTGATCTGCCGGTAGTTTATTTTGACCGTGTTCCCCCTTACAATGCTAATAAAATATATTGTAATTTATATAAGGGAACCGTAGAACTGGTCGGGTGGTTATTCAGTAAAGGTTATAAGAGCATAGCATTTATAAACGGACCTGACAGGCTACAAGCCAGTAAGGAGCGAATGAATGGATATATAGAAGGTGTTTCGAAAAAAAATTGAAGATAGATATGCAGTTAGTTGAAAAAACCGACCTCTCTAAGGAAAGCACTTACGAGGCAATGAAAAAACTTCTTTCATTGAAAAAAAGACCACAGGCTATTATAACTTTCAATGACTACGTACACATGGATGCGGTGAAGTTTGCCCAACAACAAAACGTACAGGTTAATAAAGAAATCGTTTTTGTCAGTTATGCCAACCTGCCTATAACCAGTTATACAGCGCATCCGCCTTTAGTATCAATTGAGCAATATCCATACAGGCAAGGAAAAAAGGCAATGGAGACTTCGGTTAAAATATTAAACCATAAATCAGAAAATAAAAAATTACCAAAAACATATTATGTAGAAGAAGTACCTGTAACATTAGTGGAGCTTTGCGGAAATGCAGTTACGGAATATATTAAATGAAACTATCGCATCAGCTATCAGCATTCAGCAGATCAATGTGTATTAAGTTTCCTCCTGATTGCTGATAGCTGACAGCTGATAGCAAAAGCGACAATGTAAGGTTGACATTACTCTATGGAAGCTGACTAAAATTTAAAACAGGGTTCTTATTTCGTCTTGGTCTTTCAAATTGTTTATTATAAGAAGTGTATTGATTAAAAAAACCACAGTTCTTTAAATAAAAGCTGCCTTTTTCAATTCCACCTGCATAATCCATCCGGTAACCTTTTGAAGCTGTATTGTCATAAGTAAAACTTGCATTGTTCAATTCAGTCCAGTAGCCATTTACATCACAAATCCACTCATTATTAAATAACACCCTTCTTTCTTTATTACCTTGGTCGGGGATAAAATTTTCTAAAAATGAATGAAATCTTTTCAGGTAAGTACTTGTTTCAGGTCTTTTAAATGAAGCTATAAGAGTCCATTTATTTTTTTCCGGGACAAAGATATATGCTGTGTAAATAGTGTTTCCATTATTATCAGGAGTTCCGCCTAACAAAAAATTATAGGTAGAACCAGCTTTCCAATTGTAACGCAGGAAGCTTTGTCCACCTGAACCTTCATTTCCAAATTCTCCTGTATACACACCTTCACCTTTTTTCAGCAAAGTTATGCGCTTGCTTTCGGGAATGCTTTTAGGATCGTCTGTTTTAAAAGGGCTCCATACTGAAAATAATATTCTTCTTTCAGTGGCTGAATTTACTTGTATGCCAAAATAACCTTCACCGAACCCGATAGCCATATAATAAGAGCCAATAACATCCTGCCCTTCAGGAACTGTTAATTCATTATAGAACCATGTAGCTTTTATGCTGTCAGTAAAAGGATAATTAAAATGCACAGAAGGCCCACGGCGTCCCCAATAAAAGAAATTTCCTTCATTGTTTTTTACAAATGCAACCTTATTATTAATGGCTGTGCCACTGATTTCATATTCACTAATATCTGCGAAACGTTCTGCTGTTTTTGAAATACCGCTTAATGTTAATTTAATATAACCAGTATCTTGTAGCTGCCATTCTCCTGTTTCGTATAACTGCATGTCGCTTCCATTTACTGTCACTTCTTTCTTTACCCCGTTAATCTCCAACTGTAGCAGGCTTTGTCCATCTGTTTTTGCCTTCAGCTTGATTTTTACAGAACCAGGCAGGCCAGTCCGGAAATAGGTGTCGAATGTAACTTCATGATTTGTCCAGTTTTCAATACCCGCATTTGTAATTACTCCTGATCTACCTGAAATATTCTGTGCCCATGTGTTCCCGCCAAGGGGAAGATGAATGATTGAATCTGAATTAATAAATGGATATTGTATTTCACCGGAACCCGATATTTCTTTGTGTATGTCAGGAAGTGAGCGGTGGAAAGTTGTAATTGAAAATACAGAGAATAATAATGCGATTACTTTCATTTTTCTATTATATTTTAATTACTTAGTGTGAGTAGAAGAGTGCCTTTAATCTTGATCTTATATGATTAACGCAAGGAGATTTGTTTATACAGAAGTTCATTTTATATTGCTGTTATCTCTTGCAACTATAAATCTATTCCTATTCCTCAATATTAGTTAAACAAACCTTCGCGCGGTTGTTTTAAGAAAACACACTTGGTTCCTATGCTCCTTAATGCATACTAAAACATCAGGTTATTGTCTTTATCCTTCGCCCCACATATAAATAAAGTTAAGGCTAATAAAGGATTTGCCGTTGTGGAACTCTTTACATCTGAAGGCTGTTCGAGCTGTCCGCCTGCAGATGATCTGATTGCAAGAATTCAAAAAGAAAGCAGTGGCTTGCCTGTATATATCCTTGTATTTCATGTAGATTACTGGAACCGGCTGGGATGGAAAGATGCTTTTAGCAGTGCTGCTTATTCAAAAAGGCAAAACCAATATGCAGGATGGCTCAATGCTTCAGTTTATACTCCACAAGCTGTTGTGAACGGCAGTAAGGAGTTTGTAGGATCTCAGGAAGGTACCCTGCGCAATGCCATTAAAGACCAACTTCAAAAAGCATCATCAGCCCAATTAGATATAAGTGATATTAAAAATGGTGAAGGAAAAATTACGCTCCAATATCACGTGCAGGTTAAAACGGCTAATACTTCCCTTCTACTTGCCCTTGTTGAAAAGAATGCAGTAAGTAAAGTGCTTAGAGGAGAGAACGGTGGACGCACATTGTCTCATGTGCAAATAGTACGAAATTTACAAACCATTCACCTTAACGGACAGACCAATGGAGCAGGAACATTGGAGATACCGGAAGCTCTAGATAAAAGTGGGCTGGAAGTAATTGCATTTTTACAGAACAATGGCAATGGTGAAATTATTGCGGCAACCAAATCAGGAATATAAGACTTTAAACCTTAAACCTTAAACGGATAGGTTTACTCCCTTTCAAAGTATCATTAATAAAACTGTAAGAGATTCTCACTTTCTGCGGCGAAGTAAATATGAAGAAGATAAAATTAATACT
>JAABUK010010006.1_pt1 | contig 12790 bp, 23 predicted proteins | sample 5559141 | NCBI WGS metagenome assembly JAABUK01 (sample SAMN10711869, study PRJNA513367) | rock metagenome | isolation source: Antarctica rocks | place: Antarctica: Victoria Land, Pudding Butte nord | collected 2016-01-03
AAGGGGTGGGGCTTGGGGAGAAGATGGGGAGGGTTTTTGTTTTGGAGATGGGGAGGGGGGAGGAAAGGGGATGAACCTTGCAAAGTAGGGAGGAGTCATTGTCTTGCAAAATGGTTGGAAGTGATGCAGCCTCAAGGAGCGAGAAGGAAGAAGGGGGTGAACCTTGGCGACGGTGCAATGCGCAGAGATGGGGGTACTTTACTTATCTTGCAAGACGCTTGGAAGTGAAGGAGCACCTAGGGCTTGCACAGACAATTAGAAACCCCAGTACGGAATACTCCCATCTACATACCGAACCACCCAACTAGGAACCCCACACACATACCTACAGCTCCAACATCTCCCCCACCGGGCATCTCCACTAAAACACCACCCCTCCCCTCCCCCCAGCCCCCGCCCCCCTAATCACCGCCCAACCGCCCTCCGCCTCTCCTCCACCACCCGCCTGCACTCCCCCACCCCCGCCTCATTCACCCTCTCCAGCTCCTTCTCAGCCTTAAACATTTCATCCGGCCCCACCACCTTGGCCAACCCCATCGCCCTCAGCTTCTTCTTCTGCGCGCCCCTCGCCTCCCTCAGCGCCGCCAGCGCCGCCTCCCCGCGGCTCGCGGCTTCCTTCTGGGCCTCGGCGCGCGACTCGGCCGTCGTGGGGGGGATGGGGAGGTGGAGCTCGAGGAGGGGCGCGGAGGAGGGCGGGGTGGAGGGCGTGATGGAGAGGGCGGCGGTGAGGGCTGTGGTGACGGGTTTGAGGTGCTTTGTAACGTGTGTTAGCTAGGATCGCCGTTTTATTTGACAGTAAAAGGAAACAATTCCCCCGCTCTGGGAATGGAAATGGAAATGGGAACGGAAATGGAAATGGGAACGGAAATGGAAATGGAAATGGAAATGGGAATGGAAATGGAAATGGAAATGGAAATGGAAATGGAAATGGAAATGGAAATGGAAATGGAAATGGAAATGGAAATGGAAATGGAAATGGAAATGGAAATGGAAAGAAAGGAGCCAGTAATAAACAAAAAATTAAATAAAACCCTACCTCACCCTCCCCAACCATAACAACCATCACCCTTCCCCGCTGCACCACCTGCGCCACCTCCCCCACCCGCACCACCTCCCCCCGGCCCCCGGGGCCGAGCTTCACGCGCACGTTCTCAATCTTCTCGGCGTCGAGCCCGCCCGCGCGGATCCTGCCCAGGTCGTGTTTGAGGCCGTCGAGGGTGCGCTTGATGTCGGCTTCGAAGACGGAGAAGTCGAGAGGGTCGCTTTTGGCGGTGTTGGGCGTGGCGGCGGCGGCGGTGGCGCGTTTGGGGGCTTGTTTGCTGCTGCTGCTGTTGCTGTTGCTGGATTTTTTGGGGAGGGGGGGGGTGGTTGTGAAGGCGCGGCGGGGGTTAGGGGGGTGGGGAGAGCGGAGGACGGAGAGGGTTTGGCATTTTGAGCAGGTCCATGGGTAGGTTCTGTGGCGGGTCAATTGAGATGGAGTTCGTACGATGCCGCTAGCAAATGCGGATGGCAGCTTTGGAGGCATTGTTTATGCGTTTTTGACGTGTACAGCAGATGTGGATTGGGAAAAGAGCCTCCAGAAGCTTGCAGGGATCAAGTATGCTAGTGCCTAGGGCTACTCTTCTCGCTTGAGCTCCTGAAATGGACTGATAGGCGGGTTTTCAAAAAGGGGCTTGTCTCAATTTATCACTGCCATAGAAGGCATGGCTCTATATTCGCGTTCAATCTATTCGACCTAACACCGTCCTCGAACATGCGAATAAATTGTCTCAACAGACGATCCCAGGCTCACAAATGATACAAATAGCGCATGTAAGAACATACGAGTTCCGCCAACCTTGCCAACACGAACTTTTTGAGTACACTCTTAAACGACTTGCTGGGACAGGTCATATAAATCGTCACCAAAGTCGGCTCGTCTAGATCAGGACGCTTTTAACGCGTGGACATAGCCTTGGTCACAAGTCGCTTCAACGCTAATTCCTTCTTCTTCAGGTCGTCTGAGGCGGAGTCCTCGACCTCCAACTGGGCCATGGCGTCGCTGAGAGCGGTCTCAATCTTCTCCTTCGTTCCACGCTTGAGCTTGAGCGACATGGTTGGATCTGAAACAATCTCCTCAACACGTGAGATGTAGGATTCCAATTGTTGCCTAGCTTCAAACTTCTTGCTGAAAGCGTCATCGCTGTTCTTAAATTTGGCCGCGTCTGTAGCAATTAGTATACTCCTATGGATTTACATGGTAGAACGCATACCTTCGATCATAGTCTCGATCTCCGTCGACGACAGCTTGCCAACGGAATTTGAGATGGTGATATTTGCACTCCGGCCAGAGGTCTTCTCGGTAGCAGTGACCTTAAGAATACCGTTGACGTCGACTTCGAAGACGACTTCAAGGACAGCATCACCAGCCTTCATGGGGGGGATGGGTGCTAGAGTGAACTCTCCCAATGAAGTATTGTCTTCGCAGTTGACACGCTCGCCCTGGAAAACTGGAAATTGCACGGTCTGTTGGTTATCCGCAACAGTGGTAAACGTACGCTTCTTGATAGTAGGAACTGTTTGACCACGAGGGACAACGGGGGCGAATATATTGCCCTCCATGGCAACACCAAGAGATAAGGGAACGACGTCAAGAAGTAGAAGATCAGCAGTGTCAGCCGAGGTGGCTTTGCCAGAAAGGATCCCAGCTTGCACAGCAGCACCGTAGGCAACAGCCTCATCGGGGTTGATGCTCTTCTCGAGCTTCTTGCCATCGAAGAAGTCACTGAGAAGCTTCTGTATCCTAGGAATACGCGTAGAACCACCGACCAGAACGATTTCGTCAACCTTGCTCTTGTCCAAGGAAGCATCCTTCAGAACTTGTTGAACGGGGTCAATAGTGCCGTTAAAGGCCTTTGCATTGAGATCCTCGAAACGCGCACGGGTAATTTGAGCGTTGAAATCTTCACCATCGAAGAGAGAGTCAATTTCGACCGTAGTTTGTGTGCCATTGGAAAGTGTGCGCTTAGCGCGCTCGCAAGCTGTCCGTAGACGACGGAGTGCACGGGCATCTCCAGAGAGATCCTTCTTCGTCTTGCGCTGGAATTCTTTCTTGAAATGATCTAGCAGGTTGGTATCAAAGTCCTGACCGCCAAGATGGGTATCACCGGCCGTTGCCTTGACCGTGAAAACACCACCTTGAATGTGTAGAAGAGAAACATCGAAAGTGCCTCCACCAAGATCGTAGATCAAGACATTCCTCTCCTTCTCGGATTTCCCTGATCCGAGACCGTAGGCAATTGCCGCAGCCGTAGGTTCGTTGATGATGCGTAGAACTTGTAGATCTGCTATGGCTCCTGCGTCCTTGGTTGCTTGACGCTGGTTGTCGTTAAAGTATGCTGGTACTGTAATGACGGCTTTCTTGACTTTCTTTCCAAGCTTAACTTCTGCGACCTCTTTCATCTACAACGTAACTCAGTAACGCAGAGCCAAAGTCTTCATGGAATCCTACCTTCATCAAGACCATTGACGAAATCTCCTGTGGGGAGAATGTCTTGGTTTCCTTCAAATATTCCACCTGTACCATTGGGTTTCCGCCTTGGTCGACAACCTTGAATGGCCATGACTCGATATCTTTCTTAACCGTAGGGTCATCAAACCTTCGTCCAATGAGACGCCTGTTGATAGGTAAGTTTTGGACGCCAGGCGATCTCGATTTCACGGGAAAGAACATACTTAATATCGAAAATTGTATTTACGGGATTCATAGCAGCCTGGTTCTTCGCGGCTTCGCCAATCAAACGTTCCTCATCGGTAAAGGAGACGAATGATGGTGTCGTGAAGCTCCCCTGCTCATTGGCAACTGAATAGTGAGGTATTAGTGGGTGGCTTCAACGGAGCAAACCGGCTTCGATTTGCGCTGGACGTACTGATTTCAACATTCGTTCCTTCATAATTGGCGACGCAGGAATATGTGGTACCTGGAGACGGGATTAGCTTGGGCTCATGGCGTTCAGAGCTGATTTGGTCATACCGAGATCGATACCAATCGCCCCTTCGTATACTTCGTCAGCCATGTTGACTTATTACTGAGTAAGGTGTTCAGTGAAAGAGAAGATATGAGTGACAGCGAGTGTCTTCTGGGCGAGGATTAGGCTAGGAAATTATTTTCTGCGAATTTCGTCTCGCTTAATGAGGCGCTAGTAGAATTGAGCTACCAAGGGCAAATATTACAAGTACCATGATCAAGAGCTCAAGCATGGTATCCGTACTTCTCTCCAGTCTGAGATTTAGCTCGGAGGGATTTGTTTACACAGCGTTTCCATTAAGGCTTCTCCGAAATGCCAAATCTTTTAGTACAGGGTCTCTACGCTAAGATACGTGAGTACGGTATTCATCGGAACCAAGCTTCCTGCAGATGCAACATATCCTTAGACGCCACGCTCGAGACCTCGACATGCCATGACAACTCATGATAGTAATGCTACCCATTACAGCCATCCATTGCTGCATCTTCAGTCTTTCAAGACGTTCGCAAATACTGTGGTCTTCTCAATCTCAATTTCCTGCCCCGATCCTACCTTGGGGGCACCCCTTGGTGGACCGGCAACCACCTCTACCTCAATGCGATTCACCCCTGGGACAACTCGGGCTTCGTATAGTGGTCGCCTTTGATCGGTTTCCTCGAGCCTTTGCGGCATAGGGTTTAGTCTCACAGTGCCCACAGTAACAAAAATTCTGTGTGGCCGATGGGTAAGAGTGGTTGCGATTGTTGGTGTGATCCTCAAAAAATAGTGTGTTTTTGGTAATGTAATGGTCACCGACTGCTGGGAAGTCGTTGGCGAGGGCGGAATATCCAAATGGAAGTGTTTTTCTAGCTTGAGGCCAGGATGAGTAGCAATGCTAAGATTTGTAATGAGAGCATCGCTGGCATCTAGAGAAGTTAGGATTGTTTTAAATGCCCATTGACGGCGCTTCTCACCTTTTCCTGGCTGCCTCCAGCGGGGATCGAAGGGCATAGCGTGAATATTCGAGTTATGGGTGTTCATCGTAGTTGCTTGGGGGTGTGGACTGCCACTCGGTAGGCGTGGCGTGACACTAGACGGCGGTGGCATTGTCGAAGCTGCAGCATTAGGGCTTTGTCTGGCTTCATCCAAATCTCTGTTCAGCTGCACTGCACTAAGGGCTGGTGATTTTCCGGTTCCTTCGCTCTTCACACCATTCATTGAGCTTGCTGGGTTCTCCGCGGAGCTACTTCTGGCCCTTTCTTGGGATAATCTGTGAAGTGTTGGAATAGGCGCGGCTCCTGAACCAGAATGCGAGCTTCCAAAGGGGTTGCGTGGACCAGGGTGAGGCGTTCCATTAGTGGTTACCGCGCCTTGACCGTTTGTGCCAGCTTTGACAAGGTCCTGCTGACGCTTAAGAGCATCGCTGTCGATTGCGACACCAGTAGAACCATTTGATTTCTGGCCAAATCGGAGAGTAATCTTAGGAGCAGGCTCCGGAGACTTGGCAGACAATCTGAGCTTTACCTTGGGTTGCGGTGGTTCTGCTACCACACGTTTCGCCTCCGCCAGACGTCGTTTGAAATATGCCTGACACTCGTATCAAATCGATTGACTCTGCGATCAGGGGAGTCTCATACCTCGAGCTTGCTCGCCCACTCTGATATTTCGCTCCCATCTTCATTGTACTCGCGAGCGTTGTTCCAAACATAGCTGACTTCGTCTTCGAATGCCTGCCAGCTCCTTAGAAGCGTTGCTCCAGTGGGCTTTTCCCTGCCCTTGATTCCCCGCACCGCCTTCTGTGCACTCTTTAGGCACACGGGATGTTTTATGATCCTATAATAATCCCTGAGCTCGCGAGAAGGGAGGTTTATGAACGGTCCAGAAAGAAGTTGATCACTGCTACCCGATCAGCATGTAACCATTGGTGGAAGCCGTGAGAACGAACTCCTCGTTCTTGAGATTGATCATCTCAGTCATGATTTTTTCTTGCGCTTGTTGAAACGTGTTCCCCTCGAACCCTTCTCCCGCGCCTTCAGCATCCTGGACCTCAGGTGTCGAACTTGCTCTGCGAGTGTTCACGTTGGCGGATGTTGTCGGCGCACCTGTGGTTGGACGCTCTGTAGTCTCTGCGGCCTCTTCTGGGTCGGTCTCACCCTCGGCATCTATATCGTGGACCTCTTCCAGGTCCAGAATCTGGACTCGATCTTGCCATCCTACAGGTACCAGAGTTGCGAACGGGGTGTACGATGGATCGTCGTAGGCTGGGTTATTCTGGGTCATCCAGCTAACAACCAGTTTGCGGACCTTTTCGGCATCCGAGAACACCTCTGAAGATTTCTCATTGAACGACTTTGCGTTACTCACCATGCGCCTCAAATCGCACTCTAATATCGTCAGATTTGGGTATTCCCTGCGATTCAACTTTCCCTGTTGGTATCATACGTCTGTTAGCGGGAAGCCTTGACCTACTGGCTACGAGTAGAACATGACGTCTGGTTTACCACTCGACAACTGTCTTCTAAGCCTTTTTGGCGCTTTGGGGAATTGTGAAATAAATACAACTGACCTCGATCATGTCCAAGGCCATTGGGAGACCAACTTGCAGGTAGTATTCCGGTATGGCTCTCTGTCAAACGCGATCTAGTAAGGTATGATTCTTTGGACTATAGGAGCATTGAATGGTATACCTTATCAGGTAAGGTCAAGAAATGCGTCGCTATGAGTCGGGTGCTAAGGGAGGAAATCGTAAGTGGATGCCTTCGTTTGTATATTTGAGTGAAGCGGTTGCTGCTGTACTTACCGCTTGTCGCGAGTCTCTTTGATCTGCTTCAAGAAGCCAAGACCTACCTCCGTAGTGGTCTCTGGGGTTTCCGAAACCTTCCCAGGGATATAGGTCAGTCATTGCGTTCGACTTTGAAAGCTTCTGGTCGGTATGAGGTATCTATAGTGGGGATAATGTAGTGTGGTAATGCAATTGAGGGCAAGGTGAAGTTCAGAGGTGCCAGAGCTTTCGGAGGCCGCTCCAACCTAGCGAAATGCAAAATGGATGCCCCTGACAGAGGAACTTCCTTAACCCCTCGACATCACCAACACACAAGCAATGCACGATTACCGAGCAACAACAAGTCATTCACGTACCGGTACCTTTCTCCTCTTTGCAGCAGGGGAATCACCATCTTCTCCTCCTGCAGTAGCGGTCAACCCCGAGGCCGCCTTTCGCTTTGAACTCATCCTGGAGGCGGTACGATCGCGCACCGGCTGCGCAACCTAGCGACTAGGTATACAAATGGGTAAGAGGTGGAGGCCAGCTTGCGCTCTTGCTATCGAGTCAATGAGTTTCACGCTTTTGATTGAGCTGGCCTTGACCTGGTTTGGGGTTTGGTCGAAAGAACCCAACCAACGCGAACGAAATCGTCCGCTATCGCAAAAGCTACACGTAGAAGCGCGCAACCATCCGTATACTCAATTGACAGTAGAATACACGCAAAAGCCTCGCGAATTATGCGACTCTTGTAGATTTCTCAGCGAATAACAACGTCTCCGAGATTCAAAGATCACCGGAACTTGAAATACGCTATCCGGATATAGTTAGAGACATTTGTGCACTAAGCCTTCGGCTAAATTTGACGAACCCTGACATGTTATGCATGCTGAAGTGGAAGCCACGGTCCGTTTGTTTACTCCATTCACAGATATCCGTCTTCTTGTGTTACTCAGCCCTTTCAACCTGTATTTGCAAAGTCCATGCTTTTGCTTCTATGTTCTGTGAGCTCTGATGTATTTGGCATCCTGAAAGAGGCTACATCATAGCTGGATCCGCCTGCAACCTTGCCCTCCACGAAGGACCTGCGACCCTACAACGATCAAACCTGTTACACCATACAGAGAACAGTTGTAGAAGAGCCCGGAAGCACTGCCCCTATCACAACTCAGCTCATCAGTCTTCTTGTACCACACTAATCGAGCCCGTAAGGGTTTGCGCGGGTGATCGCGTGCTGAACCCCACGTCCTGTGTGGCCCACCGCAAGGAGAAAAGATTATTGCTCGGTTGGCATACACGATGGCTTCGTTAGACCACGACAGAAGAAATAAAGCGCCTCGTATGCTCACTGAGGCAGAGAGAGATCGCCTCGATGAGTTCATAGATTCCATCCACTACTCGTCGAGGTAAGCTCTGTGAGCCGTTGGCGGAATACCTCGAGTTGGCGTTGCTCTCGAATAAGCTTTCTGAAACTTGCTACAGGTACTCTGACGATGAATATGAATATCGACATGTGCAGCTTCCTAAGGAAATGTTGAAAAGGATACCGAAGGATTATTTCGACCCCTCAAGAGGTACGCTGAAGCTGTTGTGGGAGGAAGAATGGAGAGGACTTGGCATCACCCAGGTATACCTCCCAATCTCGAACGTTCCCATGATCGCGTTCAGTTGCTAAGTGTGGTTTTTCCAAAGAGTCTTGGGTGGGAGCATTACGAAGTTCACGAGCCAGAACCACATATTCTGTTGTTCAAGTAAGCCCACCTAAGCTACCAGAACAATTTGCCTTACTGATTTTTACATAGACGGCCAATCAACTACCAGCCCCCAGTAGCACACTAACGCTATACTGACTCCTCCTGACCCTCGACACCGTTCCTCCGTCTATCAACATACGATAGTAAGCTTCGACAAGTGCCAAAAACAACCGCCGAAGTGTACATAGTGTGCGCCTCCACTCGTTGCTTCCTGAGCTCCCGCCGAGAGTGCAATATGTTGCTCCATTGCTCTCTACTCTGTATCTAGCAATAGCAGAACCTACCATGGGTATGAGGAACACAAGTTCCGAGCCGAGAAGAACGGATTGGTTGCTGTACGCAAGGTTGCAGTACTTGCTCGATACGTCCATTCAGCCAAATCGTCCACTCTCATGTGAGGGATCCGACGATCTCTTTATTGAAGCTTTTGATGACCGCTAGTTGGGCCGCCGTTCCAGGTACCAAAGCGGGCCTACAAAGTTCCGTGGTCTTTAAGATGCCCCACCATGGATCACTCATAGAACCCCTCCTGCCATGCCTTTTGTCTGCTTTCGTCCTTGTTCACCGTTTCTTGCTTAACGCCTCAACCGCTCTTTTCTGGTCTTCTGAAAGAAACTACTTTTTTCCACAATCCTATCAGCATCAACCAGATCCCCAACTCGCTCTACCTACAATGGCCCTCGCGCCCAAGTTTGCCGGCCAAGCATGGCCGAAATCTTCCCAAGCCGTCCACACTCTCGAACTTTGTAATCCATCTCGCCAACCCCCATTCACTTCATCTCTACTAACCTCGCCTTCTCCTCCGCAGATCTCGATTACGTTTGCCCCGTACTTCCTCCTAACCTCCTTCTCCCTTGCCTTTGTTCCGGGCCCAAGTTGTCGTCCCTCCTGACAAGCCCCCAGTTCTCCGCCAAAATGTTCCGCACCCTCTACACCTCCGTCCTCCCGTCCCTCAAATACCCAGTCCGCTTCATCTTTCGCCAACAAATCCAACCCTGGGTAATCCAAAGCTGAACCGAAGCAACGTCAACCCTCTAATATGGCGACTAGCACCCCAGCAGCACCCTCTGCCACGAAGCCGCCGCCGCCGTGCTCCGCCTCTCCCCATCCCACTTCTGGGCCTTCAGCGCCCAGCTCTTCGAACACCAGAAATCCTTCTTCGACGCCAGCGTCGTCACCGAGACTCGCAACGACACGTACAAGCGGCTGGCGAAACTCGCCGCAGGCGTCGGCGCGGACGAAGAGGAAGTTTATCGCCTGTTGGAAATTTCGGACAAGCCGGATGAAGACGGGGGATTGAATTCGGGGAATCGGGTTACGAATGACGTGAAGGTGATGGTGAAGGCGAATCGGCTGGTCGGGGTGCATGTGACGCCGACGGTGGTGTTTGACGGGGTGGTGGAGAGTGGGATCGAGAGCGGGTTTTCGGTGGCGGAGTGGGAGGGGTGGTTGGAGCGGCATGTTACGTAGAGTAGGCTTGAAACAGGACACGTCCTGGGTTCTTGATTGCAGGGGTTACGTAGGGATGATGGAGAAGATTTCTTGAGTATGTACTACACAGACTACAGACTATTACAATCCCCCCCCTTTCCGAGTTCCCCCGGACAGAAAAGACCTCAACTCATCTTCCCAAGCCCATGCTTCATAATCCCCGACTCCATCAACCTTGGCCAATCATGCACCATCAACCCCGTCTCCACCGACAACCGGACCTCCTCGGCGCACCTCGTCACCATTTCCTTGTCATACGCCGACACCGCTTCTGGCAGCTCTGCCTGCCCGCTCTGGACCTCGGAGATGGCGGCGACGATGTGGTGCGCGTCGACGATGCTGTGGTTGAGGCCTTGGCCGCGGTCTGTCGGGGTGTTAGTGGGGTTGGTCTGTCGCTTTGGGATTCGGGTATTTTGTGAGCAATTGGGGGGGGGGAGCTTACGGGGAGGCATAGGGTGCCCGGCGTCTCCGGCCAGGGTCATGCGGCCGCTGTGGTTGTCCCAGGGGGTGGGGACCCAGTAGGAATGATTGTCGCGCCACGTATTCGTGCCCTCTGGGACCCACAGGTTGGCGGAGCGGAACGGCTCCGCGAGTTTGAGGGCTGCCTTTTGGATTGCGGCTAGGCGGCTTGCGCTGTCGGTGCCGTAGTCTTCTGGGGGCCCGACCTGGGAGGTGCCGAGTTGGAAGGTCCAGGTTTCGGGGCGGAGGGGGTCGGGGATTTCTTGGGCTGGTTGGGGTGTTGTGAGCTTGCGAGTGGGTGAGGGGTGAGGCGAGGTAAGGGGGACTTACTCGCGATGGTGTGGAGCATTCCATCTGGATGGTAACCGATTGCAAAGGTAGGGCTGGCGCTGCGAACGTGCTTTGCTTTTTCGGCATCATTGTAATGGACAATAGTACTGTTGAATACCAGACCTAATGGGGTGTTTTTGGATTTCTCCACTCCCAGCAAGAGTTCCCGAACTTTCGATCCTGGACCATCGGCGCCTATGACGATATCACCGGAATAGGACGAACCATCAGCAAAGTGTGCTGTGACGGCCGCCCCGCTTGTGTTGTAGGTTACAGTGGTGAGTATTTTGCCAAACATGACGGGAAGATCGCTACTGCATAAGGCTCGTAGCTTTCTCCTGGAGATACGCAGCATGCCTGGCGCGCAGACCTCTTTCAACCGTTCACCCGTTTTGCTGTTGTAGAGGTAGATAGTCTCGTCCTCGCCATTTTGGTGGGAAGTATCACACTTCGCTTCATTCATGCGGGCAGAAAGGTCCCCAGGGAGCAGTCTCTTCAGAAGCGGGAGCGCCCAATGTAATGATATAGTCCAATCGCGGGTGCGACCAGCGCTTCTTGCCAGTTCTGCATCGAAGATGGTGAATCGTATGCCGGCCTTGGATAACGATTAGCCCTTAATGATCTCGGGCGCTTAAGGAATGTACTAGGCTTCTCAAGTACTTGTTTGAGTCCTTGAGCTATCGATGCGCCTGTGATACCTGCGCCTATGATGAGAACATGGAGGTCTTGTCGGTCAACGGAGCCCATATTGTCTGCTGACTAGACTTATGCAAATTCGATTTCGTCTTTCTGTCGATTCCGGGAGTTCGATTGCATCTGGAAACGGAGAAGTGTCCTTGGTCTTATATGTTCCAATCATTGTAAACAGCCTCTCGGCCTGTCAGGTAAAGCGAGCGCCGAGACTAGACACGAAGTGTTTCTTCGCTCGTTAACCGCAAGCTTCGGTAGTCTGATTAATGCCAACTCATGAACCAGCCGCATGTCTTCTAGTTGGTCTTCATTGCAAGTGACCAAGAGAATAAGCAAATCAACCTTGCCCCCCCTCCAAGGTACACCCAGGATGTATGATATTGGCGCGCACACGACGGGGAAACCTCCCTTACCTGTATTACTATAGATATTCTTTTTACCTGTCCTTTGACCTCCGTTGAAGCTGGCACTCGTCGATGTTGTGTTAGGTAAGCCCCGCAGTTTGGCGTTTTCAGTATGCAGGCACGGCAGGTTCTTAGACGAAAGTAAAAGGTAAGGTGGTAAAGTACCTAAGCGTGATAAGGTACTTTAGCTTCATATCTCAGCACGTCCGGGCAATCACATGACTCCGGGCATTATCTTGGAACCCTTCACACTTTGAACCACTAGCCATCAAAGGAAAGGTTAGTTCGAGCTGTCAGAAATCGAGCAGAGGTTGAAGTATCAGGCTACCCTAGCCGTTGATCCTGTTAGTTCCGACGCTAATTGGTAGCTGTTTTCTTCGGATCGTAGTGAAGTTATCAGTTATTCACGAGAGTCTGCATCAATCTTCTCTCAGAACTCAGACATATTTTCTACAGAGCAGAACAGCAAAATCTACACTACGAAGTTCTTACAACATTTTAGAGAAGTCAGTGATCATATTAATCGTTCTGTCTATCTTTCAAGTTTCCAAATTCTATCACAACTCAAGTGATATTTCTAGTCAACCTAACGGCATAGACTATCTTGTAGCTTCACAGCGAAGTTTTACATCTTTAAAAGATTGATCTGTGACTTTGAATTCATTTGTTCACACTGTTTATAATGCGAATGACTCAAAACAGGTTACAAATCTTCTTGCGAAACTAGTCAACCACAGTAAATCGGATACACACATGATTCAACAACAAGAGGCATTGACTTGTTGTTGAACAATACACTCTGTCACTTGAAATTCAAGATATACAGAACAGCTCTATTTTACAGTTTGCTTATCTGACAACGTCTTGAATGAAGAAAAGCTCCCAGGCCAGATGCACTTCGACCTTTTTCTCTTC
>JAABUK010010007.1_pt1 | contig 12788 bp, 10 predicted proteins | sample 5559141 | NCBI WGS metagenome assembly JAABUK01 (sample SAMN10711869, study PRJNA513367) | rock metagenome | isolation source: Antarctica rocks | place: Antarctica: Victoria Land, Pudding Butte nord | collected 2016-01-03
CCATGCTTGCCGTCACCAATCCGGATCCGCCGCGTAGAGAACGCGTCCGATCGAATATAACCGACCGCCCCGCCGGATCAAGAACCGGTGCGGTCGGGACCCGGGGGAAGGCCCCCGGAACATGGACGCGACCCTGGCTCCCCGACGACCATCGATCCCCCTTTTCCATCATCCGGCGACCGACGGCCCGATTGGGCCGCGTCTCGGTCGTCTCGTCGGTAGGGCCTCGGCGTGGGCAGAACTGGACCGAGGCAGAATTCAGAGATCGTCGATAGCCTCCGATCGAACCCGCACTCCCGGCGGAAACCCAGGGTCCATGCAGGCCCGCCCGGCGGCTGATGATCTCAAGGCGTCCCTCGGGAATCGGCCGAGGCGGCCTGACTCCCCGACCGCCGGCGAGAGGCCATCGCGGACTCATCGAGGTCGGGGCCAGTCCGACCCGGCCTTTCGCCCAAACGGGATCGAAAATCCGTTGACAAGCCGGTAGGGTCCTTCATACTTAATGGATGGATTGGGATTCGAGCGGGCGCGACAGGGGTCCCCATCTCCAACCCCCATCGTCGCCGCTTCGTTTCCGGTCGTCGTCGATCGGGGACATCCTCTCACGGAGCGGCTTCGGTCGCCCTCCCTTCTTCCCGCATCTCCGAGATCAACCGGGAGTCGGCTGCATGGCCACGTCCACCGAGAGCAATCCGCCCGCCAAGGACGCCAGCAACCTGCCCGCCAGGAGCGGCGCCACCGACGCCCGGGGGCTCTCCGGCGTCAGCGACCTCAACCTGGAGAAGTCAGTCATCCGTCGGGGCCTGGCCACCGCGCAGGAGGTCGAAGCCTGCAAGGCATATCGCGCCAAGCTCGTCAGCAAGGAGTCTTCCAAGAGCCTGATCGACATCATGGTCGAGGCGAAGGTCCTGACCAAGAGCCAGTCGGTCCGCATCCTCAAGGAGGTCGGCACCGAGGGCGTCAAGAAGTTCGAGATCCCCGGTTACGAGATCATCGAGCGCCTCGGCAAAGGGTCGATGGGGCTGGTCTTCAAGGCCCGGCAGACCAGCGTCGACCGGATCGTCGCCGTGAAGGTCTTGCTCGACACCCTCGCCCAGAACAGGGAATTCATCAAGCGCTTCCAGCGCGAGGCCAAGATCGCCGCCAGGCTCCAGCACAACAACATCGTTAATGCGATCGACGCCGGCGAGGTCGAGGGCCATCATTACTTCGTGATGGAATTCGTCGAGGGCGGCACGATCAAGGACGAGCTCGACAAGAAGAAAGTCTTCGACGAGAAGGTCGCGCTGAAGATCGTCATGGCCGTCGCCGAGGCGATGAAGCACGCTCATGAGCGGGGGCTGATTCACCGCGACATCAAGCCGGAGAACGTCATTCTGACCAAGGACGGACAGGTCAAGCTCGCCGACCTCGGGCTGGCCCGCCTCACCGCCGACGAGAAATGGGCCATGTCCGAGGCCGGGATGGCGATCGGCACCCCCTATTATATCAGCCCCGAGCAGGTCCGAGGCCAGGTCGACGTCGACATCCGGGGCGACATTTACAGCCTCGGCGCCACGCTCTACCACATGGTCACCGGCCAGGTCCCCTATCCCGGCGAAACCCCGCAAGAGGTGATGCGTAAGCACGTCGACAAGAATACCAACATCGTCCCGCCCGACCACGTCAACACCCGGCTCTCCAGCGGCCTCGGCGTCGTGGTCGAGACGATGATGGCCAAGAACCGCGACAATCGCTACAGGACCCCGGATGACCTGATCCTCGACCTGAAGTGCTTGCTCCAGGGCGAGAGCCCGATGATCGCCGGCCAGAAGGCCGACGCCCTCGCCGGCCTCGCCGAGGGGGACGTCGCCGAGGTGGAGGTCGCCGGTTCACCACTGGCGGAGTCCGAACGCGTCGAGATGGCGGGCTACGTCAACAGCCGAAACACCATCATCGCCGCCCTCGCCGCCTTCCTGGGGCTCTCCTTGCTGACCAACATCGTCGTCCTCCTGACGCGCTGAGGCTGCCTCATCTCCCGTAGGGCAGGACTTGTCCTGCCGATCGATGCGTAATCGGCAAACCTGTCCTGCCCTGCGCTCGATTCGAAGCGAGCGAGGTCCGCGAGTCGCCCGATTCCGGCGGCTCGCGGACCTTCGGTGTTTTGTGCCGACGCGATCGGGCCGGGCCGGTTCAGTTCTCGCTGAAATCGAACGAGCGGAGGTATTCGCGGCCGAGCGGGTCCTTCACGAACTTGCCGTGGCAGGTCGGGCAGAGGTCGAAGCGGAAGCCCTTGCGGACCTGGGCTTCGAGTTCCTGCGGGGTCAGGCCTTCGTCACGCTGGAGGAGCTGCGCGACCGCTTCCATGGGGTCGTCGTCGAGGTCTCCCCCCGTGATCTCGGTCGGGTCGAAGCCGGCGTAGGCCTCGATCTTGACCACGTAGCGGGGATCACCGGAGGCGGTGAGATCCTTGCCGCACAGATCACACGTGAAGTGGACCATCAGCGTGTTGTCCTTCGGTGATTGCCGCCGGTCGGGTGGTCCGGGGGATGGGTCACGAGTCCAATTCTAACCCGAGGGCCTGGGTCCGTCCAAGCCCGGTGTAGACACTTCGAGTAAATCGGAAGGGGCCGAACCCCGTCAAGGCGAAAACCACGATCAAGGCCGAGATGGCAGAGGCTCGGAGGCCGATTCGAACCTCGATCGGGTCATAAACCAAGGCCACCCGATGGAGCCCGGCGGGCACCGCGAGGGTCAGGAAAGCGCCCCGGAGCGGGACAATCGGCGCGGCCTTCCCGTCGACCTCGCCTCGCCAGCCGGGGTCGAACGTTTGGCGGACGATCAACCTCGCGCCCAGGCCGGCCTCGACGGTCGCCGAGACCGAACCCGGCGCCGTTGCGACGTCGATGAGCTTCCCCTCGCCCGCTAACTCGATCGGCGGGGCGGCATCCATCCGGGCGATCCAGACCTCGCCGACGCGTTCGACCGAGTCGAAGCCCGGCGGGGGCGCACTCGGCCCGACGACCGCGCGGACGCAGGCCTCGCGAAGCCGGTCGCGCGAGGCCAGGATGCGGGCCCAGCTCACCTCGCGGCGGCTGGTCTGCTCGCGGACCTCGGGGTCATAAAGCGGCGCGAGCCAGTCGAGGCTACGCTTCAGTTCGACCGAGTCGTAATTCCGGGGATCGGCCAGCCCGTAACGCATCAGGACATTCGGCGGCAACTCCGCGCCGAGGCCGAGGATACGCCCCGAGTCGCCGACCTCGCGCCGGAGCTTCTCCAGGACCGGGACCATCGGACGGTCGTCGGCCCGGTCGATCGCCGGGTTCAAGCCGAGCCCGAAGCCGAAGAGGTCGACGAGCGTCAGGCCGAGCAAGGCCGCACGCGCCGCGTCGTCCCGGATCCGACCCCGCCGGACGAGCGCTAGCAAGGTCGCGAGCGCGAGCCCTTGCAGGCCCGCCAGCGCGAGATAGCGGGGGACGAATTCGAGGGTCACGCGGACCTGACGCTCGGCCCGTTGGCGGAATTCGTCCTCCGAGGCCCCGGGCGTCGCCTGGGCGGCCCTCGCGTAGTGGGTGAGTGCCCTGGACCGAATCGTCGGCCCAAATCGCCCGATCGAGCCGGCAAGGGCCAGCAGGGCGAGCGAGGCGACCAACCAGGCCACGCCCCAGCGTCCCCAGCCCCGACTCCCCCGGACCGCCGCCAACTCATCCAGGCCGATTCCGCCGAGCATCACCAGGCCGAAGGCGACCCAGAGCGTCAACCGCCGGTTGTCCGTCACCCCGAGAACCGGCAAGGCCCGGAGGACGTTGTCGACCGGCGGGAGCCGGAACGCCCCGAGGAAGCCGAAGACGGCCAATCCGACGAGAAAACGGATCTCCGGCCGGGCCCCTCGCGCCGACCACGCGAGCGGGGCGAGCCAGACCAAAGTGGCGAGCCCGGCGAACCCGCCGGCCGACTCGTTCACGTTCGCCACGCCGAGCGCCCTGGCCAGGTTCGGCTGCCCCCGGCGCTGGCTTCCGTAGAGGTAGGGCAGGGCGGTGCAGGCCGCGTCGAGGGCCCTCGGTTTCGCCAGATTCCAGGGCGAGGCCCGCTCGCGTTCCCGATCGCCCCAGACCGGGCTTTTCGCCAGGTAAGCCCCCAGCGGCACCACCTCGACCGCCGCGATCCCCACCCCGAGGGCGATCCCCGCCGCCCAGGCCATCAAACCTCGGACACCGACGGCCCTCGTCGCCAGCCTCCAGGCCGCATAGGCCCCGACCGCCAGCAGGACGTGGGCGCTCGTCTGGACGTGCCCGCCGAGCAACGTCCCGCCGACGACCAGCGCCAGGCCCGCCGCACGCCTTGCCGTCGGCCGATCGAGCACGCTGCGCGTCGCCAGGAAGGCCCAGGGCATCCAGATCGCCGCGTTCGTCACCGGGTAGAGCAGCCAACCGACGAGGAAGCCGCAGAAGGGGAAAGCGAGCCCCGAGAACCAGCGGCCCCAGGGCCGAGATCCCCAGGCCCTCGCCAGCAGGAACGTCCCCAGGCCCGCGAACCAGAGCCGGGCCGCCGCCATCCAGGCCAGGGCGTCTGGCCAGGGACCGACGTAGGCGATGAGCTGGAACGGGTCGAAGACCGCCGCCTGCCCGTTGGCGAGATGGGGCACGCCGCAACCAGCCAGGGGGTTCCAGAGGGGCAAGCGGCCTGCCCGGAGGCTCGACCGGTTGAACTCGATCCACGGCTGGAATTGCAGGACCGGGTCGATCAGGAGCCGGTTCTTCGGCTCATACGCCGGCCCTCGGACGTCCCGAAAGCTCTTGGAGGCGAAGAGGACGTCCGCCGGGCTCAAGATCCGCCCACCGAAGAGGGATTCGGCGAAGAACCCGCCGACCAGCGCCGCCAGGGCGACCGAGAAGGCGAACAGTTCGCGGCGGGGCGAAAGGGCCACGACGCCTCCTTGCGTCCGGGGTGCGATCTCCAGGGTCGGCCGGCAAGCTAACCGAATCGGCCGGCCGGGTCATCCTCAATCGTCCTTCGGGCTTTCAGGCGACCTGGGCCACCACGCACTTGAGGTATTCCGTCTCCAGGCAGGAGGCCGAGACCGGGTGGTCGGCCGCCTGCCCTCGCTGTTCGAGGATTCGGATCGGCCGCCCGGAAAGCTCGGCAACCTGCCCGAGGATGTCGAGGAACATCGTCCGATCCACCAGGCCGGAGCAGGAGCAGGTGACGAGGACCCCGCCGGGCTCCAGGACGTCGACGGCCGCCCGATTCAGGCGAAGATACCCCTTGATCGCGTCTTCGAGCGCTTTCGGGTGGCGGGCGAACTTGGGCGGGTCGCAGACGACCAGGCCGAACGTCTCGCCGGAGTCCCGCATCGCCTGGAGCGCCTCGAAGGCGTCGCCCATCTCGAACCGGGCCGAGCCGGCGTGGTTGGCGATCGCATTCCGGCGGGCCAGGTCGACGGCCTTCTCGGAGGCGTCGATCCCCAGGGTCGAGACGGCCCCGCCGTGCTTCAGGGCGTTCAGGGCGAAGCCGCCGGTGTAACAGAAGAGGTCGAGGACCTTCCGCCCCTTCGCATAGGCCGCGACGGCCCGGCGATTGTCGCGCTGGTCGAGGAAGAAGCCGGTCTTCTGGCCGGTGCGGAGGTCGACGAGGTAGGTGATCCCGTGCTCGACGATCTCGATCGGCTCGTCGGGCAACGTCCCGGAGGCGAGCCCTTCCTCGACCTTCAGCCCTTCTTGCGAGGGGATGCCCTTCTCGCCCCGGAGGAGGATCCCCTCGGCCCCGGTCAGCCGGCCCAGTTCGGCGAGCAGGAACTCGCGACGCTCGAAGAGGGCGAGGCTGGTGAACTGGACGGCCAGCCAGCGGTCGAAGCGGTCGACGGTCAGCCCCGAGAGCCCGTCAGACTCGCTGAAGACCAGCCGCCCCGCCGAGCCCGGCCCTTCCAGCCCGAGCAATCCCGTCCTCATGCCGATCGCGCCTTGCAGCCTGGCGGCGAGGAAGGCGTCGTCGATCGGCGCGTCGTCCCACCGATAAAGTCGGACGCGAATCGAGCTCTTGTGGTTGAAAAGCCCCCGGCCGATGAACTGGCCTTCATAACTGAAGACGGAGACCTCGTCGCCGGGTGCGGGGTCGCCCTCAACCCGGTCGATCGAGGTGACGAAGACCCAGGGGTGGCGGGCGAAAAAGGGCCGAGCTCGCTTCGGCTTGATGACGACGCGCGGCAAACTGGGCATCGGGATTCGGTCTTTCGGTCGTCGGTGGATGGCGGCGAGGGGGATGGGAGGTGAGGGGTCAGGTCGCGTCGACCCGGCTGGCCGACTCCACCTCCGCCAGGTAAGCGAGGGTCCGATCGAGCTGGCTGGAGAGGTGGCGGACCCTCAACAGGCTGCGTATCCGGCAGAGCAATTCGACCTTGTTCACCGGCTTGGTCAGGAAATCGTCGGTGCCGACCTGCACGCCTCGCTCGAAGTCGGAGGGCTCATTGAGCGCCGTGACCATGAGGATCTGGAGGTCACGCGTCTTCGGTTCGGCCCGGAGCTTCTTGCAGACTTCGAATCCGGAGAGCCGGGGCATCATCACGTCGAGCAGCAGGAGGTCCGGCTCGAACTCGGCGACGACCCGGAGCGTATCCTCGCCGTCGACCGCGGTGCGGATCTCGCACTCGATCCCGGAGAGGTAGGCCTCCAGCAACTCAACGTTCTGGACGTTGTCGTCGGCGATCAAGATCTTGGGAAGCCCTTTGGACAGGTCCATGGTAGCGACTTCCTGATTTTACCGATGGCCCGCGCCCGCCCGGTCCGCGGACTCCGCCCAAGGCACGGTCGCGCGGCTGGCCCGGCCTTGAGGGGACGACCTGGCCTGATTCTAACCGGCCGGCCGCCTCCCAGGAACCGGAATCGAAGCCCGACTTGGTCGGAAACCCAGCGACGTGGCGAATCTCGCAGTGGTCAGCCGCATGGATGCTTGCACCGGATCGCGACGTGGTTGCTTGCTCTTGCTCGTCGGCGGGGTAAGATAGAGAAATGGGTCGCGTCGCTTCGAGGATCGACCAGAGAGAGCGGCGACCCCTCGCCTAGGGCCTGGATGAGGAGGTGCGTCCGTGCCGCTCCGCGAAATCGACCGCCAGCTTCTCGACCGTTGCCTGACTCACCAGCCCAAGGCCTGGAACGAGTTCGTCGACCGCTACATGGGCCTGATCTACCACGTCATCCACCACGTCAGCCACGCCCGGAGCGTCGCGCTCTCCGAAGCCGATGTCGAGGACGTGGCCGCCGACATCTTCCTCGCCTTCGTCGACGACGATTACAAGGTCCTCCGCGACTTCAAGGGCCTGTCCTCGCTGCCAACGTATCTCACCGTGGTCGGACGTCGCGTCTGCATCCGATCGATCGTCCAGAGGTTCCGCGAGGCCGAGCTCGGCCACGCCACGGCGCACCGGGCGATCGTGGAGGAGGAACAGCCGGCCGAGTCGGAACCGATCATCGCCGCCGAGGAGGTCGAGCGCATGCTCGCCCAGCTCTCCGAACGCGAGGCCGATGTCGTCCGCCTCTATCACCTGAAATATCTGAACTATCGTCAGATCGGCAAGCAGCTCGGCATCCCGGAGAATTCCGTCGGGCCGATCCTCGCCAAGGCCAGGCGGAGCCTCAAGCGGATCGCCGAGCAGCGGAACGCGAGCTGATCGGCGATGGCCTGGGCCCCTCTCCGGCCGATCAGCCGCAGACGGCCGATCGGAGCGTCTCGAAAGGGCAGGGGGCTCGGAACGCCAGTCGGACCAGATGCGGTCCTTGGGTCGAGGTGGTGACGCCCACGATCTCGGCCTCGGCCCAGTCGGTCTCACATTCCCCTTCCAGGCGGAACCAGACGCCCCAATCCAGCCCAGGGACGCGGTCCAGGACGATCGACGCCCCGGTCAGGCTGATGTCCAGCAGCAAGGCGAATTGCGACTCCGGCTCGATGCTGTCTCCAGGGCCGGGAGGGCACTCGATCTCCCCCTCCGAAGACTCGTGCCAGAATAGGCGGGCGTCGCGGTGAGTCGGCTCGTACCGGGTCGAGTAGCGTCGGACCGTGTGGGGCGAAGATTGGGCCAGTTGCTGATCGGTGATCGTCAACACAGGGGGCGACTCCCATCGATTGGCGCGATCGGCGACGGGAGGGGTTGGGACCCCTGGCCGGAGTCGGGTCGGCCAGCGGGGAGCCCCGAGACACCCATCGCCTTGATGTGCCTGGTCAATCCAGCCTTGGTCGCGACCGACGAGTTGTCAAATCGCGAATCGATGAATTGCCGGACGACCCCGCACGGTTCGCCTCAATGTCGAGTCAAGACCAGTGAGGCATTCTGCCCGCCGAATCCGAAGCTGTTCGAGATCGCCGCGCGGACCGGGATTTCTCGGGCCGTGTTGGGCACGTAATCGAGGTCGCAATCCGGGTCGGGCGTCTCCTGGTTGATTGTCGGCGGGACCACCCCGCGCTGGAGCGACAAGGCCGTCGCCGCCGCCTCCAGGGCCCCGGAGGCCCCGATCAGGTGGCCCACCATCGACTTCTGCGAGGACATCGGGATCTTCGAGGCCCGGTGACCGAAGACGCGTTTGACGGCGACGGTTTCCATCAAGTCATTCAGGCGGGTGCTGGTCCCGTGGGCGTTGATGTAGTCGATGTCCGAGGGGTCGAGCTTGGCCTCGCGCAAGGCGGCCTTGATGGCAAGTGCCGCGCCCTTGCCTTCGGGCTCGGGGCGGGTGATCCCGTAGGCGTCGAATGAGGAGCCGTAGCCGGTGATCTCTGCGTAGATCGTGGCCCCCCGCCGCTTGGCCCTGGCCAGACTTTCCAGGACGAGGACGGCCGCACCCTCGCCGAGGACGAATCCGTCGCGCTGGCCGTCGAAGGGGCGAGAGACTTGCGAGGGCGGACGATTGGAGACGCTCACCGCCTTCATCGCCTGATAGGCCACCATCATCAGCGGGTCGAGCCGGCTGTCGCAGCCGCCGGCAAGCATCACGTCGGCGTCGCCCCGGCCGATCAGGCGGAACGCCTCGCCGACGGCCTGCGTGCCCGCCGCGCAGGCCGTGACGATCGTGTTGTTCGGCCCCATCGCGTGGTGGAGGATCGAGAGGTGCGCCGCGGCCATGTTCGGCAAGTGCTTGAGCAGCCAGAGCGGGAAGATCGACTCCGACTGAGCGGCGGCGAACCGGCCGACGTCGAAGCCGCCGTCGTGGCCGATCCCCCGCGAGATCGGCCCGACCAGCTCGGCCACGTCCATCGGGGTGATCCCGGTCCCCATGCAGACGCCGAACCGCTCGGGGTCGAGCTTCGCCGGGTCGAGCCCGGAATCCTCGACCGCCAGGGCCCCGGCTCCGACGGCGAACTGGACCGCGCGACTCATCACCTTAAGGTTCTTCCGATGCTCGCCGAGATAGGGCGACACGTCAAACCCCTTCACCTCGCCGGCGATCTTGATCGCCTGGCCCGAGGTGTCGAAGCTCTCGATCAGTCCGACCCCAGAACGACCCTCGACGATCGCCTCGCTGAACTCGCGACGGCCAATGCCGTTGGGCGAGACGATGCCGATGCCGGTCACCACGACACGACGCATGCGAACCCCCACCGCTCGATCCCAGGTAGCCGACTCTTCGGTTCCACGTCGGGTCGCGACGCCCACCGGTCAGCCAGCGCGAACCCTGAAGGTCCCCGGCGGTGTCCCTGGGCATGCAAGCCTTGCCTAAATCCTATCATTTGAAACACCCTGTTCAAACAACATAGATAAAATAGGCAAAGGGGCGTTCTTGGGAGTGCTTTGCTTTCTGCCTAGCTTGGGAGGGGACGAAGGTTTGCACAAATCCTGTGCCAAGTGGGACTGATCCTACTCACTGATGACAATGGGGCCAGATCGGGTTAACCTGACAGACGGCGACTTGAAGGGACAGAAGGCGGCCGTGATTGGTCGCGAGATCCGGCAATCGAGGCTTGGGGGCGTAATGGTCCTGACATTGGCGGAGCGTGCGAGCTTGATTGCCCCTTCGGCGACCCTGGCGATGGCCGCGGAGGCCCGGAGGCTCAAGGGCGAGGGGGTTGACGTCTTCGACTTCGCGCTGGGCGAACCGGACTTCGACACGCCCGAGAACGTCCAGCAAGCGGCGATCCGGGCGATGAAGGCCGGCAAGACCCATTACACCCCGCCCGCGGGCATCCCCGAGCTCAAGCAGGCCCTGGCCGATCATTACTCCAAGGCTTTTGGCTTGCCGACCCAGGCTGCCCAAGTTCTCGTGTCGAATGGCGCGAAGCATTCACTCCACAATGCATTGATGGCAGTGACCGGGCCGGGGGACGAGGTCATCATCCCGGCTCCCTACTGGGTCAGCTACGCCGACCTCGTCAAGCTCACCGGCGCCGTCCCCGTGGTGATCGAGACGACCGAAGCCTCGGGTTTCAAGTTGCGCCCCGATCAGTTCCTCGCCGCCGTCACCCCGCGGACAAAGCTTTTGATGATCAACAGCCCGTCGAACCCGACGGGCGTGGTCTACGACCGGGCCGAGCTGGAAGCCTTGGCCGACGCCGTGCTGACGACAAAGGTTGGCGTCCTCTCCGACGAGATTTACGAGCAGTTGACCTACGGCGACGCCCGGCCGACCTGCTTCGCCACGTTACGGCCTGGCCTCGCCGATCGGACGATCACGGTCTCCGGCGTGAGCAAGACCTATGCCATGACCGGCTGGCGGATCGGCTGGGCCCTCGCCCCCGCACCGGTGGCCAAATTCATGGGCGACCTGCAGAGCCAGGAGACGAGCAACCCCTGCTCGATCAGCCAGTGGGCCGCACTCGAAGCCATCGTCGGGCCGCAGGATTCGGTCAAGGCGATGCACGAGCAGTTCACGAAGCGGCGGGCCTACGTATTGGAGCGGATCGAGGCGTTGCCCGACGTCTCGTGCATCGCCCCCGGAGGCGCCTTCTACGCCTTCATGAACATTTCGAAGCACCTCGGCCGGACCCTCGGCGGGGTCAAGGTCGAGGATTCGACCTCGTTCTGCCTGACCGCCCTGGCCAAGGCCCACGTCGCGCTGGTGATGGGGTCGGCCTTCGGGGCCGAAGGGTTCGCCAGGCTTTCGTTCGCGACCGACTTGACGACGCTGGAACGCGGCTTCGACGCCCTCGAGGGTTTCCTCAAGGGGTGAGCCCGCGACGGCCGAATTCAATCCGAGGGTCATCGATCTCTTTTCGATAGGGATCGAGCTTGCCCGGGAATCGGGCTTGGGATAGGCTTCGCCCGCGCCAAGAGCGTCCCTCCTCCCGAACCCGCTACCAGGATGGCCCCGTCGTTCCCTGCCGATCGTCCCCGGAGTTTCCGGGGCCTCGATCGGGGAGGTCTCCCCATGGTCGGTCGTCACGCCATCCTCGGTCTCGCCGCGCTCTTGCTCGTGGCCGGTTGCCATGCCGGGAACCCCGGGGGCTTGAAGCGCCTGGACCCTCCGCTGGCCAGGGAGACCATCTCCAAGGCCCGGATCATCGCCCAGCACAACAAGAACGCCGCGGCGATCCAGTCGCTCAAGGCGACCCCGTCGATCGTCTTCGCCGCCGGCGACCAGCAAGGCAAGCTCAGCGGCCGGATGGCCATGGCCCGCGAGCGGGATTTCCGCCTGGAGATCTCGTCGACCTTGCACAAGCAGGCCGACATCGGCTCGAACAGCAAGGGATTCTGGTTCTGGGTCAACGAGAAGCAGGACAAGGCCATCTACGTCTGCGACTACGACCGGGTCGACGCCAGCCCGCTGGCCGTCACGATGCAGCCCGACTGGATCCTGGAGTCGATGGGGCTCCGTGAGATTTCCGAGCGTGAGGCCGCCACCATCAGCGCCTCGAAGGGCGATAAGCCCGGCCAGCTCGTCCTCACCCAGCTTCGCAACGACCCCAAGGGCGGGGCCCTGACCAAGGTGACGGTCGTCGACGAGACCAGCGGCGAGATCCTGGAGCACCGGCTCTACTCCGGGGCCAAGGAGAAGCTCCTGGCCAAGGCGACGATCTCGCAGACCCAGGGGATCAAGATGCTCGACGACCCCGAAGGACTCGTCGTCAAGTTCCCCGCCCGGATCAAGCTCGACTGGGTCATCGAGAATTTCTCGCTCGACATCACGATGGGAGAGCCGAGGATCAACCCGGAATTCGCCAAGGAAGCGCGGGTCCTCCTCTTCAACGAGCCGAAGATTAGCGGGGCGGTTCGCACCGATCTCGCCAAGCTCGGCAACGCTCCGGCCGCGGCCTCGTCGAGGATCTACGAGTCGGCCCCGAGGTCGGGCATCCGGCTCGGCAAGCCGGAGGTCGACCCGATCAGCGTCGACGGGGCCCTCACCCCCGCCGGCGGGTCTCAATCCTCCGTCGACGTCCCCGGCTTGCCGTCCCGGGCGATCGGCTACGTCGGCCCGAAGATCCCCCGAGGGGTCGACCCCGATGCCGTCTCGCCTACTGGCTCGGCTAACTTCGGCCGTGGGACCTTCAATCGCTGACAGGCCCGATCGGGCGGATCAATCCGGCCGAGACCGCGCTTGCATCAGATACAACGTTCGCTCGGTGCCGGCGATCGGCTCGGCTCGCTCGATCGCGAACGTCCCGGCGAAGGTGGCCTCGAACCCTTCCCTGGTGTAATCGTCGAAGACGTCGACTCGCGAGGCCAGCAGGCGGTTCACCTGCGAGTCGCCCTTCGGGACGAACTCGATGATGAGGGATTTGCAGCAACGGCCCAGGAACGTGGCGACCCGACCGAGCGGGACGTTCCCGGAGATCGCCAGGTGATGCACCAACGCCAGTGCCATCCCGAGGTCGGCCGGCCCGCGCTCGATCAG
>JAABUK010010008.1_pt1 | contig 12788 bp, 11 predicted proteins | sample 5559141 | NCBI WGS metagenome assembly JAABUK01 (sample SAMN10711869, study PRJNA513367) | rock metagenome | isolation source: Antarctica rocks | place: Antarctica: Victoria Land, Pudding Butte nord | collected 2016-01-03
AGGCGCATGCAGCACATAGCTGTCCATGGCAATGCGGTCCTCAGGCACTGACGCACGGTGCCACAGCTTGGCCATCATCAGCAAGTAGCGCTTGCTGCAAGCGCGGCTTGCAATGCTCCACAGCTCAACTGGATCCTCCACTTTCTATACAAGCAAGCACAAAACGATGACTGGTGTTTTGGTGGACAAGCAACAATCTCTTGGCTGGCAAGCTATGGCGACTATGGTAAGAAGTATAGCGAGCACAAAAAAATGATGGTCAGTGACAATCAGTGCCTGGTCAATTGTGGACTGGCAACAGCATCTGGCTGGCAAAGTACGTTAAAAGCTACTTATCTTGGTGTATCACCACCACAGACAAAACAAATGAGAGATGCTGCTGGCGCTGCGACAGGTGCCAACTGCAAACACATGTATGTGTTGCTGACTGCCATGACCTGGAGCACAAAATGAGCAATCGACAAGCACAGAGTCTACTTGATGACGGGTTCAGACTTGCCTTGATGAGAGGCACAGACAAGTGTGACAACAACATGCTGCAACAGCAGGCTATAATGCTCTGGAGCAATCTCTCACCATCTCTTCGGTGACAAACTCCCACAGCTTGCTGGCCTGGGAATGGAAGGTCTCAGAGCGGCGTGTTTCAGGCCAGGTGTGGCTGTCATACATGCTGATCAGCTCACTGTGCTGCTGCCCCGGCCCTGATGAGCTGCTCTTCTTGTTGTGGGGATCTGTCATCTGATACGCTCTCTGACGTGAAGGCCGCAAGCAGTGAGCTGCATGGTTGCCCAATTGCATTCAGCACACATCGACACACATAGGGTTTGTGCTGACTGCCACAATAGAGCATCATGCAGGGAGCTACTCAGAGCTGATGTAAATACCTGACCTTAGGGGAAGACACTTTGTTGTCTTGAATGCGATTGTGCGAGCTGCACAGCACAGGTGCACAAGTTACAAAATGCATGGCAACATGCTGCATATAGGCGGTGCTGGTCTTGTTACCTGCCTTGCTTAGGGCCTTTTGTTTGTTTGCTTCTCAACCTTACTGCAGTTGTTTCAACATAATAATCACTGCAAAAAGCAGCTGTGGCATTGTGATTTGTTCGGCAACTTCTCAATGCGCGTGTGAGAAGAAAAGACTACTCCTTTTGGCGTCAATGTAATGAGAAGCCAAGGTGTGAAACTATCATATCCTCCAATGCACATCAAGTGTAGCATTGGGTCACTCACCATTCTGCACATCCACGCCAGGAGGAGCATCTGTCAGCCGGCTTCTGCACAGCCAGGTTGCTTTGTGGTCTCCGCAAGGGCCTTGCTTTGCCACCATGCAAGCTAAGCAGCGCTGGAATCGTACCGGCACCTTGTGGACTGTGTACAGGTGCCGGTCATGCAGCATCCATCTGAATTCCAGCTCACCTGCAATGATGCAGCTGGCTTTTCAACACGCAGCAGGGCCACATACAGGTGATGGCAGAATGACAAACATGAGCTGGCCACGCTGTGCAGACTGGTTGCTTGACAAGGGCTGTTTGTTGCTACATTCGGCTGTGTGCATGCGTGCCCTCATGGAGGATGCTCTTCTGTGGTAAATCTACTGCATTTGATGATATGTTGCGTGAGGCCTGTACAACTATGCATGCCTGCAGACAAGGGGACTCACTACAACCAACTGCCAGACGAGCTTGCAGGCACCCTTTGTCGAGGCGAGTGAGAGTGGTGATGGCACAGTATATGGATGGCCAATCAATCTCTGTGCCAGCGTCCTGAAGAGTCAGGACCTCTAGAAACAGTTCCGATGCCCTTGAGCGATGTAGCGGATGCGTCGTTGACTTCTCCAAACGCTCCCATAGTACCAATTTGTCTCGCGGTAACGATCCTATGCCTTCAGCAACTTTGAGATGATGCATCTTGAGTAGTGACCCGAGAGTCTCTGCAGCGCGGCCAAATCCTGCAATGGAGAGGTCCGCCAGTCGGTAACACCACGAAGAGCGCTGCGGTTCAGTACGACGTGGCAACGCATGCTTCCAATCAAGGCTGATAATGTGTTGGGTGTTTTAGTGAATCTATCGCTGCAAAGGACTAGCCGTGTACTGTCCTAACTGAGATGCGCATTGTTGCCCTTTGCACTTCCACCGACGCGCGAGTCACAAGAACACCAGGCCAGCAACTAGCATCTCATTTCTTGCCATCCGAGAGTACTACAGCCTCGAGAAGGTACTCAAGACAAAAAATCGTCGTCGGTTGCGAATATTCACCTGAGAGCTCTGCAGCAAAGGCTCTCTGACGCCCCGCAAAGCTGCCGCAGGGTCCACCGCGAGCAAGCGCTGCAATTGATGAGATCTTGTTCGCTGTACAGCTGATGCAAGCTGCAATCTTTAATGTCCCCTGGGCATCTACAAGCCACACGCCACTTGAAACAGGTGTTTGCACTAGGCTAAATTGACCGAGGCTCTTCTGATCTCGTGACTAACCCAGATTTGAGCTAGCCAACACCCCATTACTCATACGATAAAGATGCCGCTGCGCTCATGGGGCTCATGTGGGGCGCCTTCTGGCAGTTGTGCACTGTGATGATGTGATTGCAGCTGAGACACGTGCCGCGGGCACGAGGAAACTCAGGCCTTTTCATGGTCGCGTCATGCACCATCACCCAGGTTATGTCATACACGTGCAGCATGTGACACCTGCGCTGGCCGATCTTATTTCGTTAATTGACAAAGGATTACTGCAAAATTGTGTCACACACTCCCTGCACAAGCCACTGTGTGCTACACTGAAAAGGGATCCAAATTTGTGCATCTTCCGTCGGTGCAGGCAGCTTTACGTTGTACACACAACAACAAAAAAGGGTTTGGAGACGCTGTGAGCTTTGCACTGGCTAGCCGACCATGTTGCAGGCAACATGCCTGTTTTGAGTGTCAGTAAGCTCAGACATCATGATCAGCCACAAGAACTGCTTACAGCAGGTGCACGCATGACATGTCACAAGTTCCAATGTTGCCGTTGATAGTAACATATGCCCAAAGCTCAAGGACACCGCACTCAGCATAGACTGAGCAGCCTCAACCTAGCTCATTCCTCTCATACACGCGCATGTACGCCGTACGGTCACGCACTAACTCGGAGGCTTGACTTCTTGTGTCTGATCTTTTGGCGACAGCATGGCCAGCAGCTCCTTGTCCTCAAAGCTGTCAGCATCTAGGTAGTACACTTGACCATGCACCTGCAGTCACACCATTTGCAAAAATTGATAATAAGTTGCGGCGCTTGCAGCACTCTGGTCCAAGGTTTAGCACTATTGGGTGCCTGCAGGGCAAACTTGTAGCATGTCTCACCTGAAACGTAGATTGTGGTCTAAAGCTGTTGGGATACTCTATTTCACTTTCTGAAAATGTGCGTCTTTGATACTTTGCTAGGATCGACAAGGTCTCCACTTCAGTCAGACCTGTTTTGCTATTGTGTATGAGCCTGTGAACATAGGGTGAGGTAAACCAGTGCATAAGCCCTGCAACACATAGCTCACCTCAGGCCAGAGCTTTAGCATGGTGCACAGTCTGCTAGATGTGTAGTATGCTGTTCGGCAGGTCACCCTGATGCAGCAGGTTGTTTAGACATGCAAAATTATGTCGACGAGTTGTGGCAGTGTAAGGTGTCAACGCAGCAGATGGCAGCAGGTGAATGTTGTGAGCATGTTTTGTCATAAGCGTTTGGCATCAGCCATATGGCATGCACTCAGTTGTTGCTGAAAATTTGCTCAGATTGATGCAAGGATTGGCCTCACCTGTTGTGAAGAATCCGAATCCACAAAGTGTAAATGCTATGCTGGCTTTGGCACCAAATGAGCTGGCACTGCTCATATAGATGATGATTGGGGATGCAAGGAGAGTGCAGGCGCAACTGAATAGGCTCAGTTTCTGTATGGCAAATGTTAGTGTCAACAGTATGCAATGTGCGCCAGACAAGAGCAAAGCGCACATCTATCTGTCACCTTGAGCCTGCTAACTGTCAATGCCAGGGGTCCACTATACACAAAAACACTGTCTGGCGTTTTGACTGGATACTTGATTTTATCTGCTTCCTCAGAATCTGTAGCAAACCCTCTATGCTGATACCATGGGCTGTGCATGTGACTTCCAGACAGATTGCCAAGCTGTCTTTGACCTTCTCTTCCTCCTGAAACAAGAAGCAAAGTGAGTGATCTGCTGGCTGGCCTGCAGATTGCACTAAGTCTGACCTTGATGCGAAAAATGCTGTTTGCAATGCCGCCACGCTTGCGAGGAGTATTGCTGAGACTGGCTGGCAATACTCAGGTGAGTCAGGCTGACAAGTGTGCAGGGTAGCTGCTGATGCAACCCGCACAGGTGATTGCCGTGGACTGAGGTCGAGAGGAGATGCGTCGTCAATGTTGGTGTGAGTTGCTTGAGTGATCTTGCAACTGCCATGGCGATGTGTTACGGAGAGGCCCACACTTGCAAGTGCTGAAACCGCAGAACAGTCAAACCTGCAGGGCGTTTCGACAGCTGAATTTAGTCTCTCTGCTGCTGTAGCTCAAAGGTCAACGAAGACAGCTGTTGTTGACAGGACAGATGCAGTTGGAAAGTGGCTTCAACACGCAAATCACGTCAATGTTCTTTTGATTGTAGGGGTGCGGCGCCTACAGTGATTGCTCGCCTGCACTGGAGGCTAACGTAGGCATCCTTGCTGCAGCTCACAAGGTAACACCGGCAGGCTTATCTTGTGCGGGTGTGTTCACTCCTTTGTGCAATTCACATAGCAGAACAGCAGTACCACAAAGCCGCAGCGCTTGCTGAAGTCATCCAGGTCTGCTCCTCGTGCTTGCAGGGCTGCTTGCCATGAGGAGCAATGCCAAGGGCACCCGGGCACCGCTCGCTCCTTTGCACGACAACTCTCTGAAGGGTGACTCGTCCCATCAACTAATCAATGGCACAAAGATGGACGCCAAGCAGTCTGCGGCAAGAGTCACCAACAAGCCTGCGACAAAGTCAAGCACCCGCCAAGTCAAGCTTCCTGACAAGGCAGTTGCAGTCCTGGCAAGAAGCACTCACCCGATTGGTAACAAGACAGCAGGAAAATCCTCTCCTGTGAAGCCACGCAAGAGTGTTCAGCTGGTGACAACTTCTGCAGCTCAGTCCCGATCTGAGAACCTTGCAAGGATCAAGCAAGCTGTCAGCAAGCCTGGCAGGGAGACACAGCCAGCAGGCTTGGGCAGGCCTACAAGGCAACTTGCTGCTTCTGCAAACGCAGCGCGCCAAACAGGGGCAGACACGCAGGATGCTGCCCATGGGATTGCTGGAGCTCCTGCCGGTGCACAATCTACAGAGCCCTCGGCCAAGTTGGATGATGCTGAGCCAGATGCACAGACGCCTGCAAATGTGACTCAACGTCATTGGCGGCTTCCTGGCACACCACCATCCATCAGGGCTTTGCTAGGTCCTCTACAGACACCTGCTGCTGCAGCTACTGTCAACAGGGACATGCAGTACGTGCCAACACAGCAACAGACAGTCTCAGAATCTGCAGTGCAGGGAGCAGGGACTCCACAGGACTTTTCTGATGTTTTTGATTTGGATGAGGTGACGCTTATACTTGAGAACACGATCCTGCTTTTCTGTGCCCCATATACAATGATAGTGCGGTCAAGGGAGTTGAAGTGGTGTCATAGCTTGCCAAGGTCAAATGCATTTGCAATATGTACCTGTGTATCGCCAGGACTATGTTGCTGTCATATGCCGTATCATGACATTACTTCATCATGCTGCTCAAATTCAACTCAGGTTCATGACAAAGTCACACATGATGCCTGGCTTTGCTCTTGCACATTACCTCATTGATGTAAGTGCAAGCCTAGTTCCCTATCACATACTGTGCAGCATGACCACATTTTCCTTCAAGCAATACCCAATCACCTCAAACGGGCCTGCAGGTGAGTGGGCAGACTCCGGGGGGGGCAGTGACCTTTGTGGGGTACCGTGACAGGACCCCAGGTCTCATCCTAGACACCCCTGACCATGCCACCAAGGACAACCACTCCCTGCACACCTGGCTCTCTGCAAGCCCTACCCTTGCCCCCATGCCTGGCCGTGCAACCGCCCGCTCTTTGTCCACTCACCAGCTTGCTGTAGCAGCACTCAAACAGAGGCAAGTCACACCTCAGACAGCGTCCAGTTCCTCCAGTGTAGTGGCATCAGGCGCAGGCAGGGACAACTTGGCCACTCCAGCCGCAGCTGAGATTCTGAAGGGACTTAGGATCAAGACGCCACAGCTGGGAACCAGCTCCACCGCTGCTTTGCTAAGATCATCACCTTTCTTGGCTCAGCTGCTGCGCACTGCACCAGCACCTAGCCCTGCCACCCCTCAGCTTGCTTCCCCTGCTGATCCAGCATCATCATCTGTGGGGCCTGCTGCTAGCCCAAGCAGTGCAGTCACCATCTTAAGGGGGGGAATTGTCACTGCCACCGACTTTGCCAGTCCTGAGTCAGCGGCGGTTTCTAGCCCAGACCCTCTGCCTCCCAGAGCTGTGGCCACCACTGGCATGGAGTCAGCAGGCAGCAACTCCCCCTTGGCCTCCAGCAAAGACCGCGACTCTGTCTCTGACTCTGAGTGTGTCACCCCTGTACTGTCTGAGTCTGCTGCTGAGTCAGCCATCAGGCAGGCGCTTGTGCGTCTGGCTTCCAGTGAGAAGGTCATCAGGCTGATGTCACCAGTAGACCTGGATGCACCATGTGGCAACGCCAACCCACATGCTACCTTCACCCCAGCTACTCTCAGCTTGCCTAAGTTCACACTGGCTGGTTTAGACTCCCCAGAGGCACCCACAGCTGCCCTTGCACGGCAGTCCTCTGGGTCAGTCAATGGCCCTGTAGATGCTGTCTTAGTCAGCAGTCCAGTCAGCAGCCAGTGTCAGGTGGTACCTATCCAGGCAGTGGTGAGTCAGCTGTTGAGCAGTCCCAAGCTGGCTATCACAGGCAGTGACACTGCGCAGGATGACAAGCTGCCATACCAGACGTTGCTGCAGCACCTCCTGGGCGCAGGCCAGGCTGCAGCAAACAGCCCTGGCCTTGCACCAACCTGCTCCGGGCCTGCTGGGGATGCCCCAGGGCCTGAGACAATTTCTGCTCACAACTCTGCTTGTGCAGCAAGTGCTCACCGCGTTGACAGCACTCCTGGTGTCTTCCGCCCTCGTGCTGCACCTCTGGTCCACCCAGTTGTTCAAGCCACACCAGCCCGCCACAGGTGGGCATCACCTCCTGCTCCTCATCAACATGCTGCAGATAGGTTATGGTGGCATTCACATGATAAGCAGCTGTGCAGTATGCAATGCACTGCTGATATTTGAGTGACCACAGGAAGCCTTTTACTCCTACCTTGATGTCTCCTCCATTATGCCCATCATCTGCAGCATGCAAAGTTGTTGCTATACCATCAGCAGCCAATGTGTGTCTGTGGGTGTGTCTGTGGCACCCATCACTCACAAGCATGTGGGTACGTGTCTCCAAGCCCAAACGAACACCTGCACACCTGTCATTCTTTGGGGCCCTGATTGCTGCTATACTAATTGGCAACCTCGGCTGCAATAGTATGATGTTTCCTCATATATAAGTACCATGCTGACTACTGACTCTGATCCATCTCACAGGAAAGGTTAAGAATACTCAGTCATGATCCCAATACTGCACAGGTTGGCTCAGGCTACCTACAAGACCCCCAGCACCGAGGCCACCCTGCTGGAAGACAGCACCCCTAGTGCATACTCCTTCTGTTTTGCCTCTCCAGTTGCAGACCACCCTAGTCCCCTTGCTACCTTCTTACACCAACTCAGTCATGCCACCTACGAGTCTGAGGGCTCAGCTGCTGAGTCGGCTCCTGCAACTCACGATGACCCTGAGGCTGACTTTAGCAGCCCTCAGCCACAGAAGGGCCCTACGCCTTTCCAGGACTTCATGAAGTACCTAACGCAGGCTACCTACCATTCACCTGGAGTGAAAGCAGACCAGCCAAAGACTGAGATCGGCAGAGGAGGGCAGGGCAATAGCGTCAAGAATGAGTGTGTTGCATTGCCTCTCCACTTGGCACAAGTTGACAAGGAGATGCCTGCTGCCTCCCCTGGTCAGCTCCTCACACTCACTTGTACTCCAAACTGCATGTGAGCCTTCCCTGCACAGAACCAGTAAAATGGATTTTCGCCGCTTGCCGCTGCTATACAGGTGCCAGTACATGTGCAGTTCTGCATGCTAATTTCTTTCCCAAACTGATAGCGCACGACTTGCACTGCCAGAGCAGGTAGCTCTGCATGCAATATGATGCTGACTTGTGCATGTGCACCATATGCAGTGAGATTGTCAGAGGAGGGTATGGCAGCATGGCTGCAGCGTGCTCGGATGAGTCACGCCATCAGGACACCTGCTCGCAATCAGCTTCAGGTCAGTGCATGCAGCATGCAAGCAATTTAATTTTGACCTCACTGCTGGTAGTGCTCACAGTCATGCCAGTTGTGCGCCACCAGCCTGTTCAACGTTTGCTTCCTTGCTAACATGTCCCAAGCACAATGGTTGCTCAGCTCCATGTTGGATTCTCACAGTTGCACAGCCTGAGATTCCATGCTGACCAATGCCAGAACACCCGTGTACACAGGCTGTTGATACCATGCTAGGACTGCTCATGCTGTCATCTGTGTTTAGAGATTGTCACTTGAGTTGAGGCTTGAGCTGGCTAATGTGCAGGAAGTGTGGAGGCAGGCAGGGGAAGCCCAGCACCTGAGCCAGCTGGCTGAGGTGAGTCCCAACACTCCACAGTCTGAACATTTGCCACTTGTGAGTAAAGCAACTTTCCATACTACTCAAACGGAAAGATACAGAAAACACAAACATGTCTGCCTCCAGCCACAAAACAATGTCTCATGACATATTGACATTTTTGAGAGTTCAGCCCGGGATTCATGCGGCACAATTTCCAGCAGGTTGAGTGCACTCGGCACACATGCATGAGCTTTTGACAATATGTCTGTGTTTAGCAAGGCATGTATGCTGCCCCACACCTACCCAGCTTTTCAAATGTCTCACATATAACCAGCTAGTTGTCTGCACAGCATGCACAATTTGACACGGCATGCACATCCCCTGATCCTCCATGCGCCCGAATTTGGCCAAAATTGAACACATTGCATCTTGTGCTGTTACTGAGGGCGAGTGGTGATGTGCATAGGAGGCCAGCAGTGTGAGTGAGGAAAATGCCGCGCTGCGGTACCAGCTGGCTGACATCCAAACCTCCCTCCAGCAACTCACCCACTCCAATGAAGCCACTCTTCAGGACATCCAGGTCACTACCAACTGCCTGCCTGTACCTGCTTACCAAGGCATCAGTTTTACAAGCGCTGTCATCTGCTTTATAAATGACCAATGGGACATGTAGCTGCCCTGATTTCTACATGTCCTTTGTACATTTCCATCTGCATCATCATACCTGGACACCTGACCCTGTGGGCTGTTGGCAATTTTGCATCAATGACACAATATGCATGACGCATAACATTTGGACTGATCCCCCTGTTTGCCTTAGCAACCTATTAAATTAGATGACAGTTCCCCGCTTGTTTCCAAGGCTGTGATGTGGCTTCAGGTGCAAAGGCAGGTTGCAGTCACAGAAGGGGAGAAGGCCAAGCGCACAGCTCAGCAGCTGCTGGCCCTTGCCCACCAGACCAGCAAAGTCACTGAATCCTATGAGGTTAGTCACGCTGCCACCTGACAGCCATGACATCATCCTGTAGGAAAGCATGCGTGCTAGCAGCTGACAAAGGCCCTCTGTGTGAACATGCAGGACCCAGATCCTGTTTCATGATGCTGGCAGTTCTGTTGTATTGGTGATCCTGTATTGCTGCACCTGACATGCCTGAGGCACATTGTGCCCATGCAGAAGGCCAAACCTCATTCACTTGCAAAGGTCATCAATGTGACATACACACACTTGTCACTTTTAAGGCGACTGCAAATCCCCTTGTATCTCCGGTACAGATGGGATTGAGAGTGCACATGCAGTCATCATAAGTGACTTTGCTCATTATTTGGCTACAGGCTGAGAGGCATGCATTGAGGAAGGATGTGACTCGCGCTCAGACTCAGCTACTGGAGGCTCAGACTAGCAGCCGAGCTGCTGAGGCTGCAGCTAGCACCAGCCACGAGGAGAAAGTTGCCATGGCAGCATCCCTGTCATCGGCCAGGTTTGCCTCAAATTGCCCTGCCGCTGTGCTTACACAGAGACCATGATGTGGCAACACAAGCACACAATTGTGCAGCAGCGTCTGACACCTTGCTATGCGTGTGATTTAATGTTCAAGTGCGAGCATGAGGCAGACCTTGATCAACATGGTCATGCCAGTCGGCTGCACTGTGACACAGCTTTGCTCATTTGCTGCAGTGTTGTTAGTCCAAGAGCGACTGCTGCCAAGTCTTGCATTACCTGCTGCAGCTCCAGGCTGATCAGATGAGTTGTGCCCTTCCCCCAGCCTCATTCTCCCTATCTACCCATATCTGTGACTGCATTTCCAGGGGAAGCGAATTCATTATTATTGTTGTTATTACTTTCATTGGTAATTATTGTTATGTGCAGGGGAAGGCTTCTGGCTGCTGAGGAAGCCATGCAGGCTCAGGCTGAAAAGCTGAGCAGTGCCCAGGAGGAGAAGGCCAGGCTTGACGTGCACCTGCAGCACAGCCAACACCAGCTGGCTGCTGCACAGGCTGCTGCTGCTGCAGCTGGACAGATCCAAGATGGGGACCTGCATCTCCTCAAAGCGCAGCTTAAGGTATGCACGTCTCAGCGTCAACCAGCAACAGTGTGGTGTGAGATTGCAACTTTGGCATGCCGGCATATGCCTTGTCGCTGTGAGCCAGTTACAGTCCCTGCTTGTCCAGCTGCGTGCAACATTGCAGATTCAGGGGCATAGTGTATGCTGTGGGTGCTCAACTCTGTTCTGGGTTTAGCATCTGCACTTTGACACCTTAGCAACCCCATCAGCAGCCAAATACTGGCCGCATGAGTGACACCTGAAGCAGCTGAAATGGGGCACAAGCCCACCTGATCATCTGTGGGTTATTGTTGTGCTTGAACACAGTGTGTACATTACCATCTTGGTGAATATTGCTGGTATGCAGGAAGCGCATGAGGCTGTGTATGAGGTGCATCAGGACCAGCAGCAGATGCAAGCACACCTTGCTGCAGACCTAGCTGATCAGGAGCAGGTCAGTTGCTTGCTCAACAACCTGCATGGCACATACCATGTCAGTCTATGTGAGACCGACATCTGAGAGCCTTCTTAGTGCATTTGGTCATCAAAGTCAGTGTCTGGCTTTGCATAAAGATGCTGTGATGAGTTGTGCTTCCCGCTGCCTCCTCTATGTAGAAGTAAGGCATATTAATGCCTGCAAGCAGAGACAGCATGGCCAGCTGGTTTCTGAAGCGCGAGCGATCAAGTAAGCAAAAGGTGTAAGCCTTCCCGTGCAGGAGAATGCTGCCTTGCGTGACGCCATAGCAGCGGCCCAGCAGCAGCTGCATGAAGCTGCTGCTGCAGCTGCCAGTCGGGTGCTGGCTGAGAAAGCACTTGAAGGGGAGCAGCACGCCAGACATGCCCTGGAGCAGGCCCACTCCCTGGTCAGAGCCTTCATCTTGATCATCTATGATGCCCATCAGTTTGCCTTCTGTCTGTGCCCAATGCCTTGGCTTTTGCCTGTGCCCAATGAAGCGCCCACCCACTACAGCTGCCTGTCCACAGTTTTTGTGCTGACTGCTGCCCTTCTCATGAGCGCTCTCCTGCATGAGGAGGCGACATCAGCCCTCGTGGTGTGATCATTCCTGTGCCTGAACTATGTGGCATATGCCTGGATCAGAACTCACACTGCGTGCTGAGCAGTATGCACTTGGCAGCTGCTTTAGATGCTGCGCTACACTGACTCACCTCAAGCAAAATAATCTGGCTTGTTTACTGAATGCAGGCGGTTGAGGAGGCACAGGCCAAGCAAACGGCCCAAGAACAGGAAAATGCGCTTCTGGCCCAACAGCTGCAGGTCAGTGTCATAGCTTCTTCACCTCGTTTTACCTCATGGCTAGCATGACATGCAGCCTGAAGCACCAGACAAGGACATCATACCTGCTTTCTTTGACTGTGCCATATACGCACTGGACACCTGTTTTGGACAAAGAGCCATACAACAGTGCTCTCTAGACAAACAAGACATGAATGTCTGCCAGTGAGAAGAAGAGCAACTTTGCACAGTCAGCTGGGCTGACTGTCTGGAGTGATGCAGGAAGCAACAGCACAGCTGCGGCTGGCTCAAGCCACAGAGCAGCCGGTTGCCCTCCAGATTGTTGTTGTGGATGACTCTTCCAGCCGCGTTGCGGCCACTTTGACCCCTGCCAAGACCTGCTCATTTGCTCAGAGTCCTGCTGCAGCTGAGCTTGAGTCGGTCATTCAGCATGCTGCCCAGCAGCTGAACAGGTCAGAGCTTCACACGCCATCACCAGACGATCAGACAGACAGTGTGTCTGTGTTGTGTACTCCCAGCAGTAAGGTTGGGCGGCAAGCAGGTGCATGTGCCACACCAGAAGCCAGAGCAGCAGCTGCTCACTTGCTCAGAGGCTTGGGCATGACTCAGTCTCTGAGCCTTGAGTTGGGCTTTGACCTTGAGCCTGAATGGCCAGCTGGCCCCCCTCCCTCCCTAGCTGCCAGCCCCCTTGTGGCCCCTACCCCAGCAGGACCCCCCCCGGCACTGCCTGCA
>JAABUK010010010.1_pt1 | contig 12787 bp, 14 predicted proteins | sample 5559141 | NCBI WGS metagenome assembly JAABUK01 (sample SAMN10711869, study PRJNA513367) | rock metagenome | isolation source: Antarctica rocks | place: Antarctica: Victoria Land, Pudding Butte nord | collected 2016-01-03
AGGAGCCCGTGGCCGGCGCGGTCAAGACCCGCCTGTGCCCGCCATGCACTCCGGCGCAGGCAGCGGCGGTGGCCGAGGCCGCCCTGCGCGACACGCTCGACGCCGTGTCGGGCGCGCGGACGCCGCGCCGGCTCGTGGTACTCGACGGCGGCGCACCCGCGTGGCTGGGGGCGAGTTTCGACGTGACCCCCCAGCGCGGCGCCGGGTTGGGGCAGCGCCTGACCGCCGCGTTCCAGGACTGCGGCGGACCTGGCTTCGTGGTGGCCATGGACACGCCCCAACTGACAGCGGCGATGCTCGACGACGCCCTCGGCTGGCTCGAGGACCGGGGTTGCGACGCCGTGATCGGACCGACGCCCGACGGCGGCTACTGGGGGATCGGCTTCGCCACTCCGTGCCCCGGCGCGTTCGCGGGCGTGCCGATGTCGACGGGCGAGACCCTGGCCCGGCAGCTTGACCGGCTTGCCGAGCTCGGGCTGCGTACCGAGACGCTGGGTGAGCTCGAGGACGTCGACACGATCGCCGACGCCCGTCGCGTTGCTGCGGCGGCGCCCGCGACGCGCTTTGCGGCGGTGCTGGCCGAGTCAGGTCACGCGGCCGAGCGCGAGCAGCCCGTGCCCGAAGCCGCCGCCTGAGCCGCGCTCGAGCGCCCAGATTTGCTCCGCCAGCTCCATCGGCGATCCGGCGTGGGACTCGGTGAGCGACCGCCGGCGCGCTGCGAGGCGCTGATGCACCGCGGCCGCCCGGCCCGCTGGCAGAGGGGGCAGCGGCGCGGACAGCGGGGGCGTGGCCGCGCGGCCCTCGAGCAGCTCGATCAGTGCAGGGCGCAGTGAGGGAAGCCCCGGCCAGTAGCGGCCCTCGCCGAGCTTGGGTCCGGCCTGCAGCGAGCGGTCGACCGCCCGCAGCGGGTGTATCCCTGCCGCCTCCAGCAGCCCGAGGAGCTCGTCGGGCCCCCAGGGATGGACCTCTACGTCGTGGTCCAGCGCGTAGGCCAGCGTGCGCTCTGCTCCCGGGACGGTGTCCCACAGTCGCGGCCATTCGAGTGAGTGCACGCCGAGTGCCTCGATGGCCACGAACGAGCCGGACCGCGCGTGGCAGGCGATCTCGCCAACCAGGCGGCGCAGCTGGCCGGGGGCGAGGTGCGACGCCAGCCCGAAGCCGGCCACGTACACATCGAAGGGCTCGTTGCCGACCGGACCGAGGCCGTCGCGCAGGTCGTGGAGCACATGGGGGCCTGGAAGGGCGAAGCCCGGCGTGCGGAAGTCGACCCCGGTGTAGTGGCCCATGCCCACCTCGGCGAGCAGCGGACCGAGACCGGCGCCGCAGCCCATGTCGAGGACCCGGCCGCCGCCCTCTCGCGGCAGCATGTCCCCGACCGCCGACACCATCACCTGGGCCTCGAGCTCCTCGCGCACGCGATCGCTCTGTGGCGCGAGGTAGGCCCCCGGCAGGTGTCCAGCTTCCATCGTAAGGCAACCTACGCCCGGGACAGTGCTCAGGGAATGGTCCGAGCGCGCACCGTAAGGAAGCCGAAAGCTCATGGGTGTCGAATACACTGACATGTTCAGCCACCGCCACGCAATCGCCGCCGTCGTGCTGGCTCTGGGCGTGGGCGGCTGCGGCGGCTCGTCCTCGGACCTGGCGCCGGCCGCCGAGCCGGCCAAGTCACCGCCTCCGGCCACGCGGCCAGCGGGCCGGGTGATCGAGCTGGGCCACAAGCCCGAAGGCATGGTGGCCGATGGCCGCACGCGGCTGCTGGCGGTCGGGTTGACCAACCCCGACCGCCTGGCCCTGGTGGACATGGACTCCGGGCGGGTGGTCCGCCGCATCCCGCTGCCCGAAGCGCCCCGCCACCTCGCGCTCGCGCGGCCCGGCGGTCCGGTGCTCGTGCCCGCCGAGAAGGGGAACGAGCTCGTGCATGTGTCGCTCCCGAGCGGCCGCAAACGCGTGATCGGCGTGGGCCGGCTGCCCCACGACGCCGCCGCGGGGCCGCGCGGGCGGATCTTCGTTGGCAACGAGGGTGGCGACACGGTCTCGGTGGTGGAGCGTGGCCACGAGGTGCGGCGTCTGCCGGTGCCGGTGCAACCGGGTGGCGTGGCGGTGTCCACCGACCGCGCGCTGATGGCGGTCGTCGGGGTGAGCGAGCGCGCGCTCGAGCTCTTCGACGCGCGCGACCTGCGGCGGCGGGGAACGATCGACGTCGGTATCGGCCCGACCCACGTGGTGGCGCGCGGGCGGCGTTTCTTCGTCGTCGACACGCGCGGAGGTGGCCTGCTCGAGGTGCGTCCCGACGGCGGCGACCTGCGCATCCACCGGCGCACCAACCTCCCGGGGGGGCCCTACGGCATCACCTTCGACCCGCCGCGCAAACGCTTCTGGGTCACGCTGACGAAGACCAATCAGGTGGTCGAGCTCACCGACCGCCGCCGGCTGCGGGAGTTCCCGACGGTGCGCCAGCCCAACTCGGTGGCGGTCGATCCCCGGACCGGCCGGGTGTTCGTCGCCAGCCGCGCCGACGGCACCCTGCAGTCGTTCCTGCCGCCGGCCTTCGAGGACGGCCGGCGCTAACGGGTCCCTTACGCGAGCGCCCGAGCCCTTTACGCGGGAGCCGCCGCGCTCCATTGTGGACTGCGATGACCGAGTCCCGCCGCCCCCCGCAGCCTCCCGTTCCGGAGGTCGGCCCGTTTCGCCGGTCGTTCTGGAAGAGCCCGCTGCGCGGTCCCTGGCTGGCGAGCCTGCTCAGCGCCGCGCTGCTCCCCCTGATCGTCACCTGCTTTGTGACCGGGCTGCTCTCTCACGCGGCGTATCAGCCCGACCTCGGCCACAACGCCCTGTTCGACTCCGGCGTGAACCTCTACTTCTTCGACTGGCCCGCACGGCCGTCGTGGCTCTACGCCCTCACCGAGGGTCTGCACATCGTGAGCGGCCTCGCGGCCATCCCGATCCTGCTGGCCAAGCTCTGGGCGGTGATTCCCCAGCTGTTCGAGCGGCCAGCGGTGCGCTCGCTGGCCCACGCCCTCGAACGCGCCGGGCTTGCCCTGCTCGTCGCCGGGAGCTTGTTCGTATTCGCGACGGGCGTGTTGAACATCCAGCTCTGGTATCCGTTTGGCTTCTCGTTCGTGCCCGCGCACTACTACGCAGGCTTCGTGTTCATCGCCGCGCTGGCATTTCACATCGTCAGCAAGATCACCGTGGCGCGCAGGGCGTTCGGAGAGCGCGGCGTGGTGGCGCCGCTGCGCGACGATCTCGAGCACACGCGCCCGGAGCCCCAGCTCGACGGGCTCGAGACCACCGCTCCGGTTGACGCCGCGCCGGCCACGATGAGCCGCCGGCTGCTTCTGGGCACCGTGGGCGCAGGCTCGGCAGCGCTGGCCCTGATGGGCGTTGGCCAGACAGCCGGCGGCCCGTTTCGAAGGCTCGCGTTCCTCGCGCCGCGGGGCGATGGCCCCGGCAGCGGACCCAACGGCTTCCAGGTGAACAAGACGCTCGCATCAGTCGGGATCCCGAAGGAGAAGCTCGGGCCAGACTGGCTTCTGACGCTGTCGGTCGGCGGCAGCATGCGGGTGGAGCTGACCCGCGACCAGCTGCTGCAGATGCGCCAGACCACCGCCACGTTGCCGATCGCCTGCGTCGAGGGCTGGTCGACCACGCAGCGCTGGACGGGCGTGCGTATCTCAGAGCTCGCACGGATGGCGGGGGCCGACCCCGGCGCCCAGGTCGAAGTGCGTTCCCTGCAGCAGTCGGGCAGTTTCAAGCGGGCGTCGCTCAGCCACCGTCAGGTGCGCGACCAGCGCTCGCTGCTTGCCCTGAAGGTCAACGGCGAGGATCTGTCGCTCGACCACGGCTTCCCTGCACGGCTGATCGTGCCGGCGCTGCCCGGCGTGCACAACACCAAATGGGTCACGGAGCTGGCGTTTCAGTGAAGCGGTTCCGCTACGAGTACGGGGCCGGCCCGGTGCATCTGCTCGCCGCGGTGCTCGGCCTCGGCGTGGCGGTATGGGCGCTGTTCACCGTGCTCGGCGTGATCGGACCCCCCGAGCCCTTCCTGAAGTGGTTCATCGGGGCGATCGTTCTGCACGACTTCCTCTTCCTGCCGCTGTACGCCGCCCTCGGCGTCGCCGCCTCCGGTGCGCTGCTGCGCGGACAGCACACGCGGCTACGGATCGCCGCGCTCAACCATCTGCGCATCCCGGCGCTGCTGTCCGGGCTCCTGCTGGTGGTGTGGTTTCCCCTCGTGCTGAGCAAGGCGCCAAGCACGTTCGAGAGGGCCACCGGGTACTCCGACGACTTCTTCTTCGGCCGCTGGCTGGCGCTCACCGTCGTGCTGTTCGCCGGGTCGGCTCTGGTCTTCGCGGTGCGTGCGCGTTCGCTGCGCGAGGATGCGCCGTGATGACAGAGGTCACAGAGACGCGCAGGTCGGTGCTCGTGGTCGACGACGAGCCCACCATCGCCGAGGTGGTCTCGCGCTACCTCCAGCGGGCCGGGTACAGCACCCGCATTGCGGGCGACGGCCCCGATGCGCTCGCACAGATCAGCGCGCAGCGCCCCGATCTCGTCGTGCTCGATCTGATGCTGCCCGGCATGGACGGGCTCGAGGTGATGCGCCGGATGCAGGAGTCAGAGCGGGTGCTTGTCATCCTCCTTACGGCCCGGGGCGAGCCGTCGGATCGCGTGATCGGCCTGCGCCTTGGTGCGGACGACTACATGGTCAAGCCGTTCTCGCCAGCCGAGCTCGTGGCGCGCGTGGACGCCGTCCTGCGGCGGGTGGTGTCAGAGCCCGAGCTCGAGGACCCGATCGCTTTCGACGACCTCGAGCTCGATCCGGTGGCCCGGCGCGTGACGATCCGCGGCGAGGAGCCCCAGCTGACCGTGCGCGAGTACGACCTGCTGCTGCACTTCGTGCGCCACGCCGGCCAGGTGTTCTCGCGCGACCAGCTGATGGACGCCGTGTGGCAGTACTCCTTCTACACCGACACCTCGACCGTCACGGTGCACGTCCGCCGGCTGCGCGCGAAGATCGAGGTCGAACCCTCCGAACCACGCTGGATCCAGACGGTCTGGGGCGTGGGATACCGGTTCCAGCCGTGAGGGGCATCCGCCACGGGCTCGTGCTGCTGCTGGCATCCGCGCTGGCGGGCGGGGCGCTGTTCGGCGCCGTCTACGGCCTGCACGACGGGCTGGCAACCGCCGCACTGATGCTGGGGTGTGGCGCGCCCGCGGTGGCCGGCGCCCACCTCCTCGCCGCGCGGCGCGCCTCCCTGGGGGGCCTCTCGCGCCAGTTCGCCGCGGGCCTCGGCATGAGCGTGGCGCTGGCCACGCTCGCGGTCGGCGCGATCGCGCTGCTGATGTTCGTGTCGCCCCACGACGCGTTGACGATGGCCGTGCTGCTGGTGTTCGCCGGCGGCCTCACGGCCTACTCCGCGTCGGTGCTCGCGCGCGGCGTCATGCGCGACATCGAGGCCGTGGCCGGCGGGGTCACCTCGGTTGGGGAGGGGCGGCGCGAGCTCGACATCCACGCCGAGGCCGAAGACGAGCTGGCAGGCCTGGCCACCGCCGCCGAGCGGATGGCCGCGCAGCTGGCAGCCACCGAGTCCGAGCGCGAGACGGCGGAGGCCGCGCGGCGCGACCTGATCGCCGCGGTGTCACACGATCTGCGCACACCGCTGACCTCGCTGCGCCTGCTGGCCGACGCGATCGAGGACGGCGTGGCAGACCAGGAGACCACGGCGCGCTACCGGCGCCAGATGTCAGTGCACATCGCGTCCCTGTCGAGCCTGGTCGAGGACCTGTTCGAGCTCTCGCGCCTGGAGGCGGGCGAGATCAGCTGGTCGATGCAGCGTGTGGCCCTCGACGAGCTGGTGCAGGAGACGGTCGAGGCCATGCTTCCGCAGGCAGAGCACCGCCGCGTGGCGGTGCTTGCGGCTGTCGACGGCTCGGTGGCCGCCGCCCAGGCCGATCCGGAGAAGGTCCAGCGCGTGCTGTTCAACCTGATCCAGAACGCCATTCGCCATACGCCCGCCGACGGGAGCGTGACCGTCGCGGCGCAGTCGAACGGCGCCACCGTCGAGGTCGAGGTCGCAGACACCGGCGAGGGCCTGGCGCCCGAGGATCGCGAGCGCGCCTTCGAGCCGTTCTATCGCGGCGGCGGTGAGGGTACGGCGCGCTCGGGCGACGGCATCGGCCTCGGCCTGGCCATCTGCCGCGCGATCGTCGAGGCCCACGGGGGGCGCATCTGGTTCGCGGACTCCGCCAGTGGCACGCGTGTGCGCTTCAGCCTGCCGGTTGCCGCGTGACGGGCGCTCCTGGCGAGGGGGCGCGGTTCCCGGACCTCGACCTGCCCGACCACACCGGCCGGCCCCGGACGCTCTCGGAGCTAGCGGCCGGAGACCCGCTCGTGCTGTTGTTCTCCCGCGGCTGGTGGTGCCCCAAGGAGCAGCGGCACCTGCGCGAGCTGTCACGGCTGCAGGACGAGATGGAGGTTGCCTACTCGCGGATGGTGGTGGTCAGCGTCGATCCGCCCGAAGTGCAGTCGGCGTTCCGCGCAGGGCTCGGCGCGCGCTACACCTTCCTGTCAGATCACGAGCGGCGCTGGCTGTCGCAACTCGACCTGCTTGAGGAGTCAGACACTCAGCATCGGCCCTACCGGCCGACGGCGTTCACCTTGCATCCCGACCTCACCGTGCACCGACGCTACGACGGCTACTGGTACTGGGGCCGACCAAGCGTCGAGGACATCAGGCGGGACCTGCGTGAGATCTCCGCGCTCGTGCGCGAGGACTTTTGCCGGTGAGCGCGTGGATCTCGGTCGGCGAGGGCATCGAGCCGGGCCGCGGCCAGGGGTTGCAGGCCATGGTGGATCCGCGTTGCCTGAAGGGCGAGCCGGTGGCCGGCGCGACGGCGACGGTATGCGTGGCGGCCTCGGCCGGCGACGCGCTGCGCTTCGACGAGCCCGAGGTCCAGCAGGCGCGGCGCGACTTCATGGAGTTCTACGCCACGCTGCTCGGAGACGACCTCGTGTGCGTGACGACGCTGGCGCTCGACGAGTCGCGCTGCGTTGGGACAATCACCGTGACCCGCGCGCCCGTGCCCCCGAGAGACGACCCGTTCGCCCGGCTGTTCCCGCCGCGCGCGGTGGCCACCGACATCTTCTGTGCGGTCGCGCCGCCCGCGGGCCCCGTCGTCGAGCGGTACGCCGGCGTGCCCTGGCCGGGCGGCCGGTTTGCAATCACCAACGAGTAAGACTGGAGCCATGAGCGAACGAGAATTCGACGTCATCGTGATCGGGGCCGGACCAGCCGGAGAGGTGATCGCCGGACGGCTGGCCCAAGCCGGGCTCGAAGTCGCGGTCGCCGAGCCCGAGCTGGTGGGCGGGGAGTGCTCGTTCTGGGCGTGCATGCCGTCCAAGGCGTTGCTGCGCCCGGCCGAGCTGCTGGCCGAGACCAGGCGCGTGCCGGGCGTGGCGCCCGAGGGCGGGGGCGAGCTCGACGTACAGGAGGTGCTGGATCGCCGCGACGAGGTCGTCCACGACCTCGATGACTCCGGGGCGGCGCCGTGGCTCACCGACCAGGGCATCGCGCTCGTGCGCGAGCACGCCCGACTGGTGGGCGAGAAGCGCATCCAGGCCGGCGACGATGTGCTCGTGGCCCGCAAGGCCGTGGTCGTGGCCACCGGCACGGGCACCAACTTCCCGCCCATCGACGGCTTGGAGGACGCTCGCGTATGGGGCAGCCGCGAAGCCACGACCGCCAAGGCGGTGCCCGGCCGCCTGGCGATCCTCGGCGGGGGCGTTGTCGGGGTCGAGATGGCGCAGGCGTGGCGCTCGCTCGGGGCCCAGGTAACGCTGATCGAGGGCTCTGACCGCCCGCTCGAGCACGAGGAGCCGTTCGCGGGCGAGCAGGTGATGGAGTCCCTGCAGGAGCGGGGCGTGGACGTCCGCTGTGACGCAAAGGCCACCGCGGTCAACCGCAACGACGCCGACGAGGTCGTCATCGCCATCGACGGCAGCCCCGACGTCGTGGCTGACGAGCTGCTGATCGCCACGGGCCGCCATCCCCACACCGACGACCTCGGCCTCGACACGGTCGGGCTCGAGCCCGGCAGCTACATCGACGTTGACGACCAGATGCGCGCCACCGGCGTTGACGGCGACTGGCTCTACGCGATCGGCGACGTGAACGGCCGCGTGCTGCTTACCCACATGGGCAAGTACCAGGCGCGCGCTGCCGCGGCCGTCATCCTGGGAGGCGAGGCCGCCGTGACCCATGACGGCACGATCTCTCCGCGGGTCATCTTCACCGACCCGCAGGTAGCCGCCGTCGGCCACACGCTGCAGGCCGCGAAGGATCAGGGGTTGAACGTGCGCGCCGTCGACCGCGAGACGTCCATGAACGCGGGTGCCAGCTTCTACGGGCGAAACACCCGCGGCACCGCGCGGCTGGTGATCGACGAGGACCGCAAGATCATCGTCGGGGCCACTTTCACCGGCTTCGAGATGGCCGACTTCCTGCACGCCGCGACGATCGCCGTGGTGGGGGAGGTGCCGCTCGACACGTTGTGGCATGCCATCCCGTCGTTTCCGACGCGCAGCGAGGTGTGGCTCAACCTGTTCGAGGAGTACGGCTTCTAGGCGGTGCGGACCGGGTAGGCAAGCACCATGGATATCGGTCGCGGGAGATCATTCGGTGGCTGACGCGATCGGGTCGCTCTAGCGCCGGTGGACCTGGAGGATCCGCGCTCCCAGGAGGTGCTGGCGCGGGTGCGCGCCATTCCCGAGGGCCGCGTGACCACCTACGGAGACCTGCTTCCGCGCCGCTCGCGCTACGCCGGGGCCGTGCTGGCGGCTACCGAGGAGCCGGGCCTGCCGTGGCATCGGGTTGTGCGCGCCGACGGCTCCCTGGCAAAGGGTGAGCGGCAGCGGTCGCTGCTGGACCGCGAGGGCGTGCCGTTCCGAGGCACCCGCGTGGACATGCTGCAGGCCTGGGTGCCAGCGGACCGGTGACGAGGGTACGCTGGCGCGAGTGAGCAGTGAGACTTCCCACTCCCTGATCGGCATGCACTGCCGCACCTCCGACCGCTCGCCCAACGCGGAGCGTGGCGTGTGCGAGCTCGAGGCGCTGGTGGGCAAGCGCCTGGGCCAGGCGCCGCGCGCGATCGGCGAGCGCGCCACCCCGCGCGAGGGGACCTGGCAGGAGGACTTGCGCGACTCGCGCGGCTGCCTGCTCGAGGCCGGCGGCCAGGTCGAGGACGCGCTGGGGGGCGGCAACCTGCCGGTGCTGCTGGCGGGCGACTGCTCGATCGGGCTGACCACCCTGCCGACGGTCCACCGGCTGCGCCCCGCCGCGAAGATGCTGTGGCTGGACGCCCATGGGGACTTCAACACGCCTGAGACCACGGCCAGCGGATACCTGGGCGGAATGGGCCTGGCCGGGGCCTGCGGCCGCTGGGACGCCGGGCTGGGCATGGATCTCGTCGACCCGCGCGAGGTGGTGCTCGCGGGTGTCCGCGACCTGGACGGGGACGAGCGCCAGGCACTCGAGCGCAGCTCGGTCACCGTGATCGGCGCGAGCCCGATCGAAACGCTGGTGGCGGTGACCAACGCGCTGGACGGCGCTCCCGTCTACATCCACCTCGACCTCGACGTGATCGACCCCGAGGAGATGCCGGCCAAGTTCCCGGCCCCGAACGGCCTGCGTGCCGAGAAGCTGTTCGACGTGCTTGAGGCCGTGGCAAGCAGCTCCAAGCTCGTGGGCCTGGAGATCACGGCGTTCGAGGCACCCGATGAGGAGGAGGAGCGCCAGGCCGCCGCGGCCACGGTGATGCACGTGATCGAGCCGCTGCTGGCCATCGTGCCCGAGGGCGCCGGTGTTGGCGACTGACCCGATCACCCTGCACCACGCCGGGGTGCGGTGGCACGGTTCCAAGGACGATCTGCGTGCCCACACCACCACCGTGGAGGTTCAGTGAGCGCCCTGTCCGACCTCAAGATCCTCGACCTGACCAGGCTGCTTCCGGGGGGCTACTGCACGTCGCTGCTGGCCGACCTCGGCGCCGAGGTGCTCAAGGTCGAGGACACCGGGATGGGCGACTACGTCCGTTGGGCGCCCCCGTACTACGAGGGCGCCGAGGACTCCTCGAAGTCCGCCCTCTACATCGCACTCAACCGCGGCAAGCGCTCGATCCGGCTCAACCTCAAGGACGCGGCCGGCCGCGAGGCCCTGCTCAAGCTGGTCGAGCGCTACGACATCGTGGTCGAGGGTTTCCGGCCCGGGGTCATGGACCGGCTGGGAGTTGGCTACGACGAGCTGCGCGAGCGCAACCCCAAGCTCGTGTATTGCGCCATCACCGGCTACGGCCAGACCGGGCCCTACACCGGGCGCTCGGGCCACGACATGAACTACCTGGGCCTGGTCGGCATGCTCGACCTTGGCGGCGCGGTGGGCGGCCCGCCCGTGCAGGCCGGTGGCCAGATGGCCGACCTTGGCGGTGGCGGCCTGATGGCGGCCTACGCGATCCTGGCCGCCGTGCGCGAGGCCGAACGCTCCGGCGAGGGCCAGCTCGTGGACGTCTCCATGGCCGACGGCGCGCTCACCTGGCTGACGATGGTGGCGGGCCAGTACCTGGCCGACGGCCGTGTGCCCAAGCGCGGCGCCGAGAGCCTGACCGGCGGCTTCGTCTGTTACCGGCCCTACGCGTGCGCGGACGGCTACGTGACCATGGGCGCACTCGAGCCGAAGTTCTGGGCGGCGTTCTGCGCAGGCGTCGGGCGCGAGGACCTGATGGACAAGGCGTTCGAGGCGCCCGGATCGGAGGCCCACGCCGAGGTCGAGGCCGTGTTCGCCGCGCGCACGCGCGATCAGTGGAAAGCCTTCGCCGACGAGCACGACTGCTGCCTGGAGCCCGTGCTCGACGTCGGAGAGGCGCTGGACTCGGAGTTGGTGCGCGCCCGGGGCATGGTGGTCGAGGTCGACCAGCCGGGAGCGCGCGAGCCGGTGCGCCAGCTGGGCCACCCGGTCAAGTTCTCGCGCACGCCCGCCGACGCCACCCGGCCTGGGCCGGCGCTCGGCCAGCACACCGCCGAGGTGCTCGCCGATCTGGGCTACACCGAGGAGCAGGTCGCGGCGCTCGAGGACTCGGGCGCAGCCGCGGGCACGCCCGAGGGCTCGCAGGGCTCGTTCATGGCATGAGCCGCGACGGCCTGCTGAAGATGAGCGAGCTGGCAGACGCAAGTGGCGTGAGCGCGGGCACCATCAAGCACTACCTGCGCGAGGGGCTGCTGCCCGAGCCGGTGCGGACCTCACGCAACATGGCTTACTACCCGCCCGACTTCGTCGAGCGAATCCGTCTGATCAAGCAACTCCAGGAGGAGCGCTACATGCCGCTGCGGGCCATCCGCAGCGTGCTCGAGGACGACCCGGACCGCGCCCGGGCGCTCGTCGAGCTCGAGGACCGCATCCTCGATCGCGCCCTGGCCGGCGACGAGAGCCGAGTCTCGGCGGCCGAGGTGTCGCGCCGCTACGAGATCCCGCGCGAGGCGCTCGACCGAATGGTCGAGATCGGCCTGCTGAGCCCCAACAGCCGCGGCTTCTCGCCCCGCGATGTGCAGGTGGTCGAGGCTGTCAGCCGCTTTCGAGCGGGGGGCTATGACGAGCAGATCGGCTTCACCGTGTACGACACCCTGCGCTACAAGCGCGCGATGGAGCTGCTCGTGGCGGAGGAGGTCTCGGTGGTGCTCGAGCGCCTGGCCGGCGAGCTCGAGCCCGACCGCGTGGTCGACCTGCTCGAGGCGGGCGTGGAACCGCTGCGCGACTTCATCGCCGCGCTGCACTCCAAGCTGCTTGTGGAGGAGCTCCAGCGCCAGCGCGGGCAGCGCGCCTGAGCGCATTCACCACCAGACGTCGTGGTCTTCCATCACGCCGTGACCCCTGGCCAGGACGTGGCCGCCCGGCAGCTCGCCGGTGAATGCCCCGAACGGCTGGCGGTAGCGCGACTTCAGCAGTACGAGGTCGGTGTCGTCGGTGCGCGCTGTCCACTCGGCGAAGTCCAGCCGGCCGCCCTCGGCGAAGGCTACCGACGAGAGATCGGCCGCGAACGCGTTGGCGCCGAGCTCGGTCGGCTCGCCGTCGATCCAGAGGGTGCGCTCGCTGGCCCGAGAACTGTCGTGGATGCCCTCGACCAGGTTCCACGCTACAGCGCTGCCCGCCTCGGTGGCGCCGATGCCCGCGCTCCACTTCCAGACGGTGTGGCGGTCGTGGTAGCCCGCGGAGTCGTCCACGAAGCCGACGGCACCCGTTACCTCGTGGCGGCGCGAGCCTACGGCCACGGTCCCGGTCACCTGCACGGGCGCGCGTTTGGCGGTCCAGATGTATCCACCGACCGCGGGGGAGACCGTCTCGACCGCCGCCGGCTCTTCGAGTAAGAGGTCGATACGCGTGGTGGCGTGGGTGACCCGCGCGCGGCCGGCCTCCAGCTGGATGCCGCCCCGCCCGATCGTCGTGCGCTGCGCCAGTGCGCCGTCGGGGAAGGCCACGGCCCAGAAGCGCTGGCGCAGTGGCCCGATCCGGGCATCGCCGATGCACAGCATCACCTCCGGGGTGTACACGCCCAGGTAGCGCCAGTGCTTCAAGGGGCGCGTTCGGTGCCACCCCGCCATCACCTGGGGCGGCAGCTGCAGGCCGAGCCCGCGAACGGCGGTTCCGCGCACGGGGCGTGGCATCAGCGAGAGCTAACCGCCTGATGCGTATCCGGTTGGTTCCGTCTGGCCTGATTCATAGCTTCGCTGGGTGCCGCG
>JAABUK010010012.1_pt1 | contig 12786 bp, 14 predicted proteins | sample 5559141 | NCBI WGS metagenome assembly JAABUK01 (sample SAMN10711869, study PRJNA513367) | rock metagenome | isolation source: Antarctica rocks | place: Antarctica: Victoria Land, Pudding Butte nord | collected 2016-01-03
ACACTCACCCGGGACGCTCCAGCGCGCGCTCGCGTTTGAGGAGATCCTCGAAGGCTGCCGCCGTACAAGGGCGTCCCAGCAAGTATCCCTGGCCCTCGGTGCATCCCGTGGCACGGATACGTTCGAGTTGAGCCTCTGTCTCGATGCCCTCCGCGGTCACGCGCATGTCGAGACTTCGGCCAAGTGCAGCGATGGCTTCCACGATCGCGGCAGTCTTCGAATCCGTCATCATGGCCGCGACGAAGCTCCGATCGATCTTGAGCTTGCTGAACGGAAATCGTCGCAAGTAACTTAGGCTCGAGTATCCGGTTCCGAAATCGTCGAGCGTGACCCCCACGCCGAGGTCTCGCAACTGGCAGAGCTTCGCGACCGTCGCCGTCGTGTCGCGTAGCAAAAGGCCTTCTGTGACCTCTAGCTCCAGCCGGCTCGGGGGCAGTCCGGTTTGACGCAAAGTTGACTGAACCAGATCCACCAGGCTTTCCTGGCGCGCTTGTTCCGGAGACAGATTGACGGCCAGCATCACGTCGCTCCAGCCGGCCGCATAGGTGCAGGCAGTCCGCAGAACCCAGGCGCCCAGCGCTGTAATGAGGCCCGCGGCTTCGGCGATCGGGATGAACTCGGAGGGTGGCACCATGCCGTAGTGTGGATGGTTCCAGCGTGCGAGCGCCTCGACCCCGACGATACGTCTCGGCGTCAGAGTCACGAGCGGCTGAAAGTGCAACTCGAGCCCGCCTTCGGCAAGCGCACGTCCAAGATCGCGCTCCATCTCCTTGCGCCTAGTCAGAACGGCATCCATGCCGGCCTGAAACAGGCACGTGGTGCCGCGTTGGTGAGCTTTGGCCCGGTAAAGCGCTAGGTCTGCCTGACGCAGCAGTTCGGATGACTCTGCGTAATCGTCCTTCGGACTGCACAGGGAGATCCCAATCGACGTGCCGATCACGGCTTCGTGCTTATCGAGAAGATAGGGCTTGGCGACGGCCTGGATCACCCGTTGGGCCACCTGGTCGACCTGCGCTGCCGTGGCGGCAGTTCCATCGAGCATAATGGCAAACTCATCACCGCCCAGCCGCGCCAGGATATCCTCGTCGCGCAAGCAGGTCTTGATGCGCGCCGCCACTTGTTGCAGCAGTTCGTCGCCTACGGCGTGCCCCAGCGTGTCATTGACGTCCTTGAAGTGATCGAGGTCGAGGAACAGGACCGCGACCAGCCAACCCGCTTGGGTCGGCCTCGCCCGGTGGTCCTCAAGGCTGTCCTCGCCACGCAATCTCGCCAGCGTCCGCTCCAGCCGTTCGAAAAACAGCGCCCGGTTCGGAAGACAAGTCAGAGCATCATGGTGCGCCATGTACCGGACACGTCGTTCGGCATGGCGTCGTTCCGTGATGTCACTGAAGGTCGTGACCCATCCGCCGTTTGCCGTTGGCTCACGATGGATCGCGTGGACCTCGCCGTTTTGCAGTACTACCTCGGTGTCGGTAATCTTGCTGGCTACGCTGATCCGGTCGCGCCAGGCGCCATATTCCGCCGGGCTCATGTCTGGCCCGGTTCCTGCTGCGTAGCGTAAGTCGACAACGTGGCGTAGCGTCATGCCAATCCAAAGTTGGCTGGGATCGAGATCGTACATCTGGGCGTATCGGCGATTGAACAACTGCAGCCGTTGGTGTCCGTCGAAGACGCAGAGGCCTTGCTGGATGAGGTCGAGCGCTAGGTCACGTAAATCCGGGTCGGCATTCTGGTCACTGCTCCAGGCCGAGCGTACCGACGGCTCAGCCCGGCTGAGTTCGTTCGTCGACAGCCCAGGCAGAACCGAAAGCGGCGAGAACGTACTCACAACAGTGACTCACGAATGCATCGACCAGATGTTAGTGATAACAGGTTAACTTCAGGTAAATCGGCCAGCTTGAGACGCGGCCCTCGATGGCCGGTCCGCTTAGGAAGCTGCGCCGTGTTTGCCCGTTCAAGTTACCCCGTTGCTGCCGCTTCGGCGCCTGTCAGCGCCTGAGCGACGCGATCGCCAATCGCGCGCGCCACTTCTTCACCGCTCGCGGCCGCGACTGGGGCGAGGAACGGACGGGGTGGGATGCGCGACGTGCCCAGTTCCTGGGGGGCGGCGGCCGGGTCGTTGCTGCCGATGGCGGCTTCGAGGCCATTCGTGGTCGCTTCGATGCTGTCGCGCAGCGCGCCGGTACGGAGCCAGGGTTTGTCGTGGTCCCCGGCGCCTTGCGGGTTGGAGAGACTGTCGCGGACGGATTGGGCCATGCGCTCGGCTTGTTGGGCCAGCGCTGCGCTCATCACGTCTTCGGCGCGGAGGCGCTCGAGGCGGGTGCGGAGTTCGGTCAGGCCGGTGATCGACAGGGGCATCCGAGAGTTCTGGATTTGTTCCCGTAAGAGCGCAAGGTGTTTAGGCTTGGGGTCGGAGGCTCCACCCTCACCCTGCCCTCTCCCGCCAGCGGGAGAGGGTTCCTTCGAGGGAGAGGGGGCTTTCGTTTGGGCGTGCTTGACGCGGCCCGGTGCCGGCCTTAGACGGGGCGCCCTGTTGCGGGTGTAGCTCAGTTGGTTAGAGCGCCGGCCTGTCACGCCGGAGGTCGCGGGTTCGAGCCCCGTCACTCGCGCCAGCAACACTCCCAGACCGCTCCCTGATACAGACCTCGCCATCCACTCTGGCGGCGGCGCGCGCTTGGGCTTATACCGCCGCAGTGCAGCATGGGTCTTGGCCGGCTGCGTGAGATTGGGGTGCAGATGCCGTTCCTGGCCGATTGGTTTCCGATCCTGGTGTTCCTGGCCATCGGCGGGGGGATCGCCATCGCCATGGTCGGCGGTTCGCTGCTGGCAGCGCGGCAGAAGCCGTATCCGGAGAAGCTCTCGGCCTATGAATGCGGGTTCGAGCCGTTCGACGATGCGCGGCGCAAGTTCGACGTCCGCTTCTACCTGGTCGCGATCTTGTTCATCATCTTCGACCTTGAAGTCGCCTTCTTGTTCCCCTGGGCGATCTCGCTCGCCGATATTGGTATGTTCGGGTTTTTCTCGATGCTCGCCTTCCTTGCGGTGCTGACGGTCGGTTTCATCTATGAGTGGTGCAAGGGCGCACTTGAGTGGGAGTAGGCGCATGAGCGCTTCAACCGAGATCGCATGGAACCGGGACGCGCTGCCGCCGGGTCCGGAACAGGACGCGGTGATCAAGGGGATCACCGGCGAAGTGGCCGACAAGGGCTTCGTGGTGGCCAATGTCGACAAGGTCGTCAACTGGGCGCGCACCGGCAGTCTGTGGCCGATGACGTTCGGTCTGGCGTGCTGCGCGGTGGAGATGATCCACGCCTATATGCCGCGCTATGACCTGGACCGGTTCGGCGTGATCCCGCGCGCCTCGCCGCGGCAATCCGACGTGATGATCGTCGCCGGCACGCTGACCAACAAGATGGCCCCCGCGCTGCGCAAGGTCTACGACCAGATGCCGGAGCCGCGCTGGGTGATCTCGATGGGCAGCTGCGCCAATGGTGGCGGCTACTACCACTATAGCTATTCGGTGGTGCGCGGCTGCGACCGGATCGTACCGGTCGACATCTACGTGCCGGGTTGCCCGCCAAGCGCCGAGGCGCTGGTCTACGGCATCCTGCAACTGCAGAAGAAGATCCGCCGCACCGGGACGATCCTCCGTGGCTGAGCTGCGGGACCTGGCGGTCGACCTGCCCGGCGTCGACAGCATCAGCGTCGAGACCGGCGAGATCGTGCTCAATGCGCGGCGCGACCAGCTCGACCTGTTGCTGCGCACGCTGCGGGACGATCCACGCTTCGCCTTCGAGCAGGTGATGGACATCTGCGGCGTGGACTGGCCCGAGCGCGCCGAGCGGTTCGACGTGGTCTACAACCTGCTGAGCATCAGCCTGAATCACCGCATCCGCGTCATCGTCCAGGCGAGCGCCGACACGCCGGTGCCGAGCTGCTGGCAGATCTGGCCGGTGGCGACCTGGTTCGAACGCGAGGCCTGGGATTTGTATGGCATCCGCTTCGCCGGGCAGCCCGACCATCGCCGCATCCTGACCGATTACGGCTTCAACGGCCATCCGCTGCGCAAGGACTTCCCGCTGACCGGCTACGTCGAGGTACGGTGGGACGAGGAGCGCAAGCAGGTGGTCAACGAGCCCGTCACGCTGACGGCCGACTTCCGCAACTTCGACTTCGTCTCGCCCTGGGAAGGCATGGTCACGCTGCCCGGCGACGAAAAGGCGCACGAGGACCGCAAGGCGGCGCGGGCCGCCGGTGCGGACGGGAAGGCGCCATGAGTGATGGCGAGACGGTCGACCTTCAGTTCATCGCGCGGCAGCAGCGGCAGATGATGACCGAGGTTGGTTCCATGAGGGACGATATGGCGGTCATGATGGCAATCCTGATGCGGGTCGATGGCACCGTCGCCGGGCTGGTCAACGAAGTCCGTGCCATGCATTCGCAGCATGGACGACTGACTACCCGGGTGAAGATGCTCGAGCAAGGGAGCGCGGAGCCATGAGCGAGATCGAAGACCGCGTGCACGCCTCGGGCGTCGCCGCCACCACGCCCGGCGAGATCAAGCCGAACACGCACAAGATCATCGAGGTCGACAACCACACCATCAATTTCGGCCCGCAGCACCCGGCGGCCCACGGCGTCCTGCGTCTCATTCTCGAGATGGACGGCGAAGTGATCGAGCGCGCCGATCCGCATATCGGCCTGCTGCACCGCGGCACCGAAAAACTGATGGAATACAAGAGCTACTTGCAGTCGACGCCGTATTTCGACCGGCTCGATTACGTCAGCCCGATGTGCATGGAGCACACCTGGGTGCTGGCGCAGGAGAAGCTGCTCGGCATCACCGCGCCGATCCGCGCGCAGTGGATCCGGGTGATGTTCGCCGAGATCACCCGCGTGCTGAACCACCTGCTCAACATCACGACCTACGCGCTCGACGTCGGCGCGATCACGCCGAGCTTGTGGGGCTTCGAGGAGCGTGAGCGGCTGATGGAGTTCTACGACGAGGCGTCCGGCGCGCGTCTGCACGCGAACTACTACCGCGCCGGGGGCATCAACCGCGACCTGCCGGCCGGGTTGACCGACCGCATCGCCGAGTGGACCCGCGTGTTCCCGATCTTCATCGACGAGCTTGAGACGTTGCTGACCAGCAACCGCATCTGGAAGCAGCGCACCGTCGATATCGGCATCATGACGCCCGAGGACGCGCTGGCGTGGGGCTTCTCCGGCCCGCCGCTGCGCGCCAGCGGCATCGCTTGGGACCTCCGCCGCTCGCAGCCCTACGAGACCTACAACGAGCTCGAATTCGACATCCCGGTCGGCCGCAACGGCGATTGCTACGATCGCTACCTCGTCCGCATGAACGAGATGCGGCAGAGCGTGAAGATCATCAGTCAATGCCTCGAGAAGCTGCCGGAAGGCCCGGTGCGGATCCAGGACAACAAGTTCACGCCGCCGAAGCGCCAGGAGATGAAGCGCTCGATGGAGGCGCTGATCCACCACTTCAAGCTCTATACCGAGGGCTATCACGTGCCTGCCGGCACCACCTACACGGCGACCGAGAGCCCCAAGGGCGAGTTCGGCGTGTATCTCGTGGCGGACGGCAGCAACCGGCCGCATCGCTGCAAGATCCGCCCGACCGGCTTCGCCTTCCTGCAAGCCATCGAGCATATGTCCCGCCGCCACATGCTGGCCGACGCCGTCGCCATCATCGGCTCGCTCGACGTCGTGTTCGGCGAGATCGACCGCTAGCCATGGCCAACGCGAACGACATCGAGGCGGGCTCGGCCGCCCTCGTCGCCGAGCAGATCGGCGTCAACCCGCCTGCCGACAGCCCGGCCGAGCCCGCCCATTTCGCCTTCGACGAGGAGAGCGAGCGAGAGATCGCCTGGACGCTCAAGAAATACCCGGACAGCCGCAAGGCCAGCGGCGTAATCCCGTTGCTCTATACCGTGCAGCGGCAGATGGGTCGCCAGACCGGCAGCGCCTGGGTCCCGCGCGTGGCGATGGACGTGGTCGCCGCCCGGCTCGAGATGCCGCCGATCCGTGTCTACGAGGTGGCCACGTTCTACTTCATGTTCAACATGAACCCGATCGGGCGCTTCCACCTTCAGGTTTGCGGCACCACGCCGTGCTGGTTGCGCGGCTCCGACGATATCGCCCGCGCCTGCCGCGACGAGGCCGGGGTGTCCGGCTTCAAGCAGACCGGCGCCGATGGGGTGTTCACGCTCTCCGAGGTCGAATGCCTCGGCGCCTGCGTCAACGCGCCCATCCTGCAGGTCGACGACGACTACTACGAAGATCTCGATTACGACCGCACCCGTGCGCTGCTGCAGGCATTGCGCCGCGGCGAACGTCCGGCGCCGGGTTCGACCATCGGCCGGGCCACGTCAGCGCCGGAAGGCGGACCGACCACTCTGCTCGAGGTGCAGTAACCGTGCTCACCGACAAAGACCGCATCTTCACCAACCTCTACGGCCAGCACGACCCGTTCCTCGAGGGCGCCCGCGCCCGCGGCGACTGGGACGATACGGCTGCCATCCTCGCCCGTGGGCGCGACGCCATCATCCAGGAGATGAAGGATTCCGGCCTGCGCGGTCGCGGCGGCGCCGGGTTCCCGACCGGCATGAAATGGTCGTTCATGCCCAAGCAGGCCGCGCCCGACGGGCGTCCGAGCTACCTCGTGGTCAACGCCGACGAGAGCGAACCCGGCACCTGCAAGGACCGCGACATCATCCGCCACGATCCGCACAAGCTGATCGAGGGTTGCCTGATCGCGAGCTTCGCGATGGGCGCGTTGGCCTGCTACATCTATATCCGCGGCGAGTACTATAACGAGGCGTTGGCGCTCGAACGCGCGGTTGCCGAGGCCTACGAAGCCGGGCTGGTCGGGCGCAATGCCTTGGGCTCCGGCTATGATTGCGAGATCTACGTGCACCGCGGCGCCGGTGCCTACATTTGTGGCGAAGAGACCGCGCTGCTCGAAAGCCTCGAGGGCAAGAAGGGCATGCCGCGGCTCAAGCCGCCATTCCCGGCCGCCGTCGGCCTGTATGGCTGCCCGACCACGGTCAACAACGTCGAGACCATTGCGGTAGTCCCCACCATCCTGCGCCGCGGCGGCGCCTGGTTCGCCGGGCTCGGGCGGCCGAAGAATGCCGGCACCAAGGTGTTCTGCATCTCCGGTCACGTGAACAAGCCCTGCAACGTCGAGGAAGAGCTCGGCATCCCGCTGCGCGAGCTGATCGACACATACGCCGGCGGCGTGCGCGGCGGCTGGGACAATCTGCTGGGCGTGATCCCTGGCGGCTCGTCGGTGCCGGTGCTGCCGAAATCGATCTGCGACACCGTGCTGATGGATTTCGACAGCCTGCGCGAGGTCAAGTCCGGCCTCGGCACCGCGGCGGTGATGGTGATGGACAAGTCCACCGACATCATCCGCGCGATCCAGCGCCTGGCCGTGTTCTACAAGCACGAGAGCTGCGGCCAGTGCACGCCGTGCCGCGAGGGCACCGGCTGGATGATGCGGGTGATGACCCGCATGGTCGAAGGCCGCGCCGAGCTGTCGGAGATCGACACGCTCGAGCAGGTCACGCGCCAGATCGAGGGGCACACGATCTGCGCCCTGGGCGACGCGGCGGCCTGGCCGATCCAGGGGTTGATCCGGCACTTCCGCCCGGAGATGGAAGAGCGTATCGCCGCCTACAAGCGCGCGCGCGGCACCGCGGGCCTGCCGATGGCGGCCGAATAGGAATTTGCGATGGCGAAGCTGACCGTAGACGGCATCGAGGTCGAGGTCCCCAACGGATCCTCGGTGATCCAGGCCTGCGAACAGGCGGGCATCGAGATCCCGCGTTTTTGCTACCACGAGCGGCTGTCGGTGGCCGGGAACTGCCGGATGTGCCTGGTCGAGGTGGAAAAGGCGCCCAAGCCGATCGCCTCCTGCGCCTACCCGGTGGCCGACGGCATGGTGGTCAAGACCGACACGCCGATGGTGCGCAACGCGCGCCGGGGCGTGATGGAGTTCCTGCTCATCAACCATCCGCTCGACTGCCCGATCTGCGACCAGGGCGGCGAGTGCGACCTGCAGGACCAGGCGTTCGGTTACGGCATGGACCATTCCCGCTACGCCGAGAACAAGCGGGCGGTGAAGGACAAGTACCTGGGTCCGCTGATCAAGACCTACATGACGCGTTGCATCCACTGCACGCGCTGCATCCGCTTCTCCAGCGAGATCGCCGGCGTGTCCGAGATGGGCGCGACCGGTCGCGGCGAAAACATGGAGGTCGGCACCTACGTCGAAAAGGCGCTGACGTCGGAGCTGTCCGGCAACCTGGCCGACATCTGCCCGGTCGGCGCGCTGCTGCCCAAGCCGACGACCTTCCAGGCCCGCGCCTGGGAGCTGCGCAAGACCGACAGCGTCGACGTGCATGACGGGCTCGGTGCGGCCATCCGCGTCGACAGCCGCGGCTCCGAGGTGATGCGCATCCTGCCGCGCACGAACGACGACGTGAACGAGGAGTGGCTCGGCGACAAGTCGCGCTACTCGGTCGACGGCCTCAAGCGTCGCCGGCTCGACAAGCCCTGGGTGCGTCACGACGGCAAGCTGCGTCCGGCCACATGGCCGGAGGCGTTCAAGGCGATCGCCGACAGGCTGCAGGGTCTCCCCGGCGAGCGCATGGGCGCCATCGCCGGCGACCTCTGCGACGCCGAGAGCATGCTCGCGCTGAAGGATCTGATGACCGGGCTCGGCTCGGCCAACCTCGACTGCCGCCAGGATGGGGCCGCCCTCGATGCCAGCCGGCGCGAGTTCTATCTGTTCAACTCGAGCGTCGCCGGGATCGAGGAGGCCGACGCGATCCTGCTGGTCGGCTGCGACCCAAGGCGCGAATCGCCGGTGCTGAACGCACGCATCCGCAAGCGCTGGCTGCTGGGCGGATGCCCGATTGCCACCATTGGTGCGCTGCACGAACCGACCTTCGACGCGACCGTGCTGGGCGACGGCCCGGCCGTGCTGAACGATCTCGGCGCCTTCGGCCAGACCCTGGCAGACGCCAAGCGGCCCATGGTCATCGTCGGCCAGGCGGCGCTGCAGCGCCCGGATGGCGCGGCGGTGCTGGCGGCGGCGTGGTCGCTGGCCGGCTCGCGGCCGGATTGGCACGGCTTCAACGTGCTGCACACTTCCGCCGCCCGCGTCGGCGCGCTCGACCTCGGCTTCGTCCCCGGACCCGGCGGCAAGCCTCTCTCCGCCATGCTCGGCGGCGGGGTCGACCTACTCTGGCTGTTGGCTGCGGACGAGTTCGACATTTCGGCGATCGGCCCCGCCACCTTCGTCGTCTATCAAGGCCATCACGGCGACCGTGGCGCCGCCCGCGCCGACGTGATCCTGCCCGGCGCCGCCTATACCGAGAAGAGCGGCACCTGGGTCAACACCGAAGGCCGGGTGCAGCGCGGGTTCCAATCGGTCTCGCCGCCGGGCGAGGCGCGCGAGGATTGGGCGATCCTGCGCGCGTTCAGCGCCGTGCTCGGCAAGAGCCTGCCCTATGACGACCTGAACGGCGTGCGCGTCCGGCTCGAAGCGGCCAGCCCGGTGTTCGGCCAGCCCTTCTTCCGCAGCACCGGGTCCGGCGGCGCCGGCCCAGCCGGGTCGAGCGGGTTCGACGCCGCGCCGTTCGGCCGCGCGGTCAGCGACTACTACCTGACCAACCCGATCGCGCGCGCCAGCGCCACAATGGCCGAGTGCAGCAAGCTCTACACCGCGCCTGCCGCGCTGCAGGCGGCGGAGTGATGCAGTCGTTCTGGGACACCGGGTTCGGCATCCTCATTCTGACGGTGTTGAAGACGCTGGCGATCCTGGTGCCGGTGCTGATCGCGGTCGCCTACCTGACCTTGGCCGAGCGCAAGGTGATGGCGGCGATGCAGATCCGCAGGGGGCCGAACGTGGTCGGCCCGTTCGGCCTGTTGCAGCCGTTTGCCGACGCGCTGAAGATGCTGATGAAGGAGACGATCATCCCGACTGGGGCTAATCGCATCCTGTTCCTGGTCGCGCCGCTGCTGACCATGACCTTGGCGATGGTCGCCTGGGCGGTGATCCCGGTGAACGAGGGCTGGGCCATCGCCGACATCAACGTCGGCATCCTCTATCTGTTCGCGATCAGCAGCCTCGGCGTCTACGGCATCGTCATCGCTGGCTGGGCGAGCAATTCCAAATACGCGTTCCTCGGCGCGCTGCGCTCGGCGGCGCAGATGGTCAGCTATGAAGTCAGCATGGGCTTCGTGATGGTCACCGTGCTGTTGTGCGCGGGCTCGTTGAACCTGAGCGACATCGTGCTGGCGCAGCAGCGGGTGTGGTTCTTCATCCCGCTATTCCCGATGTTCGTCGTATTCTTCATCTCGATCCTGGCCGAGACCAACCGTGCGCCGTTCGACTTGCCGGAAGGCGAGAGCGAGATCGTCGGCGGCTTCCACGTCGAATATGGCGCGATGACGTTCGGCCTGTTCTTCCTCGGCGAATACGCGAACATGATCCTAATGTCGGCCATGACCGCCATCCTGTTCCTCGGCGGCTGGCTGAGCCCGATCCCGTTCGCGCCGTTCACCTGGGTGCCGGGGCCGATCTGGTTCATCATCAAGATCTGCCTCGTGCTGTTCATGTTCATTTGGGTGCGGGCGACGTTCCCCCGCTTCCGCTATGACCAGCTCATGCGGCTCGGCTGGAAGGTGTTCCTGCCGTTGTCGCTGGTCTGGTTGATCGTGACGGCGGGCGTGCTGCTCGCTTTCGGCTGGCTGCCCGGCCAGCAAGGAGCCTAGACCATGGCAAGTATCGACCGCGCCGCGCGCAGCCTGCTGCTGAGCGAACTCGTTTCCGGCATGTGGCTGACGCTGAAATATTTCTTCCGGCGCAAGGTCACCATCAACTATCCCTATGAGCGCGCCCCGATCAGCCCGCGCTTCCGCGGCGAGCACGCGCTGCGCCGCTATCCCAACGGGGAAGAGCGCTGCATCGCCTGCAAGCTGTGCGAGGCGGTCTGCCCGGCCAACTGCATCTACATCGAGGCCGAACCACGCGAAGACGGCTCGCGCCGCACCACGCGGTACGACATCGACATGACCAAGTGTATCTATTGCGGCCTGTGCGAAGAGGCCTGCCCGGTGGACGCGATCGTCGAGGGGCCGAATTTCGAGTTCTCGACCGAGACCCGCGCCGAACTGATGTACAACAAGGAAAAGCTGCTCGCCAACGGCGACCAGTGGGAGACGGTGCTGGCCAAGCGCCTCGAACTGGACGCGCCGTACCGATGATCACGACGCTCGCGTTCTACCTGTTCTCGGCCATCCTGCTGCTCTCGGCCGGCACGGTCGTGGTCGCGCGCAATCCCGTCCACTCGGTGCTGTTCCTGATCCTGGCGTTCTTCAACGCCGCAGCCCTGTTCCTGATCGCCGGCGCCGAGTTTCTGGCGATGATCCTGGTCATCGTCTACGTGGGCGCCGTCGCGGTGCTGTTCCTGTTCGTCGTCATGATGCTGGACGTGAACTTCAGCGAGCTGCGCGGCGGGTTCCAGCGCTACACGCCGGTCGGCGCCACCGTGGGCGTGATCCTGTTCGGCGAGCTGGCGCTGGTGCTGGGCGGCTGGAAGTTCGCGCCCGAGGCCGGCGCGCTGCGGCTCTCCTCGATGCCCGGCGACATCGACAACACAAGGGCGCTCGGCCGGCTGATCTACACCGACTATGTGTTCCTGTTCCAAAGCGCCGGGCTGATCCTGATGGTCGCCATGATCGGCGCCATCGTGCTGACCCACCGCGACCGCGGCACCACCAAGCGGCAGAACACTGCCAAGCAGAACGCGCGCACGTCCGCGGATACGCTGGAGTTGGTCACCGTCACGCGCGGCGCCGGGGTGACGACCTTCCTGCGGCCCAAACCGGAACCCGCGCTTATTGCCGCCGACGAACCGCATGAGCATGGCGTGGGCAAACCCGGGCCCGGCGAGCACTGATGGGAGAACATTGATGAGCGAAATCGGGGTCGGCCACTACCTGGCCGTCGGCGCCGTCCTGCTGGTGCTCGGCATCTTCGGCATCTTCCTCAACCGCAAGAACGTCATCGTCATCATGATGTCGATCGAGCTGATGCTGCTCGCGGTCAACATCAACCTGGTCGGGTTCAGCTCCGCGCTGGGCGATCTGGCCGGGCAGGTGTTCGCCATGTTCGTGCTGACCGTCGCCGCCGCCGAGGCGGCGATCGGCCTGGCCATCGTCGTCGTCTATTTCCGCAACCGCGGCTCGATCCAGGTCGAAGACGTCAACATGATGCGGGGCTAGAGCCGTGCTCTACGGCGTTGCCGTCTTCGCGCCCCTGCTGGGCTCGCTGATCGCCGGGCTGCTGGGGCGCCAGATCGGCGACCGCGCCAGCCAGGCCGTCACCATCCTCTGCATGGTCGTCGCCGCCATCTGCGGCACGCTGAGCTTCCTGCCGGCGCTGCACGGCGAGGGGGTGCCGGGCCAACTCGTGCTCGGCTCCTGGTTCGACGTCGAGGGCTTCCACGCCGACTGGACGCTGCGCTACGACACGCTCTCGGCCATGATGGTCGCGATGGTCACGTTCATCGCGACGCTGATCCATGTCTACAGCGTCGGCTACATGAGCCACGACGCGACCATCCCGCGCTTCTTCAGCTATCTCAGCCTGTTCACCTTCGCCATGCTGATGCTGGTGACCGCCAACAATCTGCTGCAGCTATTCTTCGGCTGGGAAGGCGTGGGCCTCGCCAGCTACCTGCTGATCGGCTA
>JAABUK010010013.1_pt1 | contig 12786 bp, 12 predicted proteins | sample 5559141 | NCBI WGS metagenome assembly JAABUK01 (sample SAMN10711869, study PRJNA513367) | rock metagenome | isolation source: Antarctica rocks | place: Antarctica: Victoria Land, Pudding Butte nord | collected 2016-01-03
GACGACCTGGCCGGCGCCGTCGCAAAACTCGCGAAGGCCTGGGCCCGCAAACCTCCTACCAAGCACAAACCCTCAACCTGATCCGCGGCCCTCGCCGGATGCTTACGCTGGATCAGCTCCGGCGGAAAGCGATGACGTTTGTAGGAGAGGGGCTGCACGCGCGTGACCTCGAAACCAGCGCACAGGAGGATACCGGAAAATAGCCGAGCGTTGCCCTGACAATGCCGCTGATTGTAGGCGACAGCATCGTGGACGTCGGTCAGCTGGACGTCACAGGGGCCGAGGTGACCGAGGCCGCAGGGCTGATCGTGGCACCTGGTTTCATCGACGTCCACAGCCTGCCGTCTATGGACGTTTCAGTTCCAAGAGATCCCGCCGCCCACAATGGACGGCTGTCTCGATGCGCTTGGGGCGCGCAAGCCAGCCGTCAACGTCATGATGCTGTGCCGAACGGGCAGCTTCGTCTCGGTGTGGTCGGATACACGCACTTAAAACATCGTGCCGGCCGAGGCGTTGGAAGGGTCGGTAAACGAGGTCAGGGCGCGCTTCCTGGACCCGGCGAACCGGACAAGATTCCACGGGGCTCGAAACCTTATAATTGGCGTCGGGGATTGAAAAAAGTCGTGCTCGCCCACAGCGCAGCCTGTCCCGAGAGCGAGGGCCTCTCCTTCGCTGAGATTGGCCGGCGCGAGGCTAAGAGGCCGCTCAATTGCGCGCTCCGCTGGCAGCAGACGCCGGTGACCTTCTCGTGCCGATGGTGATCCTGCTCACCTACTCTGAATTTTGGATAACTGCCGGCTGGACCGTATCCGGCCTGACATCACACCGATTACGTGCGCTACGCCCGCGCAAAGTAGTTCGCAAGCGAGATCATCCATTCCCGCGTAAATTCCGGGTGCGCCTTTCCGTCGCCAGCCTGGAGAACAGATGCGGAGATGGTTTCACACGTGACGTTAGGGCTAGAAACAAGGCAACTCGGGCGTGCCAACCCGGCTTTGCAAATTGCGGTCATTGCGCGACGAGTGAGCAGCCACTTCCCAAGGTCGGTCTGAAGGCAGCGTCGCCGGGAATCCTGGCGACAACCGTATACAGATCCCAAGCGCCGTTGGACTCCGAGGGTGCCTTGACCCGAAACATGTAGAGATCACGGATGACGCGGCCGTCCTCTCTTATCCATCCGTCCCGTGTCATCATGTCGTTGATGCGGGTCTCCCGCATGTGGCGCAAGACGGTTTGCGCAACATCGCTGCCAACAGCAGCGACGGCTCTGAGATAGTGGAGCGCGGCGCCATACATACCCGCATGGATCGAGTTTGGCATCACCTTCATTCGGTTAAAGAAGCGCTCAGACCAGGTCCGGGTTTCATTGTTCAGGTCCCAGTAGAATGGCGCATTAATAAAATAGCCCTGAGCGACATCCAGCCCGAGCGATTGAATGTCTCGCTCCTGAAGATTAAACGCGAACAGGCGTTGCTCGCCCCTATCCATTCTGAATTCGTGCGCCTGCTTTAGGATTTGAGCGGCGTTGGCGGTCGTGGTGGCAAGCCCAATCGCCTTCGCACCCGACGCTTGCGCGGCAAGCAGAAACGCGGTTGCGTCCGTCAGCTCCAACGGATGCACCACTGAGCCGATGACCTTTCCACCGCTATCCTTAACGAACTCGGTCGCGTCACGTTCGATGTTTCGTCCCAAAACATAATCGGCCGTGATGAAGAACCAGGTGCTCGCGCCCCGGTTGACCGCCTCGGTGGTTACCGCCTTGGCTTGTGCGTAGTTGTCGGTCACCCAGCTGATGCCATTGGGCGAACAGGCCTTGCCCGTTAGGTCGGAGGTCAGAGAGCTTCCGAAGATGACAACTTTCTGTTTTTGGCGGGCAAGATCCTGAACGCCGAGCGCAATAGAACTTAGCCCGACGTCCAGTATTGTGCCGACCCCGCTGTCGTACCACTGCCGCGCGATCGCCATGCCGACATCCGGCTTGTTGAAATGATCGCCGATGACGATCTGGATCGGTCTTCCCAGAACTTTGTCGCCGTAATCGCTGACCGCCATACGAACTGCCTCGACCGTTCCCGCCCCGGACAGGTCGGCATTCACGCCTGACATGTCGGTGAGGATTCCGATCCGTAACGCATCGCCTTGCACCTGCGCGCCAGCTGGTGAGGTTCGCAGAAGAGACAGCGACGCTGCCTGGGCGGCGGCTATAAGGAGGCGCCGCCGGACCAGTGACGTCAAGATGTGCGCGGGCCCGTGCAGGCGGGGCACCCTCCCGAACAGGGCGGCAGCATGGGTGCTGGACATCGAGTGTTTCCTTCGAGCTACCGCTGAACGCCGTTGACAATCTGCCGTGGCCATCGTGCCATGGCCCGTGCGCCTTTACGTCAAGTGATCGAGTTCGGTCAGGACCGCGTCGCCCATTTCCTGTGTGGACCCTGTGCGGCAGCCCTGCTGCATGATGTCAGCCGTCCTGATCCACGCGAGCGCGCGTTCGACCGAAGCCTCTATCAGGTCCGCCTCCGACGGCCGATCGAAGGAAAATCGCAACATCATTGCCAGGCTGAGGATGGCGGCAAGCGGGTTGGCGATGTTGCGCCCGGCGATATCGGGGGCGCTGCCGTGAATCGGCTCGTATAGTGCTCGACGTATGCCCGATGGCTCCTTCTCCCCGACGGATGCCGAAGGCAGCATCCCGAGTGAACCGGTCAGCATTGCAGCGCAGTCCGAAAGGATGTCGCCAAATAGATTGTCGGTCACGATCACGTCGAACTGCTTTGGCTTGCGGACCAATTGCATCGCGCAATTATCAGCGTACATGTGGGTTAGATCGACATCCCGGTACTCGCTATCCCCGAGGTTCTGGACGATCTCCCGCCAAAGCTCTCCGCTTTCCATGACGTTTGCCTTGTCCACCGAGCAGACGTGGCCTCGCCGCGTCCTGGCCAGCTCGAAGCCAAGCCGGGCAACGCGACGGATTTCGGCCTCGGTGTAAATGTGCGTATTGATTCCGTAGCGGGAGCCATCCGTTGCGCGCCGTATGCCTCTCGGCTCGCCGAAATACATGCCACCGGTGTTCTCGCGCAGGATGATAATGTCCAGCCCCTCGATGACCTCGGGCCGCAACGTGGATGCCTCGATGAGAGTGGCATACGTCTTGGCGACCCGAATGTTGCCGAAAAGGTCCAACTCCTTGCGTATGCGGAGGATGCCCCGCTCAGGCCGCTGGTCGAAGGGGAGGCTCTCCCATCTCGGTCCGCCGACTGCGCCGAATAGGATGGCATCTGCCTCGTTTGCGGCCGCCATTGTCGCCTCGGAGATTGGGGCGCCTTCCGCATCGATCGCCGAGCCGCCGATCAGCCCCTCCACAATTCGGAATGAGACACTGCGGCGACGATCCAGCCACTCCAGCACCCGGCGCGACTGCGCCATGATCTCTGGGCCGATGCCGTCACCTGGGAGGAACAGGACGTTCGCGCTGTTCCGCGCTGGCGTAAGTGCATCCATCTCGAACGGCTCCCAGGATCAGGCGGCGGCGGAGGACCTAGATGCCGGGACCCCGCCGCGGCTGCCGTTGTTGAACCGGTCACCGAAGCCGGGCGCCAGTTGCCGCCCGTCCCGCAGGTTCAGCCAAAGCCGCAGCAAAAGCCGCCGCTGGTCCGGCTCCCGGCCATCCTGAAACGCCGTCCGGGTGTGCAACACCGCATAGTTGTTTAGAAACTGGATATCGCCAGGCCGAAAGTCCATCGTCAGGCAAAGATCTGAACGGCTGACCAAATCTTCAACGCAGGCCAACGCAGCCGCTTCGGCACTCGTCAACGGGTGGCCCGCCTTCTCACGCGCGGTCTTGCTGGACTTGGAATTCAGACAGCAGCTGAGCTTCCCCGCGAAATAGCTGTACACGGGGATGGGTGGCGTGGTCTCGTTCGGCAGTCGCGTCGTCCCCTCACCGCGTAAGTCATGCGGAAAACCCCGGTAAAGGATCTCCAGGTGCTCATGGTGGTTCGCCAGGATCTCGTTGTAGATCGACGTTGCACTTGCAATCATGCTGGCGCCGCCCTGCGGCGACTTCCGTACGCACAACAGGCCAACCACGTCGCTCGGGTCGTTATGCGGGTTTGCCGCCGCAGCTGTGGTGTAAAGCCGTGTGTTCACGTCTCCATAATCGTCCCCGCGGTCCGCCACGTGAGAAATGAGCTCGCCCTTGGTGTTCTGGAAAACGGGGCACCCGAGATGCGTTCCGATTCCCCAGTAGATCGTCTTGACGGTCTGGAGATCGTAGCGGTCCACCGGGATGCCGCGAAGAAGGAAGAACCCGCGGCCGTTCTCAAGCTCATCAGCGAAGTTGGAAAGGCGCCGACCGAACGTGGGCAGCGGAAAGTCGTCGCGGTCGAAGTTGGGCGGCTCTAGACGGCGCTGCCGGACCACAGCGACAGCCGCATCGATCTCCTCCAGCTCGGCGGTCCCAAGTTCAAACAGCCACGAGCGATCTTGGACATGGTCAGCCGCCTTCCATGCAGTGCGATCAACGACCGATGTCGAGAGGATGTTCATGGCGCGCCCCCGTTGCTCGTCCATTACGCTACGCCTAAATGTTCGAACATTGCAACCCACATCGGAACGCGTCGGACAAATGCGGCCTGCTTCGCGCGATACTGCTAAGAATCGGCTTGCGGGTGATCGTCGCGATAGAAATCGATGGTCTGCTCGAACTCGGCGATCCGGTTATGTAGCTCCCCGTGGACGATGACCTGGCCGTCCCGATCGAAATACGTTCGGCAAAGCGTTATGACGTTCTCACCCGATGCTAGCCCGAGGACTTTCGCGATACGCGCCGTCGGCTGCTGCACGGCCGTGGTCTGCCGAACCCGGTGAGCACGGATCTGACGACTCTCCTCGATAATCAGTATGACGGGCTGGTTCGTCAGCGGCTCCCTTGGAAGCGAGAGCCCGACCTCGAGCGGCACGAAGGAGAGGGAGTAAAACAGCGGGTCGCCCGCGCTCGTCTCTGCCAGCCGTTCAACAAGGAATAGCTCGGCATCCATGCCCAGACCGAACCGTGTTGCCGCCTCAGGGAAACGGGATGTCGCAATCGGTGCAGCCGCCAGCAGCGTCGTCCGGGTGTTCAGGTTGCGATCGATCAGATCCTCGACGGTCCGGATCACCCAGGGAACGTTTCTGGCAGGGTGGCCGACGATCGTTGTACCTCGGCCGGCCGTTCTCTCGATCAACCCATCAGCGACGAGCCGTGCTAATGCGCTTCGCACTGCATATCGCGAGGCGCCGAGTTCGTTCATCAACTCGCTCTCGGTCGGGAAGCCGTCTTTATACTGTCGCGCCGTAATGCGGCCTCTTAGGACCTTCGCCAGCCTGTGACCGATCGACTTCGTGCCTCGTTCGGCCATTCGCCCTTCCATGCACCCTCGTGCGCCCGGGTGGCTGAACGACGGACCACCCCTGGTCGTTGGCTGCAACCGTTGTGCCGGGTGCGGAGTAGTTGAGCTTTCAGCGTGAGACACCATGCGCTCGATGTCCAGCATCTAGCCCAAGGCTCGAACGCTCAATCCTGATTAGGCCCGCAAGCCTTGCATGCCTCGGCCACCCCGACCGCCGAGAGTTTGGCAGGCTTCACGACCACCACCTCCGCCAGCCCGCGCGCGACGTCCTGCAGAAGCAACAGGTAACGGTCCCGGATGTCGTGCAGGCTCGTGCGGTTCCCTGGAAAATATTCAACGCTGATTGACACTTCTACACTCAGCGTCACTTGGCCTCCCGGAGAACGTTGCAGCGCCTTCGGAACGATGCACATCGGGTTTGGGTGATTGCCACCACAGCTGCCTGACCGCGACCGCGGCCTTGGTGTTTGTCCCCGCGCGGTCAAGCTGACAGTGCCCGTCGGACGATCGCGGGCGTGCTGAAGGGCGGCCTCCCGCTCTTTTACAACGTCCGGCGCACTTGACCTTTCGGCGCTCAGCTCTTGCTGATGTTCCAGAAGGCCAGCACGTTCGACCTCAGCACGCCTGCCACATTCTTGCGCCATAGGAACGGCTGCCGGAACTGGCCTAGCGGCAGATAGGGCAACACCTCCCAGAGCCGGGTGTGCATCTGCTCCAGAAGGGCCGCCCGCTTCTGCGGGTCCGGTTCGCGGATGTATTGCAGCCGCATGTCCTCCTCCGCCTGGTCGCAGGGCCAGCCGTAGAAGTTCTTCCCATCGCAGGTCGTAATCGTGGAGGGGCTGGTCAAGGGGCTGGCGAGCTGGGCGCCGTTCGCGCTCGTGTGGAACAGGTTCCATCCGCCCTGCGCCGGCGGGTCCTTTTTTTGGCGCCTCGTCGCCACGCTGCCCCAATCGGAGAGCTGCAGTTCGACGTTAAATCCGATCCGTTTCAGCAGGTCCGCTGTGACCAGGCTCAGGCGCTGATAGGCCGGGATATCCGACCCGCCGATCAAGACGACGGGCCGTCCGTCATACGCGGACTCGCGCAGGAGCTGGCGAGCGCGTTCCAGGTCGGGCTTACGGTACGCCTCCGACCCAATCTCGGTCCCGTTCGGGCTGCCGCAGACCCAGTAGGCGTAGCACTCACGCCAATATTTCCGGTCGCCATAGGCGGCCGACATGTAGTCGTCCTGGCTGAAGCCATAGGCGACCGCTTGCCGTGCTTTCAGGTCGTTGAAGGGCGGATGCAGGTGGTTGAACCGGAGCACGGCATAGCTGTCGAGCGGCCACGCATCGCCGATGACGATGTTTGGGTCGCGCTCGACCGTTGGCAGCAAGTCCAGCGGCGGCGCGTCGAGCATGTCAACCTCGCCCTGGCGTAGGGCGCTGAAAGCGACGGCCGGGTCGGGGATGATGACCCACTCCACTCGGTCGACCTTCGCCACCTTGCCGCCGGCGAAGCCGCTCGGCTTCTCACTGCGCGGCACGTACTCCTTGAAGCGCTCGTAGACGATCCTCGCTCCGGGCCGATACTCAGCCTCGACGAAGCGGAAGGGGCCCGAGCCGATACGGTCCTTCACTGGCATAAACGGGTCGGTCATCGCGTCCTTCTCGCGCATGATCGCGCCAACCACGCCGTTGCTGCCGCCGAGGAAGAACTCGGTGAAGGCAAACGGCTCCTTGAGGCGGATGCTGAAGTGCCGGTCATCCTGCCTATCATAGCCATCGATCAGGTTGGCAAGGATCTGGTTCTGGCTGTCACGCACGAACATCCGCTTGAGCGACGCGATGACGTCCCGTGCCGTGACATCGGAGCCGTCGTGGAACTTCAGGCCCGTCCGAAGCGAGAGGGTATAGAGTAGGCGGTCGTCGGATACCTCCCAGGTGTCTACCATCTGCGGCTGCACGTTCATCTCGCCGTCCCAGCCGAACAGCTGATCGTACACCATCGCCCCATGCATGGAGGTGGCATTGACCTGGGCGAAGACGGGGTCGAAGGATTGCGGCTCGGCCTGTGGAACCACCCGAAGCACCTTAAGCAGATCCGCCTGCGCCATCGCTGGTCCGAGACGGTGCGCTGCAGCGGCAAGAGTTGCGGCACCCGCAACGACGCTGCGCCTGGTCAGCATCGGACGCCCCCTTCCGGCTCTTGTCCTGGGTTAACATGGCGCACGGGTTCAGTCAGGCGCAAGCAGAAAAGCAGCGATTTCTGAACGCTTGCCCTGCACTCCTGAACGGTCCGGAGTTCCTGCCGCTGTAGGCCGGTACGGCCGCCACGGACCCTCACTGTCTGCAGGGCCGCGCGGACCGATCACGCCGGCCGTCGCAAGATCCATCAACCCGCCGCTCTGGGCGTCGAAGCCGAACTCGCAGTCGCCGGTGTCCAGCGCAACCCCAAGCAGCAATCGCTTGACACAAGCAGCCATCCCGTTCTGACATACCAAAGATATGCCACAATGAGACGGGAGAACGTCCAGTGTCGACCTCCACTATCTCCATCGCCGCCCAATTGCACCGCGCCAGCGCCTCTGCCGCAAGCGCCAGCTCAGCCGCGATCGCTGCCCGGCTCGAACGCCTGCCCTTGACCTCCTACCAGCGCGGCATCTTTGCCATCATCGCGACGGCCTGGTTTTTCGACAGCATGGACCTCGGCGCGCTCACCTTTGTTCTCGGGTCTATTCGGACCGAGTTCGTGCTCACGCCAGCCGCCGCGGGGTTGCTCTCGAGCATGAGCTTCATCGGCATGTTCCTCGGCGCCAGTACCGCCGGCCTGCTGGCGGACCGCTTCGGGCGCACCGTAGTGTTCCAGACGAGCATGATCTTCTGGGGCGTCGGCAGCCTCTGCTGCGGCCTGGCGCCCGACGCGCAGCTGCTGGGCCTCGCCCGCGTCCTGCTCGGCTTCGGCATGGGCATGGAATTCCCGGTCGCGCAGTCCCTGGTGTCGGAGTTCATGCCTGCCAAGAACCGCGGCCGCTACATCGCCTACCTCGAAGGCTTCTGGCCGATCGGCTTCATCGCCTCGGGCCTGCTGTGCCTCGCCGTGCTGTCTATAGCGAACTGGCGCTGGGTGTTTATCCTGCAGGGCATCCCAGCGGTGTTCGTGCTGGTGGTCCGGCGGGGGGTGCTGGAATCGCCGCGCTGGCTCGCCGCCCGCGGCCGTAACGAGGAGGCGGAGCAGGTCATGGGCCGCATCGAAGCCAAGGTGCAGGCCCGCAGCGCTCAGCCCCTGCCCGACCCGGTGCTGCTCCCAGCCACCGAGGGCGGCCGCACCGGCTTCGCGGCACTCTGGTCCGACGGATACGCCCGGCGCACTTCGATGCTGTGGGGCCTGTGGTTCTTCGCCCTGCTGGGCTTCTACGGCCTCACCACCTGGCTGGGGGCGCTGCTGCAGCAGAAGGGTTTCCCGGTCCAGAAATCTGTCTACTACACCATCCTCATCTCGCTCGCCGGCATCCCCGGCTTCCTCACCGCGGCCTGGCTGGTGGAGGCCTGGGGGCGCAAGGGCACCTGCATCGCGACGCTGCTGGGCAGCGCAATCGCCTGCTACTTCTACGGCACCTCCGAGACGCAGGCACAGCTCATCCTGTTCGGCCTTGCCATGCAGTTCTGCCTGTTTGGCATGTGGTCGGTTCTCTATGCGTACACGCCGGAGCTGTATCCCACGCGGGTGCGCGCCACCGGCTCCGGCTGCGCCAGCGCGGTCGGTCGACTCGGCTCCTTGCTCGGGCCCTACATCGTCGGTGTCGTCCTGCCCGCCACGGGCACCACCGGCGTGTTCTCGCTGGGCGCCGGCGCCTTCATCATCGCGGCGGCGGTCGTGTTCCTGCTGGGCGAGGAAACCAAGGGCCGGTCGCTCGAGGCGATCTCCCATTGAGCCTCCGGTTCCGGGCGGCGGTGCTGACCGCCGCCGGCGCCGCGTTGCGGATCGAGACGGTCGAGGCCGGGCCGTTAGCGCCCGGCGACGTCCGGGTGCGTATGGGCGCGGCCGGGCTGTGCCACACGGACCTGGAGGTTATGACTGGGCAGTTGCGCTATCCGATGCCCATTGTCCTGGGCCATGAAGCCGCCGGCACCATCGACGCCGTGGGCTCCGGCGTCGCGCCCTCGCGGATCGGCGAGCGCGTGGTCCTGTCCTGGAACCCCCATTGCGGCCACTGCCGCCCTTGCGAGCGCGGCCAGCCCATCCTGTGCGACACCTACATCGCCCGCGGGCCCGCTGCGACGCACATTGACGGCCACACCCGCCTAGTCTGGCAGGGGCGGCCCTTGCACTCCATGTTCTACATGGCCGCCTTCGCCGAATACGCCGTCGTCACCGACGCCTGCGCCATCCGCGTCCCCGACGCGCTCGGCTTCGACCAGGCCTGCCTGATTGGCTGCGGCGTACTGACGGGCGTCGGCGCCGCCACTCGCATCGCCGCCATCGGCCCCGGAGATTGCGTGGCAGTCATCGGCTGCGGTGCCGTGGGCCTCGCGGCGGTGCAGGGTGCGCGCCTCGCCGGTGCCCGCCAGGTGATCGCGCTCGACCTCAAACCCGGCAAGCTGGTCCTCGCCCGGCGCATGGGCGCGACTCACGCTATCGACGCGGCCGCCGACCCGCTGGTCGCCATCAAGGCCCTCGTGCCCGGCGGCGTGGACGTGGTGCTGGAGGCCGCGGGCGCGCCCGCCGGGTTCCGCCTATCGGTCGAGATCTGCCGGCCTGGCGGCCAGGTTGTCTGGCTGGGCAAGGTGGACGTGGACCACGACATCACCCTGCGCTGGGGCGCGCTGATGGGCGAGAAGCGGATCACGCGCAGCAGCTACGGCGGCGCCCGCACGTCCGAGGACGTGCCCATGCTGGCGCAGGCCGCGCTAGACGGCCGGCTCGACCTCGGGGGGCTCGTAACGCAGCATATCGCGCTGGACGACATCGACCGGGGGTTCGACGATCTGCGGGCCGGCCGGGCAATCCGGTCGGTGATCGTGTTCGAGGGGGCGACATGAAAGTCTATGAGGGCGAGCGGGGCCTGTCGGGCGCCTTGGTCACGGTGGACGGGATCCCGCTGTTGCCCCGGACGGACTTGGCGCGGTTCAACCGGACCGGTTTCGAATGGAGCTACGCCGGACCCGGGCCGAAGCAACTGTCCCTGGCGATGCTGGCGGACTACCTCGGCGACGACGCGAGGGCGCTGACCCTGGCTGAGCCGTTCATGCACCGCGTGGTGACCAGCCTCGACAACGCCTGGCGCCTAACTTCCTCTGAGATCGAAGCCGAGCTGGCCGGCATGGCTTGACATATATGATTGATATGTTAGTTCTGACCCAGAACAGGAGACGCCCATGATGAGTCCCCGCCAGACGGCGTTCCGCGCCGCATACCGCGCCCAGATCGCGCCCGCCTACGACGGGCTGATTCATGTCGCCCTCATCTACCTGATCGGCGGCGCCACCATCTGGTATGCAGCCCGCCACATCCATGGCCCCAGCCTGCCCGAGTGGATGGTCGTACCGGCCACCGTTATCGTGGCCAACCTGTTCGAGTGGTTCCTGCACGCCAAGGTGATGCACCGCCCGCGTCCCGGCCTCATGGGCATCTACAAGCGCCATACCCTTGCCCACCATCAGTTCTTCACCGAGCACGAACCCTTCCACGACACCACCCGCGACTTCCGCATCGTGTTCTTTCCGCCCTATGCCCTCACCGCCTTCCTCGTGATGGCCTCGGCCGGCGCCTGGGCCTTGTCGGCACTCGGCTCCGCCAACGCCGCCTGGCTGTTGGTCGCGAGCGCGGCGGGCATGTACCTGAACTACGAGTTCTTCCACTGGTGCTGTCACGTCCGCGACGACCGGCTCATTAAGCACCTGCCCTTCGTCAACACCATTCGCCGGCATCACATCGCACACCACGACACCTCGATCATGATGAACCGCAACATGAACCTGACCTACCCCTTCGCGGACTGGCTGTTCAGTACCAGCGACCTCGATCGCGGCCTGCTCGGCCACCTCTTCAACGGGTACGACACTCGCCACGTCCGCCGCGACCTGCCGACCGCGACCCACACCGCAGGCGCCGGGGACTGACGCCGTGGCGATCACCATCCGCGATATGAAGGCGGGCCGCGACACCAAGCCGGGCGCTGCACCCGTGCAGCGCAACATCGCTTCCCTGGTCGGCGGGTACGTCATCGCATTGGGCTGTCTGGTGCTCTTTCTGCTGGTCGCCTCCGAATTTACCGCACTGACCCCCGTGATATGGGTCGCAGGCCTAATGTTCGCCGCGGCGATCGGCGTGTGGATCCGGGTGGCCGACCTGTAGTAGGCTACTGATGGACGTTCCGCTGGGGCTGTCCTCCCCAATTCCGTCATGCCCGGGCGTGTCCGGGCACCCACATCAGCGTGCATAACCGTCTTACCCGCGAAGAATGTATTCCCCGCCAGCATTGCGAGCCGCTTCTCGCCGGCGTGGTTACAGAACCACCAAGGCGAAGCTCCGATCAGGACGGGCGAGGCTTGCCCGCAATGGGAGTTTTTAAGCACCCTGCCGGCGTTTTCTATAGAACCCTGGCATGACTGATGCGCTCGCCGACACCCTGACGGATCACGCCTACCGCCTGATCGAGGAAGAGATCGTCACCCTGACCCTGGCACCGGGAGCCGTCGTGTCGGAGGCGACGCTCAGCGCGCGGCTGGGCATCGGCCGCACCCCCGTTCGCGAGGCACTGCAGCGCCTGGCGCGCGAACACCTGGTCAGCATCCTACCTCGCCGCGGCATCGTCGTGTCCGGCATCGATGTGGTGAAGCAGCTGCGCCTGTTGGAAACCCGGCGAGAGCTTGAACGGCTGCTAGTCCGCTCCGCCGCTCGCCGCGCGAGCCGGGCCGAACGGGAACAGTTCTCCGCCCTGGCAGCCGGCATGAACGCGGCGGCGGCAGCGGCGGACGACTTGGGCTTCATGCGCCACGACCGCAACTTCAACCTGCTGCTGCTCGACGCCGGCGGCAACGAGTTCGCCGCCTCGGCCATGGGCCTTATGAACGGCCTGTCGCGGCGCTTCTGGTTTGCCCACCACCAAGCCATGGCCGACCTGCCGCTCACGGCCCGGCTCCACGCCGCCATCGCCCAGGCGATCGCCGACGGCGCCTGCGACACGGCGGCAGCGGCCTCGGATGTGCTGGTCGACTACATCGAAAGCATCGCCCGCCGCGCCATCGAGTAAGGGTTGAGCAGGCGCCTACCTTGAGCTCATGGGCTGGTTATGTCAGATGTCGCGCCAGCAGACATCATTCTGTTGTCGGTCGACCCTGGGCCGGTCAGGCTGCTTCCATGATGGCCAGCACCATCGTGGTGCTGCGGAGAAGACGAAGTCTACGATGATCCG
>JAABUK010010015.1_pt1 | contig 12784 bp, 13 predicted proteins | sample 5559141 | NCBI WGS metagenome assembly JAABUK01 (sample SAMN10711869, study PRJNA513367) | rock metagenome | isolation source: Antarctica rocks | place: Antarctica: Victoria Land, Pudding Butte nord | collected 2016-01-03
CCATCCCGAGCTCGTGGAGCGGACGCTGGTCGACATCTTGTGGCGCGGCGATTCCCCGCGCGACGGGGCCTATCGCACCGGGCTCGACCGCAACGGGGCCATGCGGGCGCTGCGACGCTACGAGCTCGACGCCCAGGGTGACCAGGTGTTCGGCACGCTCTCGGGTGGCCAGCAGGCACGGTTCCAGATCCTGCTGCTGGAGCTCGCTGGTGCGACGCTGCTGCTGCTCGACGAGCCGACCGACAACCTCGACCTGGCCAGCGCCGAAGCGCTGCAGGAGGGCCTGGAGTCCTTCGAGGGAACGGTGCTGGCTGTGACGCACGACCGATGGTTCGGACGCGCCTTCGATCGGTTTGTCATTTTCGGTGCCGACGGCTCGGTATACGAGTCGACCGAGCCGGTCTGGGACGAGGCCCGGGTGGCCCGGGCTCGCTGAGGCATCGGGTGAGTCAAGCGCCCGGCGCGCGGGAGGTGGTCAGCGCGCCGGCACCGAGACGCCGACGCCGCCGGGTGTCTGCGCCCCGAAGCGGGCCACCTCCCGGGCGAGGTCCAGCCGGCCGATCCGCCGGCGGGTTTCGCGGTCGGCGGCGGTGATGAGGTCGGCCGGGATGATCCACACGACCTCGAACTCCAAGCCGCTGGGATCGCGGCCGTACAGGCTCTTGGTCGTGCCGTGGTCGGACGTCCCGACCAACGCGCCAGCGGCGACCAGGCCCGCTTGTACGCGCTCCAGCTCGGCCAGGGTGTCGACCTCCCAGGCCAGGTGATAGAGACCGACGGTCGTCCGGTCGGCCGCCGAGGCGCCGGCATCCGGCCCGAGCTCGAAAAGTCCGAGGTCGTGATCGTTGGCTGAACCGGGCGCCTGCAAGAAGGCCGCTCCGGCGAAGCCCTTCGGCGTCATGGTCCACCTGCCGGAAACCCAGGACGTCGGTATAGAACCGCACGCTCTCGTCGAGGTCGCGGACGTAGAGGACGGCGTGGTTGAGCCGGAAGATGCCCATGAGGTGCCTTTCGAGAAGAGATCCATGCTAACAGGGTCTAGTTGAGTGTTCAACCACTCCATGCTGTCCTTCGACTGCTACAACCACGCCAGCAGCAAGGGCGTCTACGGCGATCCGGCCGACATCTTCAAAGCGGTGACCGCGTGGAGCACCGCCAACCCGACCCTCGCGTGGGGGGTCTCTGAGGTCGGGAGCACCTTGGCAAGCAGCGACACCAGCGGCGCGAGAAGAGCGGCCTGGATGCGTAGCCTCGGCCACTTCCTCGCCGGCGAGCATGCCGTCCGTCCGACGTCGGCGGTATTCGGCCTCTACTTCGATGCCGCGGGCCCCGACGGCACGGCCTACCGACTCCTCGACAGCGCCAGCCAGGCAGCGTGGCGCGAGGTGGTCCAGACGTACTGGGCGGGGCTTTGACCCCTTCCAGGGCTGCGGGTATCCTGGCGGAAGCCGTACGCGGCCCCCTGCCCACGCGCGCTCCCAAGATCACGAGACAAGGTCGGACTGTGCCCACGTACAACCCGAAGCCCGCCGACATCGAGCGGCGCTGGCACGTCATCGACGCCACCGACGTCGTGCTCGGCCGGCTGGCGAGCCAGGCGGCCCAGCTGCTGCGTGGCAAGCACAAGCCGATGTATGCCCGGCACATCGACACCGGTGACTTCGTCATCATCGTCAACGCCGGCAAGGTGGCGCTGACCGGCAACAAGCGCGAGCAGAAGCTGGCCTACCGCCACTCCGGCTACCCGGGCGGCCTGCGGGCAACGCCAATCGGCAACCTGCTCGACCGCCGGCCGGCCCAGGTCATCGAGACCGCGGTCAAGGGCATGCTGCCGCACACGACCTTAGGCCGGCACATGCTCAGCAAGCTCAAGATCTACGCCGGGCCGGAGCACCCGCACCAGGCTCAGCAGCCCAAGCCATATCAGATCAGCCAGGTCGCCCAGCTGCCCAGCGCCGCCAACGAAGCGAAGAGGACCGCGTGAGCGTCAGCACCCTGGACCGGCCGGTTACCACGGTCGGCCGGCGAAAGCAGGCCATCGTCCGAGTCCGCCTGGTCCCCGGGACCGGCCAGTTCCGGCTCAACGGCCGGACACTGGAGGCGTACTTTCCGAATAAGGTCCACCAGCAGCTCATCCGCGAGCCGTTCGTGCTGCTGGACAAGACAGCGGAGAACGGCACCGCCTACGACGTGGTCGGGCTGCTTAAGGGCGGTGGCATCAGTGGCCAGGCCGGCGCGCTGCGGCTGGCGATTTCCCGCGCGCTCATTGAGATCGAGACCGAGGACCGCCCCGCGCTGAAGAAGGCCGGTTTCCTCACCCGTGACCCGCGGGTCAAGGAGCGCAAGAAGTACGGCCTGAAGAAGGCACGCAAGGCTCCGCAGTACTCCAAGCGGTAGAGCCGATGGGTCGGCTCTTCGGGACCGACGGTGTACGCGGCCTGGCGAACGGCGATCTGACTCCCGAGTTGGCGCTGTCGGTTGCACTGGCCGCGGCTCACGTGCTGCGGGACTCCGGCTCGGCCCGGCCGCTCGCCGTGGTCGGTCGTGATCCCCGCGCCAGCGGAGAGATGCTTGAGGCGGCCGTTGTCGCCGGGCTCACCAGTGCTGGTGCCGACGTCGCCTTAGTCGGCGTCCTACCCACGCCGGCGATCGCCTTTCTGACTGCCCAGGCCGGCGCCGATCTAGGCGTCATGCTCTCCGCCAGCCACAACCCCATGCCGGACAACGGCGTGAAGCTCTTCGGCCGGGGTGGGCACAAGTTGCCCGACCACGTCGAGGACGCCATCGAGGCGCGGCTGGCGCAGCGATGGCAGCGGCCGACCGGCGCCGGCGTGGGCCGGGTGCGCGCCGACGATCGAGCTGCGGATCGCTACGCCGATCACCTGCTGGGCACCGTACCGACGTCGCTGGCCGGCCTCACCGTGGTCGTCGACTGCGCCCACGGTGCGGCTTCAGTCGTAGGCCCCGAGGTCTACCAGCGGGCTGGTGCCCGGGTCGTCACCATCGCCGCCGCTCCCGATGGGCTGAACATCAACGCCGGGGTCGGCTCCACGTACCTGGACCATGTCGCGGCGGCGGTCATAGCGGCCCACGCCGATGTCGGTATCGCCCATGACGGGGACGCCGACCGCTGCCTGGCGGTGTCGGCCAACGGCGAGGTGATCGACGGCGACCAGATCCTGGCTGTCCTGGCGCTGGCCATGCACGAGGCCGGCACGCTGCGCGAGGACACCGTGGTCGCGACGGTGATGAGCAACCTCGGCCTGCACATCGCCATGCGCGCCCACGCCATCACGCTGGACGTGACGCCGGTCGGTGACCGCTACGTCCTGGAGGAGCTCCGGGCGCGAGGCCTGTCACTCGGCGGCGAGCAGAGCGGCCACGTCGTGCTGCCCGACCACGCGAGCACCGGCGACGGCATCCTGACCGCCCTGCAGCTGCTTGCCCGCATGGCGGAGACTGGCCGGTCGCTGGCCGACCTGGCCTCTGTCGTTCGGCGGCTTCCGCAGGTGCTGCTGAACGTCGCCGTCGCCGATCGTGCCGCGGTGGCCGGCGCCGGCTCGGTCGCCGACGCAGTGGCGGCCGGAACGGCGGAGTTGGGGGACACCGGGCGCGTCCTGCTCCGTCCCTCGGGCACCGAGCAACTGGTCCGGGTCATGGTCGAAGCCGCCACTGCTGAGCAGGCGCAACGGATCGCGGCGCACGTGGCGGACGCCGTACGGGCGGCTGGCTGAGCGCAACCGCCCGGTCCGACAACTCAGTTCGACAGCGTGGCGCCGAAGATCACCTGGTGGTACGGCCCCGGGTGCGCACCGGATGGGCGGGAGGACCGCGCCCACACCAGGTACACCCGGCCGTCGGTGGCCGCGGTGCCGATGTAGTCACCGGGGAACAGCGCGCGGGCGAAGGCGGCATACCTCAGGTCAGAGGGCGGGCCGAGCCCGACCGGCGCGTGGAAGGACAGCCCGCGGTCGGTGGACCATGACACCGTCTGGTGGACGAAGTGAGCGTTGCCGGCCGTGGCGACGCTGCGGCCGCCGTAGCTGACGAAGACCCGCCCCGCGTACGCCGTCACGTCGCTGTTGACGTGCTGGGTTGCCGGGGCCGAGCCGTCCCGATCCACCCGAATCGGGGTGGACCAGTGGCTGCCGTCGGTGGACCGGGACAGCAGGACCGGCTCGCCGGCGCCCGCGCCGATCCAGTTGGCGTACAGAAGCCCGGTCACCGGGTCCGCGACGGCCGAGGCCAGACAGCACCGGACATCCGGCGGGCCTTCGCCCACACCGGCCCGGATCAGTGACTCGCCACTCCACGTCGAGCCGCCGTCGCGCGACGTCCGGGCGACGAGGTCGGTTCCGGTGCTCCGCGCGCGGGTCGACGCGGCGGCGACCGCCTGGTGCTCCGGGTCGTCATGGCCGCCGACCGGGAATCGCAGGTAGGCGTCGACGAGCGTCCCGTCGGGGCGGATCATCGGCTGGGAGTCCTGGGTCGACTGCCCGACGCCGCTGACGTAGGAGGTCTGGCTCCAGTGCCGGCCGGCGTCGTCGGACCACCGGACAGCCTGCGGTGAGCTCAGGTAGCGGCCTGCCGCGGTGAACCGGAACGGCGTCCAGAACTGGTAGACGCGTCCCAGATGCGGGCTGGCCGGCTGGGTGTCGACGGTGATCCAGTTCTTGTCGTCGCTATAGGTGCAACTGCCGCTGACATGGACCAGGACGGGGCGTGACCACGTTGCGCCGCCGTCGGTCGAGCGCTGCACGGTGATGCCGCTCGGGCAATCCAGGCTGAATACGAGCACGGAGAGGTACACCGTGCCGTCCGCGGCAAAGGCGAGGACCGGGTCGGACGCGCGCGCCCAGCGGCCACCCACCGCTTGCGTGAGATAGGGCACGGGCGCGTCGCGCCAGGTGCGACCTCCGTCGGAGGTCCAGGCGTAGCCGACGTCGACGGCGCCTCCGTCGGAGTAACGGCCGTCGTGGAAGGCGGCGACAGCTACCTGCGGGTTGACGGGGCTGACCGCGACGTCGGGCTCGACGAGGGTGTCCGGCTCGGACCCCAGTCGCGGGGCGACGTTTTCCCGCGCGATTTGGCCGACCTGAAGCACCGCCGTACGGTTCACGCCGGTGGCTGCGCCGGCCGGGACGATGGTCAGCCCCATCGGTAGGACGACCGCCGTGAGGATGAGGGCGAGGGATCTGCGGGCCATAGGTACGCCTCCGGGTCGATGCCGACAGGTCGCGGCCGGCGGTCGCGACCAGACTGGCATGACCCAACGCTTCTGTCACGACCCGGTTGCGGGTGGCGCGCGGCTACGCTCTGACGTCATGTGCGGCATCGTGGGCTACGTCGGGCAGCGAAGGGCCCTCGACGTCGTGATGGACGGCCTTCGCCGGATGGAGTACCGCGGCTACGACTCCGCCGGCGTCGCGATCGTCGCCGGCGGGCGGGTGGCCGTGGAGCGGAAGGCCGGCAAGCTTGCCAACCTGGCCGACGCGGTGTCCGCCGACGAGCTGCCCGAGGGCACGACCGGAATCGGGCACACCCGCTGGGCCACCCATGGCGCGCCGACCGATGCCAATGCCCACCCGCACCGCGACTGCACCGGAGCGCTCGCGGTGGTACATAACGGGATCATCGAGAACTTCGCGACGCTCCGCGACGAGTTGCTGGAGCGCGGCCACACCCTTACCAGCAATACCGACACCGAGGTGGTCGCGCACCTGCTCGAGGACGCCCTGGCCGGTGCCGGGGAGCTCGATCTCGCCGAGGCGATGCGGGTGGTCTGCCGCCGGCTCGACGGGGCGTTCACCCTGGTCGCCGTGCATGCCGACCTTGAGGGCGTGGTGGTGGCCGCCCGGCGCAACAGCCCGCTCGTCGTGGGCCGCGGGGTCGGCGAGAACTTCGTGGGCAGCGACGTCTCTGCGTTCATCGCCCACACCCGCGACGCCGTCGAGCTGGCGCAGGACCAGGTGGTGGAGATCACCCGCGACGTCATCACCGTCACCGGTTTCGACGGGTCGCCGGCCGAGGGCAAGGCCTACCACGTCGACTGGGATGTCTCTGCGGCCGAGAAGGACGGCCACGAGTTCTTCATGCTCAAGGAGATCGCCGAGCAGCCAGCCGCAATCGCCAACACGCTGCGCGGGCGCCTGTCCGACGCCGGCCAGATCGTGCTCGACGAGGTCCGCATCCCGGACGAGGACCTGCGTGAGATCGACAAGATATTCCTCATCGCCTGTGGCTCTTCCTACCACGCCTGCCTGATCGCGAAGTACGCCATCGAGCACTGGACGCGCATCCCGTGCGAGGTGGAGCTGGCCAGCGAGTTCCGCTACCGCGACCCGGTGCTCGACCGCTTCACCCTCGTCGTGGCGATCAGCCAGAGCGGCGAGACCATGGACACCCTGATGGCGCTGCGGCACGCCAAAGAGCAGCGGGCCCGGGTGCTCGCCATTTCGAACACCGTCGGCTCGACCATCCCGCGGGAGTCCGACGCGGTGCTCTACACCCGCGCCGGCCCCGAGGTCGCCGTCGCCTCCACAAAGGCTTTCCTCACACAGGTCGTGGCGGTCTATCTCGTCGGGCTCTACCTCGCCCAGGTACGCGGGGTGAAGTACGGCGACGAGGTGGCGGCCGAGGTCGCTGAGCTGCAGAACATGCCGGCGCTGGTCGAGAAGGTGCTCGCCGGCATGGACCCGGTACGCGAGCTCGGCCGCAGCCTGGTCACGGCTCCCAAGGCACTGTTTATCGGCCGGCACGTGGGCTACCCCGTGGCGCTGGAGGGCGCGCTGAAGCTCAAGGAGATCGCGTACATGCATGCGGAGGGCTTCGCGGCCGGCGAGCTCAAGCACGGCCCGATCTCACTGATCGAGGCCGGGACGCCCGTCTTCATCGTGGTCCCCTCTCCACGGGGGCGCAGCGTCTTGCACAGCAAGGTCGTGTCCAACGTGCAGGAGGTCCGCGCGCGGGGCGCGCTGACCGTGGTCATCGCGGAGGAGGGCGACACCGACGTCCTCCCCTACGCCGACCACCTGATCACCGTGCCGGTCATGCCCACGCTGCTCGCCCCGCTGGTCACCGTGGTGCCGCTGCAGGTGCTGGCGTGCGAGATTGCCGCCGGGCGGGGCAACGACGTCGACCAGCCGCGCAACCTGGCGAAGTCGGTCACGGTCGAATAGTCGGCGGCGCGTGGGCGGCGTTCTGTGTGCGGGCACGCGGACAGATTCGGCGAGTCTGTACAGCAAGCGGGCGGCCGACGGGCTCAGGCCTGCTCGGGCCTGCTCAGGCCTGCTCAGGCTCGCTTACGCCCTCACCGCCGAGGTGCCGGCGACCGTCCTAGGCTGCCACCCGTGATCGTCGGAGTGGGCATCGACGTGGTGCCGGTCGAGCGGTTCGCTGCCTCCCTGCGCCGGACCCGCGGCCTGGCCGACCGGCTGTTCACCGCCGGGGAGCAAACGACGCCGGCCGGGCGACCGCGGACCCCGGAGTCGCTGGCCGCGCGCTTCGCGGCCAAGGAGGCGGTGGCCAAGGCGCTCGGCGTGCCGGCGGCGCTTCAGTGGCACGACTGCGAGGTGACCTCGGCGCCTGACGGCAGGCCGGCGCTGGTCGTCGCCGGCACGGTCGCCGCCGCCGCGTCGCGGTGCGGGGTCACCGGCTGGCATGTGTCGCTGTCTCACGACGGCGGCATCGCCTCGGCGGTTGTCGTCGCGGAGGGCGGGGCGTGAGGGGCGTCTGGCCGGTCGCTTTGGTGCGCGCGGCTGAGGTCGAATTGATGCGTACGCTGCCCGACGGCGCGCTGATGCAGCGCGCCGCCGCCGGCCTCGCCGCCCAGTGCGCGCGGGTGCTCGACAGGGTGTACGGCGCCCGGGTCGTCCTGCTCGTCGGCGCCGGCAACAACGGCGGCGACGCGCTGTACGCCGGCGCCAGGCTGGCCCGGCGCGGGGCGCGGGTCATCGCGTTGCCACTGTCGCCGGATCACCTCCACGCCGGCGGCCTGGCCGCCCTGGACGCCGCCGGCGGCCGGGTCCGCTCGGCCGTCCCGGCCGAGGTCAGCGGCGCCGACCTGGTGGTCGACGGCATCGTCGGTCTGGGCGGGACCGGTGCGCTCTCGCCGGACGCGGCCCGCCTTGCCGACGCGGCGGTCGCCGCCATCCGGGTGGCTGTGGACCTGCCGAGCGGGGTGTCCGCCGACACGGGAGCGGCGCCGGGGGCGGCGTTCGCCGCCGACCTGACGGTCACCTTCGGGTGCCTGAAGCCGGGGCTGGTCGCCGGCGCCGGCCGGACGCTCGCCGGCGTCGTCGAGGTGGTCGACATCGGCTTGCTGCCGTTCTTGCCACCGGTCACGGTGCAGGTGCCGGACGCGGTGGACGTGGCCGGCTGGCTGCCGGTGCCCGGCGCCCTAGACGACAAGTACACCCGGGGTGTGGTGGGTGTGGCGGCGGGCTCGGCGGAGTACGGCGGGGCGGCCGTGCTGTCGGTCGGCGGGGCGGTGCACGGCTACGCCGGCATGGTCCGCTACGCCGGCCAGGCGGCCGAGGCGGTGCGCGCCCGCTGGCCCGAGGTCGTGGTCAGCGAGGGGATGCCGGCGCAGGCCGGCCAGGTGCAGGCCTGGGTGGTCGGGCCGGGCCTCGGCACCGATGCTCACGCCGAGGAGGTGGTGGCGCAGGCGCTGGCGTCTGATGTGCCCGTCCTTATCGATGCCGACGGGCTTACCGTGCTGGCTCGCCATCCCGAGTGGCTGCGGCGGGATGCGGAGACCCTGCTGACGCCGCACGACCGCGAGTACGCCCGGCTGGCCGGCGAGGTCGGTGACGACCGGATCGGGGCCGCCCGGCGCGCGGCGGCCCAGCTCGGCGCGACCGTGCTGCTCAAGGGTGACGCGACCGTGATCGCCTCGCCGGCCGGCGACGTCGTCGTGGACACCGCCGGCACGCCGTGGCTGGGGACCGCGGGCAGCGGGGACGTGCTCTCCGGGCTGACCGGCTCGCTACTCGCGGCGGGCCTGCCGGCGCTGCGGGCGGCCGGCGCCGGCGCGTTCCTGCACGGGCTGGCCGGCCGGCTGGCCAGTCGTGGCGGCCCGATCAGCGCCGGCGACGTGCTGGCGGCGTTGCCGGAGGCGGGCCGGACGCTGCTCGGCTGAGCCGGCTGCTCGGCTGAGCCGGCGGCGAGGTGCGGTCGGCGTTGCCGACCACCGAAGCGGCCGGTCGGCGTTGCCGACCACCGAAGCGGCCGGCCGGCGTACTGACCGGCCAGGTCCGCCGACCCCGCTCTGCGACACTGGCCGGGTGCGCAGAGCGGAGGCCGTCGTCGACCTCGACGCGATCCGCGACAACGTCGCCCTGCTCCGTTCGGCCGCCCCCTCGGCGGCGCTGATGGCGGTGGTCAAGGCCGATGGCTACGGACACGGGCTGCTGCCCAGCGCCCGGGCGGCCCTGGACGCCGGCGCCGGCTGGCTCGGCGTGGCGGTCCTGGAGGAGGCCCTCGCGCTGCGGGCCGCCGGCATCACCGTGCCGATCCTGTCCTGGCTCAACGTCCCCGGCGAGCCGCTCGCCGACGGGGTCGCGGCCGATGTCGACCTGTCGGTCTCGGCGGCGTGGGCGCTGGCCGAGACGGTGGCCGCCGCAAGGGCAGTCGGCCGACCCGCCCGGGTGCACCTCAAGGTCGACACCGGCCTCGCCCGCAACGGCGCGACGACCGCCGACTGGCCCGACCTGGTGGCGGCCGCGGCGGCGGCGCAGGCATCCGGTGAGATCGCGGTGGTCGGTGTCTGGAGCCACTTCGCCTATGCCGACGACCCCGGCCACCCGACCATCGCGCGGCAGGTGGGCGTCTTCCTGGAGGCACTGGCGGTCGCCAAGGCGGCCGGCCTGCACCCCGAGGTGCGCCACCTGGCCAACTCGGCAGCGACGCTGACCCTGCCGGCCGCCCACTTCGACTTGGTCCGCCCCGGGATTGCGGTGTACGGCCTGTCGCCGGTGCCTCAGGTATCGACGTACGGGCTGCGTCCGGCGATGACGCTGCGCGGCCGGGTGGCGCTGGTCAAGGACGTACCGGCCGGCATCGGCGTCTCCTATGGCCACCGCTACACGACGGCGGCCCGGACCCGGCTGGCCCTGGTGCCGATGGGCTATGCCGACGGCGTGCCGCGGGCGGCGACGAACGCCGGTGAGGTGTGGCTGGGCGGGCGCCGCCGGCGGATCAGCGGCACGGTCTGCATGGACCAATTCGTCGTCGACGTCGGCGTCGACGTCGGCGACGATGCGGTCGAAGCCGGCGACGAAGTGGTGCTGTTCGGGCCCGGCGACCGTGGAGAGCCCACGGCCTACGACTGGGCCGACACCGTCGACACCATCGCCTACGAGATCGTCACCCGGATCGGGGTACGGGTGCCGCGCAGCTACGTCGGGGCCGGCGCGTGAGCCGGCGGCGCGCGGCTGGGCTGGCCGGTGCGGTGATGGGCGTGGCCGCCGCGAGCCTGATGGGTGCGGCGGCGGCGGGACTCGCGGTGGAGCGGGTCGCGATCGGCCGGGCGCGGCTGGGCACCGACGAGGGCGCCGGCGAGCCGTACGGACTTCTCCCGGCCGACGCCGAGCCGACCGTGATGACCGACGACGGCGTCGCCCTGCACGCCGAGGTGGTCGGGAATGCCGGCCGTACGGTCGTCTTCGTTCACGGCTACTGCCTGGACCTGGGGACCTGGCACTTCCAGCGCCGGGGTCTCGCCGACGCCGGCTGGCGGATGGTCTTGTTTGACCAGCGCGGCCACGGTCGCTCCGACCGTGGGGCCGCCGAGCGGTGCACGATCGAGCAGCTCGGCCGGGACCTGCGGGCGGTGATCGAGGCGACCGCGCCGTCCGGGCCGCTGGTGCTGTGCGGGCACTCGATGGGCGGCATGGCCGTGCTGGCGCTGGCCGAGCAAGAGCCTGACCTGTTCGCCGAGCGAGTGGTCGGCGTGGCCCTGGTGTCCTCATCGGCCGGCGACCTCGACACCGTGTCATTCGGAATGCCGCGTGTCGTGAGCGCCATCCGCCGGCCGCTGACCCCTCTGCTGGCTGCGGGCATGCACAGCCGCGCCCGACTGCTGGAGAGCGCCCGGCGACGGGGAAGCGACGCACTTTGGCTGGCCACACGTCGCTGGGCGTTCGGCACCCGCGCGGTGAGCCCGGCCCTGGTCGACTATGTGGAGCGGATGAACTCCGGCACTCCGGTAGCCACGGTTGCCGCCTTTTTGGCCACCCTCTCCGACCATCGACGCTATGCCGCGCTTGCCGTGCTCGACGGCATCGAGACGATCGTGATCTGTGGGGACAAGGACCTCATGACGCCGGTGTCGCACAGCCGCCGGCTAGCCGAAGCGCTGCCGGGGTGCGAGTTCGTGGAGGTCGCCGGCGGGGCGCACCTGGTCCTCATGAACTCCGCCGTAGAGGTCAACCGGCACCTGCGCGACTTCCTGGCCCGGGCCGCCCGGGCCCCGATGTGACCGACTGGGAGGTGACCGACTGGGCCGTGACCGACTGGGCCACCCTGTCGGCGGCGGTCCGCGACTGCACCGCATGCTCCGAGCTGGCAGCCAGCCGGAGCACGGTCGTCATCGGGGAAGCGCCTGCCGGGGCCCGCCTGGCCCTGGTCGGCGAGGCGCCCGGGGCGTCGGAGGACGCCGCCGGCCGGCCCTTCGTCGGTCGCGCCGGCGGGTTGCTGGAGCGAGTGCTGGGCGAGGTCGGCCTCCGTCGGGACGAGGTGGTCCTGCTTAACGTGCTGAAGTGCCGGCCGCCAGCCAACCGCCCGCCACGGCCGCTTGAGGCGGCCAACTGCCGACCGTGGCTCCAGGGACAGCTCAACCTGGTCGCACCGGCCGTCACGGTGGCGCTGGGGCTCTCGGCGACGAGGTGGTTCCTGGGCCGGACGACGACGCTGGGCGCGGTCCGTGGGCAGGCGCATACGGTCGCCGGCGGGGTTGTCGTCCCCACCTATCACCCGTCCGCAGCCCTGCGCTTCGGCCCGGCCGGCGCACCGCTGGCCGCGCTGCGCAGCGATCTGGCGTATGCGGTCAGCCTGCTGTGATCCTGCCCTCGGCCGCTGACACCTGGAAGCTGGGCCGGCGGCTAGCTGATGTGCTGGTCGCCGGCGACCTCGTGCTGCTGACCGGCCCGCTCGGGGCCGGCAAGACGGTGCTGGCCCAGGGGATAGGGGCCGGCCTCGGTGTCCCCGGGCGGCTGACGTCGCCGACCTTTGTGATCGCACGGGAGCACGCCGGCGGCCGGCTCCCGCTGATCCACGTCGACGCCTACCGGCTGGGCCGCCCGGCCGAGGTCGACGACCTCGACCTGGACGCCGCCGGCTCGGTCACGGTGGTGGAGTGGGGCGCTCCGCTGGCTGCGCAGCTCGCCGAGAGCCACCTGGAGATCCGGCTGGAACGCTCGGCCGCCGACGAGTCGCGCCGGGCTGACCTGCTGCCGTCCGGAGGCACCTGGCCGCAACGGGTGGCCGGGCTGCTCGGGACCACGGCAGCCGACGCGGGTCCGTCGGGCTGAGCCGGCGCCGGCTGCGCGAGGCGGATCCGGGACGGCCGGGCGGCTAGCCGTCTCTAGGAGTCTGCTGAACAAGGCCGTTCGTGGGGTGGCAGGTCGGCAGGAGGCGCGTTGGACGGCGTTCTCAGAATTCGGAGCGTGTTGCTGAGAGTGGGTCCTGCGACCTCGGTCGTGGTGGTGATCGTCGAACCGAAGGCGGCCGAGGGACGCTGAGGCACCTGTGACTGCTGTGTTTCGCCTCTCCCGGGTCTCAGCCC
>JAABUK010010016.1_pt1 | contig 12783 bp, 18 predicted proteins | sample 5559141 | NCBI WGS metagenome assembly JAABUK01 (sample SAMN10711869, study PRJNA513367) | rock metagenome | isolation source: Antarctica rocks | place: Antarctica: Victoria Land, Pudding Butte nord | collected 2016-01-03
TGTACATACCTGCTGAAATGTGGCGATCAGCAGCAGGAGGGCAGAAGAATGAAGCGTCACAATGATTGTCATAACGGCAGCAGGCATAGCGTCTGAACAGGTGGATCCAGCAGGCAAGTGTGAAGAATGAGTCTCTGTCTTAATACAGAGATCAGTAGTTTTGTCTTCAGTTCTGATGGCACAAGTGATGCTCAACGGCTTGGGCTGCGGCTCCTGGGGCTGCAAGTACAGCAATCAATAGTGAGCGCATTGATGATGCAGGCATACAAGAGGCTTGCCGATGTATTGCAAAGAGCCCCCGGCCTGTGCTGATGACCATTAGCAGGAAAAATTGTGGGAGTTCAGGTGTGAAAAGCGAAAATACTGACCTGCCACGGTCATAAGACGGACTCCTGCGTCGTCCTCTCTGCTCATACTCAGGGCTCCTACGGCGACTGCAACAGCAGCTTCTTGTCATGCATGCCCTAATAGCAATGCTTTATGTTATGCCGACAGTACAGCAGAGCCTAAGGAGTAGACCAAAAACAACTTACTCTGGTGCATAGCGATCGCGACCACCGTCATATCCACCACCACCTCCTCCACCTCTTCTGTCATAACCACGGTCGCCGCCACCACCACGGTCGCCCCCGCCACCACGGTCACCTCCGCCACCACCATACCCTCCCCTGCTCCCACCTCCTCCACCATCACCATTTCTGTGACAACAGGGCAATACATATTTGCCTCAAAGACAATGGGGAACAGGCAAGCAGCAAGGATGGGGCTTATTTTGTTGATGAGCAACAACAAGTCTGATAACTGAACAGTGCAAATGAAACTTGCAGGAACTACTCTTGCCTGCACTCTCTAGCAAAGTGACCCAGCTCTCCACACTGGTAGCACCTGCAGAGACACAGAAATGTCAGCTCAGGCATCAGGATGCATCAGAGTGCATCTGGAGTTCCAATATCAAATCAAAAGGTCTCACTTTGCTTCTCCGCGAACAGGTGGTGGACCCCTGTCTGAGTATCCCCGACCACCACCTGGTGGTCCGCCCCCACGTCTGGGCTCACCCTTTCTTGAAAACTCTACACGCCAAGGTGAAGCAGCTGCTGGTGGTTGGTAGCCTGTCACAAACACCCCAGCCTTTAGCCTAGACTGTAAAAAACATGGCTTTGCAAATGCTGCTCACCGTCTAGCTTGCGAACAGCATCTTCTGCGTCTCGGTTGTCCTCGAACTCGATGAAAGCTGTACAACAGTCAGTGTCATATGATGTCATCCAGAAAATAGTACTGCTACCTGTCTAGATTACAAAATGGCTCACCAAATCCCGGAGGCTGCACCATAAAATTGCACAGGAGTTAGCAGACTTCCACAGTAGTGACCGCTTGTCTTTGCAGCGAACCGGACGTCAAGCCTTACCTTTCGAGCTACCCACACACTTCTGAGTCTTCCGTATCTTCCGAACTGCATCGCACAGATGGTTACATACTCGCAATGAAAGGCTTTGATGTGCGAGCAAGTCCCCGATGTGCGAGCAAGTCCACGAATTACCTCATCTTCTAGATCTCGCTCACTTATGCCTACTTCCAACCCGCCAACCCACAGTCTCGCCATAACTGTGATGTGCTGAAATACGTCGGCTCTGCTGTCACCTCAAATATGTATCACAAGCTCTGCGGTGCGCCTTCCAAACTTTGTGTCTTGCTTTGCAACTGCGCGCCCTTGATCTGCATGTGTCCCAGATTCCAGATGCAGATTCCTTCGCTTTCACATTGCCATTGCGCAAATTGACCAAAGCAGTGGTCATAACATCATATGGCATGCCATCAGAAGACGCCTTGGTTGTAAAAGGCTGGCGATTTGCAGCAAAGCACTTCGGGCTCGCGCACAAGATGATTGTATCTACAGTTTTTTTTGCATTCTCTGATTTCAATGCTGAATATTCTGGCTATTGTCAAGCTAGGGCAATTGCTGGGCTAGGGCAGCTGACAGGCCAGCTAGTTTCAAGATGCAGACACCAAGGCTTGAACTCAGGACTCTATAGTGCAGATATCAAAGCCTCACTTGAATTGTAGCTGAAAGTGCTGAAGCAAACTAATGCTTTTTGGATATAGCTGCTGTGATTATAAGCAAACTCTTCTGCAGTCATGCATGGAGACAAAAGCTGTGGCATTGTCAATTCCAGAGATGGGATCTAAGTACCTCAGACGCTGTTTTGGCTGCCTACTTTGCTAGCTGAGCGACGTGGATAAAGATGAGATAAGGAGGGTCCGAGTGTATGCGCCAGTCTAGCTCTGATGTGCACCTGCATGAGGCAAATTGTGCATGCAGGACCTGCTCGAGCCTTGACTGCAGTCTGAGCTGGGCTCGTACAGTGAGAGCACGCATAGGTCTTGCAAAGTTGATTCTGCTGGGCATTATGCTGAGCAGCTGTCCATCTTCCACCTGGAGCTGAATCACACTGATAACGGCAGAGTCAGCTGGAGCAACCTCGCGAGCAAGCGGCGTCTGCAATGCCCCAACGCAGCATGCTGCACAGGGCATGCAATCTACATTCTTCTGAGGCACACCAGCATGGCCTCCTCTGTCATGCAAAATGGCTTGAAGAAGAATCTTGCTGGTGACAACAGCTTCTGTAGCTGTTTCACAAGTGTCTGACGGCAGGCTTGGTCCCAAATGCAAACGAAGACAGCGGATGCATTATCCATATGGCCTTCTTGCACAAAAACGTGCTTATAACACGCTCTCTAGGCCTGTAGCTCCTGAGATTGGAGCTTTACAGTGCTAGTGACACGTCGTTTGACAGGCGTTCCTGGACCTTGAAATTAGTGTTGCTAATGGTGTGAGCGCTCCTCCAAAACTGCACCCTTGTCAGCACATAGACATTACCAAGCCAGGTTGCCAAGTGTGGCAACAAGTGCACAGAGGCTGATACTGTGCCTTGCAAAGTTGCCTGGCCCAGAAGGAGAAGGAGAAATTGCAGTCCTTCAGCCAACCAACTAGGTGATACACACCAGGGTCGTTAGTATCTTGGTTGCACACATCAGTACTTTGTGTTGTCATGTCCAGACAGTCTGGAAAAACGCTGATACATTATCATAATATCATTTGGGCAAAGAAGGAGAGCATTGAAGTGGACACAAGTAGGTGTTTGTTGCTGCTCAAAGAACAGTTCTGAAGCTGCCTCACGGTGGCAAGCGACCAATCTCGCAAATCTGCTGCTGTGAAATAGGAGTGTGGCTATGCTGCGCGACGCCAAAAGCTGTGAAGACAAGTTGCCACTAACAATATATCTGTAGGAGCAGCCAGAGTGCACACCTCCGACGCGCACAATCCCTGTTGGAAACAATGGCGAATGAATAAGACAGTAGCACATGCCACCTGCCCCTCATGACTTTTGCTCTTTCGAAGCTCCGCCATACATCCCTTGCACAACTGTTGCCCTGACTGTTGACGAAGCTGGCAGAGCAGCTGGCAACACATGAGGTGGCACCTCATGTGTTGCACCCGAGCAAGGCCAAAGTTGCTGATAAGCTGACTTGTGCATGTGCTTGTGGTTGTGTTGGCCAGAAGTTGGTGTACAGCCTAGTTGACGGCAAGGGCACTTGGGTTGAATGCCGTCGTTGGCTGAGCTTGAGTTTGCTTGTGGCTTAGCTTCCGAGGTCAGTGCACACACCACTCATCACTGCAGTTCCCGGCAATGCTCTGCAACACCTGACCCCTCAGTGCCTCTATCATTGCTGACTGCCTAGATCGCAGTTTTTACCAGGCTGTGCAACCTGCAGATTCAGCATGTTTCAGCGTTTCTGAATAAGCAAAGAATGGCGCATGATAACAGAATGCAGACTGCAAGTTCACTCAGTTCCAAGACTGTCAAGCATGCAAGGAGTAGGCTTGCAAGTCTGGACAGGAAACAGGTCAGAGTAGCACTGCTTGCGGTCAATCTCAAGCCTGTGTACTCTCCCAGGTGCTTGTTGTGCCAGACACTTGTCATGCTGGGCTTCAACTTGTATTGCATTTGGGCATACAACACATTCTCTGCTGCCAAAAGCTTTTGGGTCATAGACATGAAACATACCCTGCAGGTGCTCATTGCTGACAGACTAGAAGCTTCATCAAGAAGAGAGCAGATGTGCCATCAGCAGCTGGAATCGCAAGCAGTATCATTGTCTGGCAGGCAGGTAGGCTGTCACTTGTTTTTACAAGCGTTTGTCATTGATGGAAGCCCTAGTATGCAATGCCTTAGCCAAAACACTGCCTGCACAAGGGCGCTGCCTTAGCAATGGATTGTGACACAGAACATGTATGTTTGCAGCGTCTGGCTGCTGCTCTGGAGGCCGAAAAGCTTCTGAAAGCTGGCTACACAAAACAGCTGCTTGTGCTAAAAATCAGCTTGCAGGCAAGTGTGGCTTTTGAACCTCTATCATGCTCTGCCTATGCGGGCATCACAGTAATGGCACTCCACCAGAATCTCCTTTTGCTGTCCTGTAGGATCGTTTTCAATCAGTTCCTGTCACAAGCTATGATGACACGACTATAGTGTCACTCCTGTACTTGTGGATGGCTGCAGGATATCCTGATGTCATTGTGTCAGTCATTGAATTTAGAAAATAATCCCGGCGCAGCAGCAGAGGCCAACAGACTAGCCGAGGAGGCGCTCGCTCTTGATCTGTCCTCAGACAAACTGTGTTCTGACAGTCTGCCAAATGCTTCAAGGGCATTCGGTGAGCAGAGGCACAGACAGCGTTTGCACAGCACTCACGTGCATCAAACGTCACAGCACAGCAGGAGCAACATTTGGAGTTCCACAGACCGGCAGGGAAGCAAGAGTTGCAGCACTGATAGACTTGCAGCAGAAGCAGCAAGCTTACAGAGCTGCCCTGCTTCTACGATGACCTCTGCAATGTCAACTTCCAAGGCATCTCGCTACTTGCAAAAACGTGTTTTCAAAAGGCCATCAGCACTTCAGCAGATGCAGGCATTCGCACAGCGCCACATCAAAGACTCAGACGCTGCTGCCTGTAACAGGGACAGCCTTGCAGACTCTTGCTCATCCATGAGTGGCATGTCTTACACTGCAGCTCGGCAGTTGCCATTTGCTTTGCCTGCTCAAACCACTTTTAGTCAGTCCGATGGCACAGTCACAGCTGGCACGCAGCAAGTGGAGGCCCAGCAGGTGCAGCTGTGCATTCAGAACAAGTCATTGTGCTCATCACTTCTTGATTGTCCCTGTCCCTAGCATACCATAAGGCCACATGGCTTCAGTGTTGCAGTCATTATCTGATACAGACCCCTCCTTGACCTTGGGTTTGAGGCACGTCATCTATCATGCTACTGGCCATAGAGAGCAGAAGTTTGGCTGCAGCTTTCTTCCTGTTTAATGTCAGCACGCTGCTACTGCTTACACTCCTGATGCTGCCATCACTCCTGATGCTGCCATCAGATGAGCACAGCAGATGAGCTGCAAGATTACTGACTTGCAGCTTAACTTTGCCTGCCAGTTTTCCATTGTGCTGTGAATACTGTGTGTGCAGGCTGCTGATGAAGGCAGAGCAGCAGATGATGAGCAGAGGGTGGACATGCACTTGAGGCAGAACATGCTGAGGAGCCACCCTGTAATGGATAGCAGAGCTGCCAGCCCTCATGCTGAGGACACTCTGCATTTGGTTGGTCCCTGCCTCATGCTAGATAGAGACAGCCTTGCTGCTGATGTCAGCAAGCATGAGCAAAACTGCTGTGAAGACTCTCATGGCCTTGACCAGCCTTTCCTTGCTCCACCTTCTGTCTGAACCACAGCAGGAGCAACACCTGTGTACTTTTGCACCCACATAGAGTGCAGTGTACAGACACAGCAGTCCTGCTTGACTGGACACTGTACATGTAGGAGGCTGGTACAGGCGACAGGGGAGGTAGTGGCGGGAACAGCCAGGCCATGAGCAGGTCGAAGTCACTGCCTCTGAGTGCGCATGTGGTGCTGGGTAGAAGCTTGCAGAGCAGCTGCTCAGGCCTGGCTGGCTTCAACAGCTCCACTCTCCTGCAGGTCTGCATCTCTCCAATCTACTCTCCACACCCCTTTATTGCTTGACCCCAGCACTGACTCCACACCTGGTTGTCACTGTCATGCTTGTTGCCGTCAGCTTCTTCAAAGATCACTTGGGAGAGCTGCATTCTACCCGTGCTGTTGCACTCAGTCTGCTGTTCCAGTGGTTTCATTTTGCGTGTGCCATAGTGACCCTCCTGTAGTTTTGGTGAGTTGTTGCCTGATGGGCTATACTGTCGTGCAGGCCCTTCAGGATAGCATACTGCAGCTGGAAGCAAGGGCCAGCATTGCAGAGGCGGGCAAAGCAGCAGCACAGCGACAGCTGGCCCAGGCAAGGCAACAGCTGGCAGCTGACAGCAGAGCCCATGATGCCGAGCTAGCAGAGCTTGCAGAGCAGCTTGCTCACCAGGGCATTGTTTTACCAGGAGCCTCCCACTACATCGGGCCTCTGGAGTCACGTGCCAACCCTGTCAGCCCTATTCTGTCTCCACGAGTTCATAGCACCTTGCATGTGAGTTTCAAACATGCGGGATTCAGGCTGCCAGTGAGACTGCAAGGGGCTATTGCACATGACTGTTCCATATGGGCTGCGCTGCATGTTGAATGATGACCTGCGTTGGTATGCCTGATCTGGGGCATCACTTGGCCTCTGAAAGCGCCTGTGGGTAGCAAATGCTGATCCTGCTGTGCTTGTGTCATGTGACAGCTGATATGTGTCCAGGTTCAGTCATACATTTTGGTGCAGGAAGCTGAGCAGGACTTGTGATTTGTGCCGTGCTGACATGCGACAGCGTCAAGTATAGAATTTCGAAGACACAAAACTGTTGACGCAAAAGCATGTATGTGGCAAGTAGTAGTTCCAACACCAGCGAGAGAAGCAACTGTCATTGCAGACGTGCCTGCCATTGGGCAACCGTTTGTGATACGTACCGACATATTCTGCAGTGACACTATCTATGTACACACTAACCCCGACGGTTTACCAGGCTTTGCTGAATAGTGCAGTTTCGGGAACTGATCATCGGATTCATACCACTAAGAAAACCGTTTGTGATCTATGGTTGATGCTGGTGCTGCAACATTAATGAGGCGGTGATTTTCAGCCGCCAAGCGCAAATCAATATCCAGAAGTTCAACATATGATTGACATTGACAAAGTTGCTGGGGTTGCATGTCGCAAAAGCTGTTGTGTATGCATCTGCTGTATGGAATAGGATGTGCTCACTACAGGCATCATGGAGACCCTGCAAGTATCTTGGCCAGGGGTTCGATTGGCCTGTAGCACTGCAATTGTTTCCAGCGTATATGCAATCGGTATATATTTGGCAGGTTTTGCAAAACAGATTGGTGTTCTGCTGTACTAATGACTTTGACACTGTTCATGCAGCTGCACCTAACTAGACGATGTGCACATCACTATGCCATCCTGTTACAATTCATCAGATGATCACACTCAACATTGTAGCATCCTAGGCACCTTTCAGGTGCCCCATGACAATCCGTGTGAAGTGTTGCGGATAGTATGTCGTTGGTCGAGCCTCTGCACACATCTGCTTGAGCTGATAAATCCAGCAGGTCGCAGTGCATCACGCCAAGCACCATGAGCACCTGTCAGCAGCATCAGCATGGGCATGGCAGGCATGACCCCACCATGGACTCGTGTTGCGAGCGTGATTTGGCTGAACAAGCGCAAGCACGAGTTCATCTTAAGCGATTACAAGCTGTCGACCCAAGTACAGCGAGATCTGGCATGGCCGCAGCTGTTTTAGGAACACCCACGGTCAGTGTCAGCAGTCATGAAGAGTGGGACTCTATGGAGGCAGCAACGGAGAGGACACAGGTGAAGCTAGTATCGAGGGGAAAATACAGATTCTCACATGCTGTATTGCTTCGGTGACTGACATGAAAGCTTGTGTGGACCAATAGAACTACTCAAGCTGAGAGATGCGCGGCTTCAGCAGTTGAAACAAGACAGTCAGCAGATTTCTGCACTGCAACCTGAAGGGCATGGCAACTTGATTGAGATGTCCCAAGCACAGTCCCTGGCAAGCATGTCGATGCTGGCATGCATGAAGTGGTCTTGCAAACATTGCAGGCCTGTACTCACTTGCTTATATTGATCACAGGAAGCCATTGGCTCGGGGACAACAGTGATATGCCATATGTTTTGTGGTGGTGTCCAGGTGGTGTTTGCAGCACCCCATGTGAGACAGTTCAATTTGTATAAAGATGTGACTCACATGGCATATGTAGGTGTAGGCATGTGAGCAGCTCAATGACCATCTTCACTCAGTCGCTCATGAGTATCTGCAAGCCAGGTTCATTTACATCAGGGTGACTCAAAGCAACAGAGTATTGCCAAAGCTGGGCGTAGTACCTGTGCCAGGTAAACGGCCACATTGGCAAGAATGGCTGCCTGATATGATCATGGCAAAATCTGCACAATTGACACCACACTGTGCCCAAGCCCACAGTATAGGCATGATCAGGTCCATTGGTTCTATGCAATATTGTATGTTCCAAGTGTCAGCGCAGAGGCTGCTTGACCTTGAAAGTAAGAGTCACTTGTGCCTGCTATATGATGCAGGCCTTGTTGTATATCACAAAGGTGTAGTCACAGGTGCAGCCCCACTGCAGGCCTTTGGGGACGCATCTGAAGTTGATGAACACCAGGCAAGCTGATATTGCAATTTCAGAGCAACTGTGTTGCTGTCTGCTCACACAACTGCACTTCTTGGCACCTGTGATAAGCCCAGCCAGGGTTCAATGCATGCAGGTAGATGCGTGGTTGAGAAAGAAGCTGTCAAACCATTCTGCTTTGAACAAAGCCTCCTTGACATGCAATAGTGACCAGGTCAGTCCATGCACATGGTGACATGTAATGTCACGCATGACATAGTGTCATGCAGCATCTAGAGGATTCACACATCATCGGCCCAAAATGAAAAGCACTGTGCCTGCTTTGTCCCTAAGTATGTGCAATGCTGCCGGTCTGCTGCAGGACGACAAAGATGATGATGATAAGCCATGTAGCTTGTGCGGCAGACAGTATCCACACGAGCACATTCGCAGTATATATACTGCATCTGTGTGTGATCATGACAGTGACAGCGACGATTAGAACGGGCCAGATCATATCAAAAACACATCGTCTTCATTATGCTGGCTTCAAGGGATGGTTGAGTTATCTCTCCTGACTGACCCAACGCACGACTTTTACTTTCAGTTGGCAGACCCACGATGTGCATGCTGTAGTGTATCTGTACCAAATTGTCTACATCTTGCGCAAGCATGCTCACGCATGAATACCGAATTGTACGCAGCAAATGTGCTCTCTGTCCTGACAGCTAGCACAAGCATACTAATCTGATATACTGCTGTACAATTTGAGGTGATCTTCTTGATCACAATATGAGTTGATCAAGAAGAATGTTGCCATTGTAACTAGCTGTAGTGTACTAGTTCTTAGAACCTAATATGCATGAGTGTCTTCCATCCATCTTCATGAGGCCTGCATTACACGATCGCATTGGGACCAAGCAAAGCTGTACATGAGGAGCAAACAAGGGTACATAGGCATGTCAGCCCTGCCACCTCTTGCAACGTGACCCCACAGGGACTCACTGTGTTAATAATGGGTCCAGTAGCTCTCTGTACTCATCTAGCTGCCAGCTGCTGCTGCTGTCGACAATCAAACCATTCACTGACAGTGTAGGCGAGACATGCACACCCATTTGCCGGCCTTCCTTAATGTACCATTTCAGAACCTGCACACAACAGCTCTGCATCTCCCTGCGCAGAATCAGATTGCTTTGCAGCGCAAGCACTTGATCATGGTGTAGCTACCTTGCTGATATTGCTTCCTGGATGAGGATCGTTTGGCGGAAAGGATAGCTCTTCCAGCACTGCAGCTTGCGAAACTCCAGCAGATTGTGCTGCAAGCTTTGCAAGGTCCTGATGGATTTCAGGGCGGGTCTTGTTGCTAACTGCCAGGTCAAAGAAGTCCTGTTCATGCCATCTGTCAGTGTGATACTTATTGTGTGCCAATGCACTTGCCGTAATATCTGTCATTTGGCACAAGGCAGAGAGTTTACCTCTTGACTGTCAAACAAAGCATCACTGAATTGCCAGAAAGCATCCTCGCCTCCAACCTTGGCCACAGCTAAGCCAGCTTCATGTGTTAGAGAAGACTGCGGGTGCCACCTGCTCAGCAGAGGTGATTGGCACTGCAGAGTCATGCATGCATGCACTGGCCAGTAGGACAGCATCTGCTTCGAAGCGTCCAGCAACTCAAGCGGAAGCTTACGGCTGCACTTGATGATGGAACACAAAACGAAAGCTTTGACCCTGATAGTGGGGAGCTACTTGTCTTCTGATGGCTTTGTAAGCCTTCTTGGAATAGGGGCACTGCGCACATTTGCAGAGAGGTGGACCTTGTATGTCTTCGCGTGCAAAGATTGTGTGCTGGTGCCTGCCAAAGTGCTTTTACGTGGCACTCGCACGGATACCAGCGCGCTCATGAGTCCTTACCACGTAGTCGAGATGTCCGCCGAGCGTGACGCGAGCGTCGCGCGGACCTAAGGAATGTCCCAACTGTCCAGGAGGCAGCGGTGGTGGCATAACGATGAGGCTGTCGAGTATCCGCTTTCCGAGAAGGGATCACTCGGTAAGTCAAACTTAGGCATGCCAGGGCCTATCCTGGAATCTGCATGCGTTTTGGCTCCGAAGCACAGCATGTTGGTGGTGAGTTTTGCACCATGTGTGCGCGTGCAAACTCATCTGCATATGCAAGACGCTTGATGCACTTACAACAGCAACAATGTCAACAGAGGCAGTGTTTCACTAATGAGTTTATAAACAGTTTATAAACAGGATGTCAATCAACTGAACATCAGTCAGGCTTTCCAAAGTTTCAATGATCCTTCATCAGCATAGGTTGCTACAAGATTTCTGTGAGGATGTTGGCACAAACCAATGGGTCCTTTGTCTGCCACCTGCATCAAGTTTTCTAGCTTGCCAGTTGCTGTGCTGAATGAATACAGAATGCTATCTTCCCCTAAACAGTATATCCATTCTCCTCTAGGAGAAACCCAACACGCCAAGAAATCCCCACCTTCCCGCTTTCCAGACTGGAATGATTTGACCACATGGCCATGCAAGGTCATGATGAATACAGTGGAAGACCGATTGCAGACAATGATCTGATCAGGATTCTGAGGGTAAAAATGTACAGCGTTGACAGAGGCTTCGCCTGAAGTCGATGTCTGTGGCGGTCTGAATGATGTGAGACAGTCACACGTTTTGGAATCCCACACCCTCACAGAAGCATCACTAGAAGCACTCACAATCTGCAACAAGGTGGCAAATGTATAGAGGCTCAGTTTGTAAGTGAAGCAGCCAAGTGCAATTGTCACTACATCAGGACAGCCATTAAGTACACGCATACAAGCTTTGCAAAGTATGCAATCATCAGCTGCAGCAACACACTATGTTTTCCACACAAGCACAAAATGCGAGCAGCAAGCAATGCCTGGAACCAGTGCTGCCCTGCTGATGTGGTACATTACCCCAACCACAAAAGACACACTCTTGCATGTCTCACCTGACTGCCATCTGGTGAATAAATAGCATCATTGACATATGACGTATGTCCTCGCAGTTCCTTCAGCATCTTGCCGGACTTGATGCCATGCACTCGCACAAGACCATCATACGAGCTGCTCAGCACATGTGTGCCATCTTTGGAGAAGCCTACAGCGGTGACTCCTTGTGTATGCGCACGCTCGTACTTGCGCAAACACTGCCCCGTCCGCACCTTCCACACCTGTGCATGTCACCAGCAGTCAGAATGCAGCACTGGCTGCTGCAGGCTTTCTGCAGTAAGCTCAGGTGCTGTCAGCACCTACAGTTGCAATTGGCTCACACTAAGTCTCAATGTCCCCCGCATCAGGCTGGCTTTCATACAGCAAGGCCCGCAGCTTTGCATTGCTCAGAAAGAGGCATCCTAGCCACCACATCACTCATAAGCATACCATGTCATAGATGCAAGCATGCTGTATTGCCACCATTATGACCAAAGTATGCACAGAGCGAACATGGCGGATGGCAGCATGGTTTTGAGTTGCACAGCCTAGCCAGCTTTGCTGACCTTTATTTTGCCATCTTGAGAGCCTGAGACAAGCAGCTCTGAGTCTTTGCTGAAGCTCAAAGCCAGCACAGCTTCATCATGCATCATGAACTGCTCGTCTGCCTGGTACTGCAGGTCCTTCTTTAGCTTTCCTGTGATGAAGTCCCACACCTGACAACAAAAGCAGATCATGTCAGTGCACTCCTACACTACCTGTGCTTGTGCATCGACATTCTGCAAGGACAACTATGCAGCCCTTGCTCATATAGCACTTTGTGTCATGCCCTGTTGCCAGTTGGGCTTTGCTGCTTTGCGTGATGTGAGTCAAGCAGCAGATGCTCAGCTGAAGACATGCACTTTGTGCATTTGATGCAACAAAGTGTGTTTGTGGGCCAAACTAGGCTTGACATTCCAACTCATGCCTGAATGAAGACAGGTAAGCAGGACATGAGATACCTCTATGAAACCATCTGCACTGCCAGTGACCAGCATCTGGCCATCTGGAGAGAAGACAGCACATTCTGGGTGGCTCTTTTTGCCAAACTTGATGGTACGGTCTAGTTGGCTGGGGTAGCGCTCCACCTCATCACGGGTCCCCTGAGCTGTGCCCCGGAAAAGATCAAAAGCTGT
>JAABUK010010017.1_pt1 | contig 12781 bp, 15 predicted proteins | sample 5559141 | NCBI WGS metagenome assembly JAABUK01 (sample SAMN10711869, study PRJNA513367) | rock metagenome | isolation source: Antarctica rocks | place: Antarctica: Victoria Land, Pudding Butte nord | collected 2016-01-03
CGCAACTCCGCCTCCTGCTCAGCGCTCGCAACCAACGAAGACCGACCCGCCATGACAACCACCCAGCTTACGTCAACAATGGCCCGATATTACCATCCGTGCATGGAGCCAAGGAAGCCTGCTTAGGCCGGGGGCAGGCTCCGTTGACGAGGGCCGCGGATTTGCTCGCTAAACCCGCCCGCGCGAGGGGGTGGCGGCGTGCGAACGGGCAGAACCTGCTTGCGGCGCCATGCTGAGGTGGGCTGGCGCCGTCCGGGAGGGTTCTTCCCGCAACGTCCACAGGCATTCCTTGTCCGGCGCAGGCTGGCCTCAAACCTTGACGGTGGAAGCCTGATAGATCCGGTCTATGGCACCCCCCAGCGCCGCATCGAACTCGGCATCGCCCATCGAGTGCTTGAGACCTTCGGTCAGCGCACGCGAAAAGCTGGCGACGATGCCGTGGTTCGCAGCAAGGCGCCTGCAGGCGTCGGCCAGCGTGTATCCTCCGGAAAGCGCGACAACCCTGCCCACGCGGTCATGGCCGACCAACGGCGCGTAGAGGTCCGGAACATCGGGGATCGTCAGCTTGAGCATCACTTGCCGGCCGGCCGGCAAGGCGTCGAGGTGCCGGGTCAGCTCTTCCAGCAGGATGGCTTCCGCGCCGGCCTTGTCCTGGCTCTTGATCGAGACCTCCGGTTCGATGATGGGCATAAGCCCATGCCGGCCGATCTGCGCCGCAACCTCGAACTGCTGCGCCACCACGGCGGCGATGCCGTCCCGCGAAGGCAGGTTGATGACGGAGCGCATCTTGGTACCGAAGACCCCGAGCCTCACCGCCCGGGCAAGCAGCGCGTCGAGCGCCGGCATCGGCTTCATCAGGCTGACGCCGTCGTTCTCAGCCCCAAGCCCCTTGTCAACTTTCAGGAAAGGAACCACGCCCCGCTCCTCCCATAAGAAGTGCGGCACCGGCTTCCCCCCAGCCTGGCCGTCCATCGTGCCCTCGAACAGGATGGCGGCGAGCACCTCGCGCCCGGTGAAGGCCGGCGCGGTCATGATCCGCACCCGCATCTCGTGCATCAGCTTGAACATCTCGGCATCGCCGCTGTAGGCGCTGTCCGGGATGCCGTACAGGCGCAAGGCGCCGGGCGTGGGCCGCCGCTCTGGTCAAGCGCGGCGATGAAGCCGTCCTCCCCGATCATCCGGGCCAGCATCTTCTCATTGTCCATGACCGTCATCCTCACCCAGGACCGTTACGCTTGCAAGGCAGCCAGCACGCGGCCCGGACCGCCCCCCACCCAGTTGGCACCCATCGCTGCGGCGTTGCACCAAGCCCCAGGTGCAGCAGCACCAGGACGCCTGCGACGACCCGGCAGCGCCGGACCGCTTCGAGCGCACCAGGGCGCCCCTGGTCCGCGGTCAAGGACCCACGCCACGGGAGCACCTGACGCAAACCGGGTCCGGGCCGCGCTGCCGGGCTGCGGCGCTCAAAGGCTCTGGAGGGCCTGCAGGCTGTTCAGCGCGTCCAGTATCTCGGCCGGCTCCGCGCGGTGGGTGAAGTCCACGTTCACCCAGGAGCGCAGCACGATCCCGTCCTGGCCGACCAGGAACGTCGCGGGGACCGGCAGCAGCCAGGCCGGGTTGCCGCTGCGCTCGGACAGGTCGATGCCGCGGCGGCGCAGCAGCGCGGCATACAGCGGCGGCGTGCGGAACACGATGCCGAACGCCATGGCGATGGCCAGGTCCATGTCCACCAGCACCTCGTAGTGCAGGCCGCGGTCGCGCTTCATGGACAGGGCGAGTCCGCCGGTCTCGGGCGTCATCGCTACCAGAGTGCCGCCGGTGCGCGACAGTTCGGGCAGCACCTTCTCCAGCGCTTCCAGGGTCGCGGAGCAGTAGGGGCACCAGCCGCCGCGGAAGAAGGTCACGACCAGCGGCCCCGCGGCCAGCAGCTCGCCGGACTCGACCAGGCGGCCCTCGGTGTTGGGCAGCAGGAAGCCGGGCATCCGGTCGCCGGGCTTGCACGCCTCGGCGGCGACCTGCCCGGCGTCCAGCCGCTCCAGGAACTCGTCGTAGGCGGCCCTGATCTCGGCCGTCTCGCGCGACCGCCTCAGCGCCGCCAGGAACCCGTTCAGCAAGACCGTCCCCGCCTCCGGCAGCGGCGTTCAGAGGCCCGCGGCGGACATCAGCTTGTGCAGCGTCGCCATGCCCATCATCTCGGGCCGCACGATGGCGGGCAGGACAAGAAGCAGGATGAGCGTCCCGGCGACGACGCCCGCCACGCGAATGCCGACGCTGTTCGCACTGGACCTGGCAGGGTTTGTCAGCATGGCAGAGCCTCCTGTGTTCGAGCCGTCTGGCCCACCGGCATGGTGCGGCGGTGGCCATCGGCGGGAAAATGCTGGTTGGTTATGCTTTCGATACCGCTTGCGGGCAGGAGAGGCACGGCCTGCACCGGCCTGGCACCCAGCGGGCGGGGGCCGCTGCCGCGGGTTCTGGCAGCGCCTCCATGGCCACCTCGCACGGGCCGCCGGTTCCCGGCACGCGCGGCCCAATGGACTCGCGATGCACGGGACGTCCCGGGTGGACCACCGGTCAATGGAACGGCCGGACCAGGCCCACGCGGATCGTCTCGTCAGGCGGCACCGGTGCGGCGCCGGCGCCGTCGAAGGTCGGCAACGCCCGAAGCTGCTCGGGCGCGAGGTCCATGAGCGCCAAGTATTCGCCAAGCAGCGCGACGGCCTCCACCGGCACGGCGACGGGCCGGGTGCCGAGGCCGAGCACGCCGCCCAGGCTGACGACGACCAGCACGGCCCCGTCCGGGCGCCGCACCACGCCAGCCACGCGGCCCAGCACGTTCTGCTGCTCAACCGGGCGCAGCACCTGCCGCCGGAGCAGGTCGCCCACCCGCACCGGCTGCGGGAAGCGCCCGGCTGCGCGCGCCGCCAGGGCCGGCTTGGGCGGGGCCGGCTGCTGCGCCATGGCCGGGGCGCAGACGAAGGGGAGGAGGACAGCGAGGGTGCAGCAGAGCGGCATGGGTTGGGCCTCGAACTCGGCGGGATGCGGGGCGTTGGGCCATGAGGCTACCGCAGCGCCGCATGTCCGGGCGTCATGGAGTTGATAACCAGGTTCCAGATGGCTGAGGGATGCCCCATGCTACGGTTGGGCCGTCACCGAAGTACACGAGGCCCCATGAGCGCGACCACAGCTCCTCCACCTGGCAGCAGCGCCGTGGCCCCGGCCCGCACTGGCCGGCGGCTGCACCCCGTCCCCGTGCGGATCATGCACTGGACCAATGCCGTCGCCATGCTGGTGATGATCGGCTCGGGCTGGGGCATATACAACGACAGCGTCATCTTCGGCGGGCTGCACTTTCCCAAGGAGATCAAGTTGGGAAGCTGGGCGGCACAGAGCCTGCTGTGGCACTTCGCCGGCATGTGGCTGCTGGCGCTGAACGGGGCGGCTTACCTGATCTACGGCGTCGTCACGGGACGCCTGCGTGAGCGCCTGCTGCCCATACGCCTGCGCGACATCGTCCAGACCGTGCGCGACACGCTGCGCTTCCACATGGACCACAGCGACCTCACGACCTACAACGCCGTGCAGAAGGTGCTCTACATCGTGGTGATCCTGGCCGGCGCCTCGCAGGTCGTCACCGGCCTGGCGATCTGGAAGCCGGTGCAGTTCTCGGGCCTCACCGGCCTGCTCGGCGGGTTCCAGGCGGCGCGGCTGATCCACTTCCTGGGCATGTCCGTCATCGTCGGCTTCCTGGTGGTCCATGTCGCCCTGTCGTTCCTAGTGCCGCAGACCCTGTGGGCCATGCTGACCGGCGGGCCGCGGCTGCACAACCGCACCCCGTCCGGCGTGCCAACTGGCGGCGCCCCCGTGGACGCGAGCGCCGTGGACGCGCACATCCTGGAGGCGCGGCCATGAGGTCCCCGTTCCGTCCCGTCCGCCTGCCCGATCCCGGCATCCTCGACAACCACCGGCCGCTGATCCGGTCGCTGCGGCGACGCGGGCTGCTGCGTGGCGGGCTGTCGCTGGGCGCGCTCACGATGCTGACCGGCTGCGACGTGTCGGACGACTCCTCCATCGAGTCGGCGCTGCGAGCGGTATCGAGCTTCAACGACCGGGTGCAGGCGCTGTTGTTCGACCCCAACAAGCTCGCGCCGACCTACTCGGAAGCCGAGGTGCTGAAGCCGCCGCGGTTCAACGCCTACTACGACATCGAGAAGGTGAGGCCGGTGGACGGCGGCGCGTGGCGGCTGGAACTGGCCGGGCTGGTGGAGGACAAGCGCCCCTGGACGCGGGCGGACATGGCCGCCATGCCGCAGGCCGAGACCATCGTCCGCCACGTTTGCGTGGAAGGTTGGGACTACATCGGCCAATGGTCGGGCGTGCCGATGCGCGCCTTTCTGGAGCGCATCGGCGCGGACCTGCGGGCCAAGTACGTGGCGTTCAAGACCGCTGACGACTACCCGAGCAGCATTGACATGGCCACCGCCCTGCACCCCCAGACGCTGCTGGCGACCCAGTATGCGCGCGAGGACCTGGCGGACCCCTTCGGCTATCCCCTGCGGCTGCGGTGCAGCACCAAGCTGGGCTTCAAGCAGCCGAAGTGGATCACCGCCATCGAAGTCACCAACACCTACCCCGGCGGATACTGGGAGAACCTCGGATTCAACTGGTTCAGCGGCATCTGACGATCCGCCCCGCCCTGGCTGCGGCGGGCCTGGCCACGGCAGCCTTCAAGTTCGCGGGTAGTGATGGATGTGATGCGTTCGGCGTCCTTCATGAGGCCGTTCCAGGCGTTGCAGCAGGCGTCCACGATGGCGGTGTAGCCCTCCCACACCGTCATGCCGAGCGCGTTGCCGCGCAGATACGCCCAGACGTTCTCCATTGGGTTCAGCTCGGGCGCGGGCGGCGGCAGGCGCAGCAGGGTGACGTTGTCGGGCACCCGCAGGCGCACGCCGGGCTGGTGTCAGCCGGCACCGTCGCAGACCAGCAGGGCGTGGGCCGACGTGGCTACCTGCTTGCTGACCTCGGCCAGGTGCAGCGTCATGGCCTCGCTGCTGACCCAGGGCACGACGATGGCGGCCCCCACCGCACGGCTGGGGCAGACCGCGCCGAACAGGTAGGCGCTCTCGTGCCGGCAGTCGCGCACCCGCGCCGGGCGCGAGCCGATGGGCGCCCAGACATAGGACAGCGTGCCCTGCTGGCCCACGCGGTCAAGCGCCTTCGGCCCTTGACCATCCTGAACCAGACCTCGACGACCTTGCCGGCCGCTTTCGGCGGCAGTGCATCGGCTACGAGGCCAGCAAAGTTTTTCATGTGCCTCCTGCGCCGCCGGATCGGCCTTCGGGTGATACGGCCGCGGCTGCAGGCGCGTCAGGCGCAGCAGCTTGCCGACCGTGCGCTCATGCACTTCGACCTCGAACTTCGCCTTGATCTGCGCCCGCAGGTCCACGCAGCGCCACCTGACGACGCCATCCTCCTTCAGGTCCGGCCCGGCCAGGACCAGGTCCTCCGACTTCTGCGTCCGCTCGGCTGACACCGCTGGCGGACGCCCGTTGCGCGGCACGTCCCGCAAGCCCTCGACGCCGTGCGCGTTGTAGCGGTGAACCCAGTCACGCAAGGTCTGGCGGTCCATGCCCGCAGCCTGCGCCGCAGGGTGCCGCGTATGCCCGTCCAAGACCATCGCCAGCGCCAGCAACCGGCGGGCCTGTCTCACGTCCCGCGTGCCCGCAGCCGCCGCACGAGGCCCCGCACCGTCCAAATCAGCCCGCGTGATCGCTGTCATTGTCACACGTAAAAGTCACGGGCGCCGGGAGTCTCGGCAGCGCCAGCTTGTTGCCCCGCGCCAGTGTCCGTAACATCCCCGCCCATGGATGACGCACAGCAGCACCCGATGCCGGCCGCCGATGGCCTGGAAGCCAGCTTGGCCGCGGTGGACGAGCATCTCGGTGCCGCCGAGAAGCAGGTCGCAGCGGTCCTCAAGGCGATCAAGCGCCTGCGGCGGGCTGCCCAGGAGGGAGCGGTGGCAAACCTGCCGGCCGGCGTCGCCGCAACGCGAGCGGAGCTGGCGAGTGCGGGCGAGCCGTTTGCCCGGACTGCAGCCGCGCTTGACTACGACGTGGCTGCAGCCTTCGAGAATGGCGCGTGGCTGGAGGAGTTGGCAACGGCGGCGAAGGCTGCCGGGGTGGTGCTGGTGCGGCGGGACGGGCGGGTGACGGCATATCCGGTCGCGCTCCGGCTGGATGGCCGCGCCGGGGGCGTGCGGATCGGGCGCCGGCTGGAGAAGCGCATCCGCCCCAGCTTCGTCGCCGCCCAGCTCAAGGCGTTGCAGGGGCGTCCGGAGCGGTTCAACGCCCGCCAGTTCCTCGACCGGCTGTTCGCGCTGTACGTTGGCCATGCACGGGCCGAGGACCCGGCCTGGCGTCCCGCACGGCCTGGGCCGGGTCCGCTGGTGGCATTGGCGGAGCTGCACGACCAACTCACCCTGTTGCCCGCCGCGGCGGCCGACTACCCGCAGGAAGAGTTCGTGGTCGACCTGCTGCGGCTGGACCGGCAGCCGGACGCCACGACCGGCGGCGGCTACCGCTTCGAGCTGGGCGGCTCGACCGGGCGCAAGGGCGGCAAGCGCCTGACCGTGTTCGACGAAACTGGCGGGCAGCACGGCTTCTATGCGATCCGCTTCATCGGGGAACCGTCCCATGGACGTGCTGACGACACCGCCGCTGCCGCTCGCTGAGTGGCTCCTGGTCGTCGAGCGGGAGTATCTTGCCGGCTTCATGCCGGCGGGCGGCGCGTCTGTGAAGATGGCGGTCGGCGACGACGCCGCGGTGGAAGCCGCCACGGACCGGCTGCTGCGGCTGGGCCAGATGCGGGGCATGATGACGGTCCACGTGGACGCCGGGCAGACCCGCATCAGCCTGATGCAGGAGCTGTTCTTTGCCGTCGCCCGCGCTCTCCCCTGGGACGCCCTGCTGCAATCCTATGTCGAGGGCCTGTTCACCGCCCACGATTACCCCTGGCCGCAGCCCGGCGCGCGGCTGACCATGCCCGAGCTGGCCGTTCGCTTCGGCGTGGCGCCGTCCCTGCTGGCCCGGCAGCGCGACCAGTGGCTGACGGCCGGCCTGTGGAACGACCGGCGGCTGGCGCAGGATGTCCGCGCCGCCCTGCTGCGCCTATGCCTGGCCCGACTGGAGCCGGACGGCGGCGATATGGCGGCGCCCGTGCTGCAATGGCTGCGCGGCGAGAAGGTGCCGGCCGCCCTCCTGCGCGCGGCCGACATCGCGGCCCGCATCGGCCGCACCAACGCGCGGGCCGCCCTGGCCTCCGTGTGCCGGTTCGCGCACAAGGCCGGGGCGGCTGGGCTGCTGATCGTGCTGGACGTGCGGCAGCTCGCGCAGGCCACCCCGCGTGAGGGTGTGCTGCGCTACTCGCCGGCTGCCGTCATGGACGCCTATGAGGTGCTACGGGAGATGATTGACGGGACGGAGGACACGCCGGGTCTGTTCGCGGCCGTGCTGGCCGGCCCCGAGCTGGTCACCGGCGACCCGCGCCGCGCCCTCAGCCAATATGCCGCCCTGCAGATGCGTGTCTGGCCCGACGTGCGCCCCGGCGGCCGGCAGAACCCGGCGGCCCCGCTGGTGTGGCTGGCCGCATGACGCCGCCGGACGCGAACCCACCAGATCCGGCCCGGGTCCTGGACGCGCGCATGGCGGTCGAGGCGCTGCGGGCCGGCGTGCCCAACCGCGCCGCGATCCGCCAGATGGGCACGGAGCAGACCGCCGTCGAACACGCCTTCGACGCCGCCCTTGCGTCCGTCTGGGCAGCACCCCTGGATTCGGCGCAGCCCGGCATCGGCGTGGCCGGCGGGTTCGGCAGCGGCAAGTCGCACATGCTGGGCTACCTGGCCGAGGTCGCCTACGCCCAGAACTTCGTCGTCAGCCGCGTGGTGGTCAGCAAGGAAACGCCGCTGTCGCACCCCGGCCACGTGTTCGCCGCCGCGCTCCGCGATACGTCGCTGCCGGACCGGGCGGACGATGCGGTTGCCGCCTGCATCGAGAACCTGTGCAGCCGGCCGGACGCGCTGGACGGGCTCGAGGCTGCCGTCAGCGCGCCCGAAGCCGGGTTCCCGCCGGTGTTCGCAGCCTGCGTGTTCCTGCTCCGCCGCTCGTCCACGGCGCCGGAGATGCTGCGCCGGATCGGCCGGCTGTGGTCCGGGGCCAAGGTCGGCACGGCCGCGGTCCGCCAGGCGCTGGGCGCCGCCGGGGCGGGGCGGACGTTCCCGCTCAAGCCGGTGCCGGCGGCAGAGATGACAGGCCACCTGGTGCGCTTCGTGCCGCTGCTGGTGCGTGCCGCGGGCTATGCCGGGTGGTGCATCCTGCTGGACGAGGTGGAGCTGATCGGCCGCTACACGCCGTTGCAGCGTGCCATGGCCTACTCATGGCTGGCCAACTGGCTGGGCCTGGACGCGGCGCGGCGCGTGCCCGGCCTTGCAGCCGTCTATGCCATCACCGACGATTTCGCCACTGCGGTCATCAACGCCCGGCTGGACAGCGAGAAGCTGCCGGAGCGCCTGCTCCTGAAAGGCCGCGAGGCCGAGGCCGCGCTGGCCCGGGCGGGCATCGCCCACATCGAGCGAACGGTGCTGCACCATCGCCTGCTGCCGCTGACCGCAGGCGACCTGCTTGCCTGCCACGACAAGGCGCGGCTGATGTACCAGGACGCCTATGGCTGGCCCGCCCCGCCGCTGCCGCCGCCGGAGCGCACGAGTTCGCGCACGGTGCGTCAGTATATCAAGGGCTGGATCACGCAGTGGGACCTGCGCCGGCTGGACGGCCACGCGGTGCGGCTGGTGTCCGGGGGGATCGCCAGCAACTACGCCGAGGATGCGAGCCTGGCGGAGCCGCCAAGCCCGGACGACGCGCCCGAGTTGGACGGGTCATAGCAGCCGGTGGCGGACCAGCCCTTCGGCCTGGCCTGGCGGGCGCCGCTTCCAGCGTACCAGCAGGCCGGCATCGCCCGGCTGCTGACCACACCTGGCGTGCTGCTGGCGGACGAGATGGGACTGGGCAAGACGATCCAGGCCATCGGCGCCTTGCGCGTGCTGCTCAGGGACGGGATGCCGGGTCCGGCCCTGGTCGTGGTGCCCTCCGGGCTGGTGCTGCAATGGCGCCGGCAGATTCGCGAATGGGGGCCGGAGCTGTCGCTGTCCACCTGCACCGGGCCGCCGGAGGACCGCCGCGGACGCTGGCGCGCGCCGGCGCAGGTTTATCTGACAAGCTTCGACGCCCTGCGTGGCGACATGGCGCTGCCTGCCCCGCTCGGCCCGCGCCACCGCGCCTGGGCGGTGGTGGTGGCGGACGAGGCGCAGCGGATCAAGAACGCCCACACTGCCATCTCGGCGACCGTCAAGGCGCTGCCGCGCCGCCGGGCGTGGGCGCTGACCGGCACGCCGCTGGAGAACCGGCCGGACGACGCGGCCTCCATCCTCGATTTCGTCGCCCCCGGGCTGCACGACCCGGCGCACATGGTGGCCGGCCTGCGCCGCGCCCTGTCCCATGTGCAGCTCCGCCGCCGCCGCGCGGACGTGCTGCGCGACCTGCCGCCAAAGACAGTGTTCGAGCTGGCGCCGGAACTGCTGCCGCAGCAGCGGGCAGCCTACGAGGTTGCCCAACGCGAAGGGCTGGTGTGGCTGCGCTCACTCGGGAGCGAGCTGCGCGTCACGCATGTGCTCGAGCGGATCCTGCGCCTGAAGCAGATCTGCAACGCCTGCCCGCGCACCGGCGCGTCGGCCAAGCTGGACGACCTGCTGCCGCGCCTGCACCAGGTGGCGGAGGCGGGCGAGAAGGCGTTGGTGTTCTCGCAGTTCGTCGCGGCCCCGTTCGGGGCGGAGGCGATCGCGGCGGCGGCCAAGCCGCTCAACCCGGTGCTGCTGACGGGCCGCATGTCGGTCGCGGCGCGCGACGACGCCGTGGCGCAGTTCGCGTCCGACCGGGAGCGGCACGTGCTGGTGGCATCGCTGCGCGCGGGCGGCGTGGGGCTGAACCTGACCGCCGCCAGCGTCGTGTTCCACTTCGACCGCTGGTGGAACCCGGCGGTGGAAGCGCAGGCCGAGGACCGCGCCCACCGCATCGGCCAGACACGGCCAGTGCAGGTGTTCTCCTACCTCACCCCGGACAGCATCGAGCAATGGATCGGCGAGATCCTGCGCGACAAGCGCGCGCTGTTCGACGACATCATCGAGCATGTCGCAACCGAAAGCCTGCGGCGGCTCACCCTGCCGACCCTGCTGCGGGCCGTCGGCAGGTGAAGGCGGGAGCGGGTGCGCGCACTCAGGGACCATGAGGCCGTATGGGGCATTCGCTCCGCGATTGCCTGACCGGCAACGGCCTTGTTGTCGTTGGCCACCCCCGGATGCCGCCGCGCGAACATGGGCCGGAGCGTGCCGCCGGGGACGCGGGTGCGGGTTTGCAGCAGTAGGTGGACACCGGGGCGCAGCCGAGCAGCATGCCGCTGCTGGCCGGTGCAGGGCCTTTCGCAAACGGTCGGAATGCGGGGGTGCGGCGCGCCGTCGGCTCACCCGCCGCGTGGCCCTTGCAACCTTCTTGGCTGCGGCCGCTCACGCCGACTGCTTGCATGCAGCCCACGCCTCTGCCGGCACAGCGGTTCCTGCCACCTGCAGCCCATGGGCGCGCCGGTCCTCGGTGAGCGAATTCCGTCAGGCGGTGCCAGCCTGCTCATCGGCAGTCGCCTCAGGTTCGCGGTTCATGCGCGTTCCCTTCGAAACCGGTCATTTGCACATGGGTTTGGCGGCCACCTTGGAACCTGGAGCTCTGCCATCGGTAGATTCTTGTAAAGCAGCGCTGAAAGGCAAACAGGCTATGGTTGGCGACGGTTCTGCCGAGGTCCTGTAACCCCGTTTGGCCCTTTGACGGAACGGAAGCGACCACTTGGCTATGCATCAGGCCATACGGTTGAGTTAAGCTGAGGTGCTTTGGTCTTGTCATAAAGCAAACGCGCTTTCCGAGAAATGCAACCCACTGACAGATGATCATATTTTCTTCCTACACAGCGCATTTATTTTATGACGGCCCATTTGGTTCCGGAGCAGTTCGCAGAAATACGGGTAGGGGAAGGAGGGGAGGCGTAGCAGGGTAGTGGATCGGAGGTGACCACGATCTCTGGACAAGGAAGGGCGCGCGCACGCGGCTTGAAAAGCACGATTACGGCCTCGTTCGGCGTGCGCTTCGCCCCCTTCGTATCCTTCATGCCGCCCGCCTCCATTGCCTTTGCAGTAGCGGACGAGTGGTCGTTCACCAGGAACATCCGGTAATCGGGCAAGCGGTCCCGCTCCGCCAGTTCCTTCAGGTCGAATTTGAACCGGCGCAGGTTGCGTTGCATCGTGCCGCACTTCTTGGCCAGCAAGAGGAGCGACACCTTCCATTCAGGCTGTCGCCCAACATGCTTGCGGGCGATCTCATACCACCTGGCTCGAGGTTTGACCTGTGCCCAGGTCCGGGTTGTGATGGAGGCGATGCGTTCAGCATCCTTCATCGGCTGTTCCAGGCGTTGCAGCAGGCATCGGGGATGGCGGTGTAGGTGCGCCACGCGGTCATGCTGGGCTGGTTGCCGCGGAGACGCTCCCACACGTTCTCCATCGGGTTCGGTTCAGGGGCGTAGGGCGGCAGGCGCAGCAGGGTGACGTTCTCCGGCACGGTCAGCCGCCCACCGGACCGGCGCCAGCCCGCGCCGTCGCAGGCCAGCACGGCATGGGCTGCCTTGCCCACCGCCTTGCTGATCTCTTCCAAGTGCAGCGTCATGGCCTCGCCGCTGACCCGGGGCATGACGATGGCAGCCCCCACGGCGCGGGCGGGGCAGATGGCCCCGAACAGGTGGGCGCTCTGGCGGCGGCGGTCGCGCACCCGGGCCGGGCGCGAGCCTATGGGTGCCCACACGTAGGACAAGGTGCCCTGCCGGCCCACGCGGTCGAGCGCCTTCGGCTCCTGACCGTCCTGGAACCAGACCTCGATGGCCTTCCCGGCCGCCTCGGGCGGGAGCGCCTCTGCTACCAGGCCGGTGAAGTTTTCATGTGCCTCCTGCGCTTCCGCGTCCGACTTCGGGTGAAACGGCCGCGGCTGCAGCCGCGTCATGCCCAGCTTGCGCAACAGCTTGCCCACTGTGCGCCCGTGCAGCCCCACCTCGAGCCGCGCCTTGACCTGCGTCCGCAGGTCCGAGCAGCGCCAGCGCACCACGCCGTCCCGCTTCAGGTCCGGCCCAGCCAGGACCAAGCCCTCCAACTCCTGCGTCTAGCCCGGCCGACAGCGCCGGCGGACGGCCCTCGCGGGGCGCATCCCGCGGCCCTCAGTCCCGTGCGCGTTGTAGCGGTGAGCCTAGTCCCGCAAGGCCTGCCGGTCCGTCCCGCCAGCTTGCGCCGCAAGGATGCGCGGGCGCCCGTCCAAAACCATCGCCAGCGCCAGCAGGCGCCGGGCCTGCCTTGCATCCCGCGTCCCGGCCGCCGCAGGACGAAGCCCCGCGCTGTCCAAGTCGTCGCGCGTGATCCCAACCGAGGCCATAAGCCCACCCCGAGCCGAACACAGAACCTATGGATTCACATCCAGACCAACTTGGGAATCCCGACCGGTCAGAACTTTCGGCGGTTGGTGTTATGTTGATGGTTGAGGCAACGCCGAGGGCTTGCGGCTGATCACGGTCCCACGCGCCTGGCGCGACGCCGGCCACCCCGCGCCAGGTGCGGAAAGCGGCGTCGCGTGCGGCGCGGCGCTGGTCGGCGGCC
>JAABUK010010019.1_pt1 | contig 12778 bp, 19 predicted proteins | sample 5559141 | NCBI WGS metagenome assembly JAABUK01 (sample SAMN10711869, study PRJNA513367) | rock metagenome | isolation source: Antarctica rocks | place: Antarctica: Victoria Land, Pudding Butte nord | collected 2016-01-03
CCTGAACCGTCTCGTGGCACACCACAGGTCCTTGCGGCAGTTGCGATGGAGAGCAAAAAGTTGTCCTTCCTGCGCGGCAGCCACCCCAGCATCGTGGTGTGCGTTTCTTCCCGCACACACACCCTTGCCTGCAAGCCTCCTTCGAGACTTCTACAGCACATTCCGACAGCGCAGTGGATCCTGGACGCGTACACTGGCCTGTCGGGCCCCACTCTCTGTCAAGAGGCGCATGGCCGCTGGCATCTCTGGGGTGAACTTGCCAAAAAAAAGGTTTGCATCATATCAAGTAACAGCGGCCACCTATTCACACCAAACCGCGTGTCTCAGGAGCTGGCGAACCGGTGCATGGCGCGGGATCCGGCGAGCCGGCCCACGTTCCCGGACATCGAGGACGCGCTGGACCAAATTGACACGCAGCTGCGAGCGGCGGCCCATCCTGCCCCCTGAAAAGAGGCAGGCTCGGCGACGTGCGCCCAGGCTGTAGAGTAGCACACCTGTTGCACGGTGCGGCCTTGGGTGCAAGCGGCAGCGTCTTGTCGGGTGGAGCAAGACCCTGCGCTCTGTAGCAAGGGTGGGGTCTGCTCCGCCCCGGACATTCAAGCGGGGTTTTGGTGCAAAGGCCCCAAATGGGCCAGGCACGAGTCAGCCGCAAGCGAGGCTGCGCCGAGGCGAAAAATTGCGCCAGCGCGCCATTGGAGCTAGGAACGTCGGCGCCACTCCCGGGGCCGGAGTTAGAAAGGAGACACAGCGGCTTTCTCTGCAGCAGCGAATGCTTTCGCTGCTGGACAAACAGAGCGATCGCACGCGCTTTCCTCGAAAGGCCGATGCTTTGCCACCCACAACTCGTATGTCCCGTCTTGGTTTCAGAAACTACCTACATGTATTTGGCGTCAGATTCCAGTTCGCTCCTGTTGTTGCCTTGGGACTTCTTTTAGGGGCTTTGCTCGCAGTGATTGCAGGACTGAATTTGGGGGCGCTGCTTGGACATGGACATTACTTCAGAGTATCAAGTATGCCAGTGAGTTGAGTTGATCGTTGCACATTCTTGATACTCTGAAGGGATATGGCATGGTGCAGCACATCTCAGGCTTGATCAGGCGACGTAGTTCCAGAGTCAATACAAAACCCATTCTTTGCGCCCGCCCGGCCATCATGCCCACATTTTGGTCATTACAAGCGCTCGGTGAATGCAGCAAGTATGTCGGAGAGATGAAATTTCTAATGCACTGCTGGTATTCATTACCTCATCTGCATTGCCACGAGCCCTGAAGCACTTGCCGCGCTGCACCTTGCTTGCCCCGCCGACATTTCCACCAGACCTGCGACTCTCGTATGGATTCGCACCTCCGAGCTCTCAGCTCAGAGCTCACACGCTTGCACAGCAGACAGCAGCAGCTTTTGCTAAATGCAGAGTTCGTGAGTCGGCGCAAGCCTGTAGTGGTGCTTCACCCAGCGAAACGGGCCATTGCCGCTCCGAGGTCGATTTGAGATTTGCCTTGTCCGAAGCAAGGTCGGAGTTGTGTTGGGGGGCGTGGAATTGACTGGCTCGACTTCTCGGGGCAAACTCTAGCTCTAGCACATAGTTGCACAATAAGGAGTTGCACGGAGGTTTCAAGGTCGCTCCGGAGTCTCGGGAACAAATTTTCATTACAGTCGTCGTTACACAGCTTGTGTTGTTCTCGTGCTGCCCAGCAACTGAGCTGAACGTCTCGTGGCGTCTTGGCCGAAAACAGCCCTGCATTCTGCGCAGCACTGCCACCTGGGCAGTCAGGTTGCCGAGCAGCAACCACAGGCGCTGTCAGCGCCTCTTGCAGCACCCCACGAGCATCCAGAAATCTGTACCAGCGCACCTGCGCAGCTCAGCAGCTCGGCACATTAGCTTCAACAGCGTGTGGAGTGGCTGTCAGCAACCCGCCTGGTTGATCAGCCCGCGGCCGCAGCCGCCGCGCCGTCCATGCCTGCTCCCGCGCCTGGGCGCTTCCTGCACTCACACCGCATGGCAATCGGCCGGCTGCAGCAGCCAATCGGCCCGCTGGAGCCCCTGTCGACACAGGAGCAGCGGGAAGCAGACAGCTGGGCGGCGCTGTCGCCGCAGCTCCAGGAATTTTCTGCCGGCCTCTTCGATGGCAAGCAGCGGCTCTTCCTCCGCATGTTTGCCTTCGACTCGGGTGAGTGCCTTCTCATTCTTCAGCGCCTGATGAACATCTCGTGCTTTATTATCTGTCATAGCCTGATATGACAGCCCGAGGGGATCTTGTACTGGTGCTGTTGGCCATTGGCACATTCACTCCATGTTGTTGTCTGCTGATTCTCATTTCCTCTGGCACCTGTGCAGGCCTGTGCCTGCGGCAGCCCTGGACTGACTTCCAGTCGCCGCTGGAAGCCTGCCGTTGGCATGTGCGCCGTTGTCTCATCTCCATGTTTTACTCGTCAGTGCTTACGCATGTATCACACGATCGCAGCAATATGTTGTTGTAAGCATAACCTGCGCCATCGTCAGGCAGCAGTGAGTGAGCCGGTCTACTGAAGCACAACGCCCTCCGTCCAATGCAGCTGCGGCCGTCGGCAGCAGAGCTGCTGGCGTTCACGCGTCGCTTCCTGGGTCTTTTCATGATCAACCGCTTTGACATCCTCATGTTTCTCGAGGACGCGGGTGCGCCGCTGTGATGCGCACTGCGAAATGAGCGCCATGCCTGGAGCACTGAGCCCGCACTTGACCCATCACACATCACCTCTTGAAATCACTGCGAGATCTGCGAGGCGAGTGCCCTCAAGCACGCCAGCCAGTGTAGCTCATTTGCCGGGTGCAATGCAGCCCTGGTGCGAGGTGTCCACACCGCAACTGTTGCTGCAGGGCTGTGGGTGGATCGCGGCGGCGGCCGGCGGCTGCTCTCTGACAGCGGGGAGGAAGAGGACTGGGACGAGGATGACGAGGAGGTAGGTGTCTACCCACGTGGGAAATATGACTCACTCTTGTTATGTATGTCGAACTTCCACAGGTGCATGTGTCTCTGCAACTCCACACCCCTGCCACCATTCGCTTCCAGCCCAACAACGCCGCCTCAGCAGTTGAAGGCAGCACACGATGGCACGCTGTCACCCTGCTGCATCTGTCGCTCATGGTCTCGCACATGCGCGCCCTTTTCAGGACGGCGACGCGGCGGAGCGGAAGTACGCACCGGCGACGTTTGAGGCAGCGGGCGCCGCGGTGAGCGGCCTGCTGCGGCTGCTCGCCGGCGGCGGCTTCTATGCGGCAGACGATCTGGCGCCGGGGCTGCTCATGGCGCAGCAGGCGGAGGTGGAGCTGCCGCGCTGCGCGGTGGGTGCCGTCATGTGGCAGCCTCTCTGCAAGCGTTCTGCAATCTCTGTGCAGTACCGGCACATGCTGGTTTCCCTGCAAGCGAAGAGCCGTGAACTCCTCGCTGCAGCCCTGCCTCTGAGGGCCGCTGAGACTGGTTCCTCTGAGTATGAAAACTCTTGAAGATGCGAGCAGAAACTTGTGCAGCAATCTTCAGCCGGCTGCACCTCGGCCCCTGACCTCGTAGTCGGCGCCGCAGGCCTTACACAAAGGTCCTGGGTTGCAGACCCATGTAAATCGGTTGCTGACCCATGTAAATCGTGTGCGGCCGCAGCTGCTGGGGGCGTACCTGCCGGGGCCGCTGAACATCGTGAAGGACGTCCTCCTGGCCAAGGCGGGCTCCGATGACATGCAGGTAGGCTGCCCGGTTCAGAGCTACCTGTTTAACTGAGAGATAGTTTGCATCACCGACGACAAAGCGAAGTACTGCCTGTGCACATCGGTATCGAGTGCCGCTGCTCTGGGCTGCTGGTGCGGTTTTGCCATGGCAACCAATGACTCTGCTCGCATGCACGCTCCTGGAGCACCCACAGATGGCTTGCACCCCTGACTGTTGCACCCGGTTGTGCCTCTACCGAAACGAAAGTAATAAATGTCGCCGCAGCCGCCGTGCCTGGAGGAGGTGGAGGCGGGCCTTGTGGACAAGTACCAGCACATCGCCCCGCACTTCAACTTTCGCCGGGCGTGCGCCGCCGTGCTGGCCACCGACCTGCGGGTGCGCCTGGGTCGGCTGCATGACTGCGTCAACACAGCGGCATGACCGCACCAAGTAGGCAGTCTCCACGTGCCCCTACCGCAACGCTGCCGAAGAGCAAGTTGGCGTCGGTTTTACGAAACTTTTTCTCGTCTCTGCACAGCATACAATGCATCCCATGATATATCATGTAAAGTGTGTGCCGCAGGTGGATCGCAGCGAGGGGCGGCGCATGCGGGTGGTGGAGGTGTCCGACCGCCGGCGCGTGGTCTTCCAGGAGGCTGTCGCCTGCGACATCGCAGCCGCGGCCGGCGCCGCGGGCCCGCCCGCAGAACTGGTGCGCTTCTCCAGCCTTGAGCACACCCTGACGCACTTGATCATACCCCGAGATGCGACCTGAGCAACAGGCGTCTCAGGGTCATATGTGGCTTGCGTTGGTCCACAGATCTGGCCTTGAAAGATGAAAGTGACTGCCCTCACGACGCCGGTCAAGACCAAACCATCAAATGGTGCATGTTCGGCCGCGCAGGATCGGATAGAGGTGGAGATGGATCCGGAGATAGGGGCGCTACTGCTGCCGGGCATGACGGTCACCGGCCACTTCTCCGCGCTGTCCGATGGCTCCTGGTGCGCTGACCGCCCCGACTCGTGTCCTGACCGTCTTCTGATCCGATGAAACTATAAAGAAACACGACTTTTGATCCACCTTTGGGCTCCGCCGCCATGGTCGCCCGAAGCCGCCACGGTCTAGCGCGCCTCTGCATCTGGCTTTTCTGGACCTCGTTGGCTTCACACACCTTTCCAACGTACTCAATTGGAACCTGCCGCAGGTACTTCTCGCAGCCGGGGTACGTGTGGCCGTCGTACTACTACAACGCCCGCAGCCGCAGCATCGCGCCGCCAGACGGCTTCCTTTCAGAGCCGGACACCTCGGACGAGGAGGACTACGAGTACTGACGGCCTGTGTAGGGTCTGCCCTAGGTATCAACGGAGGGAGCTGCCCATTGGAAGGAGGTACCGACCGTCGCTATTGAGGCCTGCCGGTGGGCGCTCGGCCGCGGCGCAGCAGCGGGCACTAGGCAGCGCCGCCGGCGGGTGAGGGCTTGGCGGGAAGTTGCCGGCTGGTGCAGTTGCTTTGGGAACAAGGGATTCGGATGCGCTTGGCCCTTTGCGTTCTTGTTCTGTTCGACACTGATTGATCTAGAGGAAGAAGAGATGCGATGGCAATCGCAGCTGATCTTGAAAGACACTCGGCTGCAAAACTGGCAATACTCACTGCTGGAAACAACACCTGGGGCATCGTGCACTTCTATTCTGGGGTCTCAAGTGAGTCGGGTTCCCTTGGGCATTCATATAAGTCATATAAGATAAGAGAACGCTGCTTCTCATGGATTGCACCGGCGGTGAGCAAAGCTGTTGTAGCATCTCGCCAAGAATTGACACCTACCTATGGCGTTCATCCAACACTGCACTGAAGGCCTGATATCATACATGAGGCCGCATCCCCAACGCCCAGTTGTAAACAATCCAAAACTGATGCCGAGCATGAACGGCGGACCGCCATGGCAGATGTCCTGAAGCGCATGCCATTGTGCGGCCAGTGGCAGGCACTGCAGAATTTGGCCACACTGTACTCTCATTGTTTGTATCTCGATCCGCCTCCCCTGCGGCCACGCAGCCTCCCAGAGGCCAGGCAGCCCTGCCGCTGCCGCCGCTGCCGCCGCAGCAAGAGCGTCGCCCAAAAACCCTCTTCGTTGCTGTTCGTTCCCGCGCTGCGGCCTGCCGAGCCCGCCAAGGCTGCAGGGCTGAAAGGCCGCCCCTCACGCAGGCCACTCGGCTGCAGGAATTCCCGTCAGCTCCGCCGCCCCAAAGTGGGCGTTGAGCCGCCGCGTGTGCGACCGCAGCGTCTGCACCAGGCCGTGCACCCACACCTGCGTGAATACATTCTGTTTGCGAATGTGATGCGCATCATGTCAGTTTTGGAGCCGCTGGAAGCAGCGGCTTGCAAGCCCTCGAGTGGCAAGCCAGCAGTCCTGAGGAGCAGCCATTTGCAAGCCTATGAGCTCTTCGTTCCGGGGACAGAGACGCCAAGGAACATCCTTGAAGTGTGCCTGGGGAGCGCTGGGGTTGCAGTAGCGAACGCGCTCGCATCCACAACACCTACACCTAGACATCCACCTCAAAAGAGTGCCGCGGTGCACAGGTAGTCGCGCAGCAGAAGGCTCGAATCCACAAACGCACCTGCGGGGGCACAGTAGTCGGTGCAAGTTTACTGGAAGTCAAATGCATGAAAGCACCTGCGGGGCGCTGGGCGCGCAGTAGTGGGTGCACTCGTAGCCAGCGCCATTGTCCCGATGATACTGATCCAGCGGCAGCGTCTCGTTCCACGTGGCGCTCACCGCCACGCCCGCCGTCGTCATCACTGCGCCGGCTTGCTGCGGCAGGGACATGCACCACCTCGATGTTCGGGGTTTGGGGGCTTTCATAGCGTTTCTCGTTGCGCGTTGCGCTCCCCAGCACGCCGGCCACCGCCATGACCTTGCCGGCTTGCTGCAGACAAAATGTGCCGACGTCCGTATCGCGGAGTTTACGGGAGCAGACAAGCGCAGGTCGAGCTCCCGGCAGCCTCTGTTCTGTGCGCCCGGGGCCATGCAGCACGGCTCAGCAGCGTGCGTCGCGTCATGCCCCCAAGTCCAGCAAGCAGCAACAAAAGCGCCTGCCCTCCAAGGCAGTGACCCTCCAGCTCTGCTGTTTGCCGTTTTCTATGGCCACCGGCGCCGCCGGGCTGCTGCGGCAGCTCAAAGTGATGTCCCAAGACTGATGCTGCACACACATGGATGCCTTTTCACGGAAAGCGTGTTTTGCTAGGATGGCCAATCTGACCCGCGCCTCATTGCGCCAGCCGCCACGCGAGATGTCCTCCACCGCCGTAAGCCACTGCTGCTCTTGGCCAATGTACGTGCTGACCAGCTGATGGCTGTTGGTAACGTTGATGTAGCCCCCCGCAATCGGCTTGCAGCTGCGGGGAGAGGTGCACAGGGCGTCAGCCGGCGCTGCTGGTGCGGGATTGAGGCGCGTGCATTCGTGTGTGGGACGCTTTCGCAACAAGGCTGGCAGGTGCGGGCGTGGTCACTTGCAGGGCCAGAGCCTTTGCTGCTTGCGGTCACGCCGCCGCCCACGCAGCAGCTGCTCCCGAAAGCAGGATTGCAAACTACTCCCAGTGCATGGACTGCCCGCGCAGGAAGGTCGTTTGCAAGCCGGTGTGTATTGAAAGGGAGGCGCACGTGAAGGGAGGCTTGCCGCCGGACGGCCACTCGCCATGGTCCTGCAGCAGCCACAAGATACTGTCACGAGATGCAAGTATTGCACGTGACGCACGAGAAACACAGGCCAGGCAGCCACTACAGAGTCCAAGCAGGAGAGAATTGCGGCAAATCGTTGCGCTCCATCACCGGCGGGTGGCGTGTCTATCCGGTCCTGCACCAGCTTGATGCTGCAGAAGCGAGCAGGAAGTGCGCACCTGGTCGAAGTGCTGTGTGGGGGTGTCCTTCCAAACAAAGAACGGCAGCTCCACCTTGGCCTGATGCCAGTAGTGCACCAGCGCCTTGACGTCATTTTCGTACGTTTCAGAAAAGTGCAGCCCCGTGTTGACCACCTGCCGTTGCAGGTGAGGCCGGCATGCGTCAGCAACTGCGCGTCGGAGCTGCAGCTAGTGTCGGGGGAACCAGCATTGCACGCCAGATGCTGCTGTGCTGCTGTGTGCTGCAGCGGGACGCGGTGGCGCGCTTTACAGCGAACATCGGTGGCTATTGTACTTCTTGACTCAGCGTGCCGCCTCACCATGATGTCGCGGCGGTTGGCGCCGGCGGCGCGCAGCAGCGGCAGCACATTCTCGTGGATGTGCGTCCAGATGTCGCCCCGCAGGTAGCACACGCGGCCGCCCGCGTCGGCCGCGCCGCTGCCGGCCGGCCCCAGCGTCTTGCACGCCATGTCCACCTGGCCATGGAGAGACGGCCCCGCTTAGTGAAGTGAACCCTGGCTTTGAGCCCCAAAAAGCCCCAGGACCGGCGCCGGGCAACATGTGGATGTGTTCACTGCCATGGCCTTGCAGGGGTGCCGTGCACTCGTGCTGACACACAAGCGCGGTGCCCGCAGCTGCGATTGCATGCCAAGACCCTCCGACTTTTGGGCTGTGATGAACAGCCCGTGAATGCGGCGCGCCCAAGCTGCTGCTTTCCGCGCGATCAGCTCTGCGCCAGTGACACGCAGACGGTGTGCACCTCGGCCAACCAGCTGCAGGGAAACAGATGCATCAAGCGCACCTTGGCCGCGCGGGCTTGCAGGTCTTTGTCCAGGGACGCCACGTCCAAGGGCGGCGCCTCGAAAGTGTCCATGCCCGGGCCGGAGCTTGCGCTCACATCCGTCAGGAAGCCGTGCAGGAAGCACTTGAGCGCCTCATACAGGCTCGCGCTCTGCGGCCGGCCATACAGAATGGCTTTACATCACAGTCCCTTTCCAAAGCATTATAGGTTGGAAGCCGTGCAAGCGACAGATCTCTCGGGCTCCGCAAGGAGGAGCTCGGGAACCACAGGGCGGGAGCCACAACGCAACTGCGTGCATCGCCATTGGGGGGTGGCCGATCCCCCAGCAACGGTCAGCAGGCAGCTCGGCAGTGCGCTGCAGGAACACACAGGAGGCTGGTGGCCGCCTGGGCAGACCCGCTGGCCATGAACTCAAGCAGCTGAGGCCGCATGAGCATGTGCACGCCACCCTCGTGGTTCCAGTTTCTTGGAATCATCAAACCGCCCACCTGGGAGTCGCCGATGACCCACAGCGTGCGGCCCGGGAAGCCATTGGCGGGACCCAGGAAGCGCCAGAGGTCGCACGGCGTGAGCGTGAGCGGCGCCGCCCACCGCCGCTCGATCCAGTCGTTCAGCAGCGCATGCTGGAGCCACAGGGGGCACACCTGCCGGCCCCACGGCTCGGGCGCCCAGTTCTATGGCGGAATTGCAAGCCCCTGAGAATGCAGCACCGATGGCACCAATGCGGCGCAGAATGCCCCTGCCATGACTCTCTTGCAGACAGGCATGTGCAGCTGCGACCCGCATGGCTCTGCAGAGGTGCCAACGGATGGGGGGCATGGCCGCTCCTGCTTCTGAGCTAGATCCCAGAAAGTCTCACCTGGGACCAGAACTCGCAGTAGTGGTGGTCCTCCGCTGTCAGGCTGGCCTCATTGTAGCCGCGGCGGCAGGGCTCGCAGCCCGCTGGTTGGGCGCCAAAGAGGTACGGCCGCGAGCCCGCAGCCACGTCCTCAAAGCGCATGCGCTCGTAGGGCAGCGGGCAGACCGCTACCGGCCCACCCAGACCCACAGCGGAGTGTATGTGCGACGCAGCCTGCTGCGCGTGGTGCCAGATGCGGTCCGAGCTGTGCGGGAAGGCCGCCCACAGCAGCACCGCGATCGCCACGGCTGCGGAAAAAGGCAGCAACGGGTGTCGTGCGATAGTGCGGGCAACCATGGTGGAAGAGATGTGGATGTAGATGCAGCAGCTGCACTGGTAGGGTATGGCGTGTGCGGCAGCACTGCTACGACTTGAGTAGGCAGTCGATGACGCAGGCGGCATGGGGGAAGCTGCATACCATAGACAGTCACCATGCATGAGGTGGACATGTGCTTGGCTGCTTGGGCTGGTTGGGCAGTTGGGGCTGCCGGCATATTAGCAGCCTGCCTGCTGCCAGGCGCAGGCGGCGACGACTGGGCCTCCACATCGAATCTCAGCGGCTGCGCTTCCTCCTCGTGCTTTCCAGCACCTGACCCGAACGCCATCAGCTACTGCCGGCGCTGTTTCGTAAGGAGCATGCCTGCATGACCCCGCCGCTGCTGTACCAGGCAGAGCTCAAGGCTGCCAGGGCGTGCCGCTGTGCCTGCTTGTGCGATGCAGATCCGTCGCCCGTCACGTTTAAAGTATTTCACGGCACCACTGGCGGGTCAGCCAGGCCCCTGCAGGTTGACCTACAGATCGCAGAGGCAAGCTGCGTTTGCAAATTGTCGCAATGCCAGACGAGGCCGTTGGGTTCTGGCCGTACGCATTGCAGTTGTCAAGGTCGGTTGTGCTGGACGGATGGCACGCCGTGCCTGCTTCCAAGGGGCAGCCGGGGCTCGATTCTGATGTCAACAGCTGTGGCTTCCACTGGCCCGTCGTTCAGGGTAAAACGGAATTTGGTTGCTCTGTTCCGGCTGCAAGCACCGCAAAAACTTTCTGCGACGAAACGCAAGCTGTTGAACATCCGACAGAAACTCCATCCGATCCTTTCCTCTTTCCCGGAGTGAGCTGTTCCCGGGAGGATATTTCAACTCATGACGCATGCGGACTAACTTTACGAAAAGGCACGGCAGAACTCACGTTGCCTTGCAGCTCCTCGGCCTCCTTTGAGCCCACTAGCAATCGCGCGGCAAGCGATCGGTGAACGGGTCTGCGCACACACGATCTGGTACGCCGCAGGCAGCTTCGCGTTTGTAGGGCGCGCAATCGAGCGAAACTGGCCGTAGCAGCATTTTTGGCCACCTGCTCGATCGGCGGGTGTGGCTGATCGAACCGATAGCAGGTGAGGCCGAGGTCCTGTCAGCGCGTGGGCCCACCTGCACAGTGCGGTCCAGCTCACTGTGTGCAGCCTAGCTAGCCGCTGGAACCACGCTTGCCTCTCACACGCAGCTCTCACCACAGCTCTGAGTATGCCGACCAGCGGAAAAAGCAGCTGGCGGCGATGCATGAGGCAGGCCTTCCTCTCTATTGCGAGACAACCAACGTGTGCTGCCCTTCGCAGATTGGACCGATCCTCGGCGGCCTTAGCGCTCCAGAGCTGCAGGCACACCACTGCGCACTTGGGAGGCCCTGTGAGATGCTGGGGCTCTCTCTGCGGGTGGCCGGCGCCGCAGGGTCAGAGCACACGCTACCCTGCCTCGGGAAGCCTTGAGCGGCTGCCCAAATGGACAAGGACAAAAAGGCGGAGGAGGTGAGCACCGTGAGGCTGCTTTCGAGCTGTTCACGCTTGCAGCATCCCCAAACGCGCTCCGCTTGCGCTCTGTACTGCCCGAAGGATGGGTCACAGTTGTGTCGTCAGGGTCACAACCTGTGGCAGACCAAGCCTGCGAGAGCTTCCAGTGCAAGTAGTGTCTGCATACACCATTTCTGAAGATGGTGTATTCAGTATAATGTCGTCGGTCAGGCGGGTCAGGGTCAGGAGCCGGCCTGCCCGTGCTCACATCGTGCGCCGCGGAGGTCCACGCATCATGCGGCACTGCTTGATGATTCTTCCACATGTGACACGGCAGCCCAACGCCTGTGCAGGATGCGCTGGAGCAGCTCATGGCCCTTCCCTATGATGCATTTCTGCGTGGGCCGCCCAAAACGCCATGCCACGAGGAGCGGTCGGCGTATGTGGACGAAGTCGGCATCATGGACCAGCCACCGGATCCGCAGGTGGCCAACACGCACCGCGTCGGATACATGCACGGGTCGCAGCTCGTGCTGGCATCCATGTCCTGTGGTGCCGCTCACTTTTACAGCAGCGACCCAGCGTTCAAACCTGCTGTTTTCGAGGCGCCGACGTTGTCCCCTGCAGGTGGAGCACATCCTGACGCTGGTGGCCCGCATCTTCCGGGTGCAATGCGTGCTGGTCTGCCTGTGTGCGCACGAGCGGGTGTACATCCGCAATGCGCGCGGCTTTGCGGCCGGCGACTTCCCCTGGAGGTGGGGCTTTTGCGGGTGGGGCATCGCGACGCCCAATCCGGAGGTGCTCGTCATCGAGGACGCCCGGGAGGATGCCAGGCGAGCTTTTGACAAGGCTTTGCACGACACAGCAGCAGATGTCGACTCGCCTGGGGCACGGTCTGCTGGCTCGTGCTGCGTCACGTCAGATCCTGCAGCTTGGCCCTGCGGCAGCATGCGAGATGCGCGCAGCAGTGAACGGGCACTGCAGCTAACACGCACTGCAGGGCAGCTGGGGACACCCTCGGCTCCTGGCAGCAGCCGGCGAGCACCCGCTGGCCACAGCATGCATCCAGAGGTGCTCTCGACCTGCGTGCAGGATGCGTAAAAACCCAAACATGGTTGACAAGGAGGGCGGCATGCGCTTTTTCGGTGGGGTGCCGCTGATAGGATCGTCCGGCCACCGCCTGGGCATGCTCATCGTCATTGACCAGGAGCCGCGGCGGGTGTCGGCGGACCAGATGGCCATTCTCGTCAACATGTCAGGCGAGGCGACTCCTGCTGCCACCAGCCAAAGCTTGTTGACCAAAGTTTGTTGACCAAAGCATTGTTGACCAAGCATCTGTTCCCCCCGAGGCAGTCGCGGTGCATTTGGAGGGCAGGGGCCTTGTTGCTGACGACATGTGACACTACGCCGATCGCATGACGACAGTACCGCCCAAACTTCCTTATCCGAGCGCCGCCGAGGCAGAAGCATGAACACAATGATATATCCGTCACCCACAGAGCTAGTGGTGCGGGAGCTGGAGAAGGACGCGGCGGTGGCGGCGCGGCAGGCGGCGGTGGCGGCGGCGGGCGCCGAGATGGAGCATTATATGCGTCGGGCGCTGGCGTGCTTCGACGCGCGCGCCGTGCTGTTCGTGGACGTGCGCACAGAGGACCGCGGCGGGGAGGTCACCTGGAGCACAATGCATGCCAACGCGGCCATCAGCCAGGTGGGCGGCTGGTTTCGGAGTCAG
>JAABUK010010020.1_pt1 | contig 12778 bp, 15 predicted proteins | sample 5559141 | NCBI WGS metagenome assembly JAABUK01 (sample SAMN10711869, study PRJNA513367) | rock metagenome | isolation source: Antarctica rocks | place: Antarctica: Victoria Land, Pudding Butte nord | collected 2016-01-03
GCGCCCCCCCGCCCCAATGCCCGAGTGAGTGAGTGAGTGAGTGAGTGAGTGAGTGAGTGAGTGAGTGAGTGAGTGAGTGAGTGAGTGAGTGAGTGAGTGACCAAACAAATGAATGATTGAGTTTGAGACTAGTTAGACAAAACATGAGTGCGAAAGTCAATATAATTATTCATGATTATGAATGCATGCAGCATTGACACCTGAGTTGAGCCTGCAGGACTTGAGCCTCCTGTGAGTGAGCATGGCGAGAGGATTCCAGCTGGCGCACTTCTGTCCTGTAGGAGTGCAGCTTCTCTTGCAAGCGCCCATTCTCATGGGACACTTCTTTGGCCACTTCCAGCTTGGCCTCAGCTGCCCTTCGCTGCCTGCCAGTGCAGACAAAGAGAGAACTGACTTCTGCAGCCATATATGTTGCAGCCAATTATGCTGACTGGGGCGTTGATGGGAAGTGCAGCCTGACAGGCAGTCAGCAGCATGTCAGGCTTGGGCAAAGCGGACAACAAGCATACTTTGCGGCAAATGCATCTGACTTTGTGTTGGCCAGACTGTGCACTGATGTAATCTGGTCAGATAGAACGGTGCATGTACATGTGACAGCTGCTTGTTGGTTTGTGGCTTTCCAGCTTGCCTCTGATGAAACATTGATAGCAACATCGTGCCAGACCAAGTTGTTTCGCTACCTTTGCTCTCTAGCAACATCATCTTGCAGCTCTGCAATCTTGGCAGCTCCTGATTCTGCAGCGTGTTCCCAGCACTTGGCCTGCTTGTCACTGCTGTCAAGCTGCTGCCTGACTTCCTGGAGCTGCTCCACTGCCTGGAGGCGGCGGTGGGCTTCTTCACACAGGGACTGCTGCAAGGCTTTGTATGCTGGAGACCCCTGCAGAGGTGCAACAGGTCTTGTGTCACTAGATGAGCGGTGAAGCCAGTGCTGGGCAGCTCTTGCGTCTGTTGGAGGATTCACCCAGCAGAATTTCACCTCTGTCAAGAAGTCATGGGCCTAGGTGCTTTGTTGCGCATGCAAGTAATAGTAATTTTCAGCTGCAGCAGCGGTGCAGGACAAAGGCAGATATGACATTAATGCAATATCAATAGTCAGGCAAGCACACAAGCAAATATATTGGAGAAGCTCAGACAGATCTAACACTCTACTGTAGCAACTGCGACTTCATTGAAGCAGCACATCTTGCGCATCTTTGTGAGCCAGCTTTGTAGGGTGATCATACTTTCTGCTCAGCTTCCAGCCTGTCATGCAGTTGTTCCAAGGCCGCGTTGCTGTCTCTGAGCTGTGCCAACAGCCAGGCATTGTCCCTGTGCAACTGACGCAAAAGGCTGTTCCGCTCACTGTGTGTGAGCTGATTGGCCTTTCTGCCTGCTGCAACAGCTGCACTTGCTGACGCCATGTGCATTGCCATACTGGGCATGGCTACTGAGCGCTTCTTGTGTCTGAGTGTGCCAGAGACATCAAAAGCCTGCTGGGCAGGTGAGCACGACGCTGCAAGTGCATCAAGAGCCAAGGCTGCACGTGAGCATGAGGTGTTGCGGGGGAAACCTGCTGGCCTGGGTTTGCCTGTGAGCCTGGCCCATGCAAGCTCCTCTTGAAGCGCCTGTGGCATCAATCAAGTGTCAAATTTACACTGGGCACAGAGGTGCAAAGGAAGCATGGTGACAATTGTAGGTACTTGCCACTGGAATTGCCGACGCTTTTTTAGCACATGGTGTCAACATAAGTTGACGAGGGCGTATCAATTGCAGCGTGAAATGCTTTAAGCTCACCACTGCATGGATCTTAGCTTTCCGGCATTCCTGCTGCTTGTGTGCCAACTCTTTTACCAGCTTGTTGACAGCTGACATCTTGTATGCCTCATAAGCCTGATCCGCAGGGCTGGTATGAGACGAAGACCTGCGTTGATCACCTGCAGATGGGCTTGCCTGTCTGCTTGCATGAACACCAGCTGGCTGTGACCGGCCACTTGGTATCCTGTCAGCTGCTGTGTCACTGCTGCCACTTGCATCAGACTGACCAGATTGTGAGCACTGGTTGTCTGGAATGGACTCAGCTCCCTTGTGGTCCACGCAGAAGTGGTGCTGACTGCTGCACTGACGTGCTGACCTTTCCGGAGACCTTCTGCTCCCTGTCTGAGAGACCGACTCTGACTGACACTGCAAACATCCCAGAAAGTCAAGCAACACCACCACAGCATGACATGGATCAATCGTATACACGAATACTGATTGTCAACACCTCAAGAAGCCGTTGTTTGATCCTATCGATCCTCAAGGTAAGCTGCTGCTCGGCCCGACCGTGAACTGAGCTGCGGTTGTCGTTATTTTGCAGGAAGCCATCCGGTTGCAGTTCGCAAGGTGTACGCAAACACCTTGAAGGAGTGGAAGCAACGTCTGCTTTGTAGTGACCTGCAGCTGTCGACGGTCTCGTCGTTCCTCGTTTGGAGCTCGATGACTTCTGCGGCATGGTCCAGTCAGGCGACCCCTGCAAGCTGAAAGCCGGCAGAGCTTCTTACAGAGTTTACAGCATCCTGCCGGCAGATTAGTATGTTGAATGGACTTCGTTGCTGTCCCCTCGATGACATCAAGCGCTGTAAACAGCGCATCTGCATGTCTTGAGGGAGTCTGGTCAGTGCCTTTCCTCGCTATTCTTACTAAGCTTTGCTTCTGTCCCTTCGCTCCGCGCTTTGGCTTTTCGCAAGTGATCGCATGCATGCTCGCTTGAGCGCAACCTCGCGAAACCAACATCCGGACACTCGGAAATTTGATAAACCTGGCAACTACATTTGTCTTGTCTCGGCCGGGCTTGTGACCTTGAGGTACCTGGGCTGACTTGTCGACAGCATGGGCGCAGCTGAGAGCACGGAGGCTGCCCCTCCCGCTCAGGAGGTGACAGCAACCCCAAAAGTCATACAGACCACCCAGACTTTTCCGAGCGCCATGGTAATCTGCGGGCCGTCCGGTGTCGGCAAAGGCACTTTGATCAAGCAGCTGATGGCCGGCTCCGACAAGTTTGGCTTCTCCTGCAGCCACACTACGCGCCTGCCCAGATTAGAAGAAAAGGTGATCTGTGCCCCTGCTTTACGGTTTTCACCTGCTTCAAGTGCACCTTGCAGGGACTCCGTACTATCTGCAACCTGACCTGATTGCTAGCTTCCTCACTAAAAGTCGTCCTATGTGCATGCACAGGAAGGCATCCATTATCACTTCGTGTCAAGGGAAAAGTTTGAGAAGGGGATTGCAGATGGCAAATTTCTGGAACATGCCACTGTACATGGCAACTTGTATGGAACCTCCATAAGGGCTGTCCAGAACGTCGCTGCCAGTGGCAAATGCTGCATCCTTGACATAGATGTGCAAGGCGCTAGGCAGGTTCGGAAACAGAACAACCAGATCAGAGCAATCTTTGTTTTCTTGAAGCCACCCAGCCTTGAGGAACTAGAGAAACGACTCAGAGGACGCGGCACAGAATCTGAAGATCAGATACAGACTAGACTAGCCACGACCAAGGGTGAAATGGACAGGTGACTCACACTTGCCTGCATGCAGCGCAATGCTCTGCACAGCAGATTCCAATAATCCAGTCAGGCATCAGCTGGTATTACAGACATGAGACTCTGCTGCAGTTTGAGCGAGGCTGACCTATGGGATTACATCATCACCAATGATACCATGGAGGCGACTGGGAAGCAGCTTGACGACATATCTGGGCGTGCTTTGGCAGGACAGATTGGAAACGGGATTGCAGAATTGCAGGAGCCAGAACTTACAACCTCACCTTCTGCTCAAATGGTACTGACCTCTAAGATCGTGACAGGCAACTGCAGTATGGCTTGCGGCAGAGTCTGCATCATTGCTGACAGATTGCACAGCATCTGTCCAAGACATGCATGACCTAGTTACAGCACGTTCTGGTTGGCATGCAGCAGAATGTATCCCGCCATTAACAGATGCATCACCTACACACTGACAAGTGCACTGAGTCATGCCTTTCACAAGCTACAAGCAGTATGCGTGACCTGCAGGGAGCAGCCCAGCAGAAGACAGCAGCAGCTGAAGCAGCAAGTGGGGGCCCCATTGTGGCTCCAGCTGCAGCAGTAGCGCCTGTTGCAACCTCAGACAAAGCTGCCAGCAAAGAGACAGCGTCAAGCCCCACAGCCACATCAGTCACAACCCTGCCCCCAGTTCCTACAGTACCCACAGCTGCAGGCTTTGAAAGGTCTCAGCACTGACTGCTGTGTTGCGCTGATGTTGCACTTCTGTTCTGTCCTTGAGCAGGAGTCTTTGCAAGCATGCTTTGCACTGTTGCAAGTTTGGTATAGCTCATGATTCACAAGCTGCCGTCATGAACAGCATTGTGCAACATTCAGCTGTCAGTTGCTGAATGTTTGGCTGCATGACAGGTGGCGAGGCAAGGTTGCATTGGTGACTGGTGCTAGTGCTGGTATTGGGTGGGCAATCTGTGAGGCCTTGGCCACAGCTGGGGTGAAGGTGGTAGCAGTGGCAAGGCGAAGGGAGCGCCTGGAAGCCCTGCAGCAGGCCCTTGTGGACAAAGGCGTTCCTATTTCAGACTTCCTGCCTGTAGTCTGCGATATCACCAAGGTAGGCTGATGCATGCGGCATCACCCTTGCACATTTGTTCTTGATTGCTGGAACAAGGGCATGCTATGGTCTAACTTTGCTGCTTGCAATCATGTTTGTGAGCAAACCCATTTGGTTTGGCAGCCATAAGAGCTGGTGTCAATATCAGATTAAGAGATACATGTATGCATTATTAGATGCACAAAGATCAAACACAAAGAACAAGTTGGCATGAATCAAACTTTTGTTGCTGAGCGTGTCTTCACAACAATGAGTCACTTACACCTTTGTGCACTTTGCAACAAAGATGGACTGCACATATGCTTCTGTGCACACCTGAGCACTGGCATTTTGAGGAGTTTTCAGAACACCGTGCGTACAAGCACCTGCACATCTGCAAAGCTAGCAAGAGCTGCGGCTGAGAGCCATTGTGTGGTGCAGGAAGCTGAAGTGATTGCTCTGCCACGCATCATTGTGAAGAGATGGCGGGATGCGGGAGTGGACATCCTGGTCAACAATGCTGGCATGGGTCGGAATGATGCTTCCTTATTTGATGGCAACACTGCCTCATGGGTGGAGATGGTCAGCACCAACACCTTGGGTGTATGCATGTGCACACGAGAAGCTCTGCAGGTATGCACTCCTGTGAACATGCAAGTTGCTCTAGCGCTATGCTTGTCAGTGCTTCAGTCCTGACATAGTCTATAGTACAGCTGCCTTCCACCAAGGCAATGCTGGTTCGTTGACCAAAAGAGTAGACACTGAGGCTCCTTGTCACAAACAGAGGTTTGTATGGCTTGGCTTGGCAACAACAGAACTGTGTGTGTGTACAAGCATATGTCTGTGCACATCTTTGCAGAAGTCAGACCACGGTGGAATGCTCATGGCATTTGTGTTTCCTTGCCGTTATAGAATGTACTCTGCACGCTTGGCAATGAATGCGTATGTGGGACAAGCTGTCCCATGCATGATCAGCGCTCTGAAACACAGCGCATATGGCATACAGGACATGCAGCGGCGAGGGCAATGGGGTCACATTATTCATATATCCTCAATGGCTGCACACCGTGTACCGTCCTTCTCAGATGCTTTCTACTCTGCGACCAAGCATGCCTTGAAGGCTTTGGCAGAGGGACTGCGACAAGAGGTGCGCTATACACATTTGGCAAATTTGCCCACGTTAATTTCAGACTCATGCTGGTGTGCTTGGATTGAGTCACACAGCTGCGCAAGCCACTCACACTCAGGATAGAGAAGTGTCATGCTCAGCATGGTTGCCATCATGGCAGATCATATCTGCTGCTATAGTAATGCAAACTTGGTTTTTCCTGGAGCAATTGTGCAAGCAAACCTGACATGTTGCAGGCGCGGTCACGTGAGATTCCTTTGCGCGTCACTTGCATATCACCAGGAGTGGTAGAGACAGAGTTCTTTGAGGTGGCATCATTTGGGAACAAAGAGACTGCCAAGGGCCGATATTCTCAGCTGAAGTGTTTGCAGCCTCATGACATTGCTGATGCAGTGGTCTGGTGCCTCACAGCCCCTGATCATATGGATGTTAATGACATATCGATACGACCAACAGCTCAAAAGAACTGATGCAGTGGTTTTGTAGCTGTCAAACTTGCATCCAAGCTGTAGTAAGTAACGGTTAGGGTATACACTTTGGCAGTCCACTCTTGAATTTCAAAGCAGTAGCACTCATCCAGATTCCAATGTGAAGTTTGATGCCTGCCTGCCTAGCTAGTAGCCAATATTGCTATTCATACGTGGGGAACTGGAACTGAATCAAAATTTCGACAAAGTACAAGGTTTCATACGGAATGCACCAGACATCGGGCTTTTTTGGGGCAGGTCAAACAACGTTAACTGAATTAAATAGCAACTGTTGCTTTGTTACATCAATGAGGCAAAGGCTTGCTTTGGGATGTGTTCTCTGCACATGTGTACAAGCTAGTTGATTTGCTAGTAATCCACCCTCCTCCTTTGCAAAGGAGTTCTGGTGTACAGCCACAAAATTTAATAGCGGGCGTTTCAGACTAGTTCACCCCAACTCTGACCCCAGGGGGATGGAAGCTTATTTGGAAGCGCCAAGACAGTACGCGCCTGCTGATCTTGTGATAGTCTGGAGCTTGTTCACAAACAGATGATCAGCGATTCATCTCACGTCACGCTCGCCTCACGTTCAATGGTTGGCCTACACAAAGCTCTATGAACTGAACGTCCTTGATCTACAGACCAGCTGGCTACTGCAGTCACCGCAGTGGCTCGAGAGTATTTGCAAGGCTCGCTCAAAGCAGGAGCAGGGAGCACGTAGCAGTGAGCGGCAAGCTGGTGAGTTGAAGGCTCGATTCTCTCTGTTAGCTGTTGACAACAGCGTCACCTGACACCCAGCTCAGCGCATTGCTACAAAGTGGATAAATGCTCAAGAAACATTCTTTATCTTTGACTGTGTACTTCTGGATGGCGCAATTTGAATACTGCTAGTCCAATGGCTGTGCGTGAGCATTTGCATATGGCTGTGCAGATGGGAAACATGCAAAGCGCTGACACACAGCAAATGACACACCAGCCAGAGCACCAAAACGCACAGCCCATGCTTCCTGCGGTCTCCATCCTGGAGGTGGTGCACCAAGCGCCAAGGTCGATGGAGTTGTTGACTCCAGAAGGTGTCAAAGCCCTGACAGCAACCTGTACACAGCTCCGCCAAGACTTCCGTCAGTGTGTCACCACCATCAGAGTGAAAAATGAGCAGGACCAAGCAATGCTCTTTGCAGACAAGTGGCCAAACCTGGTGATGGTTGTGATCAGTACCACCGTCGGTACCGAACAGTGGCTGTCTGGGAACCTTTTCACACCATATTTGTTAGAAAGGGAATGGGTAACCATGGTGCGCATTGAAGTTGAAGAGTCTCCTGGTGATCCCAGAATTCGGAGGTCAAGCTTCAAGCAAATTGTGGCGTTAGTAGTCACAGCCCGCCATCAGAGCTCTCGTAATATGGACACAAAGTACGTTGCGCTCGCACGATTGGCCACAGAGTGGGTAGCCAAGACACAATCCATCTCTATGTTTCTGACACCAGAATCAGAATATATGAGCCCCGTCAAGCATCTGCACGTGGGCGACTGGCCACGTCTGGAGAGCATCATGTGTCTTGGGCAACATGGCAATGTACTACATGTCTCTTGTTTTTGGGGTGAACACTCGTCCAGCCTGCAAGGAGTAAACTTGTTTCTGTCCAGCCTTGATGAAGGTATAATCCAGTCCCTGGTCATTACATGCCCACACCTCCATCAACTTGAGTTGGCAGCTTGCAAAATAGAGGCAGCAGCATTGGCATGCTTCAGTCAGGCTTCCTTTTCAACATTATGCAATTTGTGTGTCAGTAATACTCCGCTGGGCTGGTCAGACGTCCGGTCATTGAGCAGTTGCAACTTGCCAGCATTGCAAAGGCTGACGCTTGTGAACACAAATCTGAGCGCATTAGCTGCTATGCACCTAGCTCAGGGGTGTTGGCCAAATTTGATGTCCTTGCATCTCCTTGGCAATCAGCTGAATGTAGAGGCTGTTACACACCTGATCAAGGGTGAATGGCCTCTGTTGCAAATGCTAGGTCTCACGTGGCCGTGTGTTCCTGAAGCTGCTTTTGCAATACTAGGTGTTTCAGAAGCTGCTTTTGCAATGCTAGGTGTTGCGCATGTCTGCAAGCAATTAACAGACAAGGAATCCCGCAACACGCGAGTCTCCTTGCCGAGGTCAAGCTTTCTTATTTGGCCTAAATTGAAGACACTGACAGTGCAAGATGCCATTGGGTGAGTTCAAGCAATATGTGTTCAACGGCGAAGGCAAATATGATTACAAATAGCTTAAAGCTGTTGGCCTGTCATTGCGCCTCTCGTTGAGCTTGTACAGCAGCAAATTGCATGGCAAAGCCTTGTAGTGCAGCGCTTCAAAATGGGGAGCAAGAAGCACTTAGCTGAAATGTCTTGCTTTGTTTCTGGCTAGAGGTGGGGGTGGCTGTGCTTTGCTGCATTCTGCAGATGTGCTCTTGGACTCCTATTTCCTGTGTCGAACTTTATTACTTGTAGCGACGTTTTGTAGCAATTCTGGCTGTTGTTGCATTGGATTTTGTGGACGAGATGTCTTGCAATGTCTGTGACAAGCAGCTTGGTTCAGCATGCTGTAGCATGTGGATGTGGATGGGTTGCAGTTTTAGTTCATGACACCAGGCACATAAAAGTGCTCTGGCATTCAGCTGCAGCTGATGCAAACGTTTACAGCTGTTCGATGAAGCTGCACGTGCATATGTGCCATTGGTATGTATTGCAGCGGTCTGGTTGCCATAAAAGCAAGTGTGCACGATGATTGTAGCTGCTTCTGATGTGCTTTGTTGCATGCGCAGATGCTGACTTGAGTGTTGACTCAATAGGCATGTTGTCTTTGACTTGCAAATTGCCTATGCATCCTTGCCAATCCAGGGGTGAAGCACAAAAAAATCGTGCGCTTCTGAGCAGCTGGCCAAGCTTTGTTTGTTGTGAGACCTGGTCAGCAGGAATCCAACATAATGCATTTGTGTCATTGATGTGAATAAGGGCCCAAACCGGGTGAACGCGGATCACGTGCAGGGAGCGCTAAAGGGCCCAAACCGGTACAGAAAAAGAAATTAAAAACAAAACATTTTTTCCTCTAATGTTGTTTCTGCAAATGGATGGTGAAAGTTTACTTTAGGGTTTTAGGATTATGTAATGACCCTGGAAGGATTAGGGGACTAGAAAACCCAGGGGCCTGAAAGTTCTTGGGACCCCCATTGATCCCCCCACAGGTTGCAAGCGTTGCTGCGATCCAGAACGACACACGGCATTCTCTCTTTTCAGGCATTCTTTCTGGCACCCAGAGCTGTGACACTTCAACACCCGCAGGCTGCAACAGTCGCAGCGCGACGTCTTCCGCGTGCGTGTTGGGTCAAGGCAAGTGGAAGCTGATCAGCATGAACTTAATGAACTGTAGGAGGCTTGGCTACATCTTCGGCGCGAGACACAAGATGTGTACTGCATCCTGGCTGCGCTGCAACTATCAGCACCTTCACAGTGACTGTAAACACAAGACACTGTAAGCATACCCTCCCAAGTGCATAGCAATGCATCGTGCTGCTTGAGAGCACACTGTGAATTTCCATACCCGGCCTAGCAAGTAGCAAATCATACCATATTGGGAACATGCTTTTGTTTGTGGTCAGAGTGTAACCACTTGCAGAGGCTCACCTAGCACATTGCCCAGCCTGTGCAAAAAATTGCGAGAGTTTAGCCCCAAGTTCCTAATGACTTTGACTTAGACTGCGAACAGCTTATACCGTGCCTGGCTAAAAATTTGAATCTGGCTAGGGCTTGCAGGAATCTGAACAGCTGGGGTTGCAAAGTTGGGTGCAATCCCTGATGGTATGGTGACTAATGTTCATATGTCAGTCTGGGATGCACAGCAATGTTCAAGGCCACAGGAATGCAAACAGACTCTTGTGCACTGGTTCACTTTTAGGATTCCCAGTGATTTCACCCCTAGTGGGTGCAGTGAAAAATAAAATTCTCAAAGCATGAAATTTTGTTACAAGGGCACATCTGTCATCATGATGTTCACCTCAAAAACAAAAAACAAAAAAACCACACCAAGACATTGTCAAGTAGGGTTGTGAATTTGGCCAGAACAGCAACTAGGGATGAATTTAGGGTTTATGTCTCAGACACGGGGTTTATGTCTCAGACACAACTCCCCACATAGACCTTCTGAAGCAGACAAAGTATGCTCATAAACAGCAACTTGGTGGGCCGCGCGATGCATTGCTTGGCATGTCGGAGGCTATGTTTACAGTTTGTTTGAGTGAAAGTGCTGACATCCACTGCAGCACCTCAACAGTCGGTCAGGCTATCTCCGCTGCTTGACCGCGTCAGTCATTCATGAGTCCAAGAATATCTTTGCGCACGTCTCGTGTTCGCTGTAGCCCGAAATCGCAGTCGAGCCAAGCCTCCTGTAGCGCGGGGATCTGCAACTTAGCTTCAATCAGCACGTAAGCCAAAGACCAGCGCTGCGCGTGTTGCAGCCTGAGGGTGCTGGCGCTTCGCAGCTCTGAGCGCCAAAGCCAAAAGGAATGCCGGGATGCCTTGTGTCGCAGGAAAGCTTGCGAACTTGGAATGGGGGTCTCAACAATGTTCAGTCCCCTGATCCTTTTAGGGTTTGGCTGGATGCATTACATGATTTTGGAACCCTAAACAAATGAACTCTTCAAAAAAGACTTCATGTGCAGAAAACAAAACTTTGGGAATTTTTAATTGGGCCCTTGCATCAGTATGATACCATTTTGCATTCCAGACCCCCATTATTTTGACATGTTTTGGGACCTAGTTGCAAAAGCTTCGCCTTAAGGCCGACTGAACTCTATGTACTGGACTCTATGTTGCATACATGTATCCCAGACAATGTGCTCAGGCCCCTAGCATGTACATGATGAAGCATTATGACCCCAGAGGCTGTGCAGTGTTGTCATTACACAGGTGCGCCCAGGGCCATTCTGGGCGCGCCCTCTTTGTCGCAACGATGCTGCTGATGCATTGGAGGTCCTATTTGCTGTATTTTGTTCCCGGCAGCCCATAAAGCACCTCTACATACAGACGCTCAGCTCAGCTCAGCTTCAGCCGGTCACGAGTGCATGTGTGCCTGCAAGCCCTGCTTGTGCCTATGTTCGACTTCGAGCGTGTGACGCTTCCTCCTTCCACCTTTCATAAGACCGTTTCTACTTGCCTTCTACAGGTACTCCTCGCCACATACACCTCTTGTCGCGCCGTTGCACAACTGCTCGTGACCGGCAGCGTTTTCGACAGATCCAACATCCAACTCAGCCTCAGCTCAGCTCACAGACAGCGGCATACGTGGCTCGACAGCTTGCCCATTTGTTCGCAGCCGCATAACACAGCCCACTTCTCATACTTGCTTTCCTATTTTCGCTACTTTCCCGCAGGGCATTCTTGCATCCACACTCACACATCTAAACTAACTTGTGTCACAGACTTGGCGTGATTGCTCGTGCGGGTGAACGCGGGTCACATGCAGGGAGCGCTAAAGGCCGACTGAAGTGAGGGTCGACTATTCCTCGGTCGGGGCCGCAACTAGACGTACAGAACTATATATACTATTTATAATACAATTTATAATACAAGAGTCATTCGAGTCAGTAGGAAGCGTGCCTATCGGTTCATGTAAAATATCTTATCGCTTGATATGCGGCTGCCCAACCTTTTCGGCAAGCCGCGCAGCTTAGAGCAAGTTGCAGCAGCTATCAGACATGCGGGCCCAGCGCCGCGACAGGAGCTGGAGGTTGACCGGTTCATCTACGAGCGCATCGACTTGAAAAGCACAGACATCCCAGAGTATCAGGAAGTGCGGATAGCTAAGGACGTCCAGAAGTTGTGCGAGACATTGCCGATAGCTGACCGCGTGTTCGTCAGAAAACGCGCGGAGTATAATCTAAAACTATTCAAGAAGTTGCGCAAGCAAAAGGTTGAGGTCCAAGGCGGATCTCAAGTGGCCAAGCTTGCTCACCTGATAGACACAGAGCGCAGAGCGAATTTGAAAACGGTGCTGAAGTTCGTGACAGAGTCAAGTAATACTGTTGGAAGCATCTGCTGTCCGGTGGAATGCCGCAGACAACTAGCCATGATTGAAGACATGTTGGTATTCGATAAACCAAGCGATTGGGCGGACTTGCCCGGGGCTGACGTCGCACGTGCAAGCATCGGATCCATGCCGTTGCGCAGAGACAAGGGCACGACCAATCTGTTTACCCGACTCAGCTCAGACGAGGGAACATGGGATGAACATAGGAATCTGGGTGCATTTGCACCTTATGTCAACTGTTAGGGGTTTGATGTTAAATTTTGAAGCCTTGCTGTTCGACAGGAAGTGTGGCTTTGACTTTGATCGAGCAAACACAAAACTTCCTGGCGATCTTATTTCCCAATTTTGGTTGATGACTCGACAATGTTTTTTCACTGCAAAGAAATTTGAGCGGTCGTGTTGGTGACTCAGTGATCTCTGTTTGCCATGTGTCACTAGTGTAAAGGACTGCGCCGAGCTAATTTGAAGTGTAGCCCATCGTGGCAGATTGGAATGAGATGCTTATGTGTCGACTTCATTCATTCACATGTG
>JAABUK010010023.1_pt1 | contig 12774 bp, 11 predicted proteins | sample 5559141 | NCBI WGS metagenome assembly JAABUK01 (sample SAMN10711869, study PRJNA513367) | rock metagenome | isolation source: Antarctica rocks | place: Antarctica: Victoria Land, Pudding Butte nord | collected 2016-01-03
ACGCGGCGGTGCTCGGACTCGTCGAAGCCGGGCAGCGGGCCGTGCTCGTCCAGCGCCCGGACGGCGGCGGCCGACCACCGCTCAGGCGTGCCGGCATCGAAGCGGTCCGCCGGGACGTAGACGGTGTGCACCGGTTGCCGTCCCGCGGCGGGGCCCGGATAGCGGCGGGCCCGCTCGGCATCGTCGGCAGCCAGCAGCCGGTCCAGCCGGGCCGCGAGATCGTGCGGTCCTGTCGAGGTCATCGGCTCAGTCGAACAGCTCGGCGGAGCTGCTCGCCGCCGCGACCTCCGGCGGCAGCAGTGCCAGCCAGCGGCGCCCGAGCTCGGCGCGGGCTCCGGCTGTCAGCTCGCCGAACACCCGCAGCCGCGAGATCCCGCCGTCGGGGTAGACGTCCAGCCGCAGCCGGCGTACCGCCGCGGTCGACGCGATCTTGAACCGTTGCTCGGTGTCGGGCACCAGGGCGGTTATGGGCAGCAGCCGCTGCCCCGAGTCGGCGTCGGTGAGCATCGCGGCGCCCGGCGCGTTGCCGACGAAGCGGGACGTGTCGAGCACCACGTGGTGCAGCACGCCGGCACCGGCCAGCTCCAGCTCGATCCAGTCGTTGCCGCCGTCGCGGCGGCGGGCGTTCTCCCAGCCGTCGGACATCACGCTCGACCGGCCTGGAGCCAGCACGTTCGACGGCGCGGAGTAGAAGCGGTTGCTGCAGCCGGTGATCCGGCCGCCATGCAGGGTGGCGGCCAGGTCGATCCGGCCGCCGAGATAGCGCGGGTCCGCGACCGGCTCGGCGTGCACCCGGAACCGGGCGATGCCGCCGTCGGGATAGATCCGCAACCGCAGGTGGCTGCTGAGCTGGTCGGTGGTGAAGATCGCGAAGCTGTTCGGCGAGTCGCCTTCCAGGCCGGACTTGGCCAACAGCGGTGTCCAGCCGGCGGCACGCACCTGCTCGGCGGCCGGGTAGCCGAGCAGCGTGGTCGCCTCGACGGAGGCGTACGGCGGGTAGTTGCCGGTGAAGTGGCTGGTGTCGATCACCACTTCCCGGACGACCCCGGGCACCGCCAGCCGGACGATCACCTCGTCGTTACCGAACAATTCGCCGCCGAGCAATTCGCTACCGAACAATTCGCCGCCGGGCGATTCGTTACCGGGCAATTCGCCGCCGGGCGATTCGTTACCGGGCGATTCGTCGCCGAGCGATTCGCTGCCGGACGGGTCGCTGCCGGACGGGTCGCTGCCGGACGGGTCGCCGCCGAGCAATTCGCCGCTGGACGGGCGGCGGCGCCGGGTTTCCCAGCCGTCATAGACCTTGCCCCTGGCGTCGAAGGCGCCCGGGTCGTGACCGGCCGGCGCGGCGCTGATGAGCGAGTGCGCGCTGCCGAAGAACTCGTCGGTCGCCCACAGCACGCTGCCGCCGAGTGCCCGACCAGCCAGGTCCGGCAGGCTGGGGAACTCCGTGGCACCGTGCTCGCGGGCGGCGCCGTGCTCGCGGGCCGTCATCGCGGGCTTTCGCGGCGCAGCAACCGGCCCCGCGGGGTGCGCCCGCCGATCGGCTGGCCGGCCAGCCAGGTCTGTCGAACCACGCCGCGCAGCCTAGCCCCGGCGTACGGGGTGATCGGGTTGCGATGCCGCAAACGGGCCGGGTCGACCACGAAATCCTGCTGCGGGGCGAAGACGGTGAAGTCGGCGTCACAGCCCGCCGCGATGGCGCCCTTTCCCGTCAGGCCCGCCAGCCGTGCCGGACCAGCCGCCATCCACCGGACGAGATCAGACAGCGTGTATCCCCGCGCGTCGGCCTCGGTCCAGGTGACCGGCAGCGACAGCTGGACGGAGGCGATACCGCCCCAGGCCGCGCCGAAGTCGCCGGTGTCCAGCCGTTTCAGCTCGGCGGTGCACGGCGAGTGGTCTGACACCACGCAATCGATCAAGCCGTCGGACAGCCCCTGCCACAGCTGCTCGCGGTTGGCCCGGTCCCTGATCGGCGGGCAGCACTTGAACTCCGTCGCCCCGTCGGGTACCTGCTCGGCGCTCAGGCTCAGGTAGTGCGGGCAGGTCTCGACCGTCAGCGGCAGGCCCTCCTGCCGGGCGGCGGCGATCAGCGGCAGCGCCGTGGCGCTGGACAGGTGCACCAGATGCGCCCGGCAGCCGGTCTCGCGCATGGCCTGCACGAACCAGCCGATCGCGGCAAGCTCGCCGCCCGGCGGCCGGGACGCGACGAACGCCGGATAGCTGCGGCCGGCCGGCTGCGGCGCGCCGGCGATCACCGCCGGATCCTCGGCGTGGGCGATCAGCAGCCCGCCGAAGGCGGCGATCCGGCGCATCGCCGCGATCAGGCCGGCCTGGTCAAGGGGCGCGAACTCCGGTACGCCCGAGTCGAGCAGGAAGCACTTGAACCCGGCCACGCCGGCCTCGTGCAGCTCAGCCAGTTCGGGGCCGGCGCTGTTGGCGGGCACGGCGCCGCCCCAGAACGCGACGTCGACGTGCACCCGACCCAGGGCCGCCCGCTGCTTGGTGCGCAGGGCCGACAGGTCGACCGTCGGCGGAATGCTGTTGAGCGGCATGTCCACCACGGTGGTGATCCCGCCCGCCGCAGCCGCCGCGGTGGCGGAGTCGAAGCCCTCCCACTCGGTACGTCCGGGCTCGTTGACGTGCACGTGCGAGTCGACCAGCCCAGGCAGCAGGACGCAGTCGTCGTCGATGGTCACCACCACCGGGTCGGCACCGGAATCGCCGGCGCCGGAATCGTGGGCAGTGAAACCACCGGCACCGGGGGCTGACAGCGGGCCGGCAGCATCCACCGACACGATCCGGCCGTCGCGGACCCGGACCGTGCCCGGCCGCTGGCCCGCCGGCGTGACGATCCGGCGGGCGCTCAGCAGCAGCTCGGTCATCGACCCATCCAACACGCCCGCGCCGACGCCGCCCAGCCGCGCTAGGTTTGCCGGTGAGCGGCCGATCGACAGGAGTGGCGACATGAGCGCTGAACAGATCGCCCCGATCAGGGTCGCGGAGTTCGACGCGGCACCGGCCGCCGACGCCGCCGCCGAGCTGATGCCGTGCTGCGCGAGCCGGCGCTGGATCTCGGGCCTGGTGAGCGGGCGCCCCTACGGCCGGCTGGATCGGCTCACCGCCGCCTCCGACGCGCTGCTGGCCCAGCTGGACTGGTCCGAGGTCCAGGCGGCACTGGCCGGCCATCCCCGGATCGGCGAGCGGGCGCCGGCCACCGGGCGCGCCGACCGCTGGTCGTGGCAGGAGCAGGCCGGCACCGCCGACGCCGCCGACCTGGTGCGCCAGCAGCTGGCCGCGGCCAACCGGGCCTACGAGCAGCGCTTCGGCCACGTCTTCCTGATCTGCGCGACCGGGCTGCCGGCCGAGGCCATGCTCGGCGCCCTGCGGTCCAGGCTGCACAACGACCCGGTCGCCGAGCGCGCGGTGGTTCGCACCGAGCTGACGAAGATCGTCCGGCTGCGGTTGGCCAAGGCGTTTCGGTAAGCGCGCTGTGCTGACAGCGGCGCCGCGCTGTGTAAGGCTCTGTTGGCATGAGCCTGTCGACACACGTGCTGGACGCCGTGCATGGCCGGCCGGCGCACGGGGTGCCGGTGCGGTTGGAGCAGCGCGCCGCCGACGGCTGGAAGGTGCTGGCCGAGCGGGTCACCGGCAGCGACGGGCGAATCGCGGACCTGTCCACCGGGCTGGCAGCTGGGGACTACCGGCTGGTCTTCGACACCGAGCGCTACCTCGGCCCGGCGGCCTTCTTCCCGGAGGTGGTCATCAGCTTTCGCACCGAGGGAGCCGGCCAGCACTATCACGTTCCGCTGCTGCTCAGCCCGTTCGCCTACTCCACCTACCGGGGTGGCTGATGGCCGTTCTGGGCATTAACCGGTACGGCAAGGCGCAGGTGCGGGTGGTGCACGTCGACCGCGGCCGGCAACCGCACGGCATCCGGGACTGGAACGTCTCGGTGAGCCTGGCCGGCGAGCTGCGCGCGGTGCACCTGTCCGGCGTCAACGATCAGGTGCTACCCACCGACACCCAGAAGAACACCGTGTACGCGCTGGCTCAGCAGCTCGGCGACGTCGAGCCGGAGACATTCGCGCTGGCGCTGGCGCGGCACTTCGTCCAGAGCCAGCAGGGCATTTTTCGCTCGCGCGTGCAGCTCGACAGTTACGCCTGGACGGCGCTCGGTCCGCACTCGTTCGCCCGGACCGGGACCGAGGTCCGCACCGTCACGGTGGTGCACGACGAGCAGTCCGGCAGCTGGGTGCTCGGCGGCGTCCGGGAGCTGACGCTGCTCAACACCACCGACTCGGAGTTCTGGGGTTTCGCCAAGGATTCCTACACGACGCTGGCCGAGACGACCGACCGGATGCTGGCCACCGAGGTGCGGGCGCAGTGGCGGTTCCGCGACAGAGCCGGTGACAGTGCCGGTGACAGTGCCGGTGACAGAGCCGGTGACAGTGCCGGTGACGGTCCCGGCGGCTGCGACGGCTGCGACGGCGACTGGGCGGCGCTGTACGGCCGGGCCCGGCAGGCGCTGCTGAATGCCTTCACCGACACCTACAGCTACTCGCTGCAGCAGACCCTGTTCGCGATGGGCTCGCGGGTGCTCACCGACGTGCCGCAGCTGTGCGAGGTCCGGCTCGCACTGCCCAACAAGCACCATTTCCTGGTCGATCTGGCACCGTTCGGCCAGCCCAACGACAACGAGGTCTACCTCGCCGCGGACCGGCCGTATGGCCTGATCGAAGGGCAGGTACTGGCCGAGGACGCGCCGGCGGCAGGCCCGGTCTGGGAGCAGCCGTGATCGGTGACTGAAGCGCGTTACCTGCCTGTTCTGTGTTTTCCAACTTCTGTGTTTTTCCAACTTCTGTGTTTTTCCAACGGCCCGGCAACCCGATCGCGGCTATCGTCGGCCCGGAAAGGTGGTGCGGATGGAGTTCCTGCGACCGGCGTGCTGGCTGGATGCGCTGGCGGCAAAGGCCGAACAGCCCGCTGCCGCGCCGCTGGCCGGCGGCACCGACCTGATGGTCGAGATCAACTTCGACCGACGCCGTCCCGACGCGTTGCTGGATCTGAATCCGGTGACCGAGCTGGCCGACTGGTCCACCGACGGCGACGAGTTGGTGCTCGGCGCCACCCTGCCCTATGCACGGGTGATCACCGAGCTCGGTGACCGGCTGCCGGGCCTGGCGATGGCAAGCCGGACGATCGGTTCCCCGCAGATCCGCAACCGCGCCTCGATCGGCGGCAACCTGGGTTCGGCCTCGCCCGCCGGTGACAGCCATCCGGTGCTGCTGGCGCTGAATGCGACCATCGAGGTCGCCTCCACCCGCGGCAGCCGGCTGATTCCGGTCGATGACTTCTACCTCGCGCCCAAGCGCTCGGCGCTGGCGCCGGACGAGCTGATCCGCGCCGTCCGGATCCCGACCGGCGCCGGCCCATGCCAGTTCGCCAAGGTCGGCACCCGCAACGCGATGGTGATCGCGGTCTGCTCGTTCTCGATTGCCCTACATCCGACGCTGAGTTCGGTGCGCACCGGCATCGGATCGGCGGCCCCCAGGCCGCTGCGGGCGCCGGCCGCGGAGGCCTTTCTGGCCGGCGAGCTCGGCTCCAGCGGCCGCTGGCACTCGCGCGCCGAGCTGCCGGGCACCGTCGCGTCGCGGTTCGGTGAGCTGGTGGCCGAGGCCGCCAGCCCGATCGACGACGTCCGCGGCAGCGCCCGCTACCGCCGGCACGCGCTGTCGGTGCTCGCCCGGCGGACGCTCACCTGGGCCTGGCAGGAGTACCGCGAATGCGCTTGAACACCACGGTTAACGGCGAGGCCCGGCAGGTGGAGAACGTCTGGGAGGGCGAGAGCCTGCTCTACGTCCTGCGGGAGCGGATGGGTCTGCCCGGCAGCAAGAACGCGTGCGAGCAGGGCGAGTGCGGCTCGTGCACGGTGTACCTGGACGGGGTGACGGTCTGCGCCTGCCTGGTCGCCGCCGGGCAGGCCGAGGGACGCGCCGTGCGCACCGTCGAAGGCCTTGCCACCAGTGCCACCGGTGCGACCGGTGGCGCCGGTGGAACCGGACTCGACCCGGTGCAACAGGCGTTCATCGATGCCGGTGCGGTGCAGTGCGGTTTCTGCACGCCGGGGCTGATCGTGGCCACCCACGAACTGCTGGGGCGCCGCCCAAACCCGGACACCGCCGAGATTCGCGAGGCCCTGGCAGGCAACCTGTGCCGGTGCACCGGCTACCAGCAGATCATCGAGGCCGTGCAGGTGGCAGCGTCCCTGATCGACCGGACGGGCTCGCCCGGTGCCGCTTCGACGGAACCACGGTGATCGTTCTGGAGGGTGGCCACGTCGCCACCGTGGACGCCGAGGGCACCGAATACCCCGACGGGCACGTCGTGATCGACGGTGACTCGATCGTCGCGGTCGGCGCGGGCCCCGCCCCGATCCAGTACCGCGACGGCGCACGGCACCTGGACACCACCGGCTGCCTGATCACCCCCGGACTGGTGAACACCCATTCCCACCTGTACCAGTGGCTCACCCGCGGCTTCGGGACGGACAGCACGCTTTTCGGCTGGCTCAACGAGCTGTATCCGATCTGGGCCCGGATCGACGCCGAGGCCGTTTCGGCTGCCGCCGCTGCCAATCTGGGCTGGCTGGCGCTGTCGGGTTGCAGCACCAGCACTGACCACCACTACGTGTTTCCGCACGACGGCGGTGACGTGCTGGAGGCGACCATCGGTGCCGCGCTGGAGATCGGCGTGCGGTTTCACCCGTGCCGCGGCTCGATGGATCTAGGCCAGTCCTCGGGCGGCCTGCCGCCGGACTCGGTGGTCGAGGATCGTGAGGCCATCCTGATCGCCACCGAGGACGCGATCGATCGCTGGCACGATCCGTCGCTGGCCGCGATGACGCGGATCGCGGTGGCGCCCTGCTCGCCGTTCTCGGTGACCGCGGGGCTGATGCGCGAGGCGGCCGAGCTGGCGCGTGGCAAGGGCGTCCGACTCCACACCCACCTGGCCGAGACGTTGGACGAGGGGCAGTTCTGCCAGCAGAAATATGGCAAATCTCCGGGTGAGTACCTGGCCGAATTGGACTGGCTCGGTCCGGACGTCTGGCTGGCTCACTGCGTCCACCTCTCGGACTCCGCCATCACCGACCTCGCCGACACCGGCACCGCGGTGGCGCACTGCCCGACCTCCAACGGGCGGCTCGGAGCAGGCAGTGCCCGGCTCCGCGAGCTGCTCGACGCGGGCGTCGCGGTTGGCCTCGGGGTCGACGGTTCGGCGTCGAACGAGGCGGGCCGGTTGGTGGACGAGCTACGTGCGGCGATGGTGGTGGCCCGGTTGCGTGGCGGCCCGCAGTCGCTCACCGCTCGCGAAACGCTGCGGCTGGCGACGATGGGTGGCGCGCGTTGCCTGGGTCGAGAAGCCGAGCTGGGTTCGCTGGAGGCCGACAAGCTGGCCGATGTCGCGGTCTGGCGGCTGGACGGCCTGGGCCACGCCGGCTCGGTCGACCCGGTGTTCTGCTGGGCATTCTCGTCCTCGGCGCCGTTGGAGCTGCTGCTGGTCAACGGCCGCGGCGTGGTCGCCGAGGACATCCTGCTGACGGCCGACACCGGACGGCTGGCCCGCGAGGCGGTCGCCGCCAGTGCCCGGGTGATCGGCCGATGACCGACACAGCGGTCGGTACGGCGACCGACACAGTGACCGACACAGTGACCGACACAGCGGTCGGCACGGCGACCGACACAGCGACCGACACAGCGGTCGGCACGGCGACCGACACAGTCGTCGCGGACGGCATCGGCACCAGCCCGGTGCGACCCGATGCCAACCTGAAGGTGAGAGGTGAATTCGCCTACTCCTCGGACCTGTGGCTGGACGACATGCTGTGGGGCGCGACGCTGCGCAGCCCGCATCCGCGAGCCCGGATCCTTTCGATCGACATCACCGCCGCCCTCAAGACGCCCGGCGTGTACGCCGTCCTGACCGCCGACGACGTCGCGGGGCAGAACCGGTACGGCCTGGAGATCCAGGACCAGCCGGTGCTCGCCGAGCGAGAGGTCCGTTACCAGGGCGAGCCGGTGGTGATCGTGGCGGCCGACCATCCCGAGATCGCCCGGCTGGCCTGCAAGCGGATCGAGGTCCGCTACGAGCTGCTGACGCCGATCACCGACCCGGTCGCGGCCAGCCGGCCCGGCTCGCCGGCCGTGCACGACAACCCCGTCGTCGGGCACGGCATCGAGGGCAACGTGCTGCGCTCGGTGCACCTGGAGCGTGGTTGCGCCGAGGCCACCGCCGAGGTGGTGGTGAGCGGCGACTACCAGGTGGGCATGCAGGATCAGGCCTTTCTCGGTCCGGAGTCGGGGCTGGCGGTGCCGGCCGAGGACGGCGGCATCGACCTCTACATCGCCACCCAGTGGTTGCACGCCGACCAGAGCCAGGTTGCGACCGCGCTCGGGCTACCCATCGCCAAGGTGCGGTTCACCCTCGCGGGCGTCGGCGGGGCCTTCGGCGGCCGCGAGGACGTCTCGATGCAAATCCATGCCTGCCTGCTGGCACTGCGCACCGGCCGTCCGATCAAGATGGTCTACAGCCGCGAGGAGTCCTTCTACGGACACGTGCACCGCCATCCGGCTGTGATGCGCTACGAGCACGGTGCCGACGCCTCCGGCCGGCTGGTCTACGCCCGGGCCTCGATCGTGCTGGACGGTGGCGCGTATGCCTCGTCCTCGACCGCGGTGGCCGGCAACGCCGCGACGTTGGGCTTCGGGCCGTATGACGTCCCGAACGTGAGGATGGATTGCCTTGTTACCTATACCAACAATCCGCCCTGCGGGGCGATGCGTGGCTTCGGCGCGGTGCAGGCGTGCTTCGGTTACGAGTCCCAGATGGACAGACTCGCCGAGGCCTGCGGGCTGTCGCCGGTCGAGCTGCGGCTGCGCAACGCGATGAGCGAGGGCTCGGTGATGCCGACCGGCCAACTGGTCGACTCGGCCGCGCCCGTTGCCGAGTTGCTGTGCCGGGTCCGCGATGCGGCAATGCCGGACGAGCCGCGGTCGCCGCGCGACGTGCGCGAGCTGCCCGGCGGGGTCTCCAATACCACCCACGGCGAGGGCGTCGTGCGCGGCGTCGGGTATGCCGTCGGCATCAAGAACGTCGCGTTCTCCGAGGGATTTGATGACTACTCGACGGCCCGGGTGCGGTTGGAGCAACTCGCCGGCTCGCCGGTCGCGTCGGTGCAGACCGCCGCCGCCGAGGTCGGGCAGGGCCTGGTGACGCTGCTGCAGCAGATCGTTCGGACTGAACTCGGAGTGTCGCAGGTGACCGTGCTGCCGGCCGACACCAGCATCGGCTCGGCGGGCTCGACCTCGGCGTCCCGGCAGTCCTACGTCACCGGCGGCGCGGTGCAGGCGGCGTGCCAGGCGGTGCTGGTCACGCTTGCCGAGCGCGGTGGCAGGCTGGGGAACGAGCCGATCGACAAGACGGTGCAGTGGCGGCACCGGCCGACCGTCGTCCTCGATCCGCTCACCGGGCAGGGCAACGCGCACGTGCAGTTCGCGTTCGCCGCGCACCGGGCGGTGGTCGACGTCGACACCGAGCTGGGCCTGGTCAAGGTCGTGCACATCAGCACCGCGCAGGACGTCGGCAGGGCGATGAACCCGCAGGCAGTGCTGGGCCAGATCCACGGCGGCACCGCACAGGGGCTCGGATTGGCGGTGATGGAGGAGATCCAGCTGCACGAGGGAAAGCTACGCAACCCCTCGTTCACCGACTACCTGCTGCCCACCATCCTCGACATGCCGCCGATGCAGGTCGACGTGCTGGAGCTCGCCGATCCGCACGCGCCGTACGGCTTGCGCGGGGTCGGTGAGCCACCGGCCATCTCGTCCACACCCGCCATCGTGGCCGCGATCCGGGCGGCTACCGGGCTGGCTCTCAGCCGGATACCGGTACGTCCAGAACACCTCACCGACCCTGCCTGACGCCGGCCCTCCTGGGCGTCGCGTCATACTCAGGGAGCGTCATCACGCTGCCAGGACATGACGCGCTTACCTCAGGAGGCGGCGGTGATCAGGGCGTCGAAGAGCCTTGGGTCATCGGAGGCTTCCGGGTGCCACTGGACGGCGAGCCGGAACGGCGCGTTCGGATCCTCCATCGCCTCCAGGGTGCCGTCCTCGCAATCCCACGCGGTGGCCTGGTAACCGGGGTGGGACAGCACCGCCTGGTGGTGATAGCAGGGCACCTGTGCGGAGGATCCGAGAATCGCACCCACCCGGGACGCCGGCTCGACCCGCACCGGCCGGTTACCGTACCGGGCATCGGACGGGGCGTGCCCGCGATGGCCGGTCCGGTCGGGCAGGTGCTGCTCCAGCATGCCACCGGCCGCCACCGCCATCAGCTGCATGCCGCGGCAGATGCCCAGCAGCGGCAGGTCGAGCTCGACCGCGGCCTGGGCCAGCGCCAGCTCGGCGGCATCCCGGTCCGGGCGCGCGGCCTGCACGCTCGGGTGCCGGTCGGCGCCGTAGCGGGCCGGTTCCACGTCCACCCCGCCGGACAGGATCAGCCCGTCCAGGCGCGACAGCACCGTCCGGGCGTGGTCGTCGCTGGCATCGGCGCGCGGCGGCAGCAGCACCGCCAGAGCACCGGCACGCTGTACCGCGGCCACGTAGGTGTGCGGCAGCAGCACCGCCGGCACGCCGGACCACGGTCCCCACGAGGTCGGCTCCAGGTAGCAGCTGATCCCGATGATCGGGGCCGCACCGCGAGGACTGTTAGAGCGGCGTGACATAGGCACCGGAGATCCCGCCGTCGACCAGAAACTGGGACGCGGTGATGAAACTGGACTCATCCGAGGCCAGGAACAGCACCGCGCCGGCGATCTCCTGCGGCTCGGCGAACCGGCCCAGCGGAATGTGTACCAGCCGGCGGGCGGCGCGTTCCGGATCGGAGGCGAACAGCTCCTGCAGCAGCGGCGTGTTCACCGGCCCCGGGCACAGCGCGTTGACCCGCACCCCCTCGCGGGCGAACTGCACGCCCAGCTCGCGAGACATCGACAGCACCCCGCCCTTGGAGGCGGTGTAGGAGATCTGGGACGTCGCGGCACCCATCACCGCCACGAATGACGCGGTGTTGATGATCGAACCGCGCTTCTGTTCCAGCATGTAGGGCAGCGCCGCCTTGCAGCACAGGTACACCGACGTGAGGTTCACGTCCTGCACCCGACGCCAGGCCGCCAGGTCGGTGGTGAGAATCGAGTCGTCCTCCGGCGGTGAGATTCCCGCGTTGTTGAAAGCCACATCGACGCTGCCGTGGGTGTCGAAGGCGGTGCGGAACAGCGCCTGCACCTGCTCGGCGTCGGTGACGTCCACCTCGACGAAGGTGGCGCCGAACTCGTCGGCGACGGCGGCACCGGCCTCGGCGTTGACATCACCGATGACCACCTTGGCGCCCTCGTCGGTGAACTTCTTGACGGTGGCCAGGCCGATTCCGCTGCAGCCGCCGGTGATCACCGCGACCCTGCCCTGTAAGCGCGTTCCCATGTCTGCCTTCCTGAGATCGGTGTCGAAGAGATGGCCCGGGTCAGTCGTCGGAGAAGAAGACGTTCTTCGTCTCGGTAAACGCGGCCAGCGCGTCCGGTCCCAGCTCGCGACCGATGCCGGACTGCTTGAAGCCGCCGAACGGGGTCGAGTAGCGCACCGACGAGTGCGAGTTGACGCTGAGGTTGCCGGCCTCGACGCCACGGCTGACCCGCAGCGCCCGGCCCAGGCTCCTGGTCCAGATCGAGCCCGACAGCCCGTACCTGGTGTCGTTGGCCTTGGCGATCGCATCTGCCTCGTCGGTGAAGGCCATCACTGACACGACCGGCCCGAACACCTCCTCGCGCCACACCCGGTCGGCGGTCGAGCCGGCCAGCACCACGGTGGGCGGGTACCAGAACCCGGGCCCGTCGGGGGCCGAGCCGCGAAACGCGACGTCGACGGAGTCCCCTTCTACATACGATGAAACGACGCTTCGCTGGTGCCCGGAGCTCAGCGGCCCCATCTCGGCGTCCGGTGAATTCGGATCGCATACCCGCACGGCCTGGACAGCCGTTTGCAACAACTCCAGAAAGCGATCCAGCACCTCCGCTTGCACCAGAATTCGGCTGCGCGCGCAGCAGTCCTGACCTGCATTGTCGAAGACGCTGGACGGCACGGACGCCGCGGCTCGTTCCAGGTCGGCATCGGCGAAGATCAGGTTCGCGCTCTTGCCGCCCAGTTCGAGCGTGATCCTTTTGAGCTGGTCGGCCGCGCCCCGCATGATCTGCTGGCCGACTTCGGTCGAGCCGGTGAAGCAGATCTTGCCGACCGCCGGGTGCGTGACAAACCGTTGCCCCACCACCGGTCCCCGGCCTGGCAGCACGGTGAACACGTCGGCCGGAATGCCGGCCTCCAGTGCAAGCTCGCCGAGCCGGATGGCGGTCAGCGGGGTCAGCTCGGCCGGCTTGAGCACCACGGTGTTGCCGGCGGCCAGGGCAGGTGCGAATCCCCAGGCCGCAATGGGCATCGGAAAGTTCCAGGGCACGATGATGCCGACCACGCCGAGCGGTTCGGCGAAGGTGACGTCGAGACCACCCGCCACCGGAATCTGCTTGCCGATCAGCCGCTCGGGTGCCCCCGCGTAGTAGGTCAGCACGTCGCGGACGTTGCCGGCCTCCCACCGGGCATTGCTGATGGTATGCCCGCAGTTGCGGACCTCCAGCTGGGCGAGCTGTTCCAGGTTCGCCTCGACCAGGTC